>Ga0181597_10001501_pt1 | contig 26203 bp, 23 predicted proteins | sample 041ome_5_FD_148647 | JGI IMG/M metagenome (GOLD analysis project Ga0181597, IMG submission 148647) | Coastal salt marsh microbial communities from the Groves Creek Marsh, Skidaway Island, Georgia - 041403US metaG (spades assembly) | ecosystem: Environmental > Aquatic > Marine > Intertidal zone...
CTGGCGGCAGCGGCGTATCGGTTTCGATCAGGCCCAGGGTGGCCTTGGCCATCCAGGAGCGTGTATCGGCTTCTTCTTCGCGCGGTACGAATTGGCCGTCGACCAGGCTTGGGTGATCTGGGTAGTTGAGTTTGAGGGCTTCCAGGCTAGTGGCAGCCAGGTCATCGAGGGTCAGGCGCTGGTAGGCTTCGGTCATCACCGCCAGGCCGTCACCGACGGCCGGGGTTTCCTGGAAGTTTTCCACCACGTAGCGGCCGCGGTTGGCGGCAGCCACGTAGGCGTTGCGGGTCAGGTAGTAGTGCGCCACGTGGATTTCGTAAGCGGCCAGCAGGTTGCGCAGGTAGATCATGCGCTGCTTGGCGTCTGGGGCGTAGCGGCTGGTCGGGAAGCGGCTGGTGAGTTGGGCAAACTCGTTGTAAGAGTCGCGGGCGGCACCTGGGTCGCGCTTGGTCATGTCCAGCGGGACGAAGCGGGCAATTAGGCCGCGGTCCTGGTCGAAAGAGGCGAGGCCCTTAAGGTAATAGGCGTAATCAACGTTGGCGTGCTGCGGGTGTAGGCGGATAAAACGATCGGCGGCGGACTTTGCCGCTTCCGGCTCAACGTTCTTGTAGTAGGCGTAAATCAGCTCCAGCTGAGCCTGCTCGGCGTAGCGGCCGAACGGGTAGCGCGACTCCAGCGCCTTGAGCTTGGCCACCGCAGTGGTGTAGCTACTGTTGTCCAGGTCGGCTTGTGCCTGCTGGTAGAGTTCGGCCTCGCTCAGGTTTTCGTCAACCACCTGTTTTGATGAGCAGGCGGCGGTGAGGGCGAGGATTGCGATCAGCAGCAGGTGTTTCACTTGCATGGCGGCTTGCGTCCCTGTGACGGCGGCTGTCTTGAGCAAAGCCGTCCTGTTATGATGAGCGCCCCCGGTACCCCTGGGGCAAAGACGCCGTATTTAACCACAAGCGTGTAGCCGAAACCAAAGGCTAGACCTTTCAGACTTTCCCGCCGTTGCCGAGCATGCCCTCTATTAATAAGCAGATTATTGAACTGAACGCCGAGGTGCCCTATGACATGGGTGGTCAACGCCTCGATCAAGTCGCCGCACTCCTGTTCGCCGAGCACTCGCGTTCGCGTCTGTCTGCCTGGATCAAAGAGGGTCTGCTGACCGTCGATGGTGCGGTCCTGCGCCCGCGCGATATCGTCCACGGCGGTTCGCTGCTGGCGCTCAAGGCCGAGCAGGAGGCCCAGGGTGAGTGGGTTGCCCAGGACATCCCGCTGAACATCGTCTACGAAGATGAGCAGATTCTGGTCATCGACAAACCTGCCGGCCTGGTGGTGCACCCGGCCGCCGGGCATGCCGATGGCACCTTGCTTAACGCCTTGCTGCACCACGTGCCGGACATCATCAATGTGCCGCGTGCGGGCATCGTGCACCGTCTGGACAAGGACACCACCGGTTTGATGGTCGTGGCCAAGACCATTGAGGCACAGACCCGTCTGGTTGACCAGTTGCAGAAGCGCTCGGTTAGCCGCATCTATGAGTGCATCGTGATCGGCGTGATCACCGCAGGCGGCAAGATTAATGCGCCGATCGGTCGTAGCTCGTCGCAGCGTCAGCGTATGGCGGTTAGCGATGGTGGTAAGCCGGCGGTGAGTCATTACCGGGTGCTAGAGCGCTATCGCTCGCATACCCATGCGCGGGTCAAGCTGGAAACCGGGCGCACGCACCAGATCCGTGTGCACATGAGTCATATCGGTTATCCGCTGGTGGGTGATCCGGTTTACGGTGGACGCTTCCGCATTCCGCCGGCCGCCAACCCAAGCATGGTGCAGACCCTCAAGGAGTTCCCGCGCCAGGCGTTGCATGCGCGCTTCCTCGAATTGGACCATCCGATCACTGGCGAGCGGATGAAGTGGCAGTCGCCGTTGCCGGATGACTTTGTCTGGTTGCTGACGCTGTTGCGCCAGGATCGCGAGGCATTTATTGGGTGACAAGATGCACGACTGGCTGATGCCGCAGTGGCCCGCGCCGGCCAAAGTCAAAACCTGTGTCACCACCCGCAGTGGTGGTGTCAGCGTTGCGCCGTATGACAGCCTTAACGTCGGTGAGCATGTTGCCGATAACCCGCAGGCCGTCGCTAAAAACCGTCAGCGCCTGGTCAGTCTGTTGGGCTGTAAGCCCGCCTGGTTGCAGCAGGTGCACGGTGTTGCGGTTGTGGAAGCCAATCCAGCGACAGTGCTTGAAGCTGATGCTAGCTGGACCGAAACCCCGGGCGTTGCCTGCACGGTGATGACCGCCGACTGTTTGCCGGTTTTATTCTGTGATCGCGCGGGCACTCGCGTGGCGGCCGCTCATGCGGGCTGGCGTGGACTGGCCGGCGGCGTGCTGGAGGCCACTCTGAATGAGCTGGCCGTGCCGGCGGATCAGGTGTTGGTCTGGTTAGGCCCGGCGATTGGGCCACAAGCCTTTGAGGTGGGAGCGGAAGTGCGCGAGGCCTTTGTCGGCCAGCAGGCGCAAGCGGCGGCTGCATTCCAGCCGAGCGTTAACCCAGGCAAGTTTATGGCCGATATTTACCAGCTGGCACGCATCCGTCTGGCGGCCTGTGGTGTCGAGGCGGTGTATGGCGGTGATTTCTGTACCGTTACCGACCCACGTTTCTTCTCTTACCGCCGTTCGGCGCAAACCGGGCGCTTTGCCAGCCTGATCTGGCTAGGTAACTGAGCGCGTGCATCGCCGCGGGCTTGCAGTGGCTCGCGGTGCTGTTTTACTGACCCTCATCAACGCCGCGCGACTTGAAACGCGCACAATCGACCTCATCTACTCTTCATCCGCAGGTTTCTTTGTCTGGGTGCGATTCAGTGCGCCGGCCTGCCACCACTAAGAGGGTTGATTGATATGCGTATTGATCGTTTAACTAGCAAGCTGCAACTCGCGCTATCCGATGCGCAATCCATGGCCGTTGGCCTCGACCATGCGGCCATTGAGCCGCTGCATTTGATGCAAGCGCTGCTCGAACAGCAGGGCGGCTCGATTAAGCCCCTGTTGATGCAGGTCGGCTTTGATGTGAATAGCCTGCGCCTGGCCTTGGCCAAGGAGCTGGATCAGCTAGGCAAAATTCAGAACCCATCCGGTGACGTAAATCTGTCGCAGGATTTGGCGCGTTTGCTCAATCAGGCCGATCGCTTGTCGCAGCAGAAGGGCGATCAGTTTATCTCCAGCGAGTTGGTGCTGTTGGCGGCGATGGATGACAGCACCAAGCTGGGCAAGCTGCTGCTCGGCCAGGGCGTCAGCCGTAAAGCGCTGGAAAACGCCGTGGCGAACCTGCGCGGCGGCGATGCGGTGAATGACCCGAATGTCGAAGAAAATCGCCAGGCGCTGGATAAGTTCACCGTCGACCTAACCAAGCGCGCCGAAGACGGCAAGCTGGATCCGGTGATCGGTCGTGATGATGAAATCCGCCGCACCATCCAGGTGTTGCAGCGTCGCACCAAGAACAATCCGGTGCTGATCGGTGAGCCGGGCGTGGGTAAAACCGCGATTGTTGAGGGGCTGGCCCAGCGCATTGTTAATGGCGAAGTGCCTGATAGCCTGAAGGACAAGCGCGTGCTGTCGCTGGACATGGGCGCGCTGATCGCCGGTGCCAAGTTCCGTGGTGAGTTCGAAGAACGCCTGAAAGCGGTGCTCAATGAGCTGGGCAAGCAGGAAGGCCGCATCATTCTGTTTATCGACGAGCTGCACACCATGGTCGGTGCCGGTAAAGGCGAGGGCTCAATGGACGCCGGCAATATGCTCAAGCCGGCTCTGGCTCGCGGTGAGCTGCATTGTGTGGGCGCGACCACCCTTGACGAGTACCGTCAGTACATCGAAAAGGATGCCGCGTTGGAGCGGCGTTTCCAGAAAGTACTGGTGGATGAGCCGAGTGAAGAAGACACCATCGCCATCCTGCGTGGCCTTAAAGAGCGCTACGAGGTGCACCACAAGGTGGCCATTACCGACGGCGCGATTATTGCGGCGGCCAAGCTGAGCCATCGCTATATCACCGACCGCCAGTTACCGGATAAAGCCATCGACTTGATTGACGAGGCGGCCAGCCGTATCCGCATGGAAATCGACTCCAAGCCAGAGGTGCTGGACCGTTTGGAGCGCCGCTTGATTCAGCTCAAAGTTGAGCGTCAGGCGTTGAAGAAAGAAGATGATGAGGCGGCGTTGAAGCGCCTGGAAAAACTCAAGGAGGACATCGCCCGCCTGGAGCGTGAATACGCCGACCTTGAGGAAATCTGGAAGTCGGAAAAGGCCGAGGTGCAAGGCTCTGCGCAGATCCAGCAGAAAATTGAGCAGGCTCGGCAGGAGCTCGAAACGGCGCGGCGTAAGAGTGATTTGGAACAAATGGCCAAGTTGCAGTACAGCGTTATTCCAGATCTTGAGCGCAGCCTGCTAATGGTCGACCAGCACGGCAAAAAAGATAATCAGTTGCTGCGCAGCAAGGTCACCGAGGAAGAGATTGCCGAAGTGGTGTCGAAGTGGACCGGTATTCCGGTCAGCAAGATGCTTGAAGGCGAGCGTGACAAACTGCTGAAAATGGAAGGTCTGCTGCATCAACGCGTGATCGGTCAGGATGAGGCCGTGGTGGCGGTTGCCAATGCGGTGCGGCGCTCCCGTGCGGGGTTGTCTGATCCTAATCGGCCGAGCGGCTCGTTCCTGTTCCTCGGCCCTACCGGTGTCGGTAAGACCGAGTTGTGCAAGGCGCTGGCGGAGTTCCTGTTCGACACCGAAGACGCCTTGGTGCGTATCGATATGTCCGAGTTTATGGAGAAACACTCCGTGGCGCGGCTGATCGGCGCGCCGCCAGGCTATGTCGGTTATGAAGAGGGCGGTTATTTGACTGAGGCCGTGCGCCGTAAGCCTTATTCAGTGATTCTGCTGGATGAGGTGGAAAAGGCTCACCCGGATGTCTTCAACGTGCTGTTGCAGGTGCTGGAAGATGGTCGTCTGACGGACAGTCACGGTCGCACTGTGGACTTCAAAAACACCGTGATTGTGATGACCTCCAACCTGGGTTCCGCGCAGATTCAGGAGTTGGTGGGCGATCGTGAAGCACAGCGCGCAGCGGTGATGGATGCGGTCGGTGTGCATTTCCGTCCGGAGTTCATTAACCGTATTGATGAAGTGGTGATTTTCGAGCCGCTGGCCCGTGATCAAATTGCCGGTATCGCGCAAATCCAGCTGGGGCGCTTGCGTGAGCGTCTGGCTGAGCGTGAGCTGAACCTTGATCTCTCGGCTGAGGCGATGGACAAGCTGATTGCCATTGGTTACGACCCTGTGTATGGCGCGCGTCCGCTCAAGCGTGCCGTGCAGCGCTGGATCGAAAACCCCTTGGCACAGTTGATCTTGGCCGGCAAGTTTGCGCCGGGCAGCAGCGTCACCGGTCGGGTAGAGGGCGAAGAGATCGTCTTCGACTGATCCTGGTTAGCGGCATTAATAACCTCGCCAGATAAAAACACCCCGGTTCAGCATGCGCTGACCGGGGTGTTTTTTTGCCTGGATTACAGGTGCTTTAGCAGAATTTCCAGGGCGGCTGCCTGGTCCTCGGCCAGGTCAATGATATGAAAACCGGCCCAGCAGTGTTGGCCGTCAGCACCGGGGCGACTCCACAGACAGTCAGCTCCCAGAGTTATTTCACCTACGCCCTCAATCAGCTGTTCGCTGACCAGGCGGCATTCCACCAGCTCATCTGCAGTCAGCGGTGTGTCGCTAAATAACATAAAGCCATCAGCAGACAGGTCGACTATGCGGCCCAGACGTTGGCCTGAGTGCAGGTCAAAGACCTCCAGCTGCACGTCGGCGCTATGCCTGTTATGCAGGCGACGTTCGTCATTCATGCGAGTTCCTTATTCTTGGGGCTCAGCCGTGCGGCCGGTAAATCGCTGCAGCACGCGGTAAATAGCGGTAAGGGCGCGGTCCACCAGTGGAGCACCTCGTTCAGGGGTGACGATGCGTGCGAGTCCTTGTTCCATTTCAGTGGCCAGCTGAGTGAGTGGCTTGATTGCCACGCGCTGGCCGCTCTGGTCGACAAACATGTAGTTGCGCGTTGTTGGGCTGAACCAAGACAGCTTGAGCAGGCGCACCTGTTCGCCCGTAACAAATTCGAACCAGGTGCCGAACTCGATATGGCCCAGCTCTTTGGCCAGTGCCTGAGCGCGCGCCGAGAGGGTTGACTCACGTGGTGCCAGGGTCGCCAGGGCGGCGTCTTCGCCAAGCATGGCGGCCAGTGGGCTGTCTGGCAGGCTGGGTTGGAGCTTAGCGGCCACCTGCGGTTGTTTGGCCTGTACGGCATGCTGGCAGGCCACCAAATCCTGCAGCAAGCGGCGGATGCCGTCCTCGTGGTAGCCACCGAGTAACTCCAGGCCTGTGCGCAAGTCTTCAAGCAGTGGCACGCGCAGCTTCTGTAGGCGCTCGCCTCCCGCTTCGTCGAGCAAGGTGCCGCTCCACGCCAATTGCTCGGCCGCCTCGCAGGCGCGCTGCCATTCCGGGCTGCGCTCGCCATTACGCAGCAACACGAATACCAGCACATCCGTCCACGTCAGTTCGAGGAAGTTACGAATAATGCTGGGTGGCTGGCGATTGTTCAGGCTCTTGGCAATCACCTCGACGGCAAGCTGGCGAGCGCCGAGCAGTTTGTCGCGACCTTTGGCGGCTTCCACTGCGCGCCGCTCGCGCAGTTCGACCTTGTGCCTGAGGGTGCCGACGAACTCATTGAGCTCCGCCAGCAGACCGTCAAACAGCTGTAAGTCGCCCGAGAAATCATTAATCACCCGCTCGACCACCCATTGCATCTTGGCCAGTAGGCCGCGCTCATCACCTTCGCCGCCATACAGTACGCCGGCCTGGGCCATGCTGTTGAGCAGGCGGCGGGCGGGGTGGTGATGCTGGGTGAACAGTGCCTTGTCTTGCAGTGCCACCTTTAGATAGGGCGTGTGCAGGTGCGAGAGGATGGTCTTGCAGGCGTCGGGGAGGTTGTCGTCATCAAGAATAAAGTCGAACAGCATACCGACCAGGTCGATCACATCCGCTTCTTGGTCGGAAACCTTCTGTTGGCCGGGAAACGCGCTATGAGCCTCCAGCTGTTGCTGCAAATCGGCTTTCAGGCCTTCTACAGGCTGAGGGCGATGCAGGCGCTGTGAGAGATCGCTGGCTGAGTGTTGCTGCATGCGATTGAGTGCATCCAGCAGTGCGGAAGCGCTGTAGGTGCTGGTCGCTTCGCGTGGAGTAAAGCTGGCAATGCTGCGGGTGCCACCGAGCAAGGGGGCATCAATGTCGCGCTGGCGATGTTCGCTCAGCAAGGTGGCCAGGTTGCCCAGTAACTCCAGTGGGTCGCTGGGGGGCGGCCCGCTGAGGTCGGTGTTGCCTGCGCTGGGCTGTTGTCCGGCCGCTTGCCCGGAGCCGCTACCGGCGCTGGTGTTTCTGCTAGTGCTGGCGCTGCTCACGGCCGCTTGCTCGGTAGGGGCGGCGGGCGTTGTCTTCTGGCGTGCGGGCTGGCTGTTGCGTTGTGCGCTGTATTTGAGGTTCGGCAGTACGCCGGCTTCGATCAGGCGTTGGTTCAGTGCGCTGTAGAGGCTGTCCAGGCTTTGCATGACGTGAGTGTCAAACAGCGTATAGAGGATGACCTTTATACGCAGCGGGAACGGGCAGGGGGCAAGGGCGTCACGGAACGCCTGGGCAATCATCTGTGGACCGAAGGGGTTGTTGTCTTCGCCCAGCTTTTGGCCATTGTTCAGCAAGGCCAGGCGTTGCTCCAGGGCAAATAGCGGCTGTGCGCAGCGGGCTTTGACCCGGCTGACCATGTTGGTGACTTGCAGGCTTTCTTCATAGTCCTCGTTTTGCACCAGGGCCATGTGCTCGACATCCAGGTTGCTGACGCTGGGCAGTGGCTTGAGCTTGCCGTCGAGGAAATCGGCGAGGTTCTGTGCGATCTGCTTATGGTAGCTGCGTTCTATTTGTGGGCGCTGCTTACGGATCTCGCGCATGTTGTCGAAGAACAATGTTTGCACCTGATTGTTCTCAGCTTTTTCGGCGCATTCAAATAGCGTGTCGTCGACCTGGGCGAAGACACCTGTCAGGTGCTCGGCCAGGCGATTCATCACCAGCTTGCGGCAGCTTTGCACCAGCTCCCCGAAGCGCGGCTGGATGCCGCGATTGGCAAGGGTCTGTATAGATGAGGGTGGAGTTGGCGGTGTGCCCTGGTTACTCATGGACTTTCCTGACTGAGGCCTTGCGGCAGATGCGTCCTGCAATGAACACAGACATAGGGAAGATATAGCAGCCCATTACGCAGCTGCAAATCATTGTACTAAAAGCAATTTTAGGGGTTGACAGCTTCGCGATAAACCGTAGAATGGCGCGCCTCAGACAAGCGAAACGAATTAACAAGCGGTTCGAATTTCTGAGAAAGGAAGCAAGTAGTTCCGCGATAGCTCAGTCGGTAGAGCAAATGACTGTTAATCATTGGGTCCCAGGTTCGAGTCCTGGTCGCGGAGCCAATCTTTCATCGGGGTATAGCGCAGTCCGGTAGCGCGCCTGCTTTGGGAGCAGGATGTCGGGAGTTCGAATCCCCCTACCCCGACCATTTTTGGGTCGTTAGCTCAGTTGGTAGAGCAGTTGGCTTTTAACCAATTGGTCGTAGGTTCGAATCCCACACGACCCACCATTTCAAGCATGCTTGAATGATAAAAAACCCGCCTAGTGCGGGTTTTTTATTACCTGCGATTTAATCTTTTCGTTCTCTGTTGTATTGACGGGCAAGGCTTGGCCTTGCCCGCGCGGGTATCAGTGCAGTTTCAGGCGCGGTTCGGTGCTGCGGCCGATGCGGTCACCGAGCATCATCAACAGTGTGCGCGTCATGCCGTACAGCGCAATCTGGTGCATGCGGTAGAGCGATATGTAGAACATTCTTGCCAGCCAGCCTTCGAGCATGACACTACCGGTCAGGTTGCCCATCAGGTTGCCGACCGCTGAAAAAGTCGACAGCGAGATCAGTGAGCCGTAATCGCGGTAACGGTATTCCGCCAGCGGCTTGCCCTCAATGCGCAGTTTTAGCGATTTTGCCAGCAGTGAGGCTTGTTGGTGCGCGGCCTGCGCGCGCGGCGGTACGTTGCGTCCTTCGCTACCAGGTTGCGGACAGGCGGCGCAATCACCGAAGGCGAAAATATTGTCGTCCAGAGTGGTTTGCAGGGTCGGCCTGACGTGCAGTTGGTTGATGCGATTGCTTTCCAGGCCGTCTAGGTCCTTAAGAAAGTCGGGAGCGCGAATCCCGGCGGCCCATACTTTCAAGGTGGCTGGGATGATTTGGCCTTGCGCGGTATGCAGCGCCTCGCGGGTTACCTGGCTGACGGCGGCCCCGGTGAGTACGGTGACGCCGAGCTTCTCCAGGGTTTTGTGCACCGGCTGGCTGATACGTTCAGGCAGGGCGGGCAATACGCGCGGACCGGCTTCGATCAGGGTGATGCGCATGTTTTCCGGGCTGATTCGATCCAGGCCGTAGGCCGCCAACTCGCGCGCCGCATGGTGCAGTTCGGCCGCGAGCTCGACCCCCGTGGCGCCGGCGCCGACGATTGCGACATTAATCAGCTCGGTGGTTACGCTCTGGCTGGCATGGGCGCGCATGTAGTGATTGAGCAGCTGGTGGTGAAAACGCTCGGCCTGCTCGCGGGTGTCGAGAAACAGGCAGTGTTCGGCCGCGCCGGCGGTGCCGAAATCATTGGTCGTACTGCCCACGGCGATGACCAGGCTGTCATAGCTCAGTTCGCGCGCGGGGACCAATACCTGGCCATGCTCATCCAGGGTGGCCGATAGGCTGATGCGTTTGTCCGCGCGATTGAGGTCGTGCATGCGCCCCAGCTGGAACTCGAAGTGGTTCCACTTGGCCTGGGCCACGTAGTTGAGTTCGTCGCCAGAGGAGTTGAGCGAGCCGGCGGCTACTTCGTGCAGTAATGGCTTCCAGATATGCGTCAGGTTGGCGTCGACCAGGGTGATCTTGGCTTGGCCGCGTTTACCCAGGGTTCTACCGAGGCGGGTAGCAAGCTCCAGTCCGCCGGCACCGCCGCCGACAATTACAATTTGATGAGTCATTCGACACGCTCACAAGGCTTTTAAGGAAAGACGGTGAGTCGGTGTGGGCGAGCGCTAAGCAGCTCATAGCACCAGGCGACTCAGAAGACGGCTCAGCAGGCCCAGGCCAATCGTGATCATCATGATGATCAGCAGCAGTCGCCAGACCTTGAACGGTTGGCGTTCGACCTGATGTTGTGGCGCGCTAAGGTATTGCTCGACACGTTTTTGGTCATCAGGGTTCAGGCGACTGGTCATGTGTGCCTCGAGTAAGGGGGCCGTTGGCAATCAAGTGGAGTCGATTGCGGGCTGAGGTGGTAGGTATTCTAGCTGCGCAGCTTATAACGGCTCAACGCGCAGGGCGTCATTCAGGCGAATAATCCCCCCTTGTAGCACGCGAGCGGTAATGCCGCCGTGGCCACGCATGACCTGGAAGGTGCCGAGCCCTAAGCGCTCTTCCAGTTTTGCGCAGGGTTGGCACCAGCCGGTGGTTTCCAGTATCGCCTGGCCGAGACGAAAGCGCCGGCCTTTGAGGCTAAACAGGTTGATGCCACTGATAGCGATATTGCGCCGCAGTTCGTGCGCGGTAATTGGATTCTCGGCAGGGCGGCCCATTAGTGCGCTGATTACCGCCAAATGTTCCCATTGGATCAGGGTCACTTGCCGAGCGTTGCGTGGGCCTGGTCGGCTGTGATCGCCGGTCAGGCCGGCTTCGCGCCTTGCTTCCACGGCGTCCAGTTCGATCATCGTCGCCCGCGAAGCCGGGCGTACGCCAATCCAGCGCACACAGCCCTGTTGCGGCACGGCCGCGAGCAATTCGTGTAAAGGGCTCATAGGCTGATGCCCACATCAAACAGCACGGTGCGGCCGAGGTTGTTGCGCAGAAAGCCCGGTGCATCCGGATGGGCGAACAGCACGCGGGCAAAGGTCGGGCCCACCAGCGACAGTGAACGCCAGCCCTGGCGGAGAAATTCGGTCGGCGGCGGGAAGTGGCTATTGAAATCCGGTACGGCGCGTTTCAGGTTGACGTAGGCGAGCAGGTCCAGCTCGCCCAGATCGAGGCCGCGCTCTTGGTAGTTATGAGCTTTTTTGCGCAGGGTTGGTGTCAGCCGCTGTTGCAGATTGCCCGCGGCAATACGTCTGGGCTTGGCTTCACGGCGCACCAGTTGGCTGAGGGAGAACGCGCTGCGTCTGCGCTCAAGCTCGGCGCGCCATTCATCATTTAGGCGGCGGCCCTCGTCGAGGACGAAGAACACTTCAAAGCTGGCGTCGCGGAACAATACGTCTGGCGGCTCGTGGTCTGCGGCGCTGAACTCATCCAGGCGGTGGCTGACATTCAAGGCTTGCAGCAGACGCTGGCATACCCAACGCTCGCGCTCCCACTTGCGGGCGTTGGAGAGGAAGGCGTTGGCTTGTTCGGCCTGGTGCGTCAGTAGGCGCAGGTAGTCTGAGTCGTCCATGGCTTCAGCTTAGCGTGCGCGGCAGGTGTGTTGGTACCCTCTGTTGCGGTTGTTTCAGGCTTTTTGTCGTCGGTTGGGCGAATGTGCTGGCGGCGGTTGTAGACTGCCTAGGATCACTAAGCGTGTATGGGAGTTGTTTGGATGATTGCCGCGCACTTGTTGTCTTCCACCAGTCAGATGCTCGGCTGGATGATCTATCTACCGCTGCTGTGTTGGGCCGTTTGGCGTGCGCCCTGGGTCGAACTCTGTAGTGATTTGCGCCGCCAGCATCTGTTAGGTGGCGCGGCGCTGGCGCTGTTCGTGCTGTGGTTGATACGTCGGGATTTCGACTCGGGGTTGTCCTACCACTTTATTGGCATGACGGCGGTCACCTTATTGCTGGATTGGCCGCTGGCCATGCTGGTGGGGTTAGTTGCCCAGGTGGGGTTGCTGGCGCTGGGCCGGCAGGATTTAGCGGCGCTGGGCGTCAACGGCGTGCTGCTGGTAGTGATTCCTGTGTGGGTGGCCGAGGCCTGTGCACTGTGGGTCGAGAAAAAGCAGCCGCGTAATCTGTTCGTCTACATCCTGTTTAACGGCTTCTTTGCTGCAGCGCTGGCAGCCTTAGTATTTATCGTTGCCGCCTTCGCCGTGCTTTGGCTGGATGGGCTGTTCCCGATGCCGCCCTGGTTGGAGGACTTTATCGGCTACCTCTGGCTGGTGATTTTCCCTGAGGCGTTTATCAACGGCATGCTGGTGACAGCGCTGGTGGTGTTCTACCCGGACTGGCTAGAAACCTTCAACCGCACGCGTTATCTCGCCGCGCCGTGGAAGGATGACGATCCGTCGCGCTGATGGTGAGGCCTTCAGCGGTTTGATGGCGCTTTGCGTGTTGATGTGGATCAAGCCGCGCGAGCTATTAGGGCTCATCGTGGTGGCATCAATCAGGAGGGCGTGAGATGGGTGTACATCAGTGGGCAAGGCAGGCAATCGAGCAGAGTCTGCAGGGTGTCGAGGCGCAGGGCCTCGATCAGGCCATGGCATTGCGGGCATTACTCAGCGCCGTTATCGAGCGTAGTCGGGCGGCGCGCAGTGCGGCAGATCTGGCCGCAGAGCTGCAGTTTCTCGCCGATAACCTCGATGACGAGCGTGATTACAGCTTTATGCGACCCTGACGAGTAGCCGGCGATTGAAGCCCTGCCTGCTTCGTCGATGGTTTCAGCGGTCTGTCTAGTGTTCGCGCGGCGGCAGTTCACCAGAAAACACATCGTCCTCCAGAGGGTTTCCAGGGATCGCGTGCTCTTCCGAGGCCCAGGCGCCGAGGTCAATCAGCTTGCAGCGCTCCGAGCAGAAGGGCCGGCTCGGGCTTTGTGGGCCCCATTCAACGGGCGCGCTGCAGGTAGGGCAGGGGACTAAGGTGGGGGTGCTCATGCTTGGCCTCCGCGTAGGGTTAGGTAGAAGGCGTGGAGTCGTTCCACTTCGGCTTGCAGTCCGTGCAGGTCTTGGTCGTTAAGCAGTACATCATGTGCATGGCGAAGGCGTTCTTCGCGGCTGGCTTGGGCCTGAAGAATGGCCTGAACCTGTTCGCTGGAGCTTTGGTCGCGGGCCATAGTGCGTTCTATTTGCAGGTGCTCCGGCGCATCCACCACCAGTATGCGCTGGGCCAGCTTGTGCTGGCCGGACTCCACCAGCAATAGGTACACTAGAATGGCGTAGGGTGATTCGGCGCGCGTCAGGTATTGGGCGATTTCCTGGCCGATTAATGGATGTAAAAGCGCTTCTAGCCAGCGACGCTCGGCCACATCAGCAAAGATCCGCTTGCGCAGGGCGGTGCGATCGAGCTGGCCATCGGCTTGCAAAACCTGTGTGCCGAAGTGCTCGACTATCTGCGCCAGCGCCGGCTTACCAGGCTCAACCACCCAGCGCGCCGCATGATCGGCGTCGACCAAATGCACGCCCAAGTCGATAAAGTGTTGGGCGACAGCACTCTTACCGCTGCCGATGCCGCCGGTAAGGCCAAGAATCCAGGGGTTAGTGCTCAAGGTGCTGGCTCGCGTCGGTCATTCAAGGGCGCGATTGTAATGCAGCAGCTTGGACGCTGGCGAATCATGGGGGCTATGAATGCATCGTCAGAGCCCTAGGCTCAAGAGTGGGAGGGGCTTTAGCCGCGCCGGCCTTTGGCTTTTAACGGCTCGCCGCTAAAGCGCCTCCCACTGAATGTCGCTGACTCAGAACCCGGCAATCTGCAGGTAGCTTGCAGTGATCTGCTCGCCCCAGAGCAGGGCGATCCAGCCGGCAATCGCCAGATAAGGGCCGAAGGGGATCGGCGTGCTGGTTTCGGCGTTGCGCAGGCGCAGCATGATCAGGCCGAGTACTGCGCCCACCAGTGACGACAGCAAAATGGTCAGCGGCAATACCTGCCAGCCACCCCAGGCGCCGAGCATGGCCAGCAGCTTGAAATCGCCATAGCCCATGCCTTCCTTGCCGGTAACCAGCTTGAACAGCCAGTACACCGACCACAGGCTCAGGTAGCCGGCAATTGCGCCCCAGAGTGCATCCTCCAGGCTGGTAAACAAGCCAACGCTATTGGCAATTAAGCCGAGCCAGAGTAACGGCAACACCAGTGAATCCGGTAGCAGTTGGTGATCGACATCGATCAGGCTCATCGCCAGCAAGCCCCAGGTCAACAACAGCATCGCGCCGCCCTGCCAGGTGAAGCCAAAGTGCCAAGCGATATAGGCCGACAGTAAGCCGCAAGTCAGTTCAACCAGCGGATAACGCAGGCTGATCGGCGCTTTACAGCTTGAGCATTTGCCGCGCAGAAACAGATAACTAATAACTGGGATGTTTTCCCAGGGTTTTATTTCATGGGCGCAGTGCGGGCAGCTGGAGTTTGGCAAAACCAGATTGAAGGTTGCTGTCTGCTGCTCGGCGGGTAACTCCAATATCTCGCGGGCCTGTTCGTGCCAGTCTCGCTGCATCATCTTTGGCAAGCGATAAATCACTACGTTGAGGAAACTACCCACCAGCAAGCCGATGAGCAGCGTACATAAAACAAAGGCCAGCACATGGCTGGCCAAAAAAACGATGACTGGCATAGGTTAAACAACGCCACCGAGCTGAAAAATGGGCAGGTACATGGCAATGATCAGGCCGCCGATCAGTACGCCGAGTACCGACATGATCAGCGGCTCCATCAGGCTGGTAAGGCCATCGACGGCATTATCGACTTCGGCCTCATAGTAGCTGGCGACTTTATCCAGCATCATGTCCAGCGCGCCTGACTCTTCACCAATGGCGGTCATCTGGATGGCCATTGAGGGGAATACATCCGTGCTGCGCATGGAAAAGTTCAGCTGCATACCGGCGCTGACATCCTGCTTGATCTTATTTACTGCATTCTTGAACACAATGTTACCGGTGGCGCCGGCTACAGAATCCAGCGCCTCTACCAGCGGTACGCCTGCGGCAAAGGTGGTGGCCAAGGTACGGGCATACCGGGCAACGGATGACTTGTAGATAATATCGCCCACAATCGGTGCTTTCAGTGCGGTGCGGTCGAGCCAGTTGCGGAATTTCTCAGAGCGCTTTTTGGTTTCAGCAAAAGCAAAGGCTGCGGCAAACATACCAAGCAAAATGACGAACCACCACTTTTGCAAGGCTTGGGATATACCGATTACAAACTGCGTAAACGCTGGAAGTTCGGCACCAAAGTTAGCAAATACAGACTCGAATTGCGGCACAACCTTGATCAGCAAAATAGCCGAAACAATCAAGGCTACCAGCACCACCGCAATCGGATAGTTCATGGCTTTTTTGATTTTTGCTTTAAGCGCTTCGGTCTTTTCTTTGTAGGTTGCAACCCGGTCCAGCAGGTTTTCTAGGGCGCCTGCTTGCTCCCCGGCATCGACCAAGTTACAGAACAAATCATCGAAGTATTCGGGGCGCGTTCTAAGGGAGGCCGCAAAACTATTACCGGCAGCAACATGCTGTTTGATGTCATCCACCAGCTTGCGCATATTGGGGTTATCTACACCCTCGGCAATAATGTCAAAGGACTGTAATAGCGGTACGCCGGCCTTCATCATCGTGGCCATTTGCCGGGCAAACAGCGCAATGTCCATTGGTTTGATTTTCTTACCTGCGCTGAACAGCGAGGCCGATTTTTTGCGCACCTTGGTTGGGTTGATACCTTGTTTGCGCAGCTGCGCCTTTACCAGTGCGGGGTTCTGGCCGCTGACTTCACCTTTTATTTTGGCACCCTGTTTGTTGGTGCCTTCCCAGGCGAAGGTGCTGGTTTTTAGTGCTTTAACGGCCATCAGTTAGTCCTTTGTCACGCGGTTCACTTCAGCGAGGCTGGTCACACCCTGCATGGCCTTCAGCAGGGCTGAGGTACGCAGGTCGTTGAAGCCGTCTTTGCGCATCTGGATGGAGATATCAATCGAGTTGCCTTCCTCCATGATAATCCGTTGCAGTGCAGGCGTGTTTTTAACCACTTCATAAATCCCGACACGGCCCTTGTAGCCGCCATTGCAGTTTTCGCAGCCAACCGGCTCATAAATCTTGAATGTGCCGATCTTGTCTTCCGGGAAGCCTTCCTCCAGCAAGGTCTCGCGGGGGATCTGGATTTCCTTCTTGCAGGTATTGCATAACTTGCGCGCCAGGCGCTGGGCAATGATCAGGTTGACTGAGGTGGCGATGTTGAATGACGGCACACCCATATTGCGCAGGCGGGTCAGGGTTTCTGCTGCGCTGTTGGTGTGCAGGGTCGACATCACCATATGCCCGGTCTGTGCGGCTTTGATGGCGATGGACGCGGTATCCAGGTCGCGAATCTCACCCACCATGATGATGTCCGGGTCCTGGCGCAGGAAGGCTTTCAGTGCCGCAGTAAAGTCCATGCCCTGTTTGGGGTTAACGTTGACCTGGTTGATGCCCTCCAAGTTGATCTCCACTGGGTCTTCAGCTGTGGAGATATTCACATCGACGGTGTTGAGGATGTTCAGGCCGGTATACAGCGATACGGTTTTGCCGGAGCCGGTCGGGCCTGTCACCAAGATCATGCCCTGCGGCTGCTTGAGCGCCGCCATGTACAACTCTTTTTGCGACTCTTCATAGCCGAGGGCGTCGATACCCATTTGCGCGCTGGCTGAGTCCAGAATCCGCATCACGATTTTCTCGCCCCACAACGTTGGGCAGGTGCTGACGCGAAAATCGATGGATTTGGTTTTCGAGATGCGCATTTTGATGCGCCCATCCTGCGGCTTGCGCCGTTCGGAAATATCCAGGCCGGCCATTACCTTTAAGCGTGCAGATATGCGCGGCGATAACTGGATCGGTGGGCGGGCTATCTCATGCAGAATGCCGTCGGTACGAAAGCGCACGCGGTAAGTCTTCTCGTAAGGCTCGAAGTGCAGGTCGGATGAGCCTTTTTTAATCGCATCCAGCAGCATTTTGTTAACGAAGCGCACCACGGGGGCGTCATCGGCAGAGTTGCCGTCACCAGCGACTTCTGCATCATCATTGACTGCTTCGACATCCAGACCGTCCAGATCAACATCTGCCAGGTCGTCCATGCCGCTGGTGGCGGAGTCGAAGAATTTATCGATGGCATCACCGAGTTTGTCATCCTCAACCAGAATGGCTTCGGTGTTCATCCCGGTGCTGAATTGAATGTCGGTAATGGCCTGGTGATTGGTCGGGTCGGAGACTGCGACAAACAGCTTGTTCCCCCTGCGCCACAGTGGCAACACGCGGTGCTGGCGCACTAGCTTCTCGGTCACCAGGTCTTTGGGCTGGCCTTCCTTGTCGATGGAATTTAGGTCGACAAAAGACACGCCGAACTGATCGGACGCCAGCTCGGCCAATACCCGGCTTTTCACCAGTTTGTTCTGTACCAGGTAGGTCACCAGCGACAACTTATTGCGCTGCGCTTGGGCTTGCGCCTGTTGCGCTGTTTTTTCATCCAGCAGTTCCGCTAACACCATCTGCCGGGCAAGGCCGGTAAGGGACACGCTATCGTTCATCACATGCTCCATAACAATGCATGCCTTATAGCCTAGTTGGCTAAGGGCTGCCAAACCCAGTGAGCGCGGGTGACAAAAAATGGCGGTTAGTGCCAGTACTGCGATGATGGCTGGTCGATGTGCTTACACAAGGGGCTTGACTGCCGCTGTATTGGTAGTTGGCATGCGAGCTGCATTGTCATACTTAGGTCGTTGACCTAAACACACTTAGGAGATGCTTATGAAAGCTCAAATGCAAAAAGGTTTTACCCTGATTGAATTGATGATTGTGGTTGCGATTATCGGTATTTTGGCTGCCATCGCGCTGCCGGCTTACCAGGATTACACCGTACGCTCCAACGCTGCCGCTGCTCTGGCCGAAGTCACTCCCGGCAAGATCGGCTTCGAGCAGGCTGTTAATGAAGGGAAAACACCTTCTACCACGGCAGCTGATACCGGTTATATCGGTGTCGGTGCGTCTACCTCTTACTGTGACGTCACGGTTGCCGCTACCGGTATTACCTGTGCCACTAAAGGTGGTAATGCTACCAACTTTAATGGTAATAACATCGTACTTTCGCGCGCCGCTGCTACTGGTCTGTGGACCTGCACTAGCACTTTGGAAGCTAAGTACAAGCCAGGCAAATGTTCCTGATTGAGCTGTTTTAAAAAGAGCGGCTTAGCCGCTCTTTTTTTGCCTATTGTTCCTCTCTACCTGCCGGGGCAAGCCATGAAGCCGATCAATACGTCTTACCGTGGTTTTTCTCTGATCGAGTTGATGATTGTGCTTGCTATTATTGGCATTCTTGCTGCAATAGCTTTGCCTGCTTATCAAAACTATACGGTCCGATCAACAGCCGCTGCTGCCTTAGCAGAAATCACCCCCGCAAAGGCCGGATTCGAGCAGGCCATTAATGAGGGGCGCACTCCTTCTCTTGTTTCCGACCAGGCGGGCTTTATCGGCATTGGTGCAAGCACCAGTTATTGTGTTGTGACGCTCATTGCGACAGCTACCGGGTCGATTACTTGCACTGCTCAGAACGGTATGCCAACTCGGTTCAACGGTAAAATCATCACCCTTTCTCGTTCGACAGAAGGTTTGTGGGGTTGCTCGAGTGACTTAGATAGCCAGTACAAACCAGGGAAGTGTTTATAAGCGAGCTTTAGCGAATGTTCTTGTTCAAAGATAAAGAAGTGCTTATTACAGTATTTCTTCTGATTGTTTTTTCAAGTACTAGCATCAGTTATTGGCTGCTTGATTATAGCTGGCTTGAGCAACAAAGAATTGCCCAGCTACTACTTGTAATTTCAGCCTCGATAGCTCTTTTATTAGGCTATTCTCGGCGCTCCGTTACTTTGAATTCGCCCAGTGATGCACTGCTACTTGCGCTTTTTTTGGGTTTGATCTCTGCACTGTTTTCCCAATACCCGCAATGGGCGCTTAAAGAATGGGCGAAGTATGCTTCCAGCGTGGCTTTGATTCTTTATCTTGGGCACATCCTTCGCCAAACAGTTGCTCAGCAACTGGTGTTATTTATTTTGCTAGCTACTTCAGTGGTGCTGACTGTCCAGTTTTTCGCATTTTACCTTGCCTCTTTTTTCACCGGTACGCGTTCAGTTGACCCCTATTTAATGTATCCGGGTTTCGATAACCCGCGTTTCTATGGCCAATTTCAAATATTGTTGATCCTTATTTTGCATGGCCTGTCATTTCAAAAGGGCTGGAGCAATAAACTTTTTAATCAGAAAATTATATATGCTGTTCTTTTGTTGCAGTGGAGCATTGTCTGGGCGCTGGCGGGGCGCGGTGTTTTGCTGGGTCTTTGCGTGGCATGTGCGGTCACGTTGTTGGCCACCGGCGTGCGATACAAGGCGTTGCTGTTGCAGGCTCTGGCATTCGCCTCAGTCGGTGCTGCGCTCTATGTTCTGCTTTTTTTCTGCATCCCCGAGTGGGCGGGGCTGGCCAGAGACATCCCCTCCAGCTTTAGGTTCGGCCTTTCCAAGAGAGAGGTTCTATGGCAGGGCGCATGGGAAATGGTGCAGACCAGTCCGTTTCTCGGTGTAGGGCCCCTGCACTACTCGGCTGTATGGAACCACATCGGCGCACACCCACATCAGGCGGCCTTGCAGTTTCTTGCTGAGTGGGGCATTCCGGCAACGTTGCTCTTTCTGTTCAGCATAATGACCGGCATGTTGCGAGGTGTGAACACGATTCGCAACAACACCGACGTGCTTGATGCCGCATTATGGATGGCCTTGCTGGCAGCATTGACGCTTGCTCAGGTCGATGGTGTTTTTGCCATGCCCTATACCGAAGGCTGGCTCTCGGTTATAGCCGGGTTGGCTCTAGCGCGCTGGAAAATCCCCATGGCTACTGTTTCTATGGCTTTCTCAATACGACGCGCAATGTTCTCCATGCTTTTACTGCTGGCCATGGCCAGCATTGCGCGCGTCTTGATTGTGGATGTTCCCTTGCTGCATGAAACATCCATGAGGTTTTATGAAGAACACAATATAGGCAGCCCGCCCCGATTCTGGGATCAGGGCTGGATTCCAATGTGAGGCTCTGCATGTCCAATCCGCGTATTAAGGCTTTTGCTATTCACTTGCTGCTCTCTGCCTGCTTGGCGCTGGCAGTTGTTTGTCTGGTTTTCTTTATTTGGTACCCCAGCCCGCTGCATACCGCGCTGGGCGTGACCAAGATATTTCTTATGCTGATAGCCATTGATATGGTTCTCGGGCCTTGTCTTACTCTTTTGGTTTACAAACAGGGTAAGAGGACCTTGGTCATGGACCTTTCGATAATTGCTGCTCTACAAATTGGAGCATTGTTGTATGGGTTGCATGCAGTGGCCGAAGGCCGGCCTGCTTGGCTGGTTTTCGCTGAAGATCGCTTCTATCTGGTGAGCGCTAATGAGATTGATGAGCGCAAAATGGATCAGGCGAAAATGGAATACCGAGGCCCTTCATGGGTAGGGCCGAAATGGGTGTCTGTGCTAGAGCCTGAGAGTGCCGACGAAAAAAGCGATTTGCTATTTGAGTCTGTTTTCGCAGGTGTCGATATTTCACAGCGCCCCAACTTTTATCAGCCACTGAGTCTTGTCGAGCCCGTCGTTCAAAAAGCAGGAAAACCTCTGGCGCTGCTTAAGAAATACAACGCCCCCGAAGCTGTTGATGCCATTCTAAAAGCCTACCCTAAAGCAGGTGCCTGGCTGCCCTTAAAGACTAATCAGCAAGACATGGTGGTATTGCTGAAAGAAAATAGTGGTGAGGTAATCGCTATAGTCGATGCCCGCCCGTGGAGTTAGAAACCGGTGCGGTGCGTTACGGCAGATTGATCCTTAGATTGGACTCGGCGCAGGTGCTTCCAGCATCTAGCGCAAATCCTGCGGCCATGTAGTCGTCTCCCTTAGGGGCGAAGGGCTGATCGCTTCAGGCCGTTGGCGCCGGCTGATAGTACGATTTGGTAATCAACCGAGTAGGTGCGGTTATGTCTTACAGGCTCAATCGCATCGACAAGTCCACTGCCTTCACATCTTTGGTCAGTGCCCCAATCGACACATAATCAACGCCTGTCTCAGCAATAGCCCGCAAGGTGCTTTCATTCACCCCGCCTGAAGCCTCCAGTTTTGCGCGGCCGGCAGTGATGGCTACAGCTTCGCGCATTTCATCCAGGCTCAGTTCATCGAGCATGATGATGTCGGCACCCGCGTCGAGGGCCTCGCGTAGTTCCCGCAAACTTTCCACTTCAACTTCCACCGGTTTGCCGGGGGCAATTTTGTGGGCGGCTGTGATGGCTTGGGCGATACCGCCGCAGGCAGCGATGTGGTTTTCCTTAATAAGGAAGGCGTCGTACAAACCGATGCGGTGGTTGTGGCAACCGCCTTGGGTCACAGCGTATTTTTGCGCCAGGCGCAGACCCGGCAGGGTTTTACGGGTGTCGAGTAGTTTCACAGCGGTGTCTTGCACCAGGTCGGCATAGTGCTGGCAGCGAGTAGCCACGGCAGAGAGGGTTTGCAGGAAGTTCAGTGCGCTGCGCTCACCACTTAGTAAGGCGCGGGCTGGGCCTTCTAGTTCAAACAGTACTTGGTTGGCCTCGGCGCGCTGGCCGTCCTGGACGTGCCAGTGCACGGCGATCCGTGGGTCGAGTTGGCGGAAGACTGCATCGACCCAAGCGGTGCCGCAGATGGTCGCCGTTTCACGGGTGATGACCTTGGCATGCGCCAGACGATCGGCGGGTATCAACTGGGCGGTGATGTCGCCGCTGCCGATATCCTCTGCCAGTGCGCGGCGCACGTTGGCCTCGATTTCGTTGGCGAGGTCGGCAAGGATCAGGTTAGGCATGATGGGCTCCAGTCGGCAGAATGCGCCGATTATAGAGTTTGCCGGCTGTTTGCGCAGTGCTTACGGCTGTTCTCTGGCGGTTGTGGGGCTATGCTGGTTGAGATTCTTAGTCGGGCTGTGCGTTATAGCCTGCGGCAGTGGTCGCTGCGGTGACCGCTGGGAAGCTGCGGCGCTGCATCTGTGACCTGGGTCATGTCTGGATGAAAAGTCAGCTTGGTATGTGCGTGTACATCCCTATAATGGCTTTACTTTTTAGAATTGTTGACGCCAGGCATTTGACGTTACGGATGACGCTCAGTTGACCGCTGTGCAGATCGGTCCGCCCAAGAGGGGCAGTCTGCAGGAGACTCGCAATGAAGACTGATGCGAATGTGGTGCGCCTGAGCAAGGTGAGCCCTGAGCAATCGCCCACTTCACCGGTAGGAAGACTGCCTGTGGCGCTAACAACTGTACGTGACAACGCGGCGCAACAGCTGAAAACGGCGTTACAGTCGCTGTTTGATAATGCCGACGATACGCTGTTCGAGATGGCCGATCGCGCCACAAGCAACGCTGAGCAGAACGCCTTTTTTGAGGCGATGCGCGATCTGCGCTTGAAGCGCAAAAATATTGAGCGTGGCTTCTTGCAGAAGGTCTTTGAAGCCTTCGCCACGCTTAATCAGTATGAAATCGGTAAGCCTGCACCCTTGGATGCAGTGTCATTTGACGCGTTGTCGCTGGTGCAGAACGATGCGCTGGAAGAGTCGGTTGCTCTGGATTCGATGGTGGCCAAGGTGGTCAGCCGTGACGCGACGGCGCTCAGCCACCTGACCACCCGTTTCAATGCCATGGTCAGTAAGAAGCTCGATGATAAAACCAACCCGCTCGGTCCAACCTGCCTCTGCGAGTTCTTCCTGGATGCCTGCAGCAGTTTGGGTGTCGAGATCAGGGTCAAGCTGATTATTCTGAAGCTGTTTGAAAAGTATGTGCTGAGTGGGCTCGATGAGCTGTATGCGCAAGCCAACCAGGCCTTGATTGCCACTGGCGTGCTGCCTGAGCTCAAGTCTGTACCGGCGCGGCATAATCCCTCGCGCACCAACGTGCAAGCTGGTAACGCTGGGCAGGAGACGGCGCCTGAGCTGTCGGCAGGTTTTGCCGATGAGGGTGTGCAGGAGGTATTTGGCGCGCTGCAGGCGTTGCTGTCTCAGGCGCGTGGTACGGCAATTGCGCAACGGAACCGGCCGGCCGACGCCATGCCGATTTCCAGTAATGACCTGATGCGCCTGCTCTCGCACATGCAGCAGCGTGCACCGGCACAGGTTAGTGATGATTTTGATTTGCGCGAGCAGCTTGAAAGCTTGCTAGTTCGTGCCAGTGCCAAGGCTGGTAAAACGCGGGTGGTGGGCGAGGTTGATGAAGACGTTATCAACCTGGTGTCGATGCTGTTTGAGTTCATTCTCGATGACCGCACCTTGCCGGATTCGCTCAAGGCACTGATAGGCCGTTTGCAGATACCGATGCTGAAAGTGGCGGTGATCGACAAGACCTTCTTCAGCCGTGGCAGCCATCCTGCCCGCCGCTTACTCAATGAAATTGCCTCAGCGGCCCTCGGTTGGGGTGAGCAGGATGACGCGCAGCGCGACAGCCTGTATCAAAAGATCGAGCAGGTGGTGCAGCGCCTGCTCAATGACTTTGTTGACGATCCGCTGATTTTCTCCGAGCTGCTGGCCGAGTTTCTGGCCTTTACCGGTGACGAGCGTCGGCGCAGCGAGCTGCTTGAGCAGCGAACGCGTGATGCCGAAGAAGGCAGTGCCAAAGCCGCATTAGCGCGGCGTGAAGTTGAGCAGGCACTGAATCAGCGGCTGCTGGGCAAGACTCTGCCGGAAGTCGTGGTGCGCTTGCTGCAAGATGCTTGGAGCAAGGTATTGATGCTTACGTGCTTAAAGCACGGGGTTGAGTCAGAACAGTGGCAGGCCGCCTTGGCGACGATGGATGACCTGATTTGGAGTGTTGAGCACCACGACGAACCCGAAGCGCGTATGCGCCTTTTGGAGATGGTGCCCGGCTTGCTCAAGGCGCTGCGTGAGGGCATGGCCAGCGCGGCGTTTGATCCGTTCTCTACCGGCGAACTCTTCAACCAGCTGGAAGCCTTGCATGTGCAGGCCTTCCAGCGCTTCAAACGCAGCCTGCCGGACGAAAGTGCGCCGGCCGATGCCCCGGTACTTGCTGATATTACTGACGAGCAACGCGCTGAGTTGGCTGAGGTCGGGATGGACTTACCTCTGCTGGAACTGCCTGCTGCGCAGGCGGTTGAAGAGCCCGCGATGGTCGAGGTGATAGAAGAAATCATCCTGCTGGCGCCAGGTGAGTTGCGTGCCGCCGAGCCAGAAATCAGCCTGCCTGACGATGATGAGGCCTTGCTGCAGGTGGATAACCTGCGCGTCGGCAGCTGGGTCGAGTTTCAGGAAGATGAAGAGCATAAGCTGCGTTGCAAGCTGGCCGCGGTCATCAAACCAACGGGTAAGTACATCTTCGTCAACCGCACCGGTATGAAGGTGTTGGAGAAGACCCGTATGGGCCTGGCTGTAGAGTTCCGCCGCAGTGCCATTCGCTTGCTGGATGACGCGTTGCTGTTTGATCGGGCGCTGGAGTCGGTGATTGGCAACTTGCGTAAGCTCAAGGGCACCTGATTAGTCGGTGCTGGCTAACAATCACGCCGCCGGGGCTACCTCGGCGGCGTTTTTATGTGGGTCGCTGTTATTGATGGCCACTGTCCCTGTAGTCGCGGGCGAGCCCATGAACCAACGTCAAGTAGAAGCGCATAGCGGCCAAGGTCACTTCTACGGGCGCCGTGGCGCGTGCTTGGCTTTCACCCTTGGCCTTGAGGCGGTGCTGAACTAGAGTGGCCGCTTGATCAAGGAGCTTTTATGCAGTTGGATCCTTCCAGTGGCTGGTGTGATGGTATCCAGCACTGTCCCTCGCCGAACTTCAATCAGCGGCCGCTGGGTGAGGTTTCTTTGTTGGTTATTCACAACATCAGCTTGCCGCCTGGCGAGTTCGGTACGGGCAAGGTGCAGGCGTTCTTTCAGAACCGGCTGGACGCGGATGAACATCCGTATTTCGCCAGCATCGCGAGCCTGCAGGTGTCCGCGCATTTCTTTATTGAGCGCAATGGCGCTGTCACGCAGTTTGTCTCTTGTAATGAGCGCGCCTGGCATGCGGGACAGTCGCGTTTTGCCGAGCGGGAAAACTGTAATGATTTTTCCCTAGGGATTGAGCTTGAAGGGACCGATGATCTGCCCTTTACGGCGGCGCAATATGCGGCGCTGATTGCGCTGACTCAGCAACTGCAAGCGGCTTATCCGGCCATCACTCTGGCGCGTATTTGCGGGCATAGCGATATCGCGCCAGGGCGCAAGACGGACCCCGGCCCTGCATTCGACTGGCAGCGTATGCGCATGGCGTTGCAGCAAGACAAGGAGCTGACATGAATTTTCTGGTGCTACTGCTGGTGCTGTGGGTCGAGAAGTTCTCGGCCTGGCGTAAGCACATTCAACACGACGGCCCCTGGCTGCGGTTATTAACGGCGCTTGAGCGCAAGCCGCAGTGGGCTGAGCGACCCTGGCTGGCCTTGGCTTTGCTGGTTCTGCTACCGCTGTTGGTGCTGGGGCTGATTCTATTGTTGCTGGCGCCTGTTGCTTACGGCTGGTTGGCGCTGCCGGTGCATTTGGTGGTGGTGATTTACAGCCTGGGTCGCGGTGATCTGCTGGCGGCGCTAGGACCGTTTCGCGACAGCTGGCGGCGTGGCGATGCCGAGGCGGCGTACCTGGTTGCCCGGCGTGATTTGTCGCTTGAGGCGGACGAAGAGGGCGAGTTACTGCAGCGTGTGCAGGGCCATTTGGTATGGCAGGCCTATCAGAGTTTTTTCGCGGTGATCTTCTGGTACGCGCTGTTGGGGCCCGTGGCGGCGCTGGCGTATCGGCTGGTTGCCTTGAGCAGCGAACATGCGACTTTGCCAGCCCTGCGTGAAGCGGCTGTGCAGGTACGCCATGGCCTCGATTGGCTGCCGGTGCGTGTGTTGGCCGCCAGCTTTGCCCTGGTGGGCAATTTTGCCGGGGTGAGCCGAGCGTTGCTGCACGAGTTGCTCAGCTGGGACATTAGCGCGGCGCAGTTGGTGATCATCACTGCGCGGGCTGCGGGCGAGATCCCTGAACCGGTGATCGGTGAAGCCGGCGTCAGCAGCCTGGACGGGCTGTGGCAGTTGCTGGTGCGCGCTGCGGTGTTCTGGTATGCGGGGTTTGCCGTGTGGACCCTGCTTATCTAAGGCCTTTTACCCTTATATGTGAGCCGTG
>Ga0181597_10001507_pt1 | contig 26165 bp, 20 predicted proteins | sample 041ome_5_FD_148647 | JGI IMG/M metagenome (GOLD analysis project Ga0181597, IMG submission 148647) | Coastal salt marsh microbial communities from the Groves Creek Marsh, Skidaway Island, Georgia - 041403US metaG (spades assembly) | ecosystem: Environmental > Aquatic > Marine > Intertidal zone...
AGAGTTTGCTGACGGTGCGTATTCAGTGCGCGCGAAAATTGATATGGCGTCTCCCAATATGAACATGCGCGACCCTGTGCTGTATCGAATCCGGCACGTTACGCACCACCAGACAGGAGACAAGTGGTGTATTTACCCGACCTACGATTACACCCATTGCATTTCCGACGCGATTGAAGGCATAACCCATTCGCTATGCACTTTAGAATTTGAGGACCACCGTCCGCTCTATGATTGGATTTTGCAGAGCCTCGAGCTAGAGGCGATTCGAGCAGCCAGTGTGCTGGCGAACTCCCCAGAGAAGTATGTTCTGCCCGAACAAACCGAATTTGCCAAACTCAAACTGAATTACACCATGATGGGGAAGCGCAACCTCAAGACCATGGTCGAAGAAGGCGTGGTATCAGGCTGGGATGACCCGCGTATGCCCACAATTGCTGGCATGCGGCGGCGGGGATTTACCCCGGCGTCGATTCGTAATTTTTGCGAGAGTGTGGGCGTGAGTCGCAGCGAGGGGGTTGTGGATCTTGGCATGCTTGAGCACGCGATTCGTGACGATCTGGATAAACATGCACCGCGCGCAATGTGTGTGATGAATCCGCTGCGTGTTGTCATCGACAACATCGCAGAGGGCGAGGTGCAGCAACTGGATATGGCGTCTCACCCAAAGGATGAGTCGCTTGGCCGACGCAGCGTGCCTTTCACCAGGGAGATTGTTATCGATCGGGCAGATTTCGAGTCTGACCCGCCGGCTGGCTTTAAGCGTCTGGTACCTGGCGGGGAAGTCCGGCTGCGCGGATGCTATGTCATCAAATGCAATGAAGTGGAAACGGATTCTAATGGCGAGGTGATCGCTCTGCATTGCAGTGCGGATCTCGATACGCTGGGCAAGAAACCGGAAGGCAGAAAGGTGAAGGGCGTTATCCACTGGGTATCAGCCAGTGCAGGTAAACCGGTCTCAATTCGTCTGTATGACCGCCTGTTTACAGTGGAAAATCCTGAATCCAAACAGATTGAAGACTATCGCGACTGTCTCAACCCTGACTCGCTGATAGAGATTACAGGTGGGCTGATAGAGCCGGGTGCGGTTGCGGGGGAGCATCAGCGATTTCAGTTCGAGCGGGAAGGTTATTTCTGTCTGGATCAGCTGGATTCCAGTCCGGACAAGCCGGTGTTTAACCGGACAATAACGTTGCGCGATTCCTGGGCCAAGTAAAGGCGAGTGAGTAAGCAGTGGTAAAAATCTACAACACCTTAACGCAGCAAAAAGAAGAGCTCCGCCCCCTTGAAGCAGGAAAGGTGAAGCTATATGTGTGTGGAATCACGGTCTATGACTACTGTCATCTTGGTCATGCTCGCATGCTGGTGGCATTCGATGTCGTTGTGCGCTACCTGCGCTTTCGCGGTTATGACGTGACCTATATTCGAAATATCACGGACGTTGATGACAAAATTCTTGCTCGGGCAATAGAGAATAATGAAGCCTTTACCGATGTAACTGATCGCTACATTGCCGCCATGCATGAGGATGAGGCTGCGCTTTCTATATTGCGCCCTGATCAAGAGCCACGAGCTACTGCCCATATTGAAGAGATGATCAAGATGATCGAGCGCCTCATCGATACGGACCATGCGTATCGTGCGGAAAACGGCGACGTCTACTACGCGGTTACCCGCTTTCCAGACTACGGCAAGCTATCAAAGAAGAAGCTCGATGAACTCCTTGACGGTGCCCGTATCGAAGTCGGTGAGCTGAAGCGAGACCCCAGGGATTTCGTACTGTGGAAAACCGCCTCAGACGATGCGGTAGGCTGGGATTCCCCGTGGGGCTATGGACGTCCCGGTTGGCACATCGAATGCTCGGCAATGGCCACCTGTGCCCTGGGCAATACCTTCGATATTCACGGCGGTGGCTCCGATTTAATGTTCCCCCATCACGAGAACGAAATTGCACAGTCAGAGGCAGCGACCGGAGAGACCTTTGCCAATCTGTGGATGCACAACGGGCCACTCCGCATCGATGATGAGAAGATGTCCAAATCTCTGGGCAATTTTTTCACCGTCAGGGAAGTGCTGCAGCACTACAAGGCCGAGGTCGTTCGCAATCTTCTGATCTCCAGTCATTATCGCAGCCCAATTAATTATTCAGAGCAGAGCCTCGTACAATCAGCCAAGGCCCTTGAGCGCTTCTATCACTGTCTCAAGGATCTGGATATCAGTAACGCCAAGTCGCTTACCAATAGCCGTTTTGAAAAGGCGTTTGTTACGGCCATGGATGATGATTTCAATACGCCAGAAGCCTTCAGCGTGATGTTTGAAATGGTTTCCGAGATTAATAGGATCAAGGCAACAGATCCCGATCTTGCGAATCAACTGGGTGCTCTGCTGGTGCGCCTGGGGGGCAGTGTGGGCATCTTACAGGCTGAGCCTGCTGCTTTTCTGCAGGCATCAGTGGGTGCTGAGATTGACTCGGCTGAAATCGATCGACTGGTCGCAGCAAGGGATCAGGCTCGTGCTGATAAAGATTGGGGCAAGGCAGACGAAATAAGAGATCAGCTAACGGCGCTAAACGTTGTGGTAGAAGATGGCGCCGCGGGTAGCACCTGGCGCATCGAAGCGTAGTATAATCAAGATTAGTCAGGGCCAATTGACGAGTGGGTATGGCGCGAGTATTATGCCGTCCTCCTGAAATTGGACGAAATTTCGGAATTATCGGGGTATAGCGCAGTCTGGTAGCGCGCTTGCTTTGGGAGCAAGATGTCGGGAGTTCAAATCTCTCTACCCCGACCAATTTTTTGGGCAAATGCCCGACAAACCTTCAATGGTGACTGTAGCTCAGTTGGTAGAGCCCCGGACTGTGACTCCGGTTGTCGTGGGTTCGAGCCCCATCAGTCACCCCATTTTCCGCCCCTTTTCTATCCTGGCTGTCAGCTAACTGGCCTGTCTTCGGGCTGCTCGGTGTGAACATGGAAAAATGGAAAACAGTAGACGGCGAACGCACTCCGGTTAGCGCGCTTAATACCGGTTCTGAAGTCGATAGCGCCGATTCGCGGGGGTTGCGGGGCCGTCTGCGTCAATTTGCCCGCAATGCGTCCCTGGTCATGGCAGGCATGTATACCGGTCTGAATTGCTACGGGACTCCCAATGCTGAGCATGGCCAGCAGGGCAGCGCTTGTAGAGACGGCAATGAACCTGCTGAAAAGCCGGATAGGCGGCCGATTTAGCGCACAAAGCCATGAACTGAGGGTACAATAGCGCCCGCGTTTCAAGCGCCCGTAGCTCAACCGGATAGAGCATCGGCCTTCTAAGCCGAGGGTTGCAGGTTCGAGTCCTGCCGGGCGCGCCAGACCGCTCTAACCTCGATCGAGGTTGTCCAATCCTGCACTATCCAGGATTCTTCTGACAGCAGGCCTACCAGCCCTGAAGCGTAGCTTCAGGGCGTTCGACTGTCGCTGAGAGCTGGCGCTCTCAAAGCGCTCGGTCTCACCCAGGCGCGCCTTGTTCTTCTCTCGCATTGCCTCTTATTCTGACTGCTGGCTTCCTAGCGTTGAATCATGGCTTCTGGGCTTCGAGGCGCTGCTGAGAGCTTTGCTCTCAGGACGCTTGGTCTCACCGAGGCGCGTCTTTTTCTTCTCTCGCATTGCCTCTGACTCTGGTTTATCTGATTGCTGGCTTCCTAGCCTTGAATCAAGGCTTTTGGGCTTCGAGGCGCTGCTGAGAGCTTTGCTCTCAGGACGCTTGGTATGGATATGGGGGTTTTTTGGTGAAAAAGGGTTGTTTTGAGTGGGTTTGGGGGTTTAGTCCCGCTTTAAGTGTGGGATATTTCTGGCTTTTTCAAGCAATTTAGTGTCAATATATCACTATAAAACAACAGCTTGTTAAAGAAAGCTCTTGTATCGCCGACAATATAGGACGTAAACATACTTACGCGGGCCTAGGCTAGGATTGAGTTCTTAGCGCTAGGCCATTTTTTTGCCTGATTTTCCTGCCTCTGTATTGGTGAGTGGAACGCTTTCCAGGATTTCCCGGGGAATGGCGACCATGTCGTCCTGGCCGGTTGCGGGGAACTGGCGGGCTGGAATGAGCTCATAGGCGCCAGAGCGTTTTGCCCGGGAGCCGCGGCGGCGGGCGGTGCTGCCATCTGCTTTACGGACGTTGAACTGATAAATCGCGTAGTCGTCCGGTAATGTGGTCTGCAGTTCCTGCAGTGAAGCGAAGGACTCGGATTCGCCGTAAGTCACTTCACAGACAACAATGGGACGGTAGTTCTTGAGTGTCTGGCCCAGGCCACGCAACACAGCTTTTTCGAATCCCTCGACATCGATTTTAATCATCTGGACATTGCTGATTGCCGAAGCCATAAAGTATTCGTCGCCCTTAACTACCTGAAGTTTGCCTATTGGCACATTGCCTTTGTTCTTGGTGGCTGCTACGAAAGAGCCGATGCCGCGATTGCTGCCAGTCGGCGCAAAGAAGTCGAATTCACCTGCCGTTTCCCCCAGGCCGACACTGTGGACCTTAATGTTTTTTAGCGCGTTGAGTTGAATGTGGTGCGTTAATCGACTTCTCACTTCATCAAAGGGCTCAAAGGCGTGAATCTGGTCCGCGTGATTTGACATAAACAAGGCATGCTGGCCGACATTTGAACCAATATCGCAAAAACAGCTTCCTGAAGTCTCCACTGGAGAGCCTGGCGCCAAGGTATTGCGGCCGCTAATGGCTCGCATGGCGTTACGCATGAAAAACAGCAGAGGCTTCTCGAACGCGCCGTAATAAAACAGGGCGAACTCAATGCCGTCCTGCAGATTGCCCTCATAACGCAAGCCAAAGAAGTCGGTGACAAATGGCGCATTGGGCAACTCTCCATGTTGGCCGAGGATTCGGTATGCGGACTTCTTGTAGCGCAGCGGGAGCCAGCGTTGGCGCCAGACCCAGCGCGCTGCATTTAGTTTCAGCGACAAGCTTTCATCTCCTGTCCTGGCGCTGCCATGCCTGGGGCAGGGTCGTGGCGCGGAGATAAAGAGGATGGGCAGGCTGCTGAGACCGATTCATTTTCAGGTAGTGAAGAGCTGGCAGGCGGCGCAACAACGCGTCTGCTCGTCCCAGGTGTTCACCATGATTACCCCAACAGGCGATGCGCAGCTGCGATTGCTGGTAACTCTGCTTTATCCATTTGTTATTGTAACGACCGACCGGGTCAGGAGCCTGCTTGAGGTCCTCCGGGTAGGTGGCTCTGAAGGCAAACAGATTCGTGACAATTAGCCCGCGAAATCCCCAATCATGGGCAAATTGTACACAGCGGCGAATAGTAGGATCATCCTGGCGATGATCTGCTGTAGAGGGGTTCAAACCAATGAATAAAACCGTGCCTGCGCCGGCGTCCCAGCTTCGCTCAAGCGTGTAGCGATACTGCTTGCAGCGAGAAAAGCGGGCTTTTTGTGATACGTATTGCACTTTTAATCAGGAACTATGGGCCAGAGCTGGCAATTTTAAAAATTTGGATAATAATTAGTCCAGCTACTCGGTAAAAACAGTCTTCGCCAAGCCTTGGGTGGTTAGCCTAGATATCGAATAGAACGTCGTGAGGCTTCTGGGCCTCTCGGCGCAGTAGCTTGCTCCAGCATACTTCTCTCAGCCTATCCATGCCTGTTCTTATCAGGCTCGCTCCGTCATGCATCGATCCAAGTCAGGACTATTTTAGGGCAGCATTATTTTTTCAGGCGGTGCCCGGCCAAACCCCGATTTTCCCCGTAATCAATTGATGCTGCAACATCCTGAGTTGTGGAAACCCTGCGCGTGGTTTATGTTTGGCCGCTTTTGACAGGCTAGCTTGCTAAGCTGTGGGCCTCCAGGTTCCGGACCGCAAGAATTGCCGCTTCAATAATCATCAGGATAATTAAATGCTAGGAATAATTGGTGGCTCCGGGCTCTATAGCCTCGAGTCTGTTGGCCAGGTTAAGCGGAAAAGAGTCAAAACGGCGTATGACGAGAGGACAGTGCCAGCCGAAATCATTGTCCACGAGGGCGGTCAGTTTGTGTTTCTGCCCCGGCATGGAAAAAACCACCAGATAGCCCCGCACGAGATTAACTACCGAGCCAATATCGCGGCTTTGCATAAACTTGGCGTTTCGCAGATCGTTGCCGTAAATGCAGTGGGTGGCATAACTGAGAATACGATACCTGGCGCCATCATAGTGCCTGACCAATTGATCGACTATACCTGGGGGCGGGCATCGACTTATGCAGAGGGAGAAGGGGCTGCAGTAAGCCATATTGACTTTAGCTATCCCTTTGATGAGGCGCTCTCACAACGCCTGCTGAATGCCCTAGAGTCAGCGAACACCAATGCAAGCCAGCGCCGAGTTGTGCTCGCACAAGCTGTCTATGGTGTTACCCAGGGGCCGCGACTGGAGACTGCGGCAGAAATTAAACGTATGCAGCAGGATGGATGCGATATCGTCGGTATGACTGCGATGCCAGAAGCTGCTTTGGCGCGTGAGCTAGGTATTGACTATGCGATGCTTGCACTGTCAGTGAATCGGGCGGCAGGAATTCTGCCTGACGTGATATCGATGGAGGAAATCCAGGCAGTGATGCGGGATGGACAATCTTTTCTGCATGGAGTGCTGCTGCGACTCATCAAAGAAGGTGCTCGCTAGCTGCTTTGTCTACCAAAACTGCTGGAAGACACTAGCTACTGGTCTGGCTCGATGGGTGGAAGGCCATCAAAAAGTGGGAGTTGTGGCACCTGATAAGGCTCAACCATGATGACGATGCCAAGGGCAGGGTGGTCGAGGTAATGAAATTCATTGCTGCGCATTTCCCGGCTCTGCCGCATGTGGTACACGCGGGTAGGCGCAGGGTAAGAGTCAACTAACGAATCGCTGTTATTTTCAGCAGCGAGCCTCTGCAATGGTTCAAGCACTTCTTGCGGCGCAGTAGGCAAACGCCAGCTGGCAGAGCCTTGAGTCGAGCCATTGAATTCGCTCAGCCAAATGTCTGAGTCGATCACAACCCGGTCTTCGTTCTCATTGAATCGAAGCGTAATACTGCCCGCCAGTTCCGGCTGCGTTCCTATCGTCTCGCCGCCAGAAACGTAGAGCGGCAGTGACTGTTCGGCTTGCCTTACTGGTTGCCGCCAGAGCCCGTGGAACAGCAGTCGATGATCCGGTGATTGGCTTAGTGCGCGATTGGTTTGGCGAAAGTCGCTCGCGCTATCCGGCAGCTGCAGGAAGGCATCGCGCTGAAAATCATAAAAGCGAAAACCGGGGCCGGAAGTGGCCGGTTTAGGGCCTACACCGGCTATCAGTTGGCGCGCTAATTCCTCATCGGTGATGATCAGTGGCTCATTAGTCGATGCGAGAATAAGTTCTTCAGTCAGCAAGATATCATTCAGTTGTTTCAGCCTGCTCATGCCGTCAGGAAAGTCGAGTTCTGACGCGCCGGGGAGCCAGGTTTCTTCGCTGCGTCCGCTTATGGATTCGTTGCTAAAAATACTGACCTCAATCTGGAACCATCGCTCCTGTCCATAGCCCTGAACAGGGCTATGCAGTAACAGCAGACTTATGATGCAGAGTGCCCAATTGCGATTGACTGTTATGTGCATTCGCAATTGGTCTTGCATGTATTGTAAGAAACGAGGTCTCTGCATCTACTTGTCAGTTGGCTTAAGCCACCTTGGACTCATTCAGTTTGAGGTTGTCCAGAATACCATTGATCAGGACTATTTTTTCATCTGGGTGCGCGCAGTTGTGCTTGAACTGCAGCTGATTGGCGCCTCCGAGCTTATAGGTCTGGGGATCGCCCTGAATCATTTGCACCAGGCAGAAGGGGTCTACCTCAGTATGTTGATTAAACTCGATGCGGCCGCTGCTGACATTGGCGTCTATCTTCTTGATGCCAAAGCCGCTGGCGCGGAGTTTGAGGCGAGTCTGTTGAATCAATAGCGACAGTTGTTTGGGCAGCAGTCCGAAACGATCGATCATTTCCACCTGTAGATCTTCCAGTTCGTCTTCATCACTCGCGGAGGAGATACGTTTGTACATAATAAGGCGGGTATGTACATCAGGCAGATACTCTTCCGGAATCAAGGCCGGAATACGCAGATTTATCTCAATGGCCCTGCCCGCAAATGCTTCGATACTGGGAACGCGCCCGGCACGAATAGCTGCCACAGCCTCATCAAGCATCTCAGTGTAGAGCGCAAAGCCGATTTTTTGCATGTGACCACTCTGCTCATCCCCAAGCAATTCGCCGGCGCCGCGGATCTCCAGATCATGACTGGCCAGCGTGAAACCAGCGCCAAGGGTGGTCGCAGCCTGGATTGCTTCAATTCGCTTTTGCGCATCGGACTGCAAGCGGCTTTGTGGAGGCAGCAAGAGGTAAGCATAAGCCTGGTGATGGGAGCGGCCAACCCGGCCCCGCAGCTGATGCAGTTGCGCAAGCCCAAACTTGTCAGCTCGATCAATGATGATGGTGTTAGCGCTGGGAATATCGATGCCGGTTTCGATAATCGTGGTGCATACCAGAATGTTGTAACGCTTGTGATAAAAGTCGGCCATGACTTTCTCCAGCTCTCTTTCTGGCATCTGGCCATGGGCCACACAAATGCGGGCTTGAGGAACCAATTCCCGCAATTCCTCTGCGGCTCGATCAATGCTTTTGACTTCATTATGTAAGTAAAACACCTGGCCGCCGCGCAGTAACTCGCGCGAGATGGCTTCCTTGATCAGGCTTTCCTGGGATTCGCGCACGAATGTTTTTACGGACAGGCGCTTCGCTGGTGGCGTCACGATGAGTGATAGATCCCTGACGCTTGACAGGGCCATATTCAGAGTCCGGGGAATGGGGGTGGCCGTCAGGGTGAGGATGTCGACGTTAGCCCGCAGTGCTTTGAGTTTATCTTTTTGCCGTACACCGAAGCGATGTTCTTCATCGATGATCAGCAAGCCGAGGTTGCTATAGTCAATCTCCCCATGAAGCAGTTTGTGGGTGCCGATGAGAATGTCGATTTTGCCTGCTTTTACTTTTTCAATTGTAGCTGCCTGATCAGATGCCGATTTGAAGCGTGAAAGCACGTCCACCCGTACTGGCGAGTCAGCAAAGCGATCCTGAAAACTCTCGAAGTGCTGCTGGGCCAACAGGGTGGTCGGCACCAGCATGGCAACTTGCTTGCTGTTTTGCACCGCAATAAATGCTGCTCGCATGGCTACTTCCGTCTTGCCAAAACCGACATCGCCACACACTAGCCGGTCCATTGGGCGGGTGCTGCTCATGTCATCGATGACGGCTGCGATTGCGTTTTCCTGATCGGCCGTTTCCTCAAACGGAAAACTGGCGGCAAACTTATCGTAGTCTTCCTGCACAACGCGGTATTGAAATCCCTTGCGCGCCTCTCGCTGAGCGTAGATATCGAGAAGCTCCGCGGCGACATCGCGAATTTTTTCCGCGGCTTTACGTTTGGTCTTTTGCCATTGCTCGGTACCAAGGGTGTTTAGCGGGGCGGTATCCTGGTCGGCACCACTATAGCGACTGATCAGGTGGAGTGCCGATACCGGAACATAAAGCTTGGAGCCGTTGGCATATTCCAGGGTCAAAAATTCAGTGGTTTCGCCGTCAGTGGTAATGGTCTGCAGGCCACGGTAGCGGCCAACACCATGCTCAAGATGCACCACCGCGTCATCCACGTGAAGTTCGGTGAGACTCTTGATGATGAAGTCGTTGTTGCTCTGGGTGCGCTTACGCCGGCGCCGCTGAGCAATGCGTTCTTCAAAGATCTGGGCCTCGGTAATCAACAGCAGGTTTTCCTGCTCCAACCAGAGCCCGCGATCAATTTGTGCAATCGTCAGGCCGAGAGCTGCATCGCTGCTGATAAAGTCTTGCCAGTGCTCGAAAGGGACAGGATTAATCTCTATTTGCTTGAACAGTTCGAGCAGGGTTTCACGCCGCCCAGCGGTCTCTGCGCACAGTAAGATCCGTCCGGGCTTGGATGCGATAAATTCCTGCAGGGACAAAAAGGGATGGGCAAGGCGGGAATTACTGGCAAGGTCGGGCAGGCTTTGAGTCGCGAAGTGATTTGCCTGAGGATGCTGTTTGAACTCGATTTGGCGGTATGACTTGAGTCGCCTGAATATGTCATTGACTGCAATAAACACCTGGTCTGGCGACAGAATTGGGCGGTAGCGATCAAAACGGCGATCTTCATAGCGCGCCTGGATGTCTTTCCAGAAAGCTTCACCCGCCGCGCGAATATCTCCGATATTACAAATTGTCGTAGTTTCCGGCAGGAAATCAAATAATGAGTCCAGCCTGTCGAAGAATACATTCAAGTAGTATTCCAGGCCTGGAGAGCTCAGACCGGAACTTACATCCTGGTAGATCGGGCACTGGCGCAAATCGACGTCGAACAATTCCCTGAAGCGGCCCCGGAATTGGGTAATACCCGCCTCATCCATGGGGTATTCTCGTCCAGGCAGTAGCCGGATTTCCTTAACCTGCGCGGCGGAGCGCTGCGTCTCAGGATCGAAACGACGGATGGAGTCTATGACGTCATCGAACAGGTCTATTCGCAGGGGTAACTCAGTGCCCATTGGAAAGATGTCAATGATGGATCCGCGCACGGCGAACTCACCATGCTCCATTACGGCATCGACCACCTGGTAACCCGCTAACAGCATTTGTGCGCGCATCTCGGCGATTGAAACTGCCTGGCCCACTGCCAGATCCAGGCTATTGGCGCTGATGTATTGCCGCGGAGGGAGCTGGTGCATTAGGCTGGTGATCGAGGTCACCACGACGCCACGTTCAAGTTTTGGCAGATTGAACAGGGTGGCCAGGCGGTCTGAAATTATGTCCTGATGGGGTGAAAAGCTGTCGTAGGGCAGCGTTTCCCAATCGGGCAGGACATAGACTCCAGTATCGCCTATGCCGGCGTTGAAATAGGCTATTTCCCGCAGGCAGCGTTCAACAGTTTCATTGTTATCACAAATGAGCAGGAGAGGACCCTCTGCCTGCGCGGCGGCCTGGGCCAGTACCAGACTATCGGCGCTGCCGACAACACCATCCCAATAAGTCGTGGTGAATTCAGCCTGGGGGAGGGGTGGGTTGAATATATCATTCATGTTGTTGGCCAGGGCCTCGAAAAAAGCGCGCTATTGTAGCGTATGTGGATGGCGCGGCCCATTTATGAAGAGAGGGCTTTGTTGCACTGCCTATTCTTTCACAAGATAATAGCCGCCTTTTGAGTTCGGCCAAGAAGGGGATGCAGTGAGTGATAGCAACGTAAGACCGAGCGTCGATGATTATTTCGGCGATTGGAAGCAGCGCGAAGCGCTGGTTCAGGAGATGATACCGGTGATCGGTAAGATGTTTAATCGTTATAACATCGGTATTTACATTTACGGCCGCCCCCTGCATAACCGATCAGTTACTTTCATCATGAAATCCCACCGTTTCGTGCGCCAGGTAGAGCGTAATGAAATGTCGGAGTTTGAGACTCACCCGGTTCTAATGGCGATGGCGAAACTGGATCTTTGCCATGCCAATATAGATCTTGGCAAATTGACTGTCCGCTTCATGGAGCATCTTGAAGCTGAGGGTGATGCCGCCAAAGATGTGGATACCTTTGTGAGTGAAGAACTCGCTTACCTGGTTGGCCAGAAAGCGAAGCCAGTCCCAAAATCCCAGGATGTCGTGCTTTATGGGTTTGGCCGCATAGGACGCTTGATGGCCAGGCTACTGATCGAAAGAACCAGCACCGGCGAGGTCATGCGCCTGCGCGCAATCGTGATTCGTCCTGGCGGAGAAGGGGATTTAGTGAAGCGGGCGAGCCTGTTTACCAATGACTCCGTGCACGGTGCTTTCCAGGGGACTCTCAGGATCGATGAGGAAAACAAGTGCCTCATCGCAAATGGCAACGTGATTCAAGTGATCTATGCAAACTCTCCAGATGAAATCGACTATACGAAGTACGATATCGATGATGCGCTGATTATTGATAACACCGGCAAATGGCGGGACGAGGAAGGTCTGAGTTTGCACCTGAAATCAAAGGGTGCCGCCAAGGTAATGCTGACAGCGCCTGGCAAAGGTGCGCTCAAGAACATTGTCTATGGCATCAATGATAACGAGATGAAGCCGGACGATAAGATAATTACCGCCGCTTCCTGTACGACTAATGCCATAGCGCCTGTATTGAAAGTCGTTAACGATGAATATGGCATTATTCACGGCCATATCGAAACTGTGCACGCTTACACCAATGACCAGAACCTGATCGATAACTATCACAGTGGTCATCGCCGGGGGCGCAGCGCGGCATTGAATATGGTTCTGACTGAGACCGGAGCGGCAAAGGCCGTGGTGAAAGCCGTGCCTGAACTGGAGGGCAAGCTAACCGGTAACGCGGTTCGGGTGCCAATTCCCAATGTATCAATGGCAATCATGACCTTGACTCTGGAAAAGGAAACGACCAAGGAAGAGCTCAATGAGTTTCTCAGGCAAATTGCTCTGCACTCGAAGCTACAGAATCAAATCAGCTATACCCAGTCCGAGGATGCCGTGTCATCGGATTTCGTTGGTACCCGAGAGGCGGGTATCGTGGACTCCAATGCAACGATCGTAAATGGCAACCATTGCGTGTTGTACCTCTGGTATGACAACGAATTCGGCTACTGTTGCCAGGTTGGACGTATGGTTTACAAAATGGCTGGCGTTGATTACCGGGAGTATCCGGTCGAAGCCTAGCCGGAATAGCTGTATATCCGCCGACTGCGCCTTGCCTCTCTAGGTTGGGATTTTGAGGCGGCGTAAAACCGGGACTCTTGATTGCCCTGTCTCTATTATCGCGGGCGTTGCTTTTATGAGCGAAATATTTCGACGTCACGCCTTCAGTATCAGCTTTGTGGTGCTGTTACTTGGATTTGTTTTTCTCGCCGGTGGAGATGATGATAGCCGCTACAGCCTGGAGGGCCTTACCATGGGCACTTCCTACCAGGTGCAGCTGCTGGAACTGCCCAGTGGCATTAGTGAGGACGAGTTTGCCGCACAGATCGGCGCGCTGCTGGCGCGCCTGGATCGAGAAGTGTTTTCTACTTATGCGCCCGACTCGGAGCTTTCTCGCCTCAATCGTCAGCGTACAGGTGCGCCATTCATAGTCTCTGCCGATATGCTCATTGTGTTGGAGATGGCGCGGGAAATTTCTGAATCCAGCGCCGGGGCATTCGATCCCACCATAGGGCCGCTGGTAAACCTGTGGGGCTTTGGACCCGACATCAATCTGTTAGAAGCTGCCATTCCACCTCAAGACGAGATTGACGCGGCACAGAGCCTGGTTGGTTATCAGCACCTGATGATCAATTCCTCAAGTTCAGAGGTGGTCAAGACTCGGGATATTACGCTTGACCTAAGCGCGATCGCTAAAGGCTATGCAGTCGACGAAGTCGCGGCTATGTTGGATTCAGTCGGTATTGAGAGCTACTTCATCGAAGTTGGAGGCGAGCTCAAGATCAGGGGAGTCAAGGCCGATGGCAGCAGCTGGGTCCCTGCCATAGAGGCACCTGTGGACACAGAATCCCGCGTCTATGAGATTTTCTATAATCTTGGTGAATCTATAGCCGTAGCTGGTTCTGGTGACTATCGCAATTATTTCGAGGAGGATGGCGTGCGCTACTCCCATGAAATCGATCCGCGCACAGGGTTTCCGATTCGCCACAATCTGGCCGCAGCCTATGTCATCGATGAGTCTGCGGCAGTGGCTGATGCACTGGCAACGGCCTATATGATTCTTGGCGCAGAAGAAGCGCATGCTTGGGCGCAGCGCAGTGGGCAAGCTGCCTATTTGATCATCAAGGCTGGCGCGGGGTTTGAGGAGATAGTGACGCCGGCATTCGAAAAATATTTGAGCGACAATCCGTGAGTAATTAATGGCATACCGCAAACAGAAAGAGCATTACGACATACTGGTCATAGGCAGCGGTCCAGCTGGCGAAGCAGCGGCCATGAACGCCAAGAAAAAAGGGCGATCTGTAGCCGTAATCACGGATGATGCCAAGGTTGGCGGTAGCTGCACACACTGGGCAACGATTCCCTCGAAAGCCCTGCGACATTCGGTCAAACAGGTAATCGCATTCAATACCAACCCGATGTTCAGAGACTTTGGTGACGCACGTAAGCTCAGTTTTCAACAAGTGCTGAAACATGCAGACCGCGTAGTTTTCGAACAGGTTCAGATGCGCACGGATTTTTATGAGCGCAACCGCATCCCGATCATTAACGCGCGCGCGGAATTCCTGGATCGACACACCGTTAAACTGATTGGCAAGCGCAAGAAGCTGTCAGCGGACTATTTCATTATTGCTACCGGTTCCAGGCCCTATCATCCGCCCGATGTCGATTTCTCCCATCCATTGATGTTTGACAGCGACACTATCCTTGGCCTGAATCACTCACCGCGAAAGGTGACAGTTATTGGAGCGGGGGTGATCGGGTGTGAATATGCCTCTATTTTTGGTGGCCTGGGCGCCAAGGTGGAACTGATCAATCCCAACGCCAGCTTGCTGACCTTTCTTGATACGGAAATCAGCGATGCCCTTGCGTACCACCTGCGTAACGTTGGGGTGCGCAGTCGGCACAATGAGGAATACGAGAAGATTGAATATCACGACAATTACATCGTGACCTACCTGCAGTCGGGTAAAAAGATCAAGAGCGACATTGTGTTATGGGCCAATGGCCGTGCCGGCAATACCCAGAACATGGGGCTCAGCAAGATTGGTCTGTCCAGCAACAGCCGGGGGCAGCTCAGCGTGAACTCCCACTACCGTACCAAGGTGAAGAATATTTACGCGGCCGGCGATGTGGTGGGCTGGCCATCTCTGGCAGGCGCTGCCTATGACCAGGGCAGGGCGGCGAGTAACGCCATCGTTGCGCCGGAGGAGTGTTCACCGGTGGAAGAAGTGGCGACAGGGATCTACACAATTCCTGAAATTAGCACGCTGGGTAAGACCGAGGCTGAGTTGACTGCTGAAAAAATCCCCTATGAGGTCGGCAAAGCCTTTTTTAAGAATACGGCAAGGGCCCAAATCACCGGCGAACAGGTTGGCATGCTGAAGCTTATTTTTCACTTTGAGACACTAGAGATACTGGGAATTCATTGCTTTGGTGACCAGGCCTCTGAGATTGTTCATATCGGGCAGGCGATAATGGGGCAACCCGGGAAGGCCAATACCCTAAAATACTTCCTTACGACCACATTTAACTACCCAACCATGGCTGAGGCATATCGCACTGCAGCGCTGGATGGCTGGAACCGAGTATTTTGACGCTGAAAAAACATGATTCAGTCTTGAATTGCGGTTGATCCTGCTGCTTTAAATCCCGCCAGCGCAGGATGTGGAATCATACTGTCAAAATCCCGGCGAGATACCATGATTCTTGGCCTCCAGCGGCTAAATTTCTTGCTATCACCTTGTTATCCGTGTAAATTCTCTGGCGCTCAGCGGGGCCATCCCTGGTCGGTTTTAACACGAAATGAAGAGGGGGCTCAGCACATCGAGAATGGTGCTGAGCGAGCAGTAAGTCGCCGCTTTTTTGCACGACTCTCATGAATCTGTAACTCGTGCCGAACGTATATATCTGAAGCGTGAATCCACCGCTCACTTCGTATCGAAAGTGGGGTGCTGTTCGATAAGTTGCTGTGCGCAATGATGGTGAGCTTGGCGGTCGGCAGATTAAGGCGCTGTAATCAGAGCCTTTGGCTAGACTTTAAACATTAATCAATCTGAAGATATCGGTTAACGTCTTGGAAGAATCGACAACTTATTTCGAAGCCCTCACCCCGTTTCTCGTTTATTCAGCTGCTGTGCTGGCCGTCGTGGTCACGATGCTCGGCCTGTCATTCTTTCTCGGTCAAAGAATTCAGCGTAAATATAAAAATACGCCATTTGAGTCAGGCATCATTTCAGTTGGTAGTGCCCAATTCCGGATTTCGGTGCATTTTTACCTGACCGCCATCCTTTTTATTATTTTCGACCTTGAAGTTGTGTTTCTGTTTGCCTGGGCTGTTGCCGTAGAGCAAGCAGGGTGGCCAGGATTTATTGAAATCAGTGTATTTATCTTCATTCTTATAGTTGCTCTTTTCTATCTATGGCGTATTGGCGCCCTCGATTGGCGTACTGAAACCCAGCGCCGTGAACTAACCGAGATGAAAGGACCGGGCGGCGTCGTTAACAGAAAGGCATTCAAGCTATGAATTGGGAACTTCAGCGCGCTGACCAGGCCGCTTCTCCGCAACCTGGCGGTAATGCCGTTGACGATTTCATTCGTCAAAATGTCATGATGGCCAAGTTGGAAGATATGGTGTCCTGGGGCCGGAAGAACTCCATTTGGCCCTTTAACTTTGGTCTTTCCTGCTGTTACGTGGAAATGGCGACAGCTTTCACCGCGCGTCATGACCTGGCTCGTTTTGGGGCCGAGGTTATTCGGGGCACGCCCCGGCAGGCCGACATGATCGTGATTGCTGGCACTGTATTCCGCAAAATGGCTCCTGTGGTGCGGCTTCTTTATGATCAATTGCTCGAGCCCAAGTGGGTTATTTCCATGGGTTCCTGCGCGAATTCGGGCGGTATGTACGACATTTACTCCGTGGTACAGGGTGTGGACAAATTCCTGCCCGTAGATGTGTATGTGTCCGGGTGCCCACCGCGGCCTGAGGCATTGCTGCAGGGCCTTATCCTGCTGCAAGAGTCCATTGGACGTCAGCGTCGACCGCTAAGCTGGGTCATTAACGACCAGGGCATAATCCAGCGCGAGGCCAATCCGGTGCAGCGTGAGGTGCGTCACGATGAACGAATCGCGGCCACAGAGCTGCGTTCCCCGGATCAGGTTTGATCTAAAAATCAAATAGATATAACTCTTTATTTAAGTAATTAATGATGGAAAGCGCCCAGATCAGCACGCCAGCAGCAGCGACCGATAATGCCCTTGTGACACAAGTGCTGAGGGACTTTGGTGACCGCATATTGGCGGTTCAGCCCACTTGCGACGGCATGCCCACCTTCTGGGTCGACCGCAAGGATATCAAGGCGCTGCTCAAGAGCCTGCGTGACGATTCGACGCCTCGCTTCGAGATGTTGTTCGATGTGACCGGCATCGATGAGCGGGTCAGAGTGCATCGCGATGGCCAGCCGGCTTCTGAGTTTACTGTGGTCTATCACCTCATGTCATTCAGCGGCAACTGTGATGTCAGGGTCAAAGTTCCGCTGCAGGATGCGGATCTCAAACTACCCACTGTCATCGACCTGTGGCCGAGTGCCAACTGGTACGAGCGCGAGACCTGGGACATGTTCGGCATCGAGTTCGAAGGCCATCCCAACCTGTATCGAATTGTTTTACCTCCCACCTGGGAGGGGCATGCCCTGCGTAAGGAGCATCCCGCGCGAGCCACGGAGATGGAGCCGTTCTCGCTGGACGATGATCAAGAGGCATTCGAACAAGAGGCCTTGCTGTTCAAGCCCGAAGAGTGGGGCATGAAGCGTAAATCAGACACGTCCGAATTCATGTTTCTGAACCTGGGTCCCAACCATCCATCGGTACACGGTGCATTTCGTATCGCGCTGCAGCTGGATGGCGAGATTCTGGTTGATGCGGTGCCGGACATCGGTTACCACCACCGTGGCGCCGAAAAGATGGGTGAGCGTCAATCCTGGCACACCTTTATTCCTTATACCGACCGCATCGATTACCTCGGTGGTGTATTGAACAACCTGCCTTATGTCATGGCGGTTGAGAAAATGGCTGGCATTGAAGTGCCTGAGCGGGTGAAGACGATTCGCATCATGCTGTCGGAAATGTTCCGCATCTGCAGCCACCTGTTGTTTTACGGCACTTTTGCGCAGGACGTGGGGCAGTTGTCTCCCATTTTCTACATGTTTGTAGAGCGCGAGCGTATCTTCAATATCATCGAATCGATCTGTGGTGCGCGCATGCATCCGGGCTGGTTTCGAATCGGTGGTGTCGCCCAAGACCTGCCTAACGGCTGGGAAACCCGGGTAAGAGAGCTACTGGAGTTTATGCCGCCACGTCTCGATGAATATGATCAGATGGTAATGAACAACGGCATCGTCAAGCGTCGTACTCAAGGCATTGGCGCTTACGATACCCAGCAGGCTTACGATTGGGCAGTTACTGGCCCAGGGCTGCGTGCCACTGGCCTCGAATGGGATTTCCGCAAGCAGCGACCTTATAGCGGCTATGAGAATTTCGATTTCGACGTACCCATCGCAGTGAACGGCGATTGTTACGACCGCTGTGCAATTCGAGTAGAGGAAATGCGTCAGAGTCTGCGCATCATCAAGCAGTGCGTGGATAATATGCCGGCTGGCGACTACAAGGCCGACCATCCGCTGACCACACCTCCGCGCAAAGAAAAAACCATGCAAGACATTGAAACGCTGATTAATCACTTCCTCAGCGTGAGCTGGGGGCCTGTTATCCCGCCAGAAGAAGTGACCGTGGCGGTCGAGGCGACCAAGGGCATTAACAGCTATTACCTGGTGAGCGATGGCAGTACGACGTCCTATCGCACCCGGATTCGAACACCCTCTTTTGCGCATCTGCAGATGATCCCGGAAATTAGCCGCGGCTTTATGGTGGCAGACTTGATTGCAATCATTGCCAGTATCGATTTCGTGATGGCGGATGTGGATAGGTAAGTCGGCAAGTAATTAGGCAAGTAAATAGACAAGTAAATAGGCAGGCAGGTTAATAGATAGATAAGCAGATTGCTTAGCCAAGAACCCAGTTCTAGAGACTAGATTAAAGAAACATGAGCACCCAAGTAATAGCCACCACCAAGAACCGTGCCAGACAGCTAACTGAAGAAGAGATAGCTGAAATCGAGCACGAGAAGACGCTGTATCCAGATAACCAGGCGGTAGGCCTGGAGGCGCTAAAAATTGTGCAAAAGTATCAGGGGTGGGTGTCTGATGAGTCGCTGCTGGCCATCGCCGACTATCTGGACTTGTCTGCGGCAGATCTTGAAGGGGTGGCAACCTTTTTTAACCTGGTTTATCGCCAGCCTGTTGGTAAGAATGTGATTCTTTTCTGCAACAGCGTGAGTTGCTGGATTTGTCGCTGTGACGACATAAAGGACCATATATCTAAAAAGCTGGACATCGACTTCGGTCAAACCACGGAAGACGATGAATTTACTTTTATTCCGGTGCCCTGTCTGGGTGATTGCGACAACGCACCGGTGATGATGGTAGGTGATGATCTTCATCGCAATCTCACGCCAGAGAAGGTCGATGAAATCATCACACAATACCGTAACAAATCTGCTTGAGTTATAAGCAATTGATATCAGGAACTGGATAGAAAGTTGGTTTCAAATCCGTTAACAAAGAATATCGACATGTCTCGTCCGCCGCTGGAAATTGCGGCATATGAGGCGAATGATGGCTACCAGTCGGTCCACAAGATCGCAGCTGGGCTTAGTTCAAATGACGTTTTGGAAACGATCAAGGGATCAGGTCTAAAAGGTCGTGGCGGAGCGGGTTTTCCTACCGGTCTGAAGTGGAGCTTCGTCCCGCAAGGAGAAAATTCACCGCAACAGAAATATCTGGTGGTGAATGCTGACGAAATGGAGCCTGGTACTTTTAAGGATCGCTTGCTGATGGAAGGCGATCCGCATCTGCTGTTGGAAGGCATGATAATTGCTGCCTACACAATCGGTGCCAGCAAAGCCTACATTTTCTTGCGCGGTGAATACACCGCCTCAGTGCGAACGCTGAAAAACGCAATCGCCGAAGCTTATGACAAAGGCTATCTTGGCAAGAACATACTGAATACCGGTTTTGACCTGGATATTATTTTGCATACCAGTGCCGGTCGCTACATTTGCGGTGAAGAGACCGCCCTGCTTAACGCGCTCGAAGGTAAGCGCGCCAATCCCCGGGCGAAGCCGCCATTCCCGCAAGTGAGTGGGCTGTGGGGCAAGCCAACCATCGTCAATAATGTTGAGACTATCTGCAACCTGCCGGGCATTTTGACCTATGGCATCGACTGGTACAAAGGGCTGGGGCAGGGCGCCGATGCCGGTACCAAGCTGTTTGGTGTGAGTGGTCGAGTTAAAAACCCAGGATGTTGGGAAATGCCTCTCGGTGTGAGCATTCGCGAGTTGCTGGAAGAAAAAGCTGGCGGCATGCAGGATGGGCTGGGGCTCAAGGCCTTCTTGCCAGGAGGTGGGTCAACCGATTTCATGCTGCCCGAGCATCTTGACATTGCACTGGATTATGACGAAATCGCGAAAGTCGGGAGTCGATTGGCAACTGGCACCATGATAATTCTTGACGACCAGACTTGCCCGGTGGGCATGGTCGGTAACCTGATGAAATTCTTCGCCCATGAATCCTGCGGATTCTGCACCCCCTGTCGCGATGGTCTGCCGTGGGTAGATACTATCTTTCGTGAATTTGAAGAAGGTCGCGGCAGCGAAAAGGATTTACAGATTCTGCGCGAGCATGTTGATTACATGGGGCCGGGTCGAACATTTTGCGCTTTGGCGCCTGGTGCGACTGCACCATTAGGAAGTGGCTTGAAGTACTTTGAAGATGACTTCAAGGCCCATATTAAGCAGAAACGTTGCCCTTACAAGCACTAAACGAGTGGAAGGGCTGGAGTATTAGATGGCAAAAATTGTTATCGATGGGAAAGAGTACGAAGTAGATCCCAATAACAATCTATTGCAGGAGTGTCTGTCTCAAGGACTGGACCTTCCTTATTTCTGTTGGCATCCTTGCATGGGTTCGGTGGGTGCGTGTCGTCAGTGCGCGGTCAAACAGTACCGTGATGAGAACGATGAGACGGGTACCATCGTAATGGCCTGTATGACGCCTGCGACAGATGGAGCCATCATCTCTATTGAGGATGAACAGGCGCATGACATGCGAGAGCGCGTGATCGAAAGCCTGATGATAAGCCATCCTCATGACTGCCCGGTTTGTGAAGAAGGGGGCGAGTGTCACCTTCAGGATATGACTTTGATGTCTGGCCACAACTATCGGCGCTATGACAAAAAGAAGGTTACCCATCGCAACCAGTATCTCGGCCCATTCATTAATCACGAGATGAATCGCTGCATCACTTGCTACCGCTGCGTCAGGTATTACGATGATTACGCAGGTGGCACTGATCTTTCGGCTCAGGCCTCACATCACCATACTTATTTCGGCCGCCATGAAGAAGGCGTGCTGGAAAGCGAATTTAGCGGCAACCTTGTCGAGGTATGCCCCACAGGCGTATTCACGGACAAACCTTTCTCAGATCACTACACCAGAAAATGGGATCTTCAGGCCGCGCCAAGTGTCTGCGTAGGTTGCTCCGTCGGTTGTAATACGACTCCCGGTGAACGCTATGGCACACTGAGGCGGATCGTTAATCGCTATAACAGCGAGGTAAACGGCTACTTTCTTTGCGACCGCGGCCGATTTGGCTGGGATCACGTAAATAGTGAAGAGCGCATCAAGTCTCCGGTTGCCGTCAGCAACGGCGAATTTTCTGATTTGAATGATGAGGGAGTGCAGCAGCTCCTGGCTGATCTCAAGAGTGGTGATGCAATCGCTATTGGTTCGCCCAGGGCCAGCAACGAATCCAACTATGCCTTGCGCTGTCTGGTAGGCGTAGAAAATTTCTATGCAGGGGTCTCGGATCGTGAGCACGAAGTCAACAAGCTGATGCTCCAACTCCACAGAGACAGTGCTTTCAATATTCCCAGCGTGCGCGATATTGAAAAGGCTGATGCCGTGCTCATCGTCGGTGAAGATGTCACCAACACCGCGCCGCGTATCGCTCTGGCACTGCGACAGAGTGTTCGCAATAAGGCCAGCGAACTCGCTGCAGAAAATAACATTCCTGGATGGCAAGATGCCGCAGTGCGGGAATTGGCTCAACACAACCGAAGCCCACTTTTTATTCTAAGCAATGCGGCCACTCGATTGGACGACGTTGCAGTTGAAACCACTACTGGCTCTTATTCTGATCAGGCTCGAATCGCTTACGCTGTAGCCAATGCTATCGCGGGGCAGAGTAACGATGAGTTTGGACTGTCTGAATCACAGCAGTCTCTGGTTGAGGATATTAGCCAGGCGCTCAAGTCAGCCAAACGCCCACTGCTCGTAACAGGCTCCAGTAACGGCGAGGGTGAATTGATCAAGGCTGCGGCCAATGTGGCCAGAGCCCTCAAGTCTGACACGCCCACGGATCTCTGTTTGATCGTACCGGAGGTCAACACATTAGGCTTGGAGATGCTGACCCATGCAGAAAACAAGCTTGGCGTAGCCCTGTCAAAATGTGCGGCTGGTGAGGTCAAGAAGCTGGTTGTGCTGGAAAATGATCTATACAGACGTGCTGCGACTGCAGACGTGGACGCTGCCCTGGCCAAGGTAGAAAACGTTATCGTGTTGGACCAAATGCCCACGGCGACGACAGCGAAAGCAAATCATGTCCTGCCGGTGACCGCGTTCTCAGAGCATGAGGCGACCTACGTTAACTATGAGGGCCGAGCGCAGCTCAGCTTCCAGGTGCATCGCACCCAGACCGGCGCCATGCCGGCATGGAGATGGCTCAGCGATGGTAAGGATGATGTCAATGCCATCATCAATCGCTGTGCTGAAGAAGCTTCTGATTTCGACCACCTGGATGATCTGGTGCCCCATCTTTCTCAGTTCGCTGCAGGGCTTAAAATTCCGCGTCAGTCCCATCGTTACAGTGGTCGCACAGCGATGATTGCAAACCTGAACGTACATGAGCCCAAGCAACCTATCGATGACGAGTCTGTCATGTCTTTCTCGATGGAAGGTATGCCATCAATGAAAGATGCTTCCATACTTGGCACGACCTGGGCACCTAGCTGGAACTCCAACCAGTCCATTAGCAAGTTTCAGGAAGAAGTTAACGGTGAACTCAAGCAGGGCCACACCGGCACGCTTCTCATTACAAAAAATGGCAATGACGGTAGCTTTTTCGCCCCAGCCTTGAGTGACGCTGGCTCAGCCGAGCAGTTGACACTGTCCTGGGCATTTCAGATTTTTGGCAGCGATGAGTTGAGTGCCAGGTCTACCGCGATACAGGCGCGCATGACAGATGCCTATGTTGGGCTCTCTCCCGCAGATGCTGAGCGTCTGGGGATCAAGCAAGGGCAGCCGGTTTCGATAGACGGGGCGGCAACAGCGATAGCCTGTGTGCGCGAGCAGGTTGCTGCAGGTAATTGCATTGTGTATTGCGGTGAGCAGCTGAATCCGAATGACTTTGGCAGTGCCGTGGCAATCGCCAAGTCAGACAGCAGCGCAGGTGAGAGAGGCATTACTGGCTTGATCGTGAGCGATTTGCTGGAGGAGAGCTACTAAAGATGACTTTAGAAGTTGGGTCAGGTCTCACAATAGGACTCATCCTGGGTACTGTTATTGTCGTTGCGGCAATGCTGATCTGGGTAGAACGCAGATTGCTCAGTTTCTGGCAGGAGCGCCTTGGTCCCAATCGCGTAGGTCCATTTGGTCTGCTACAGGTAGTCGCAGACATGATAAAGATCTTCACCAAGGAAGATTGGGTGCCTCCATTTGCCGACCGCTTCAGTTTCGTCCTGGCACCGGCAATCATCATGACGGTTATTCTCCTGTCATTTGCCGTAATACCGTTTGGGCCAAACATTGGGGTTGTTGAGTCCAATATTGGTGTGCTGTTTATTCTGGCAATGGCCTCGCTGGGTGCCTACAGCGTTATGTTGGGAGGCCTATCTTCCGACAACAAATATGCGCTGCTTGGAAGCTTGCGGGCCGCGGCGCAAATGGTGAGCTACGAAGTATTCATGGGCATATCCCTGTTGGGTGTTGTGGCCTTATCCGGAAGCTTTAACCTGAGAACAATCGTGGAAGCCCAGGAAGGCATGTGGTTTTTCATTCCACAGTTTATCGGATTTGTCATTTTCCTGATCGCCGGCGTGGCGGAGAGTCATCGCCTACCGTTCGATATTCCCGAGGCGGAGCAGGAGATTTGTGCTGGCTACCACACCGAATACTCCGGCATGAAATTTGGCATGTTCTTCGTAGGTGAATACCTCGGTTTGGTTTTGGTCTCCTCGCTAATTACCGTTTTATTTTTCGGTGGTTGGATGGGACCTTCGTTTCTGCCACCAATCGTCTGGTTTGCGCTTAAATCTGGCGCGTTTATCGCGTTCTTTATTCTGTTGAGAGCAGCGATTCCACGGCCTCGCTATGACCAGCTAATGAGTTACGGTTGGCTTTTCTTGCTGCCATTATCGTTAATCAACCTGTTAGTAACAGGTGCGATTATTTTGAGTACCTAGGGCTTGGGAGCTTCAAAGTAGAAAGATGTTTACATTAGTCAAAGACACATTGATCAGCCAGGTCGTTACTCTCTGGGGCGTATTCAAGAAGATTTTTGTCAAAGCTGACACGGTTGAATACCCTGACCAGCAGCCCTATATGTTTCCGCGCTGGCGCGGTCGCATCATCCTCAGCCGAGATCCTGATGGCGAGGAACGCTGTGTTGCTTGTAACCTCTGTGCAGTGGCTTGCCCGGTGGACTGTATCGCTTTGCAGAAAGGCGAAATGGAGGATGGCCGCTGGTATCCCGAATTTTTCCGAATCAATTTTTCTCGCTGCATCATGTGTGGCTTCTGCGAAGAAGCCTGCCCAACCAACGCAATTCAGCTCACGCCAGATTTCGAAATGGCGGAATACGTGCGTCAAGACATGGTCTGGGAAAAGGAAGACCTGTTGATTGACGGTTGTGGCAAATACCACGACTACAACTTCTATCGAGTTGCCGGTAAGCAGATTGCTGGCAAGGACAAGGGCGAAGCCCTCAACGAAGCGAAACCGGTCGATGTCAGGAGCCTGATGCCGTGATCACTTTATTTTATTTGGCGGGTGCCATTGCGGTTATATCCACAGCTGCAGTCATTGTGCAGACCAACATAGTGCATGCCTTGCTATACCTGATTCTTTCACTGCTTGCGGTGGCAGTTGTGTTTTATGTGCTAGGCGCGCCTTTCGCTGCCGCTTTGGAAGCTATCGTGTACGCAGGCGCAATATTAGTATTGTTCCTGTTTGTGATAATGATGCTCAACCTGGGGCAACACACCCGTGACCAAGAGCGTAGCTGGTTAAGTGCCCGCATGTTCGTGGCGCCAGGGATCATGTCTGCTTTGTTGCTGGGTCAGTTTTTAAATGTCATGTCACAAATCGATCAGGATATGACGATTACCCGGGTCGGGGTGATGGAAGTCAGTGCTTTGCTGTTTGGCCCTTATGTGTTGGCCGTTGAACTGGCGTCGATCCTGCTGCTGGCGGGACTCGTCTCGGCATACCACCTGGCGAAAAAATAAATAACAAACCAAGATCGAAATTAGGGAAGAGAACAAGAGAATTATACGATGGAAACAATACCCGTAGAGCACGGCCTGATACTGGCCGGCATATTGTTCTGTCTCGGCCTGATTGGTGTGCTAACACGGCGCAACATAGTCTTCGTGCTGATGTCATTGGAAGTCATGCTTAATGCCAGTGGTCTGGCATTTATCGTGGCGGCTACCCGTTGGGGGCACGCCGAAGGGCAGGTCATGTTTCTCATGATTCTCACCTTGGCAGCTGCCGAAGTAGCCGTAGGTCTTGGTCTAATCATTCAAATGTTCAGGCGTTATCAGACTGTTGATATCAGCGTACTGAGCGAGATGAAAGGATAGGGAATTCCGTAACGATGCTTGAACTGATCTGGTTACTACCAACATTCCCGCTGCTGGGCTTCCTTGCCCTGGTGCTTACAGGTGGAACTCTGCCGAAGCAGATTGCCGGCCCCATTGGGGCGGGTTCCATTGGCCTGTCTTTTGCCGTTGCTGCGTTGATTGCAATGGAATTCATCGGCTCCGGTGAGGACTACTTTGTCTATGAAGCCTGGACCTGGATGTCTGTGGGTAATTTTAGCCCCGGCTTTACCTTTTACTTGGACGGTTTGTCCACCGTCATGATGCTGGTCATCACCGGCGTTGGTTTTCTCATTCATCTCTATGCCACCGGTTATATGGCCGATGATCCGAGCTTTGCCCGGTTCTTCTCCTACATGAACCTGTTCGTCGCTGCCATGTTGATGTT
>Ga0181597_10001527_pt1 | contig 26024 bp, 29 predicted proteins | sample 041ome_5_FD_148647 | JGI IMG/M metagenome (GOLD analysis project Ga0181597, IMG submission 148647) | Coastal salt marsh microbial communities from the Groves Creek Marsh, Skidaway Island, Georgia - 041403US metaG (spades assembly) | ecosystem: Environmental > Aquatic > Marine > Intertidal zone...
TTAGTAACTGCTGTCTGGACTGTGAATACTGTGGAAGAAATAGATCGTATGATTGAATACGGTGTGGACGCAATCGTTACGGATTATCCAGGTCGGGTCCAACAAAGGCTAGCCGTTAATGGATATAATTGGCAGTGAATAATACATTAAATATCGTAAAGGCCTTCTACGCAAATAAGCACATTTAGGACCGCTTTTAGGACCACTTCCATATTTTTGACAACTTCTTACCATCTATAATTAAATGATATTTTAGAAAAGTATGGTTGCGCCCCCGGGCACCACTTTCAAAAGCAATATCAATAACTTAATTTTCACGAACTAACGCTATGCGTGTGTGATTCAAAAACATACCAAACACACACTTTTTCGCGTGTTTGATGAGAGAGATTCCAGGGACCAAAACTGTGTCTACAACCTAGTGAAAGAACACAGTCCACAATGACGTCCTGCATCCATCTCCGGACTACGCGGGTTGGATTGCACCTTTTGACCAGATTGGAACATCACAAAATAACCTCTTCTACAGATTTTGGATGATGGGTGAGTGGTTCCCACCCATCTTCAGTGATGATAAAACTATCTCCGACTTGTGCGCGAAACCTTTCCACTGAGACAGACCCATCTACAGCTAGAACCATACCAGGTTGGATGATTGTAGTATCGCCTGTTACTAGCTGTGGCGCTTCAAGAAAACTGAAGCCTGTCGCGCGGCCACATCTAAACGGGTATTCATATCCTGCACCCTGGATCACTTCTGCGTATTCGGCGTGAATGCTCTCAGCCGTGACACCGGGTCTCAGGGCGTCGAGCGCAGCTTTCTGACTTGCTAATGCGACCTCGTATACGACAACCTGTTCTTCAGGTGCTTCGCCTATCCAAAATGTTCTATCAAAGCCCAACTTAAAGCGATGAAAATTTGTCATTCCGCAAAAACATAGAAACACTGGATCGCCCTTATTCATGATCCGCGTAGACGCACGATGATGTGTTTTGATTATGTCCTCGCCTGAGGCCATAATCTGCAGAAAATGAGTATTTGGCGACATATCTGTATCGTCATAATGAGTGGCCAGCAAATCAGCTGCCTTTCTGGTCCCGGCTTGAGATGTGGCAATAGCCACTTCAAATTCTGGGACACCTGCACCGATCGCTTCGCGACCAGCATTCATCATCGCCGTGGCGACTTCTCCAGCATGGCGGGCAAGCTGAAGCTCTTGGTCAGACTTGATCATACGCATTTGATTTAAGATTGGTGTAGCGCTAGTGAGTTTTTCTCGGTCCACAAGATCATTCACGTAAGAGCGTACAGGTGGTGGCATGTGTCCAGGTTCAATTGCAATGGTTTCAGCACGTTTGATTACTGCTGGCAGTTCTTCCCGCCACTCATTACCCATGCCGTCATTCCAAGCTGCAATTCGATCAACTCTTGCTGCTGATTGAGCCGCATTCAGATCAATCGTGGGCGTGATCAATAAGACCTCACCTTCTCTTGGCACGACGAGTATTGTTGGGCGGCCAAATTCCATATGTAGATAATCGTAATAGCCAGTCAGATAATAAACATTGTCATCATCTGTTATCAGAGCGACATCAATACTTTCCTCAGCCAAGCGTCTTTGAAACTGGCTCAGTCGTTCATAAAACATTCCAATTATGTTCCTCTCTGATGCAGAGACCATGCTATATGCGGTAGCCGTTATTCTTCAATCAGCAACGTTATTGGCATTATCTGGAATTACAAAATGAAAATTTTACCTTAGTGTATTGTGAACACTACCTAAAATCTAAAATCATTTATCGAACACTAACGCTATGCGTGTGAGATTCAAAAGCACACACTTTTTTGCTGTTTGTATTGAGTAATTATTACCGCTCCAAGTACTCTCGCGCCACACGAACATCAAAGGCATATATTTCTACGTAGTTGCATGCACAGTCTAAAAGAGTTCGCCTCAATCCGCGCTACGATTACAATAGACTCAAACCACCAAGGTCATTATCAGAGCAAAGTTGTTTCAACCTTAACTGTCACGATACTCTCTCCGGTTGGCATTTTTTGGTGATCTCATTGTGAGGGCCGCTATCCGATTTTTGACGCTAGGGCCGTTTGATCTGCAAGTACAAAGATACTGCCATAACAGATATTTAGCGACATTTTATTGCCTGATAGCGTCAAATTCGTTGACTCATTAGGTCAATCCATCGTTACATCCTACGATATTGATAACCTTTATAAGAGAGGAAAAAATGAAAAGATTTTTGAAATTAGCTGCAGCAATTGCGGTAACTGCCTGTTCGACCACGTTTGTCAGCGCTGAAACTTTGACTGAGCGTCTAGCAAATGGCGAAAAATTGCGACTTGGGTTTGGCACTGCGGTACCATGGGCCTACGCTGGCGACAATGGTGAAGCTTTAGGCTTCGTTAATGCCATCGCGCTAACAGTTTTAGAGGAAATGGGAATCGAAGAACATGAGACCAAAGTTTTTGAATGGTCAGGACTAATCCCAGGGATAAATGCAAATCGTTCCGATATGATTACAGGTGGTATGTATATTTTGAAAAGCAGATGTGAAAATATTAACTTTTCGGATCCTATAGGTGTTTTTGGAGACGCAATGTTAGTCCCCAAAGGTAATCCAATGAACATCCACAATTATCAAGATGTGATCGACACAGGGGCTAAACTTGTCACTGGCACAGGATTTAACACTGTTGAAGCAGCTAAAAAATATGGAGTGCCAGACAGTCAAATGCTTTTAGTTGAAGGCGAGGTCGGTATCCTAGCGGCCATGAAAGCAGGTAGAGCAGACGTTGCTGTACAAACATTCTTTGGCGCAAAAGAACATCAGGAAAAAACAAATGGGCAATTTGAAGTTACTGATCCCAAAAAAATGCCTAAAGAAACTTTGAATGTGGTTGGAATTGGGTTTAGAAAATCTGATGAAGAGTTCAGACAAGCTTTCAATGCGGCATTAGCGAAAGTCATGGATAACCCTGAGACCATGCTGGAGCGGGCTGGTGTATATGGTTACGATAGAGCGCAGTTACCACCTGCCGAAATGACAACTGAGTGGGCTTGTGCAACCAAGTAAACATTGAGAAGTTACTCGATAAGACGGCTAACACGTTAGCCGTCTATTTTAAATTTTAAGGTTTATTTTGAATTACATTGATTTTTTACAAGAACATGGCGGCACGCTATTGTCTGGAACGGCTACGACCGTAAAGGTTTTCGTCTGTTCTTTTGTGCTTTTTTTGCTTGTTTCGATGATATTTGGGTTGCTAAGACTTTCCAAAAATTCAGCCATACAAGTGGTTGCAACTTGCTACATTGAATTCTTTCGGGGAACATCGCTGCTAGTACAACTATTTTGGGCTTATTATGTTTTGCCCTTTTTTGGGATTTCGCTTGAAGCGTTTGTCGCGGGCGTGCTGACTCTGGGCATGAACTTTGGTGCTTATGGTGCTGAGGTTGTAAGAGGAGGAATTATATCGGTTCCAAAAGGGCAATGGGAAGCTGCTCACGCCCTTAATTTTAGCCCAGAAAAGAAAATTAAACGCATTATAATTCCGCAAATTTTTCCAATAATTCTGCCGCCAATGTCTAATTTGACGGTAGAGCTGCTTAAGGCAACGGCATTAGTTGCGTTAGTGACAGTGGTCGATTTAACGTTTGAAGCCAGACAAATAAATTCCATTACCTGGTTGTCAGCCCAAAGCTTTGGAACTGCACTTTTGATATATTATCTGATGGCGCGCTTTGCGCTCGTTCCATTCTTACGTTGGCTAGAAATAGTGGCCGCAAGAAAAGCTGGTTTGGAGAAAGATTAAGCTATGGATATGGGATTTAGATGGGACTTTGCTTACGAAATTTTACCACAGCTTTTATATGCGACGGTAAACACGATCCTGGCTGCGGGAGTAGGCTACCTAATTGCTGTATTCGCTGGTTTAGTTTTCCTTCTAGGTCAGAGAACCACTTCTAGGCTGCTGAACGCATTTACAAGAGAAATAGTAGAGTTTATTCGCTCAACGCCGCTGTTGATACAACTATTTTTCGTTTATTTTGTCCTGCCGCAATTTGGCATCACATTGTCCGCATGGGTCTGCGGCATGATTACAATAGGCCTCCATTTCGGAACATACCTGTGTGAGGTATATCGCGGCGCTCTCGAAGCCATACCAAAATCGCAGTGGGAAGCTTGCCGCGCATTAAATTTCACTAAAGTCTACTCTTACAGAAAAATCATTTTACCCCAAGCATTTCCAGTAGCTATCCCTGGCATGGGTAATTATTTAGTTGGAATTTTTAAAGACACTCCGTTGCTATCAACAATCGGAGTAGCAGAGCTGTTCCACGCAGCAACTGCCGTTGGTGGTTACAATTACAGATACTTGGAACCTTACACTATGGTTGGTTTGATATTCCTGATGTTGTCGATCCCAGCTGCATTTTATGTGAGACGACTAGAACAAAAAATAAACAAAACTCAGGGAAAATCTTGAGGCTTATCAGAGAACAAGTAGAGATGACAAAGACAGATGAAAGCATAGTAAAGTTTGAGAATGTAACAAAGAGGTATGGCGATCTAGTTGTGCTTGATAATCTCGATCTAGAAATTAAACAGAACGAGATGCTATCAATTATCGGGCCCTCTGGGTCTGGTAAGACGACAGTACTCAGAGTTCTGATGACGCTTGAGGAGATTGACTCGGGCGTGATATACGTAGATGGAGAGCCTCTGACGCATATGCCTTCAGGCGGTTCGTTAATTAAAGCTAATGAAAGATATCTTCGAGAGCGTCGCTCTAAAATTGGAATGGTTTTTCAACAATTTAATCTATTTCCGCATATGACTGCCCTTCAAAATTGTATTGAGGCTCCCATGCAAGTTCTCGGACTGTCACGAGAGACTGCTGAAGAAAGGGCACTTGAGTTATTAGAACTGGTTGGTCTGAGTGACAAAAAAGATCAACACCCAACGAAATTGTCTGGGGGTCAACAGCAAAGAGTGGCAATCGCTCGTGCTCTTGCTATGCGTCCGAAATTGATGCTTTTGGATGAGATAACGTCTGCGTTAGATCCTGAGGTAGTTGGTGAAGTTCTGAATGTAATCAGATCACTAAATAAAGAATATAACCTCACTATGATCATGGTGACACATCAGATGGGATTTGCCAGAGAAATTTCAGATCGTGTGTGTTTTTTCACAGGAGGACGGATATTGGAGCAGGGTACCCCACATGAGTTGTTGGATAATCCGAAAAACGAGAGGACGAGGCAGTTTCTTCATGCAGTGCTTGATGCCAGTTAAATTACGATTAGCAATAAGCTTGCGAGGTCATGAATTGCATTGTTAGAAGGGGATTTGGATGGCGTCTTTAATTAAAACAAAATACTCTGGCAAAGTTACTTGGCTTGGCCGCGTAAATTTAGCCGATAAAGGTATCAGATCAGCTTCTATGAAGAACGCTGATCTAACATTTGATGGTATATTAGGAGAGGCTCACTCCGGAGCAACCCGGCCTTCGTGCGTGCGGGTAACTATGCTTCATCCGCAGGGTACTGAGATACGAAATTCTCGGCAAATCACCATTTTATCTGCGGAGGAAAATGCGGAAATCGCAAAAATTATGGGTTTAGAGAAACTCGACCCTAGTTGGCTTGGTGCATCAATCGTTATATCAGGGCTGCCTGACTTTACTCATGTTCCGCCAGGCTCAAGAATACAGATGTCAGGGGGTACGACGTTTACTGTAGATTTGGAAAACGAGCCGTGCAATTTGCCTGCCAAAGAAATCGAAATTGATAAGCCGAACTTTGGAAAATCTTTTAAAAGTGCTGCAAAAGGGCGAAGAGGTATAACTGCATGGGTGGAAAGACCAGGTGCACTATCAATCGGTGATACTGTCCACTTATTTGTACCGACACAGCGAAAGTGGCAACACCACATTATTGAAAAGGATTCGTCAGAATAAATTTGTTTGCTCAGATTACACAGCGTAGCTGGTATATTCAGTTACGCCCACACAGGTATCCTTCCGCTACTTCAATCCAATCTCGAGATCATTAAACGTGATGTTAAATATACATTTTCAATATAATTCGGGACCGCTTTTAGGACCACTTCCACATTTTTGATAAATTCTAACTAACTATAATTAAATGATATTTTAGAAAAATATGGTTGCGCCCCCGGGCACCACTTTCCAAAACAATATCAATGACTTAATTTTCACGAACTTACGCTATGCGTGTGTATTTCAAAAACACACCAAACACACACTTTTTCGCGTGTTTGATGAGAGAGATTCCGGGGTTCGACACTGTGTCCACAACCTAGTGAAAGAACACAGACTCGCTCGTCATTTTAAAGACGAGCAAGTAACACATTTTTACCTAGGTTTATTTAGGGTCTGCATAAGTCCACTAAAGATTGCTAATCGATGAGTGATGCTTGGTCTCGTCTGTCTGACAGGACCGTCGCGCTTATCCAGTAAAGCTTCCAATTGGGTGCCATTGATGACCCTTTTAAAAGATTGGCTCTTTCGGAGTTAACCCAGCAACATGGAGCAACTTTGAACAGATCTCGGAAATGTTGATGTTGTTACGCGCTTGTGTAATAAAAAATGGGCGCCCAGCACGCATATATTCAGCATCTTTTTCGGCGAGTTCTAAATCCACGCCAACATAAGGGGCGAGATCACTTTTATTCATTACAAGTATATCTGACTTCATTAGTGCCGGACCTCGCTTGCGAGGAATATCTTGGCCCATCGCAACGTCGATGACATAGATTGTAATATCTGCAAGCTCTGGAGAGAATGTTGCTGATAAATTATCACCACCAGATTCAATAAAAATTATATCAAGATCTGGAAAATCTAACTGTAATTTTGATACCGCCGCCAAGTTGATTGAGGCATCTTCGCGAATTGCAGTATGTGGACAACCGCCTGTTTCAACGCCAATTACGCGGTCTTTTGGTAAAATTTGCATCCGCATCAATGCTTCAGCGTCTTCTTGCGTATAAATGTCATTGGTAATTACTGCGACAGAAAACTTATCACGCAAATGCTTAACTAGAGCCGCGGTTAGTGTTGTTTTACCAGCGCCTACAGGCCCACCAATCCCAATGCGAACGGCTGATTTTTTAAACTGTGTCATGTTTTAAAGATCCTTGGAATTTGTGTTTCATGACGCATTGACGCCACATCTGAGAGAAACGTACAGGACGTCAGGTCGTCCAAATCAGCAATCGACGCTACCTGCGCAAGTGCGCCAATCAATGGGTGTAGCGCGAGGAGTACACGCTGCCCTTGGGTCTGTCCCAGAGGTACAAGTCTTACAGCCACCGATATCAAATTAGAACTAAATGCGTGTAAATAAGCTGGCACAATTAGCTCGATTGGAATCGACCGATGAGCCGCCGCTGCGCCCAAGGCCACTGGCAAAGCCATTTCTTCGCATCCAATCTTCCAGACATCACGCATTACTTTGCCCATCGCTTCACCTTGCGACTGGGTCTCAGATAACCGTTCTTGTGATGCGCAAAGTGTAATCGACAGGGCGTTAAGTTTTGCAAACGGCAATACTTCGCGTACTGCCAGCGCCAAGATAATCGCATCCGTTCGACCAGAGCCGTGTTCCAATATATCTGTAATCCAACTCTCAAGTGTTGCAGCATCCATAACGCGGCCTGTTGAAATCGCCCATTCTAACCCATGTGAATACGCGAAACTACCAATCGGGAAAGCCGGCGATAGCCATTGCATGACCGTTAAGATCTGATCGTTAATGGGTGTGGACATGTGTAGATGCCCCATGTTCATGACTATGTGTGCGACCATGACCATATGCACCGCCCATTGGAGTAAAAGGACGAGTGACGTGTTCAACCTGACCACCAAGATGTTCAATCATATGTTCGATGACATGATCATGTTGAATGAGTAATTGATCATCCACTACTTCACAGGGCGTATGTCGGTTACCAATATGCCAAGCGAGTTCCATCAAATTTTTCCCCCGCAGCGCAGCCAAGCGCTCGGGTTTTGCCAAAACAGTGACCCGTGTCCCGTCATTCAGCTCAATATGATCACCGTGGTTTAAATTCGTTGTCTTCTCTAGATCTAGAACAAAGCTAATGCCGCAATCTGTTTCTAGGCGCTTACGGCGCAAAAAGCGCTCTGCATAAGTCAGTGAACACTTATAAATCGTGGTTTCTTTCGGCTGTGCATGAATGATATGTGCAGTTAGCATATGTAGCCTCTTTAAAACATAAAATAACGCTGTGCGAGTGGCACAGATTCAGCGGGCTGACATGTAAGCAGTTCACCATTTGCCCTGACTTCATAAGTTTCTGGGTGCACCTCTATTTCAGGCAGCTCGGTATTGAGTTTTAGGTCTTTTTTTCCAATGCCACGTGTATTTTTTACAGGCACAGTGGCCTTAGCTAGCCCTAGAGTTTTTCCAAGATCAGTGTCTTGTGCTGCTGCTGAAATGAAGCTGATCGAGCTTTGTGTCAAAGCACCGCCATAGGCCCCAAACATTGATCTGGTATAGACTGGCTGCGGCGTCGGGATAGAGGCATTGGGATCCCCCATTTGCGCAACAACAATCATGCCACCCAACAGCACCATCTCTGGTTTTGCTCCAAAAAATGCAGGGGACCATAGGACTAAATCTGCGCGCTTACCAATTTCGATCGAGCCGATTTCATGTGAAATACCATGGGCAATCGCTGGGTTGATCGTATATTTAGCGACATAACGGCGGGCACGCATATTATCATTGTGCCCTGTCTCTTCTGATAGTGCACCGCGCTGGCGTTTCATTTTATCGGCAGTCTGCCAAGTTCGTGTGATCACCTCGCCAACACGCCCCATCGCCTGACTGTCGGATGCGATAATCGAAAAGGCACCCATATCGTGCAAAATATCCTCCGCGGCGATTGTTTCTCGACGAATACGACTTTCGGCAAAGGCGATATCCTCCGGGATCGATTTGTCGAGGTGGTGACACACCATTAACATATCAAGGTGCTCTTCAACTGTATTTTTTGTAAATGGGCGCGTTGGGTTTGTTGAAGATGGAAGTACAAATTCTTCACCACAGATTTTTATGATATCAGGTGCGTGTCCACCACCTGCACCTTCAGTGTGAAATGCATGAATTGTTCGTTCTTTCATGGCTGCAACTGTGTGTTCCACAAAACCACTTTCGTTGAGCGTATCGGTGTGGATCATCACTTGGACATCCAATTCATCAGCCACAGACAGGCAGCAATCAATTGACGCGGGTGTAGTCCCCCAATCTTCGTGCAGCTTGAGCGCACATGCTCCGCCAAGTACTTGCTCGCGCAAAGCGTCGGGTAGCGATGCATTTCCCTTGCCTGCAAAGGCGAGGTTCATAGGTAATCCGTCTGCTGCTTGTAACATCCGCCCGATGTGCCAAGGGCCTGGAGTGCAAGTGGTTGCCAATGTGCCATGAGCGGGGCCTGTGCCACCTCCAAGCATTGTTGTCACACCAGAATGAAGCGCGTCATCAACCTGCTGGGGACAAATATAATGTATATGACTGTCAAAACCTCCAGCCGTGAGGATTTTTCCCTCACCCGCAATAATTTCAGTGCCTGGACCGATGTTAATATCTACATTGGGTTGTGTATCTGGGTTCCCTGCTTTTCCTATAGTGCTGATACGGCCGTCGCGCAGCGCAACATCAGCTTTGTAAATGCCGGTGTAGTCTAGGATAAGCGCATTTGTGATTACAGTGTCGGGTGCGCCTGCAGCTCGCGTGGTTTGGGATTGCCCCATACCGTCGCGAATGACTTTGCCACCGCCAAATTTCACCTCTTCTCCATAGATGGTCAGATCGCGCTCAACTTCGATCACAAGCTCTGTATCGGCCAATCGCAGTTTGTCGCCCGTGGTTGGCCCATACATCCCCGCGTAGTCATATCGTGACATTTTGACAGACATTACAGTTCTCCCATGATTTCGCCATTAAAGCCAAAAATACGCTGAGCTCCTGCAATGGGAATCAATCCCACATGCCGTGTTTGACCAGGCTCAAATCGCACAGCCGTGCCTGCGGCGATATCAAGACGCATCCCACGTGCCGCATCACGATCAAATGCAAGAGCTGGGTTTGTTTCATAAAAGTGATAATGACTACCCACTTGTATTGGACGGTCCCCTGTGTTTGAGACAACGATATCAACTGCCAAGCGGTCAGAGTTTAAAACAATATCCTCGTCGGCTAAGAAAAGTTCACCTGGGATCATCGGATGGCTCTTTTATAGAACTTGCCGCACATCAGCGCTGTGGCGATAATGCCTAACCCAATTAAAAGTGGCACAGGGCTCACGTCATGTGAGTGCGGTAATGTAGCGGTATGCGCCAGAACAGGTGTTGAGCAGAGTATTAATAAAAGGCAGGCGTAGTATTTCATAACTTTCTCCTATCGGATGGGGTTGTGTACGGTTACTAACTTTGTTCCGTCCGGAAACGTGGCCTCTACTTGTACTTCAGGGATCATTTCTGGAATTCCTTCCATACAATCTTTTCTAGTTAAGATGGTGCCGCCGTATTGCATCATTTCTGCTACGCTGCGGCCATCGCGAGCACCTTCAACTACAGCATCGCAAATAATTGCAATGGCTTCCGGGTGGTTAAGTTTTACGCCTCTGGCTTTACGGCGACGGGCGACATCTGCGGCCATCGCCACTAAGAGTTTATCTTTTTCTCTCGGTGTGAGTTGCATTACAATCTCCAAGTTTTAGGCATGTTACTGCGTGTCAAATCGTCTAAAATAGGTAGGAGCATTCTGCGCAGTGCCAGCCCATCCTCAGCAATGAGCCGCGCTACAAAAAGGTCATTGCGCAATAGGCTTGCTCCTGAATATTTGTTCAACACAGACCTGATGCGCCCAACGGCCAAATCTGCGTCCTGCGCACGGTATAATATAAGTGCTATTGCTCGCGCGCCTGCGGCAATCGCTGGGCGGTCCAGCATCGCGGTGATATCACCGATGAGCTTAGTGTTGTCGAGAAAAACCAACTCGCCCGAGATACTTACACTTACACAGTCACGAAAAGAGCCGTGAACATGCGTTTCGCCCATGGCCAAACGGCCTATTAAGAGGGGCTCCACAATCAATGCACTCGCCTCTTTTTCTAAGTTCACGTTGAGGCGTCGATCCAATGCTCCGCCATCGTAGAGCAATGTTTCTTGTGGAAGCCAATGACAGCTCGCTTGCTCGGTTATGTGAAGTGTGTTGCTAACTGTCGCGCACTCACCATCAATGCTACGATAAACCCGCTCAAAACCTTGTGTCGTGAACGTAAATTGAGATTTGTCTTTGACTTTTATCTCTGTAGTGAAATGATCTCCACTCGTGAGACCGCCAGACGTGTTGATAAAAATTGCCTCATTTCCAACAAGCCGCCTAGGAAACAAAACCTTCGAAGCGCCTTGCTGGTAGAGCATTTCGATTTGACCACCATCACCCACATCTACGCACAGCTGTCCCTCTGCTCTCGGTTGTGATGCGAATGATGTGTGTTTGTTCATGTTAGTCAAAGGTATTGTGTACATTGCAGCCAGAAGGCCACACTCAGGTTCAGAAGACAGATAAATACAGAGTTGATACGAATTTTGAAACTATTATGATTAATATTTAATCACGATAAATACATATGATTAAATTTTGTGCACGCTGCCTCTGATTGAGTATACTTTCTTTAGCCAACCGTATGCGACGCATACTAGCGCGATTGGAAACAAGTGTTGGCTGGTTCTCATCAATTCCCAACTCTTAATGATCTTTGTCCATGCACACACCCCTTTGTCGTGAGTACTGGCTAATCCGAAATGATAGGCAAACGAACGATGATTAAGCCTCATCGCAGATGCTCTTATGATTTATTTTCGGATACAAAAGGTATGCCCCTGTAGCTCATTAATATATGTGGAGCACACTTTTTCATACATCGTTATGAGCGCATTCTAGGCCGAACACCATGATTACGACATTTTAAAAACAGTTCGTTAACCTAATATTCTGGATTGACTAATATCGTGTTGACCATATGCGATGGTAAATATTTCATTTGAACCATCATACCTGCTATTGTTTTAATGTCTCGGATATACTCTCAAATGTCATTTTGCAGATCAATCGCAGCTTTGGTTCATGTGTTGATCGAGACCACAATCAAGACTTTTCGGTTGTCCGTTATCGGCGCAGCGCATCCTTCAGGGAAACTGGCTTCCCCTCATGCTCTCGTAAATCAAGTTGGGAATAAATGTCCAGCAAATGCCCTGTCATGAGGTCTTCGGCTGTGCTGCCATCGTTGTTGCGTAGTGCCTCAACAAGGGTTTGATGAGTATTGTTTTCGCAGATTGCATTGCGCCGCTTCCAATAGAGTGCAATGACCAAAGACGATCTAGATATGAGTTGTTTCAGGAAATGTTCTATCGTTTGTTGATCCGCAATTCGCGCGATTTCCAGATGAAAATCCCCTGAAAGTTTCAAAGCCAGACCCAGCTGACCTTGATCAAGGGCTTCATGCTCTTCCTTAATGTGCCTCTGAAGCTTAACAATATCGGCTGGTGTTGTGCGCTCTGCCGCGGCGCGCGCAGTGCTGGGTTCCAAAAGTGCGCGAGCCTGAAAGACCTCATGCGCTTCTTTCATTGTTGGCTTCGATACAGAGGCGCCACGGTTCTTTTCGATTGTCAGCAAGCCGTCGAATGCCATATTTCGCAAGGCCTGTCGCACTATAGTTCGACTTACGCCAAAGACTTCGCTTACTTCATCTTCGCGCAATTTGACCCCAGGCTTGAGGCGATGTTCGTGCACGGCATCTGAAAGCTGTGCGACTATCTCTTCTGCGGTTACGGTGTTCAATTTTGTGATCTGCAATTTATATCCTCGGTTCATACGGTAATAACGCAGTTAGCTTTGGACAACAGGTGTATGAAATATCTTTACATTGTATACAATACGTGCTCATTTTTTATACAAATATGTTTGGATCTGCCCCTTTTTAGCGCAACTTTCGAGTTTTAGCGACAGATTAAGTGGATCCAGTTTGCCTTACGTTACAGATAAGGCCGTTAATTTAAACAAAGATCTCGGGGTCGAAATGAGCGATAACATGGAACTTGAACTGGTCAGTTTAACTAAACGCTACGGGGTAACGGTTGCCGTTAACGCCATCAGTTACCATTTTAGTGCGGGGACTTATGCTTGTCTGTTGGGTCCGTCTGGTTGTGGAAAGTCGTCTACACTAAGGATGATTGCTGGGCATGAAACGGTATCAGATGGTGCGATAATCCTTGGAGGAAGGGATATCTCGGACCTACCACCGGCTAAGCGTGGTACTGCGATGATGTTCCAGAACTATGCTTTATTTCCACACCTTAGTGTGCTTGATAACGTTGCTTTTAGTCTGGCCATGAAAGGCGTGGATAAAAAAACGCGTCACGCCCGCGCTAATGAGCTTTTGGAGCTTGTTGATATGACGGCCATGTCGGGTCGTCTACCTGCCCAACTTTCCGGGGGACAGCAACAGCGCGCAGCTCTGGCAAGAGCATTAATAACAAAACCGGATATTTTGCTGTTGGATGAACCTTTGTCAGCGCTTGACCCGTTTTTGCGGATCCGCATGCGCGCGGAGTTGAAAAAATTACAACGAGAACTGGGGATTACCTTTGTACATGTTACACATGGTCAGGATGAGGCTTTGGCTTTGGCCGATGAAATCGTCGTCATGAATGATGCAAAGATAGAGCAAGCTGGTAAGACGCGATTAGTTTTTGATGCGCCGAAAACGGCATTTGTCGCCCGGTTTTTGGGCTCTCATAATGTGGTGACGATGCCTGAAGGTATGGTTGCTGTACGATCTGATGCCTTAAAAGTAACAAACGACAAAGCTGCCAAACTTCCCGGCACCATCACAAACATAGAATATCAAGGGACACATGTTGCGCTGACCGCTTCAGTTGCGGATGAGCAAGAGGTAACTGCACTGCTGTCTGACAAGGATTTCTTCGGGAACCCGAAGGAGTTGGGCGAGGCGATTGGCCTCGACTGGGAGGCCGAGGCGGCACATGCCTTGGCCGGATAAAAATACCTTCAACAGAGAGGATAAACTATGACAACAATCTCAAAAGTACGCTATTCTCGTCGCTCGCTATTGAAAACGGGCGGCGCGGCGGTAGCCGCCGCTACGCTTCCGGCTCCAATGGTGTGGGGACAAGAGACGAAAGATATCACTTTACGCCAGTTCGGCACGGGGGTGTCAAACCTGAATGATGTGGCTTTAAAGGTCAAAGAGGACCTGGGCTTCAATTTGGAAATGACTGCCCTTGATACTGACAGTGTCACTCAGCGTGCGGCCACACAGCCCAATAGCTTTGATATCGCAGATATTGAGTACTTCATCTGTAAAAAGGTGTGGGCAGCGGGTAACATGCAGGCGATGGATACCTCAAGGATCGCGCAATACGACAATATTGCAGGCACTTTCCGTAATGGGCTTTTGACACCTGAAAGCACGATCGCTCAAGGCACCGCACCGCACACTGTTGGCTTTACCACTAGCGTCGATGGCACAAAGTTTGTTCAGGAAGAATCGGGTTGGATGACTCTAATCCCAACAATTTACAATGCTGATACGTTGGGTATTCGCCCCGACCTGATTGGTCGGCCTATCAATAATTGGCGTGAGCTGCTGAACCCAGAATTTAAAGGAAAGGCTTCCATCCTAGATATCTCGTCTATCGGGATCATGGATATGGCGTTGGTTGTGGAGTCCATGGGTGAATACACCTATCCAGACAAAGGTAATATGACGCGTGAAGAGATCGACCTAACCTTGGGCATCTTCACCGAGGCCAAGAAAAATGGCCAGTTCCGCGCTTTCTGGAAATCTTTTGATGAGTCCGTAAACCTCATGGCCTCCGGAGAGGTCGTTATCCAGTCCATGTGGTCACCTGCGATCACCGCTGTGCGTTCGCAGGGTATACCGTGTGTCTATCAGCCTTTGGAAGAGGGCTATCGTTCTTGGGGCGGCGGTCTTGGTCTGTCGGCATCGCTATCGGGTATGGAGCTGGATGCTGCCTATGAATATATCAACTGGTATCTCTCCGGCTGGGTCGGCGGCTATCTGATGCGTCAGGGGTATTACTCAGCTGTTCCAAGTACATCTAAAGAATTTATGTCCGAAGACGAGTGGGGCTACTGGTACGAAGGTAAAGCTTCTAAAGGTGACATCGTTTCTCCGACAGGTGCAAAACTGGCTGGACCAGGGGAGGTACGCGATGGTGGCTCCTTCCTAGATCGTATGGGTTCTGTTGTTTGCTGGAACTCTGTGATGGATGAGAACCAATACATGGTTCGTAAATGGAACGAGTTCATCGCAGCGTAATTTATTTTCTGCCTGACGACAGTAACACATTGGGGGGCATACTGCCCCCCACACTAACTTAGAGTATTTCTAGCAAGATGAAGAATTCGAATTTTACTGGCGTGGCATTGGCATCTCCTTTGATGTTCGTGCTTTCGGTGTTCTTGGTTGCCCCGATTATTATGATCGTGGTGGTTAGTTTTTGGGGCGCGACGGAATGGTCAATTTATCCAGCTTTTCTTTTCGATAATTATGAATTCCTCCTCACATCCGATGTGACCTATCGAGTATTTTTAAACACATTCAAATACGCCCTCATAACATGGACCTTCACCCTGCTGATTGGCTTCACCGTCGCCTACTTTCTGGCGTTTCACATCCGGACCCTAACATGGCAGATCGCGCTGTTTTTGTTGTGTACGATCCCGTTCCTGACTTCGAACATCATACGAATGATATCTTGGATCCCATTCCTTGGTCGTAATGGGATAGCCAACTCTACGCTTATTTCTATGGGTGTTATTGACGAGCCGCTTGAATGGCTGCTGTTCAGTGATTTCAGCGTGGTTCTTGCGTTCGTACACCTCTACACGCTGTTCATGGTCGTGCCGATCTTCAATACGATGATGCGGATCGACAAATCCTTGATCGAAGCATCGGTGGATGCAGGTGCCACTGGCTGGCAGACGCTTTGGTACGTGATCATTCCATTGACCAAACCAGGGATCATGATCGGTACGATCTTTGTTGTGGCCCTGGTCATGGGAGATTTCATTACCGTGCGTTTTATGAGTGGCTCTCAATCCGCCAACATGGGTCGTTTAATCCAGAACGATATAGCGTTGCTTCAATATCCGTCCGCGTCTGCAACCGCTGTGATCCTGCTTATCACCGTTCTCATTCTCATTGGTACGCTTCTGCGTTTTGTTGATATACGGAAGGAACTTTGATCATGGAGCCGCGCCCCAAGTCTTTTTACTATCTTAGTGCCTTTTTTGTTCTGTTCATTGTGTTTCTCTATGGCCCGACACTAACCATTGGCATCTTATCTTTCCAAGGTCCCGGTGGCGGTCTTACTTTCCCAATGAGAGGTGTCTCCTTGCATTGGTTCAGGGATCTGTTTGAGCAACAAGCTGTTGGCGATATTTGGGGTTCATTCAGTCGTTCTCTGGTACTTGGGCTAATGGTAATGGTCACCACGGTTGTGGTGTCGATTATGGGCGGGTTAGCCTTCCGCAAGCGCTTTGTCGGATCCACGGTCTTATTCTATTTGGTCATCACTTCGCTGGTGATCCCTTCGATCCTGATCTCTCTGGGGGTTGGTCTGATCTGGTCTCAATCCGGTCTGAATGTCCATTGGTCCAGCTCAGGATTTGGAGCTCAGCTGACTTGGACACTGCCCTTTGGATTACTGATTATGTTTGCAGTCTTCAACCGATTTGACCGATCGTATGAGGAAGCCGCTCGCGATTTGGGAGCAAGTCCTTGGCAGGTTATCAGGCATGTTGTGATACCGATCATTGCGCCATCTCTAATAGGAGTTGCCCTATTTGGTTTTACGCTCAGCTATGATGAATTTGCCAGAACCCTACTTACATCTGGGAGCTATAATACGCTGCCACTCGAAATTTTTGGCATGACGACTAACGTGACCACACCAGTTTTGTTCGCCTTAGGCACCCTGACAACAGTATTTTCGTTGATAGTGATTTTGGTATTTTTAATGGTTGTCTTGTTTATGAACAGGCGTCGCAAATTGCATGGTTCTGATGCGGGTAAGGGGATGGTTTGATGTCTGTGATAATCATAAATCCAAACAGCACAGTATCGATGACCGAAGCAATGTTGGCGCAAGCACGACGAGCGGCGCCTAGTCAGAGTTTTGAAGGCTGGACTTCACATTATGGGCCGCCCGCTATCCAAGGAAAAAAGGACGGAGAAAGCGCAACGGAACCGCTTCTCCAACTTGTCGACAAAGCATCAAAGTCTGGAGCAGATGGCATTATCATAGGATGTTTTGATGACACTGCACTAGATAAAGCCGCAGCGATTTCAGATTGCCCTGTTATTGGCATCGGCCAGGCATCCTTTCACTATTCTGCATTAAGAAACAATCGCTTTAGCGTTGTTACGACCCTATCAGTTTCTGTTCCAATTATAGAAGATAACATTAGCGGTATGGGACTCACCAAGTTTGTGTCAAAAGTCCGTGCGTCTGAAGTACCTGTTTTGGAACTAGAATCTGACCCTAAAAAGGCTTCTGAAATTATCAAGTTAGAGGCTCTACGTGCCCAAAAATTAGATGAAGTTTCTGCTATTATTCTTGGATGCGCGGGTATGGTGGAGGTATATCACGAAGTTGAAAAAGAATTATCAATAGAAACCATAGACCCGGTCACTTGTGCCGCACGATGTTGGAATTGGTTCAATTAAATTACGATCATTTGCATTGCCAAAAATACTTGTTTTCGTGAGTAATTTGATAAAATAGCAAAAAACTTATTTTAGCACAGTAATGTTATCTTCATACAACCACTTAGAGACATTAAGCACTGTTACCTATCGATTAAATTAGTTAACTTCGGGACCGCTTTTTGGACCACTTCCATATTTCAGGCTTCGTCTAACCGTCTATAATTAAATGATATTATGAAAAAGTATGGTTGCGCCCCCGGGCACCACTTTCTAAAACAATATCAATGACTTAATTTTCGCACACTAACGCTATGCGTGTAGGATTCAAAAACACACCAAACACACACTTTTTGGCGTGTTTTAGGGGAGAGATTCCGGGGTCTAACACTGTGTCTCGAACCTAGTGAAAGAACACAGTTCTTGCTTGATGTGCTAATATGGGTTGGGCAATCTTGCGTGACAACTTTTTCAGCCCAATTGATGCTTATTCAAGTGCTGTTGAAAGCAACAAAAGACTGAATTGATAATTTTATTCTTCTCACAGTCTAACCGCATTTCAATTGGCTTGACGAATTTAATAAATCATTCGCAAAACTATGTTCTTTCAATCTATAATATCATTAATTTTAGGCAGAAATAGGGTAAGCTCACATGGCAAAACGTCCAACATTGAAAGACGTAGCGGCGGAAGCTGGCGTGTCTTTAGCGACGGTGAATCGTGTAATTGCTGCTGACCCAAAAGTTCGCAAAGATACTGCCATAAGAGTTGCAGAAGCTGCCCACGCTATCGGTTATCACGGATATAACTTGCTGACACATCAAGTGAAGCAAAGTTTACCATTGGTTCGATTAGGTTTTGTTTTGCATAAAGAACGCCAGAGGTTTTACCAAGACTTCGCACGCGAAATTGAGGCTGCCGCAACCTCATTTCCCGGAGCACGTGTAAAATTAGTGTTAGAATTTTGCCAATCACAATCTCCCAAAGATGTCGCGGAGAAAATCATAGATATTTCTGAGCGCGTAGATGTCATCGCTGCAACATCAGTTAATCATCATAAAGTTAGCGAAGTTGTGGCGGATCTAAAAGAACGGGGAGTTGCATGTTTCTCGCTTCTATCCGATTTCGCACAAGGACACCGCGAAGCATATTATGGTTTGAATAACTTAAAAGTTGGTCGCGGCGTCGCTTCAGCTTTATCAAAACTTGCTAAGAAACCTGGAAATATTGCTCTTTTTGTTGGTGGTAATCGCTGGCATGGGCACGAGTTGCGTGAAGCTGGATTTCGCGCACAATTTCGCGAATTACCGAGTGGATTTAATGTATTAGATACTTTGGTGAATTTAGAAACTCGGCAGTTAACTTATGAGGCTACACTAGATTTGCTCGAGCGCGAATCCAATTTAGTGGGGGTCTATTTGGCAGGTGGTGGCATGGAGGGAACGATCCAAGCTTTTCGTGAAGAAGTTGAGCCAAACGAAATTGCTCTTATTGTAAACGAGTTAACCCCGGAATCCTATTCTGCCTTGGAGGAAGGATATGTATCGATGATTGTAAGTACCCCACTCCAAGAGATGTGTCGCTCATTGATTTCCTCAATGGTTGCTCATGCCCTCGGTGATCAAAGTGCCAGCGCCAAGCAAGTATTTTTCAAACCTGCGCTGTATCTACCAGAGTTTCATTGAGAACAGGCCTAAACCAGTATCCAAACCTTGCCATTATCGATTTTGGTCTCGTAGGTATTTAAGTTCACGCACGCTGGGGCTCGAAGTGCTTCGCCTGATCGATAATCAAACGTGGCATTATGCTTGGGGCATTCAATTTCATACCCCATAACAAGTCCGCCTTCCAAATGGACTTCTTCATGCGTGCATAAGCCATCTGTACAGAAGTATGCATCTTCCGGACTTCTATAAATAACAAATGTTCTATCGAGATGGTCAAAGCGTATGAGGTCTTCCTGCTCAATGTCCTCACTCTCACAGGCTTCAATCCAAGTTGGCATTGCTTTTTCCTTTATCCTAGGGCTTTTTCATGCAAATCGACACGGTAGGGGCGGGCCGACTTCGGCAAAGGACGATGGACAAAATAGTCAGCGTCCTTGTGTTGTTTCCAAAGCGCCGGGATCACTTCCATGTAGGCATCTATTATAGATGAATTCGGCGCCGGCAGATCGTTCTTGATTGCTTCATGAAGCTTTGGCAGCTGATGGTATGGGACCATTGGAAACATGTGATGTTCCACATGGTAATTCATGTTCCAGTAAATAAATCGGTTTATTGCATTCATGTAGACTGTACGCGAATTAAGCCTGTGATCGATCACGTTGTCTGCTAGTCCGCCATGTTGCAAAAGTCCGGTCATTATATGATGCCATGCGCCGTACAAACGCGGTGTTCCAACAAGCAAAATTGGAACCCACGAACCTAAAGTTATGGCAACTAATATAGTACTAACATAAATGGTGATCCAAATGCGTGCTGACAAAAATGCCTTACTTTGCTCTTGGGGTGGGATGAATGTTGCCACTTCGGGATCCATGCGACCTGCAGCATAGCCGAACATTTTTCTGATACCAGATTGGGCGTCTCGCACGCCAAGGAATGCTAGTAAAATAAGTATAAATCTAACGGGCCTCATTATAGCAATTTCAGGATCACGCCCCACAATCACTGTATCGGTGTGATGGCGAGCATGACTCCAACGCCACTCGATTGGGTTGCGGATCATACAAAATGACGCAATTTCGTAGACGTAATCATTATATTTTCGCGTTTTGAAAGCCGTCCCGTGGCCACATTCGTGCCACCTACTATCCATGGCTGATCCGTACAGCACGCCATATGCTAACCAGAATGGGATGGACCAAAGACTTGGCATAAGGATAATTGCGATTATTGCGAAGGTGATCATAGACGTGAATAGGATAAAGGTATCGCGCAGGGCTGGTTGATCAGAGCGCTGCATAAACGACTTCATGTCCTTCCTAGCAATTTCAGTATGATACCAGTCAGCAGTTGCTAAGCCAGTTTCAACAGCATAATTGGCGTTTTGCCCTAATAGCGAATAATCACGTGGCACGGTGAACACTCCGGTTAGATGTGCTAAATATGAAACATGAGTCATTATTAAAATTCTAGCTGCTTACATCAACTTATACCAAAAATGATATAATGCTTTGCTATAATGAGATATAAATATCATCTCAATTGGATAAAGTAGTGAGAATTAGAATTTATAGCGTCAATTACAGGCTAATATGAAATTAAAGTTTCATTAATGAGCGAGAATAAATCTCATATATGATACATTATACTCAAAAATTCACTCAATTTCTTGACGCATAATGAATGTTTTATCCACGGTATGTGAACGAGAAACACACTCTGTGGAGTTAAAGTTGAGACTTTGTGTGAACCACATGACAGCTCCCAACACAAGTTGGAGAGATCTGTTATCACTAGCGAGCGCTGTAGGAGCTTCTGGCGTGGAGTTTCGCAATGATCTTCCCTCTCCTCTTTTTTCTGGAGATTCCCCGGAAACAGTGGCTCACGAGATGCAAGAGGGCGGGTTAGTTCTATATGGATTATCACAGGTTTACCCTTTTAACTCCTACTCAGATGCAATCGCGCAGGAAGTGGAAAAACTGATAGATATTGCTAAACGCTGCGGCGCGGAAACAATATCATTAATTCCACGTAATGATGGAACATGCCGAGGAAATGGTGAGCGCCAGGCCAATTTGCGGCTTGCTCTTCGCGAAATAAAGCCCATGCTAGCGAATTCTGGCATGGTTGGTTTGGTAGAACCGCTGGGTTTTTTAAGTTCTTCACTGCGTACAAAAGAAGAAGCATTGAACGCAATTGAAGGAGTAAATGGCTCTGCTTACTTCAAAATAGTACATGATACTTTCCATCACCATTTAGCGCAGGAAACTGAATTTTATGCAGAATACACCGGGATCGTGCATATCTCAGGCGTAGCCGAGCCGACACTCGCCATAGATCAGATGGAAGACGAACATAGAAAATTGGTTGATGAACAAGATCGCCTCGGGAACATCGACCAAATCAATACTCTGATCGAAATGGGCTACACTGGCCCAATTTCCATGGAGTGTTTTTCAACAGAAATTCATGGGCTCCCCAATATAGCCGACGAGCTGGGAAAGTCATTGAATTTCGTGAGAGCCGCCTGCTCACATGAGCAGGTGGTATGAAGATGGCGAGGAATGCACTCGTTTAAGAACCGCGGATGCGTCCGCAATAATTCCAAGGGAGGAATACAAAATGAAAACTAAATTACTGGCAACAGCTACAGCGATGATGCTTTCAACGACTGCCATGGCAGAGAACATTGGGGTATCAATGGCTCTATTCGACGACAACTTTTTGACAGTCCTGCGCAATGGCATCCAGGAGATGGCTGACGGCATGGATGGTGTGGATGTTCAAATAGAAGACGCTCAAAACGATGTTGCTCGCCAATTAGACCAAATCAACAACTTTGTGGCTTCAGGTGTCGATGCAATTATCGTTAATCCAGTTGACACGTCTGCCACACAGGCAATGACTGATGCAGCAGCTGCCGCGGGTGTTCCATTGGTTTATGTTAATCGTCAGCCAATCAACGTAGATACGTTACCCGATAACCAAGCATTTGTCGCATCTAATGAAATTGAGTCAGGCACCCTTGAATCATTTGAGATCTGCAAGATCCTTAGAAGCCAAGGCAAAGGTGGTGGTGCCAAGGCTTATTTGATGATGGGAGAACTTTCCAATCAAGCAGCAGTCCAGCGTACCAAAGACGTAGATGATGTTTTAGGAATGGACATGTGTAACTTCATCGAAATCATTGATAGACAAACAGCAAATTGGTCGCGTGAACAAGCAAATAGCTTGATGACGAATTGGTTGTCGTCTGGAGAAGAGTTTGACGCAGTTTTTGCAAACAATGATGAAATGGCAATTGGCGCAATCCAAGCTATGAAATCAGCAGGATTGGATATGGATGTAATCGTGGTTGGCGGTGTTGATGCAACACAAGATGCCCTTGCAGCAATGCAGGCGGGTGACTTGGATGTGACTGTCTTCCAAAATGCCGCAGGCCAAGGATCTGGCGCTTTGAACGCGGCAATTGCACTCGCAAATGGAGAAGACGTTGACCAAAAGGTTTACATTCCATTCGAACTTGTAACACCTGCAAATATCAATAACTACCTGTCTAAAAACTGATCCTCCCTGGATTGTGACTAGGCGTGACAATATTGTTGCGCCTAGTATTCATTTACAGCACCACAACCAAGTAGGACGAGATATGGCAAACAAGACTCAGCACGGAGTGGGCGGATTAGTTTATGATAAATCAAAACGAGCATGGCCAAATGAGGCGAACGTATTTATCGCACTTATTCTAATTATCGTCGCTTTCGAGGCACTGGGCCAACTGCTGCCATACATGAAAGGACAGTCTATGCTGTTCGATTTCAACCTACGCAGAGATGGTACAATCTTAAATATGGCGCGCATTAAGATTATAATACTTCAAGTATCTATAATCGGAATAATTGCTCTTGGTGTGACTCAAGTAATTGTCTCGGGTGGAATCGATTTATCGTCAGGCCCACTTGTTGGCGCCGCTGCGATGATCGTCATGTCTTTTGCGCAAACAGAATTTGTCAATGGACAACTCAATCCAAAAGCAGTTTTCGGCGCATGGGCGTTCGATCTACCCGTCATTGTTCCCGTTATAGTTGGGCTCGTTTTTGGTGCTGTTATTGGAGCGATAAATGGTAGCTTGATAGCATTCACACGAATTCCGCCATTCATTGCAACTTTGGGAATGTTTCTTATCTGCCGGGGAATTTCGCAGTGGTGGACAAAAGGCCAACCTGTATCGTTTCCCACAGAACAATTTGCTGCGATCGGCAAAGGCATGATGCCTGTTGTTTGGTTCATTGGGCTGGCCTGTATGCTGTTTCTAATCATGCGTTACACCGTCTATGGCAAACATACATATGCCATTGGATCAAACGAAGACGCAGCCCGCATGTCAGGCATCAATGTGAAGCGACATAAAATTCTCGTGTACATGATTGCTTCAATGCTAGCTGCTTTCGCGGCAATCATACTCAGTTCGAAGAATCTCACTGCTCAGGCAGGCATGGGGCAATTCTATGAGCTTTATGCAATTGCCATGGCCGTGATTGGTGGAGTGAGCTTAGCAGGTGGACGGGGATCAATCGTTGGAACCGTGCTAGGGGCAATGGTATTTGGCGTGATCCAATCCGGATTTACTTACATCAAGCTTGATGCGTTCTACCAATTGATGGCTATGGGTACGATCATTATCGGTGCGGTTATTTTGGATCAATACCGACAACGTAATGCGGCAACCGGTTAAGGAGCCAGGAAATGAGTGATTACATCCTAGAAACCCAGGACCTAACCAAACATTACGGCGGCGTTCACGCGTTAACGGGTGCTAATTTTCAGCTCAAACATGGTGAACATGTCGCGATTATGGGCGATAACGGCGCAGGAAAATCAACCTTTGTTCGCCAGATCACAGGCGTTGAACAACGTACCCGTGGCGATATCATTTTTGATGGGAAACCTGTGTATTTTTCAGGCCCGTTAGAGGCTCGTGAAGCTGGAATAGAAGCAGTGTTCCAAACGCTTGCTTTGGCAGACGACTTGGATGTTCCAGATAACTTGTTCCTTGGGCGTGAAAAAACAAAGTGGGATTGGCTGGGTCCTTTCCGCCTATTAGATTATAAAGGTATGCGCCAAGCGACGCTGGAGGGCCTGGAAAAAACTGCTGTTAAAATTCCTAACATACACAACTCAATTCGTAATATGTCAGGAGGACAACGTCAGTGTGTTGCAATCGCACGAACGGCTACATTTCATTCAAAGCTAACGATTATGGACGAGCCAACCGCGGCTTTAGGTGTCCAAGAAACGCAACAAGTTGAAAACATAATTCGCACATTGAAGGAAGCGGGAGAGCCGTTGATACTGATTAGCCACAATATGCGCCAAGTCTTCGATCTTGTTGATCGTATCGTAGTGTTTCGACGCGGTAAGATTTGCGCAAATTTGGACATTAAAAATGATAAAATCACTGGGGAAGATGTCGTTGGCTTTATCACTGGTGCCAAAACTCAAGAAGAATATTCGTAAATAATTTCTCTTCCACCCGAACTGACCCCTCCAACTTTGGAGGGGTATTTTTTAGGAGCTGTATATGTATCACTCGAGAAAAACTGTTCACGACATGCGAGAAGCCAAGCGTTTAGGTCAAAAAATGACAATGCTTTATGTAAGTACTTTAGATGAAGCAGATGCAGCCGCTCAAGCAGGTATCGATATTCTGTCCATTGAGTCGAAATTTATGAGCCGCGCAATGCGTGAGGCTGCTGGCGATTGTTTTGTTCAAGTTGGCTTGATTTATGGTGACTTGGTCACTGCCGAAGATTATCTTCGAGAAGCCTTTCTAAACACCAAACTCGGTGGGGATTGTTTCTACTGTTCAGCATCCCTCGATATCCAAAAAACTCTTTCCGATAACTCAATACCGATTGTTGGCCATGTTGGACTTGTACCTTCGCAGTGTACATGGACAGGAGGCTTTAAAGCTGCTGGTAAAACGGCAGCCTCTGCGATGAATATTCTTAAAAAAGTCAGACAACTCGAAGAAGTAGGTTGCTTTGCCGCAGAGCTTGAAGTGGTTCCGGATAGGGTTGGTGCTTATCTCCAAGATAACAGCTCTTTGCTTTTGTTTGGTATGGGCGCTGGAAGTGGTGCAGATGCACAGTACCTATTTACTGAGGATGTGCTTGGTCATGGGATAAATCATAAACCGAGGCATGCAAAAACTTATCGAAATTTTGCAGATGAATTTGCACGTCTACAATCAGAACGCATAGCAGCGTTTAAAGAGTTTAAGGCAGATGTGGATCAGGGCGTTTATCCCGGTGCAGAACACTCCATCCAAATCCCAGATGATGAATTTGAAGCCTTTTTAGCAAAAGCTGAGTCTTTGTCTTAACGAGATATATATCCCACAAAACGGAGAAAACAAAATGTTGAAAATTGGTTTGCTGGGCGCGGGCCGCATTGCAGGGGTACATGCAACGGCGATTTCTGGGCATTCAAGCAGCACCTTAGCAGCGGTTTCAGACTATTTT
>Ga0181597_10001533_pt1 | contig 25951 bp, 35 predicted proteins | sample 041ome_5_FD_148647 | JGI IMG/M metagenome (GOLD analysis project Ga0181597, IMG submission 148647) | Coastal salt marsh microbial communities from the Groves Creek Marsh, Skidaway Island, Georgia - 041403US metaG (spades assembly) | ecosystem: Environmental > Aquatic > Marine > Intertidal zone...
AGAATAATGTTTTTTTATTTATATGACTAAACGCATAGTTGGATAAGGTATTTCGCTGAAAATACACCAATCTGTATGAACTTCAGGGTCTTCTTTGAAACCAAACTTCTCATAGAATTTCATGAGCTTTTCTTGACTGCGCTTACCTTTTAGATACCAGAAACCACCATACTCTGTATCTTTTGGATCATCTTTATCCGAAATTATTCGCTTTTCGGTTCCTTCCCATAGTTCATCATCTTTACAATCACTAGCATGATGGAAATAATTCCATAAACCAGCTTCGATATATTCTTGATCAAGATTGTAATAAACCCTACGACCATCTTCACTCTTTCGCATACATTTCTTCCATAATTCATCTGAAAGAATACTCATCACATTATCATCTGGATACCATACTTCTTCACTTTCTTCTTCGCTTTCTTCTTCACTTTCTTCTTCACTTTCTTCTTCACTTTCTTCTTCGCTTTCTTCATCTTCTACAGGAAGTTCAGGAAAAGCACACCCTGAAAACTCATTCGCTACCTCCAAAACAATATCAAATGCTCCCAAATACTTTGAGAAATCTTTAGCCAACTCCATCAAATCCGATCCAATACCTCTCTTATTGGTAAAGTAAGAAGAACAAACTGTATCAATACACATCGTCAACTTCTCATGATGTACGTTGCTAACTTCCTTCATTATGAGGAAACCATGTATCCGGTTCAAAGGATTTTCGTATGCCCACTGATGTCGTAGTTTCTTTCTCCTCAACTTACCCGACTTTCTCACTTTTTTATGTATGTGAGGTGGAACCCATGTAGGATCTATATTTGTAGCCAGATCAGCCAGAACAAAGACAATCGTATCCCCAAATTCGTTGTCATCAATCAACTTCGATTGCGAATAACTACGAACAAACGAACCAGGGCAATCCTCAAGGGGTTCCAAACCTTCATAGATAGATCCGAAATCTTCATCATAATAACCTGTTAGCTCGGATGACCAAGCACTAATAAATGAACGCAGCGACAAAACACTTAATCCCGTCTTCTCCATCTTCCGCCACTCCCCATCTGACCCATAAGTCGCCTTTTCAAGCGCCCTCCCATAATTCACAAAGCGACCAAAACCACCATAAGGAGACATATTTTCTGTTCCCACAGAAAGATCAGTTGTTCACTATAAACTAATTATATCTTGTTGTTCTTAAATCAAATTTAAGAACATCCATCAAATTTATGAACATCCTTAAGAATAAAAAAAGATAAATAAATTTGATATTCTTTATAATCTCTTTCATTAAAAAATAAATCATGCTCTCTTGGAGAGATATTGTAATTTATGGCCTCTCCAAAGAATATCCTAGAGATATAGTTTCTCAAATTATTCGTTTTCTTCAGAGAGAAAGTATTAGTCGACGAGTTGAAGAAGATAGAAATTATCATATAGAAAGAATACCGAAAGTGGAAAAATTATTTTATGCCGATTATGATCCTACCGTATTTTCAGATGATTATTATCTAAATATAAAAGTAAATGATGATTCTGAAGAAGAAGCAAATATATATAGTCAAACACTAGATGAATTTACTGATAAATGGTTAACTATTGACCCGAAACGTAGAGAATATACTTATACGGATTGTTGGAGATGGGATAGGTTTAATTATCCCTATATGAATTTTATATACTCATTCAACAGAGGTAGGATATTTTTAAGACTCATAAAAGGATATGAAAATTACGATTTGAATTCAGAAGATAATATCGTTGACAAACTAACCGATTACAAAGAACTAAAATAAACAAAAATTTGATTTAAAAATATAATTTTTTATCTTAATAAAATACATCCTAAAACATCGTAATGTCCAAGTCATTCGCTTTTTCGGCGAATGCTGAACCATTTGTTCCTTCTTTTTCCGAAGAAAAGATGAAGACAAAGCTAGAATACAAGATACAAACTCTTGAAGCTCAACTTGAAGAAGAAAGATTATCCAAAATGCGTCTGATTAAGTCTTATCAAAGCGAAAAATTAAAGATTGATAGCACCTCCGAAAATAAATTAAAAGCCTTAGAAAAAGAAAATAAACGTCTTAATAAAGAAATTAGAGAAGGGGTCACCAAACTTCTCTTTGAAAGAGATAAGGTGAAAGAAAGAGATGCTTTGCTTATCAAAAACCAAGAGAAAATTAATTCTTTGGAGAATAGTGTTATTTCGCGATGGCATAGAATAGCCGAACTAGAATGCGCTAATAGTAATCTTCGAGGTAAGTATGAAGAGATTGAAGAGATACATGAAAAACTGAAAAAAGAGGCTCAAGATCTAATTGAAAAGAAAGATGAATGGATCGGTAGATGTCTCCGTCTCGATTTTATATTCAAAAAGATGAAACAAATAGGGGCTCTTTCTGAAGATCATGGCGCATGGGTATGGGATATGGTTGAAGATATTGAATTTCCAAATGGAGCCGGTCATACTTCAATCTATCTCGATATTCCAAGATATATAAGAAACAAATATCTTCCTTCTGAGAGTGACGCTGATATTCAATTTCAACAGGATGAAATTAATATTATTGAAGAACTTTCTCTGGAAGCCCAATCATTTAACCAAAACCTTTCAGATCATTTTAGAAGAAATCTTGATGAAAATCCAGAAATTATTATGAACCATGTTCGCACTATCCAATCGCGTTTCAGACAATATATTAGACCTAATAGAGAAGAGAAAAATAAAGCAGCTATTAAAATACAATCCATTTGGAGAGGTTTTATCTCTAGAGGTATTATTACCTATAAAGGAACACTAGAAGTTAACAGTTCACTAACAATATACAAATTAACACCTGATAAAAAGATAAAATCTACTCATCAAATTGTGCCCGAACATATGAGAAATAGACCATTCAGAATGAACTTTGCTAATACCGGTAAAGAAGTAATTCACTATCAATGGATGAATATAAATATTAATACACTTGAAGGAAAAGTAGGTAGTGGATTTTATATAAAGCCAGGGGGAATTGTATCATTAAAAGTATATTTTGGTCATTGGTTTAGATTTATGTCTGTATCAGATGAAAAAGAACAATTCTTTAGAATTATGCCTGAGGGATTTCTAGGAAATCTAGGTAGAAATATTTGGGATAGACCAACATCTGTATTTGATCTTAATACAAAAATAACAATTACTAAAGATCATTATGATGAATGGTCACAAGGTGTTCTTGGACCCCACGCTGTTAGAGTTCCAGGAAACAAATCAATTATTAGAACCGAAGCCGATCGATTTAATCGAATTCTAAATACAGATCATTTAAATGTTCCTGATATTATTCATGATGATGAAGATGATGATGACGCAAGGCTAATGTTAGCTATACAACTTTCTTTAGAACAAACTAGTTCCCTTACTAGTGATGCCATTGATTATAATATAGATAATTTATATCAGTAATGTAGTTATTAATATTCATCTATTTATACGATAAATTTTTTTTAAATAGTTCATAAATTTGATTTAGTGATAAATTAGGTTTCATTAAACAACTATCTTTGACTGGGAAACTAGTCCTTAACGCTTACAACCACTTACAACCTCTTACCGACCACTACTTCATCATGGCTGTTTGGCCCGCAACCGCTTTCACCCCGGACCAGTTCAATATCCCGACATCAGATGGCGATATCATCGTGTTCACTGGCGCGTTCTCCGAGTGGGACATCTTCCGAGGACCGGAAACAGGTGTCGGTGGTCGCATTGTTCACGGTGACGATGTATCCATCATCAAGGAGATGATGGACGCGGTTGAACTAGAGCGCAACAGTGAGCAGGAGCGCAAGATTCGCATCCTCCGCGAGGCTATCGAGGGTTTCCAACACTGCGAAAACTCGGAGTGGTATGCGCGGACAGATTCGTGGGATAGGATCTTACCTTCGGATGGGGATAAGTGTGAATGGCCACGCCATCGGCACTGGGCACACTTCATGCTCTGGCCTCTCAACTACTCTGAGCAGGGGGATGAAATTGAAGAGGTCCTCCAAGCAGCAGAAGAAGACTTTGACTACGAGGCGTGGATCAACTCCAAGCAGTATGTCAAGTCCTTGGAGGAATACAATATGCACAAGCTTCTAGCCTTTGAGAAGGGTCAATCACCCGATTGGGTCGGAGAGTGCACGGAAGACAAAGCAACCACCACAGCGGAGAAGTGTGTTCTCTACAACACCTTCCTTAAGGATCGCTTCAAGCTTGATGCTGTCGTGCGGACCGAATTTCCAAACCAGTGGGGGAACAAGGGCTACGCCAAGGCCAGCTCGCCTTACGGAGACATCTACATCCCGAACAAGTTTAACGGATACATCGGGATTCCCGGTGATCCAATCACCTTGACTGTGGCTCTACAAGATGTAGGTGGCGGCGGACGAAAGGCGAATGGATACCGATTTACATGCCTCTACATTCACTAAAAACACAAAAACAAATAAAAATAAAATATAGCGAAAAACAAACAAAAATTATAAAATAGTTAGTTAAAAAAACAAAAAAATTTTTTATGAATCAACTAACCATATTCAAAATGATTTTGACTTCATAAATTTGATTATATTTTTTATCTTATAACCAAATAAATAAATATATGAAATATGACTTGGTCAAGAGAAGTCGCATTTATCTTTCTCCAAGTATTGTGTGATCCCGAAATTATTCGGTATTTATTATCAATTTCAAAACCTATTCACAACAACTTCATATTTGAAGAAGCTAGATTATTTCATGAATCATTAAGAATGACGAGAGAAAAAAGATGGGCCTTAACAAAAGAATTATCAAAACAGAGGAAATTTCATGAAATGAATAACCGGGTACCAATTACTTGTACATTACCATTCAATAATATCGAATGGAGGTCATCATGTGAATTATTACAATCAATTAGATACTTACAATATGGATTTATTCGGAAAAAATATCCTGTAAGAGAATATGAAGGAAGAACAATATGCGAAGATATAGATTTAGAATTACCTTTGAAAATAAAATGTATTAATCTTATCTTTGACGACGATATAAAAGGTGGTGATTTTAGAGGATATCTTAGTAGAGCCGAAATTAGAGAACATTTAGATGATTTTGAAATATATGAAGATTGGGATAATTCTATAGAAGGTGAAGAAACGCCACCCCATGAAACACCTTATCTACTCATAGAAATTTGGTGTGATGGTATTCTTAGAAGTGGTTATAGTAAACGCATCTTTAATTTTAGAGATGATACTGATTTATATATTCAAGAACTCATGAATTAAATAAAAAAAAAGATTAAATTTTTTTTTGTCTTTTTATTTGAAATTACATATTGTGAAGTAAGTCTTCAATGTGATCTTTACTACGAATAAATCTTTCTTCTATATAAGCTCCGTAATCTTCTAAATCTCGGATATCTTCCATTACTTCACCTCTTTTCATGTCCATAAGGATCCATCTACCCGGATGAAATCCTTTCACCCACTCTAACATACCTTTGTCCCATCCATGATAGTGATTTTCGTAAGCCCATTCAAAATAATCATTTCTATCTTCGGGTTCTATTTTCTCAACATTATTTTCATATTCAAAATTCATTTTTCTTAGATTATCCCAGAAAAAGAATGGGATACTTTTTATATCTACTATCGCGCGCATATTAAATTCTTTATGACGGAAACCCCAACTCACAACACACCACTCTCTATCTCTATCCGTCAACATCCATTCTTCAGACATCCACTCTTCCCTGTTGCAATGGTAAGTAAGCGCATCTTCCAAAAAATGATCTCTATGGGTCTTCTTGATCTTCCTCGTCATCGACAAAGAAAGATCGTGAGGGAGACCCAGAGTGAACAGACAGAGATACAAATTCACCTCCCACGAAGTAAAGTAAGGCATCCCTGTCAGTCAGTGTAAATTTATGATAAAAAATAAATCTTATAATCAAATTTATGAACAATATAATTTATCTAACTTGATATTTTACTATCATATAATCGCTTAACATATTCTTTAAATTTTTCGTTATCTGTACGATAAAATCTACCTTTGTAAATTTCAATTATACTTTCTTGATAATAATTCTTATCAAGAATATTACCACCACATTCAATAATCTTATCTATGAGAGAAATAGCAAAATTCTCATCTAAACCATTAGGAAGCTTATCACCATAATAATCATCACTATATTCACCGAAACTATCTATCGCTTCTTTGTTCATCTTTCCTACTAAAAGAGCTACACATAAAGCATGATTTGAATGCCAAGATCTACTTGGTTTTTCATTTAACTTTTTTTTTAAAAGATCATCTAAATTTTCATTATTATAAGATAAAGTATCTAAAATCTCAAAATACTTAGTTGGAGAAGTCTCTAAAAGCTCAACAGTCAGACTTTCTGTCGTATAAATAGTAGGAGATGGCAAATCTGACATTTTTAAGTTATTTTAAATAAAAAATTATTAAATCAAATTTATAATATCAAGAAAAATAATTATTTAAAAATTATTAATATATAATTAAGTAATATAAAATGAATTGGAATATGAAGTATATTTTTTTATGGTTCTCAAATATTGTAAATTCTCAAATGATATCTGATATTCAAAATATTGTTTCTGAAGGTTCTATGTGTGGCGGAATGATGCCTGCGAATATGATTTCTTCTTGTGATAATAATTTAGAGTGTGTTTATACACTGGGTCCAATGATAGCCGATGCCCCTGGTTTCTGTCGCCCAACCTGCCCAACAATTAGAGACCAATGGGGTAATTGCTTACCTGATAATTGTGAAGTATGGAATGATGGCTGCAATAGTTGCACATATGATAAGGATTTAAATTCACTTGTTGACTGCACTGATAATATGTGTTATACTGCAAATAGAGAAGCTAGTTGTGAAAGATATTCAACCGATGAAAATGATTTTTTTCATTGCTCTCAATCTTATGATGTATTATCTCAAATGAATAATGTTTGTTGTACAAATCATGATATGTGTTTATCTGGGTTTCCAAATAGATGTTCACCTGAATGTGCTTCTCTAGTAAATCTAGTATTTACAAATTGTAAGCCTGTTTTAGATTTAAGTAGTATCATTAGTCAATCAGGGTGGGAAGATTTTCATAATTTATGTATGGATACTAGTGGTTCTACAGAAGATAAAGAAATTCCTATTAATTGTGCTGTCTGGTATGATGGTTGTAATACATGTTCAGTAACTGATGGTAATATAAATTTTTGTTCTCGTAGAATGTGTTTAACTATGGGAGAACAAAGCTGCACAGAACATCATAATAATATGACAACAACACACGAAAGTAGGGGAGATTGTTTTAATGGCATAGATGATGATAATGATGGGTTAACAGATTGTGATGATCCTGATTGTCGTATTTATGGTCGTTGTAGAGTAGCTGATACAGAAACTGGTCGTGAATGTTTTGATAATATAGATAATGATGAAGATGATTTAACTGATTGTATGGATGATGATTGTATGAAAGATCCAAGGGCACAACGTAGATGTGCTACATTTGTGAGACCTATTGTTGCTCAACCACCAATGATGCCACCCGTATCAATGCCTTTGCCAGCACCAACACCCGCGCCCAATAATGGTCATTAATTTTATTCATAAACTTTTAAATTATTATGATAAATAATACTGTTTTTATAATAATCTTTTTTTAAGAGTTCCGCAAAACCCACTGAAACTATTTTACCATAATCACAAATAATACCTATTTTTTTATAGTTATTCAATTCTATATCTTTTAAAATACTCTTTATGATATTATTATATTCTGAATGATTCTGAATATCTTTTTGTATCGTTTCATCTAAACCAGTAAATTTACTTTTAGGAATTTTCATTTCAGACAAATCAAAAAGTATATCACATTCAACAGGTATATTTTTTAATTTTGACCAAGTATAAATAATTAAATCTCTATCTACATCTATTTTCTTATCGGATATTTTAGTGAATGGTTCATAATAATTATTCTCTAAGATAGTTTGATCTTTTACTTGAAAAACTTTAACCTTCATAATAATATTTCAAATGAAATTATTTTAAAGTATATTAAAGATTTAAATATAATGAATTATATAAAATATGTTTAAATCTTTTACTTTTTTAATGAGTATCTTTTCTCAATATAATAATATTTATTCACAAGAAGTATGTCTAGGAGATATTGATAATAATTTATCGGTTGATGTTAATGATTTATTAGGTGTTCTTTCTAATTTTGGTTCTGATTGTAATAATGATCTTTTAATTATTCCTGAGCCTGTAGAACCTAATTGTGTATTAGGTGATGATTGTGGTGGTCAAGTTTGGACAGAATGTGGAACAAGCTGTCCTCCTATTTGTGGTTCTCCTGAACCTATGATCTGTAATATGATGTGTAATGTCGGTTATCAATGTCCTCATGATGAATGGTGGGATAATGATACAGGTAACTGTGTCCTTCCAGAATCTTGTTCTGAACCTGTAAGTTTACCACCAGATATAGCTATTGGAAGACCTTTCATAAAAGAAACAAAAAATATTGTATCAGATATTGTTTATGAAAAGAATGATTGGAATGAAGTATTTTAAATTCAATTAGAACCATCAGCTTCGATTACAGATGTTATTAATAAGATTAATCCTATACACATAACAGAACATATACATAATCCACAAACCATCATCTTCATTATGATATAAGCTTCATCTTCATTTTTATGCATCGTTTCAGGATAAATACGAACCATGTTTGTTTTTAATTTAGTTTTTTTAATGAATTATAATATCAAATTTGTAAATTTAAATATTATAAATTAAATTTTGTAAATATTATAATGAATAATTTACATGGTTTTGTATTAGAATATTTTTTAAAAGATATACACAATTTAGAAAATGATAGCATATTTTATGGTGAAAAAGCATTAGATATGTATATAGAAATATCTTTCAAAGATAGGTCTGAAGAAGATAAAGAAATATATAAAAAAAAATGGGATCTATCTAAAGTAGATAATTCAGTATATTTTATTTATAAAAAAGATAATAATCATATGAATAATAAAATTTATCATAGATTTATAAGTGATTCATGGTTAGATGGTGGACATTCTTATTTAGGTCATATAAGTAATATAGGATGAATTCATTTAAAATTTGATAATCTATTTAAATATAAAATTATTTTTTTTATAAAGAGTATGGAAATAAATAAATTTAATGAAAAATTTAATGAATTATGGAAACAATCATTAATAATAGAAGAAAATACAGAAATAAAAAATCAAATAAGAAATTTAATTAATTCAGCCAAAGAAAAAGATAGTTTGATATTTTTAGGAGAAAATCATCCATATGAACCATTAAAAATTATTCCTATTAGTTTTGATGGGGAAAAAGAATATATTATTATGCATGATGAAAAATTATTAATTTACAGAGATCCTTCTTTTAAATTTATAAAAGGTAAAATTGAATTAAGTCGTAATAGGATTGTAGTATGGCCCGCGACAGCGGTACAATGGTTATTAGGTGGAACCGATCATCAAGCTGAATTTGTAAATAAATATAGTAAAGATATCGGTATTGAGAATAGTTTTATTTAAATTTGATAATCTATTTTAAATATTTGAATAAAAAAAATAATCATATACAAAAGATGTTAAAAAATATTGGATTAACCCCTTTAAAAAGATTAAACAAAAGTAATATATATCTAAAGTTAGAAGGATATAATCCTTCTGGATCCATCAAAGATAGAACTATAACGAACATGATAATAAATATAAGTGAACAAAAACTTAGAGATAAACCAACTGTGATAGTTAGTTCGGGATCTGCGGGTGTATCTTTATATCATGTTTATAACAATTATAATCTAATGAAAGATAATGATGCGATCGTTGTTTTACCGCTAAAATATAGTAATAAAACTATACCTAAATATCTTCTGAATAAACCAGATGTTAAAATATTTTATTCATTTGAAACATTATTATTCTCTCAAAATAATGATAATAAAGGTTTTAAAATATTATTAATAAATGATATATTTATTAATGTACTAAAAAAAGCGAAAATTGTATCTAAATTAAATCAATGGAATATACTTGACCAGCATTATAATAAACACTGTGTGGAAGCGCATAAACAAACAGCGGATGAAATAGTAACTCAACTCCCAAATGTTACGGACGTTGTATGTTCTACTGGGACGGGTGGTACTGCAGCCGGTCTCATTAAATTTTTACCACAAAAAGTCAAGGTCCATGCCCGTCCAACAAAATCTGGAGAAATAGAGGGATTAACAGATGTTGGTAGATATAATAATTTCTGTGATACATCTTCTATTGAGGATTACTATGATAGTTATTTCGAGTATGAAAAAGGTTACACATATAAAGAAAAAATAAAAAATGAATTTATAGTCGGTGTGAGTACTGGGGCTTCACTGTGTTTGGCTGAAAATCTAAGTAAAGATAATAAAAGAAATATTGTAGTAATATCAGCAAATGGGATCACAAATCCCAAATTATCTAAATAATTCAGATGAAATTAATTTTAAAATTGGAAAAGGATTATATTTTAAACATCTAATTTACATCCTATCAATACAAACTCCACATAATTTAATATTTCGTGTATCGCTTGTATAAATAGGATATTTACTATATCTAGTTTTTTGTGTATATTCATCTGTTATATTATATAAAGCTCTACAATAAGGATCATCACATACATCACTATGAACATTCTTACATAATGAATAAGTTTCATCATTCCTTTTAATCTTTTCCTTAGCATATCCATATAAGAATGGATCAGTATATCCTTTACTCTTGGCCCATGTATTTATACGCTTATTATAAACTTCTCTGTATTCTTCAATTAGATTTTTACTCATAATCTTTGTCATATCTTTATATCTTCGTTCCCGTTCACCTAACTTTGATGAATCTTTTACATTACAACAATTAGCACACATACCGCATTCACCTGAAAAGCAAGGAGCAGCTGAATATATATCACACTTTGGCGCTTTTTTCACTTTTATATCAGGTTCAGGTTCTTTCTTTGTATTTTTATATGAATGAAATTTTCTATTTTGAAAACGCATGTTGATACTTTAGTTTATTTAAATAAAAAGTATTTAAATCAAATTTTTGATGAATACTATTATAGGATGACAAAATATATAGCTATTGAATATATTCATGAAGATAATATCTTATATACTGAATCTAAAGAATTTAAAGATTTATATGAAATCATTAAAATGATTAGTGAAAAATATCCAAATAAAAAACATTATATGACATTAAGCGAAGGTGATGACAAATATATTATAAAATTTAACGAAGATGATAATAATTATTTTATAGTTCAAGAAGTTTAGAAAAGATTTATTAATTCATACCTCTTAGATTATATCTTGGTAATTTTTCTGGTTCAGGTTCAGGTTTCTCAACAAAAGCTTCTTTTAAATCTTCATTATCGGTAGTTTTCATAAACTTTTCATATTGTTTCTGATGATATTTAGATACAGGGGGTGATTTAGATTTTTCTGCCGTATCAATAACATATTGTTGAACTTTTTTCATTTCTTCTAGGCTACATTCTTTTTTACCTTTCATGAAGTAAAGAGTGGGTTCTGCATAATCATCACCATGATTATCATATTTTAATGTGATACCAAACTTCTTTTTAATACCATTTAAAAATGCCCTATATGATCCAGGCTTACCAGTAGTTCTAATATGTTCTAATGCTTCATCAAAACTCATAGATTTTTCATTTCTAGGAGTTGACATTGGCTTAGGTGAAGGCATCTGTTCCTGTTCTGCTGAAACAGATTTATTTGGTCTACCCCTCTTCTTCTGTGTTTTTTCTTTCGGTTTATTAATACAGCGACCAGTTTTAGGATTAAAAATCTTTCCTGGGGGACACTCTTTTTTAGGTTTATCTGTTGGTTTTGGTTCTTTGATATCTTCTGATTTATCAAATTTATTTGGTCTTCCTCTTCTTTTCTGTGTTTTTTCTTTCGGTTTATTGATACAGCGACCAGTTTTAGGATTTAGTATCTTTCCTGGAGGACATTCTTTCTCAGATTTATCAACACTTGTAACTGATTTTTTAGGAGAAGATTTACTTTCCAGTTCTTTTATTCTTTTATCGCGACTTTGAATCATTAATTCAACCATATCTCTTATATCTCTAAATGTTGAATGTAATAAAAATACATCTTCACATTCGGATTTTAATTCTTTCTCAAAACCATTTATAACCTTTTTAAACTCATCATAATCACTCATTTTATAATATGTTATATTTTTTTAAATCATTAGTTATTATTTAAAAATCATTTTATTATTAAATATAGTATTAAATGCCAAAAAATCAATTATTTAAAAATATTCCTGATTTACAAATTGTTCAATCTGTTCTTGAGGCTTTTGGCCTCGAAAATATTGAAGATACAAGATTATTTACAAAAGAACATATGCAAGATGTAGATACTGTTCAGAAATTAACCGAATTAATTCCTACATTACAAGAATATTATATTCCTTGTAAAAGTAAAAAATATTTAACAGAATTAAATGAAAAGAAATGTATTACAATTTTAAGACAATTTATAAAAATACATCATTATAAATGTATTGGTATGGAAAAATCTATTAAAGGTAAAAAAATGATGACTTATCGTTTAATTTATTCTGAAGAAGATTATTTAAAATCACCTCAATGTAAACAGCCCCAAGAAGTAGTTGTTACTTTTGAATAAATTTGATTTAAATCATATATTTAAATCATTAAAATAATGTATTTAAATGAATTTGGAATATCCAAATTTAGTTTTAAAACAATATCCTAAAAAATTTCAAAATATATTTTCAAAAGATACATGTAAAGTAGCTGTAAATTATTGTATATATGATAAACGTAAAAAAATAATATTATATTATGGTCCTAATCGACCCTGTGGATGTAATCATCATAAAACATCAATACATGCTGAACAAATAGCTTTAGAAATATTAAAAAAACATAAAAAAAATCGTAATCTACAAATTTATATATGGAAATGGGATAAATGTGGTGAATTAAAACCTGCATATTGTTGTATATCTTGTAAACAATTATTAACAAAATATAATTATGAAAATAATATCTTTACTTTTAATGAAGGAAAAATTATAAGTGCTATTATTGAAAATCCTAGTTTGTCTCTTGGATATATGATAAAATATGGTTTGACTTATTAATTAATTTTTTTTTATATAAGATTATAAATTATATAAGAATATAATAATCCTAATAATCCACCGGCTATTATTTGTTTTATTGAATGTTCTTTAAAATATAATTTATATAATATACCGACGAATGCTAAGAAGAATAATTTTAATATTGTATAATTTTCATATTTATATTTTAAAATTAAAAATCCTATAATAAAAAATAAAGTAGCTGATTTTGTAGATGGCATTCCATATGTTTTTTTTTTAATTGGTCTATCTTCTTTAATAATATTTTTTAAAAATTTAACTATATATTGTAATGTTATTATCCCTGTAAAAAATATTAATACGGTTTTATTATCCATATAATTATATATTTTATTTTTTTTTATATATAGATAATTCTTCTTTAAGATCTTCAATTTGAGTTTCTAATTTAAATTCACTATCTTGAAGTTTTCTTATACGACCTTCAGCCATTTGTAAATTTAATCTTAAATTTTCAATTATTTCATTAAAATATTTTTCCATTTCTTCAGGTTTCATTTTAAATATTATCTAAAATAAATTTATATTATTTAATTAAATCAAATTTTAAATAAATATTTAATATATTTTTTGAGACCAATAAAATCCAATAAATTCATTTTCTTTTTTTAAATAATCTATTTTTTCTAATACAACTTTTTTAAATTTTTTATATTTTAATAAAGATTTATTATCATAAATATATTGAAATATTTTATTAAATTGAATTAACTTTTCTTCATGTTCTAAACAAATCCATGTATAATCATTTAAATATTCTTTCATTTGATTAATAATTCTTTCTTTATTCTGAATATGATAATTTCTACGAGTATTATAATTATGAATAATTTCTAAATTAAAATTTTGACGACAAATTGGACATTTATCTGATTGAGTTGACCATTTTTTTATACATTCAAAACAAAAAGTATGACCACATAATATTTTTATAGGTTTTTGATATAAATTAAAACATATTGTACAAGTCTCTAAATGATCAGAATTCATTTAAATATTGTATAATATATTATTTTAAATGTATTTAGTTTATTTAATCAAATGTGATAATCTTTCTTATGTTGGTATGACAAATGATATTTTTAAACGATTAAGACAACATAATGGTGAAATAAAAGGTGGAGCTAAATATACAAGTAAACGTAAAGGATGGTATCCTGTATTAATTATAGATGGATTTTTAGATATGCGATCAGCTATGCAGTGTGAATGGAAATTAAAACATTTCGCAATAGGCCATGGAAGTGTAAGAGGTGTAAAAGGTAAATTAAAATATTTATCTAAATATTTATACGAAGAAAATATTATTAAAGGTTTTGATGATCAAAATATACCTATTATTGAATATAGAAAATGGACAAGTAAATGTGAAAAATCTATAAAAGAACAAAATTTAACTTTTTATCTTGATAATGATTATTTAAAATATTTTAATGAATACCCTCATAAATATGAAAATAAAGAATTATATATGAAATAAATCTTCTATAAATATATAAATGAAACATTTCTTAATTGGAGGATTAATGATCGGTTTAGGAGCAATAACTCTCTTATTAACAACAGGTTATGTTTCGGGTATGAATAGTATGTTAGATACTGTTTTTATAGATACTAAAGATTTTCAATATAGATGGAAAACTTTATGGTTGAGTGTGTTTTTAGTAATCGGTATCTTATTATCAAAAAATTTTAAAAGAATAGAGAGTCTTCCATTAAACGCATTTACATTCTTGGGATTTTTTATCCTCGCTTTTGGTGTCAGAATGGCCCAAGGTTGTACTAGTGGTCACGGGATCAATGGTTTAGCTAGGTTATCTAAAAGATCTTTTATCGCCGTTATTTTATTCTTTTCATTTGCTGTAATTACTGCAACAAATTTTAAAACATTAAAGATACATAAAACAGAAACATTGAATAAAAATATATATTTACCATTAATAGCTGTTTTATGTTGGATTTATTACGCTTTTAAGAAAACTATTCCTAAAGATGAAAATAAAACAATTAATATTTATAATATTATAGCAATTATAATTAGTGCGATTCTCTTTTCAGGGGGATTATATTATTCCGGAATGTATGAATTTAGTGTTGTAAAGAACTTTTTAAATTTAAAAAATCCTAATTGGAATTATGGATTACTTATAGTTTTTATGACCGCTGTGGGAGTATCATTTATTGGATATAGAGTTATTAGTATTATGAAAAAACCATTCACAGAAACCTGCGAACAAACTTATATCAAAGATGAAGAATGTAAATTTATGTTACCAAAAAGAAATACTATTACTAAAAAATTAATCATAGGGAGTATTTTGTTTGGTATTGGATGGGGTATTACGGGAATGTGTCCATCAACTTTCCCTATTAGATTAGGTATAGGTGACCCATCAGCATATATCGCTTTATTAGCTTTATTTATAGGATATCATAGTGAATTTATTTTTGAAAATTTAACGTTTGTAAATTCTAATCATAATAATATAATCTTACATCAATTCTTTGATCCACCTTCTTCATCTTTTACATATATAGTTGGAGATAAATATACAAATGAAGTAGTCATAATTGATTCAGTTTATAATGCGACAAATTATGAAATACCTACTACTAAATTAATTGGTAATTTATATTATATTAATCATGATATTCCTACACATGAAGCATTAATAAGGTTTTGTGATAATATGAATTATAATATTAAATATTTATTGAATACACATATTCATGTAGATCATATTACAGCGAACGATAAAATAAAAAAAATTAGATATATATCATCTATAATAGGTTCATATAATGGTTCTACAAATAGTGATTTAAAATATGAAAATATGAATAAAATAAAAATAAGTAAAAATTTAGAATTAGAACCATTTAAGACACCTGGTCATACTGAAGATTGTCATAGTTTATTATTAAGAACAGATAATGATATTATTTTATTTTCTGGTGATGTATTATTAATAACAGGTGTTGGGAGAACTGATTTAGATAGTAAACAATCGATTGAAGATTATAAAAATAATAAAGAAATTTTAATGAATAGTCTTTTAACAATTATAGAAAAAATAAATAAAAAGTCTACTATTATTTATCCAGCTCATGATTATACTGAAAGAAGATATACGACATATGATGAAATATTAAATATAAATCCATATATGAAATTAGCTTATGAATATTATAAAACGAAAGATGATAATATTAAAACAAAATTTATAAATATTTTTACAGAAAAAGAAAAATCACTAGCTCATTTTGATGAATATGATATTAATCTATGTGTTGATATTAATAAGATTTGTGGGGTAGTAGATAATATTTCTTATGAAAAATTAGATCAATTATGGAGTAAATCTTCAGGTGCATGTGGTTAGTGAATTCTTAATAGTCTTTATATATTTAACTGCCCGACCTCTGCAGATATTATTTGAATTATAATAAATACTATTTTTACTATAGGGATTTTCCGTTGAGCTATCTGTAACGATGTTCCCCCATATTTCTTTCCCTTCTTCATTTAAATAAACATATATGTCTTGCACTGATTGATCTAGTAAATTCATCCAAAGATATTTCTTAGTTTCTTCCATATTATATTTTATCTTATATTTTATCTTATAAAATTAATAATCAAATTTTTTTAAATAAATTAGATAAATTATTAAGTTTATATAAAATTAATACTTTATTAAATTTATTAAGAATGAAAATAGTTTTTTGTATTCCTAGTACTACCAGAAATAGAGAAGATAATAATAAAGTATTAGAAATAATAATATCATTATCTAAAATAAGAAAATACAAGAATAAACCTGATATATATATAGGATATGATTCTGATGATCCTATATATATGCAAAAACAAAAAAGAGATAATATATATCCTGAATTAAATATAAAATGGTATCCACAAGATGTTGAAAAAGGTAATGTTGTTAAAATATGGAATAATTTAACCGAACAGGCTGTAAAAGATGGTTATGAATATATTATGTTGATCGGAGATGATATAATTTATCCTGATAATGAAGATTGGATCAATAAATTTTGTGAAGGATTAAAAAAAAATAATATGTATGGAATATCAGCAGGATATTCAGGTAATCTTAAATTACCTATGACACAATTTATGATAACATATAAACATTATGAATTATTTAATTATGCTTTTAATCCAGAATTAAAAAATTGGTACTCAGATAATTATTTAGGTGAATTATATCCAAATAAATATATTAATTATTTTGAAGATATAACATTATGGAATTCAGGTAATAATCCAAGATATATACCTGAAAATCATAGAGAATTATATAAGGAATTATTAATAAAAGACAAACTCAAATTAAATAATATAAAGATTTAAATAATTATATATATAAATGATTGATTGTGATTATTATAAGAGTTATCGAGGCCCTGATTTAATATGTGCTAAAATATGGAGAACAGGTGAAGAAAAATTAGAGATTACTGAATATATTAAAGATTTTTATGGTTATAGAAATGATTGGAATGGTAAATTATATACCTATGATGAAATATTTCCTAATAGAGATTATAGGTATAAATTCAAAGTAGAATTTTTAGATGAAACTGGCAGAAAACATTGGTTTCATGGGATGGTCGGAAAACCCGAACAATTTTTTAATCCCCCACAAGCTTCACCGATGAATCAACTTTTATGAAAAATTTTTCATAAATAGTTCATAAATTTGATTTAGGATGATTTCGAGTTTAATTAGTTTTTCAAACAACACGCGGTTTGTGAGTTCTTGCTTTCCCGCACTTAAACTAGTTTTAGTTTCATTTTATAATGGCTTTCGACGTCACGTAGCCTCGGGCGGGCTGGGGGCCCGCTAAAAGAGGATGATGTGTCATCTCCTCGCTGTTACCCTGCTCTGTCTTGAAAGGTGAGACCTAAGATGGCTAAATGGGAGCTGCTATAGTCCAGGCGCTAAGGAGAGCGTCAGCAGTAGACACAAAAGGATTAGACGCTGATCATACTAGGCGCCAGTGATGAACTCTTGAGTAGGTTGCCGACCACGACGGTTGGGGACATTCCCACACAATGCCGAGACCGCGGTGGGCGCAAAATGGAGTGAAACTGAGTATGGGACCGTGTGGCATGTGTCCTTAATATTGGATCCCTCTTGAATAAAATGATACAGGGGCATATCCGCATTCCAGGCCGCGTCCTCCTTATGGGCGCTAGCTGGTCTCTCTTATTGAGGACCACCCTAAATATAATGCAAGTATGCTAGGAATGTCGGGTGTGTGAGCAGGATGCCTCTAACGGGGTTGCCTTCACTCAAACAATACCCATCAACTAAAACCGGGGGTTGGAAACTCCGGAGCTAATAGCCACCTCAGTGTGGTTCCCGTTAAGGGGATTAGAGTTGCTCTAATCAGATTGAGATAATCGTGGGTGCGGATATATTCACTCCTCTTAATTGAGGGGGGTCTAAGTGTCCCCCATGTGTTGCGAGCTTCGTTGATGGGATATACTAAATTTTTTTTGTAATTTATATGAAAATTTTTTTTGTAATTTATATGAAAATTTTTTCATAAATGTTCATAAATTTGATTTAGCGAATTTACTTTTTCATTAGACAAACTCAACTCTTGACTGGATAACACTAGTCTCCTCTAACCCGCTTTCTGTTTCAACCGCTTCAACCATGAACAACAACCAGACCCACGTCCAATGGCAAGATCTAACACAAGAAGAACAAGGCTTCTACCTCGAGTTCGAACGCCCGCTCGTCAACAACGTCCGCCAAATTCCGGCGAATGAAGAACTCATCTACTACGGCGCGTGTGTACCTGGAGAGGCATACTTGAATGCAGTGTGCGATATCGGCGAGCGTCTAGTTCGGACGCTTAACTTCGGCCTTACACCGGGGCAGCGGAATGCCATCATCGCCTGGATGGCAGTAAATGTACCCAACCACCCAGACCCCATCATCAACCACCCATAACCCCATCATCAACCACCCAGACCCATCATCAACTAAACACTCCAAAAATACAAAAAATAAAATATATAGAAAACAAATAAAAATACAGAAAATTAGTTTAGATAAAGACAAAAAAATTTTTTTTACAGATAAAAAATAATAATAAATAAATAATAATGAATAATGGGTAGATTTATTCTAGTGGATGCCCCCATTGAACAATATTCTTTTCTTTGTTAAGATAACTCCACAAACCGTTGTAATCTTTACTCGCACTTCTTGTCCATCCTTCAGGGAGCTTCTTTTTTATTCTATTTCTTACTTCTTTACCAATATAATTACACCGAATACCTTCTTCATTCGTATATGGATGAAAACCTAACAGAGGTATTTTCCATATATGAAGTATTACTTCTAATTCATATATTGTCATAATAACTCTTTTATCGTTCAAGATATGATTTTCATCATAAATTTCACAAGGATCAATCCCCCATTTTCCATCTCCATAAACATTATTTCCAGCAAAAGCTAAGTCAACAAAATATTCAAGATTTTTGTAATTTGGATCTTCATTACACCATAGAAAACTATCTTGTTGAAAGAGTTTAATTTCATTTCCATCTTTATCCTTGAAAATTTTACTCGGTCTATCACGAACAAATGAACCATCATAATTAATATTCCAAAGATAATACATATGACACATTTCGGGTCTCAAAAGCCTATCTATAAAAGCACCGGGATACTTCTTATAAAATTCTTCTTCAGCTTCTTGAACACCCTCGCCACCTGCCTCGAAAATTGCTTGAGTTGTTTTTCCCGAATGACCCTTTTTTTCTTTAAGAATATTTAAAATATAATTTTCATCTAGTTTTGGAAAACGTTTCTTCAATACCTCAAGTTCTTTCATCAAATGATCTTCATCTGTGTTTGTTCCTAACTTAATAAGTTTATCTTGATCGTCTACTTGTGAAATATCGTTCTTTTTTATGGATTGCTTTTCATCTACCTTATCATCTTCTTTATCACCAACCTTATCATCAACCTTATCATCGCCCTTGTCGTTCATGTAGCCTGCGACCGCTGCGACCGCTGCAATAGAGGTCAAGATACCACAAACCTTATTATTCTCCAAAGAACTATCACTCATCCTTCTTGAAAATATAAGAATTGTTTATTTTAATAAGTGTTCTTACTATTTTTTATGTCATTTAAAATTTTTCTTAAAAATCAAATTTTATCATATTTTTTTTTTAAATGTTCATAAATTTGATTTATGATGATTTTATTTTAATCACAAAACACAACTTACTTGACTGGGAACTAGTCACCACACTTACCTCCTACACGTTTCCTACCAGAACCATGTCTTCCCGGCACCACGGAGGCAGTTACCTGCCGTTTTCTCTTCCCCTGAAAGATGGAGATAGCATCTCTTTCCTCTGCTCATTTTCAGAGTGGGAAGTCTTCCAAAACGACTTCGGCTTCATGGGCAAGGATGTTTCCGCTGTCTACGACCTGATGCAGGCTGTCGAGGAAGAGCGCAACAGGGAGTTGGATCGCCAAATCCGCATCCTCGGCGCCGCGCTTGACGCGATGGACAACGTTTCGGAGTTCAAGAGCGCGAAGTGGTTTGGTCGCGGAGATCCGTGGACGCGCTTGTATCCAGGCCCTTCGGAAGACGATGAATGGCCTGCATACCGTGTGTGGGCGCATTTCATGCTCTGGCCTTTGGAGGGCGATGTTCCCGAAGTTCTTGGACAGGCAGAAGAAGACGCTGACTACGAGGCGTGGATCAACTCCAAGCAGTATGTCAAGTCGCTCGAGGCGCATAACTGCCACAAGCTTCTAGCCTTTGAGAAGGGTCAATCACCCGATTGGGTCGGAGAGTGCACGGAAGACAAAGCAACCACCACAGCGGAGAAGTGTGTTCTCTACAACACCTTCCTTAAGGATCGGTTCAAGCTTGATGCTGTCGTGCGAACCGAATTTCCAAACCAGTGGGGAAACGAGGGGTACGCCAAGGCCAGCTCACCTTACGGAGATATCTACATCCCGAACAAGTTTAACGGATACATCGGTCAACCAGGTGATCCAATCACCATGACCGTGGCTCTACAAGATGTAGGTGGCGGTGGACGAAAGGCGAATGGATACCGATTTACATGCATCTACATTCACTAAAAACACAAAAAACAAATAAAATACAGAAAACACAAAAAACAAATAAAAATATATAAAATAGCTAGCTAAAGACAAAAAAATTTTTTATCTGTTCATAAATTTGATTATCTTTTAGGTTTTTTTGACCAGTTTAAAAACTCACTTGTCTGTCAATATCAGGCCCTCAGGAACTCTGACACTCTGACACTCTGGCACTCTGACATGGCTTCTTTCAACGACATCCCCTTTGAAGTCTTCACAAACGCAATCCTCCCACACTTGGGTATTAGATCTGTGTGTGTGTTGGCTCAAGTGAACACGATCTGGAAAGACTTCGCCGACGATCCCATAGTTTGGAAGAATCTGTATCTTCAAAACACACCTTCCAAGATATTGGATACCAGTGTCCATATTGGTCCAAAACCCCTGCGTCAACGAGAATACAACAAAGAATATGAAGTTTTTCGCAGAACAGGCGTAACAACACATATATTCTGGGAAGGTAAACCATTTACACCTGAGACTACAAAGCAGTGTATAGACACAAACTGGTTTCTAAATAATAGTTGGTGTTGCGACTGTATGCCTCGGGAACTTAAATCTACACTTAAATCGTGGATAGAAGTTCGCACCGACGGCATTGACACAGATTCTTTTCCGTGTCTTCCAGGATATGGAAACTATCGCGACACAGGTATTTATTGCGATTATATCAACTCGGAGTGGCAAAATTACAATAGAGAAAAAGGACTATCTGTTGTCAACCTTTGCCAAAATCCTAATCACTATTACATAGATACTCTAGGTACACTAGAAGATTGCAAAAAGAAAAAATCCTTCAAGAAATGGACACTCAAAATCATTGAAAAAGAGAGCAAGGCAAAATTATCTAAGGCAACAAGAGAAAAGAAGGCTAAATTGAAAAAGCTTGAAAAAGCACGCCGAGTTATGGAAATACTTGAACGCGAATACCTTGAAGCAGATGAAGCAGAAGGAAAAGCAACCAAGATATTTAACGATATCTCAACAAGTGTTAAACTAGCTTAGAAATCTAAATAGATAGACAAAAAAAATTTTTTATCTGTTATGATTAAATTTTTTTAATTGTTCATAAATTTGATTTTAAGATAAATTTTTTTCATTAGATTTAATATCACTCTTCGACTTATCAAAAGTCGGAACAACTATGGCTCTCTCTGCTTTCGCTACCCCGTTCACTCCATCAACGACATCCTCGCCACCGACATCGGAACCAACGAGCCCAAGAGGGCTTGAAGGTGGACCCGGCTACAAGCTCATGATGAAGATGGGTTGGTCCCCTGACACACCTCTCGGCATCCGCGGCAAAGGCATCATAAAACCCGTGGAAGCGAGTTTTCGGCACGATAAAGATTATCGTGGCCTCGGTTTCGAAGAACTACAGACAGACGAAGAAGAGGTGAAGAAAGTCTCCATGAAGATCACCAACGTCGGAAATAACTACGGCACGGCCGCTTCCGACTACGGGAAAGTTTATGTTCCGATGGGCGCCCTAAGGCACATCGGCAACATCTCGAAGTCGCCTGTTAGAGAACTCCCCGACATCCATGTCTCTGCTACCATCACAAAGACAGAAGACAAAATCAAGTGGAGACTTGGCAAGGTGAGTGACATACAGGGTCGCCTATACCAAATAGCTCCATACTTCTTATGGAGCGAACCAATCATTCAGTAAAATCCAAAAAAATAAAATATATAGAAAAACAAATAAAAATACAGAAAATAGTTTAGATAAAGACAAAAAAAAATTTTTTTTGTTCATAAGAACATTTTTTTATCATAAATTTGATTATTCTTAGCTATTCTGTAATTAAGAAAAATAACAGATATCTGAAATAATATAAGAAATGACGCTCGCTTCTCTGATCAACTCTTCCCCCCCCTCCGACCCTGTTCCTACCCTCTTCCCCATAGATTATCAGAGTATTACTAGCCTGGTGATGGATCCCGATTTCAATAACAAAACTCCATACAGAATTCACGCTACGCACAAAGAAAAGAAGGGATCTGACCTTGAAGATTACGGGCATCCCATCTACCAACACCAAACAGAAGAGTTTAATGAAGATCGCGGTGAATATATCTCTGCATATGGATGGAAATTGTTCTGGGATAAAACTGGTCCATTCAAAGATTGTAATGATCTCCATCTAGGTAATTTAGATGTCACTAGCATCGGAAATCTCTATGATGCAGAAAACGGATTAGGATACATCGGTGATATGCTACTAAACTGGAACGGAAAACCCTTCCCAAATATCCATTACTGGGCATCTAGAACTAGATTAAATCATCCTTCAAAGGGGAAATATGAAATTGACAAGACAGAAGCCATCTACTACTATGAATCAACACTTATAAATTAGAAAAAAATATTATGAATAATTATCTTTCTTTTTTTATGAAATATTCATACAAATTTGATTTAAGATACTCTCTGTTTTTTACAACAAACATAATTTAAACGAATAGTTTATTTCGGAAGGAAAATATCTGATATATTTTTAGATATGGAGGGGTTCTTTGATTCAGACAAGTTTAGGATGCGTCCTTTGGTTCAGTCGACAGGGAAAGATAAATCTGAGATAGGTTCGGATGGATGTGAGTTTCTTACACCGGTTCATTGGCGTTTTCTCGGAGAGAAGAAGGATCATCTTTATGAAACTTCGGGGGTCAGGTGGTCAGATGTTGTTATCAATGATGTTCCTCTCGAGAAGTCTTTTGAATATGAAGATGATATTATTCGCATCGAAGCTGAAAGAAGTATTTCTCCTGAAGAACAAGGTGTTATTATGGTGAATAGTAGACCAACCCAACCTCTTAGTATTGTTAGAGAAGTAGATGACAAAGATAAACGATGGGTAAAACGTCTTGAGAGACTTTATCCGATGAATTTTCAAGAAGCCAAGAAAAAGAGAAAGAGTATTGAGAGATATCCAGTGAAACCAAAAGGTAAGAAACAAGTTAGAGATGAAAAAATTCATTCATCTGTCGATAAATTTCAAGAAATCACTGACGAGAAAGGTGGCGCAGAAAGTATCCTAGATTATACTATTATGGTACATCGTCATAATGACTATGAAATCATTAAAGAAGAAATGATGAGAACTCCGGGTGATCCTTTCGGGCCCCCACAATATCACATTATCAAGAAACCCATTTATACGAAATACTGTCCTCCGCTTCATTGGCTTGAACCTTATGTTCTATGGGAAAAAATATTCGTTCATCTGAATGAAATTCTAACCGGGAAAAAAAGAAATTATGTTTACTATCCCGATGGCCCTAGCCAAAGTGGAAAAGAAGAACCTTGTATATACTTTTATGATGGAGATCGGGACAGCGATGATACATTAGCATGTGATTGGATTTCACCAAAAGATTATATGGATCCTACTGTATATTTCACAATGTATTATCCTGATTTCTATTAATTTAAATTTAACGCATTCTCAATAAATATTATTTTTTTTATAATTATTTACGAAATTTATAAATTCATTGTTTTCGTAGCCATTCACTCTGTATTCGCCTTTTTCAAGAAAGGTTAAATAACCTTCATCTCTTATCTCTTGTAAAGTTCTTCGGATCGATGCTTTAATTGTATTATTATTGGGATATTTCATATATAAATTATTATAAGAAACTCTATATAATTCTTCTAATGTAAAGATACCTAAATCAAAATTATTTCTTTCAATTTCTTTTTTTAGATTTTTTTTCCAAGACATATTTATGTTTTTAAATTTGATAATTTTTATATCAAATTTAAAGGAACCAGCAAGTTAGATATTTAAGATGACAGATATTAATGAACAGGTTAAAATTTTAACCGATAACTATCAAAAAATTTTACCGATTGAAAAAGCAAAGGAATTAGGGTTACACGGTGGACCGGGTAATGGTTCGGGTGATAGAACTAAAATGGCAAAGTCATACAAACACACTGTTATTTATGGAGATGGACGGATTCCGATGACTTATCCTAAATCTTATAATGAATATGTTATATTAACTGAAGGAGATAAAGAAAAAATCAGCTTATATAAAAATTTAAGACGAGAAGAAAACTTAAATCTCAAAGGTGTGATTGGATTTATCATTTGGGGTTTGAATGAAAATATTTATGATAGTAGACCGATACGCCCTGATATTAGAAGACATTACAAACTTTTACCGTGTGTCAAATGCGGGACAAGGAATACTGTTTGTGATCATAAAAATGATTTATATAATGATGATAGAGTATTAAATACAACAACTCAAACATTAGATGATTTTCAACCACTATGTAATAATTGTAATCTGAGAAAAAGAGCAATCGCCTTAAAAAGAGATAAAGAAAAAAAAAGACAACCACCTACACTTGATATACTATCTATAAATGGTGGTATTAAATTTACAAGTGGTGATGAGAATTATAACCCCAATGATCCGAATGCTTTAA
>Ga0181597_10001536_pt1 | contig 25925 bp, 10 predicted proteins | sample 041ome_5_FD_148647 | JGI IMG/M metagenome (GOLD analysis project Ga0181597, IMG submission 148647) | Coastal salt marsh microbial communities from the Groves Creek Marsh, Skidaway Island, Georgia - 041403US metaG (spades assembly) | ecosystem: Environmental > Aquatic > Marine > Intertidal zone...
TCGGACGTTCGGACGCGCGGACGTTCGGACGTTCGGACGTTCGGACGCGCGGCGCCGCGCGTCGCCTTTTCGCGGATCTCGATCGATCGCGCGCCGTGCCCCCCCCGTCGCGGGTCGCGACCCGTCGACGCGAGGGGTCCGCACACCCGGAAAATCAAGGCGCGCGTCCCGGCGTCTCCGGCGCGCGATGGCCGTCGACGCGCGACTTCGCGACGGCGTCGGAAGCGCGGCGCGCATGGAGCGCGCGCGGGAGGCGCGCGCGAGCGAGGGCGCGACGCTCGATCGAGAGGACTCCGCGCGCGCGGTCGCGGACGCGGTCGGGACGCGGGCGAAGGACCGAGGGCGCGATGGCGACGACGCGAGGGACGACGACGACGACGCCTCGAAGGGACGCGCGCGCGAGGGGCGGGACGGGACGCGGACGCGCGCGCGGGAGGGGGAAGGGACGACGGGGCGCGAGGTAGAAGACGCGGGCGCGCGCGGTGCGGGAGGTCGAGGGACGATCGATCTGAGACCGTCGACGACGATGGCGGATGAGGACGTGCGAGAGCTGGCGACGTACGGGACGGCGCTCGGGACGCCGGAGCGGATCGAATCGCTGGAGAGATTCGTAAATTTACGCGCGCTGCGAGCGCACGCGTGCGAGATAACGAGCATGGATTGCGAAGCGTTCGCGGTGTTGACGCGGTTGGAAGAACTCGATCTGTCGTCGAACGCCATCGCGGAGGCGAGAGGGTTGGAAAAGTTGACTCGCCTGCGAACGCTGAATCTGGCGAGCAACGCGCTCGAGTCGACGAGGGGATTCGAACGAGCGTCGACGACGCTGGAGCGAGTGAACATTTCCAATAATAAAATCAAGTCTTTGAGTGGGTTTGCGAGGAGTGACGGGGCGGAGTGGGGCATTCGCGCGCTTGACGCGCGAGGGAACGCATTGGAAAGTTTCCAAGCCGCGCGAGCGCTCAGCGAGTTGACGCGCTTGGAATCGCTTCGGTTGAAAATGGAAGAAGGATCGGTGATCGGGAAAGAAACGAACGGGATGTGCGATGTGCCGTCATATAGAATTACGATGGCATCGCTCGTTCCTTGGCTCACGCACCTAGATGGTGTGGTTTTAAGCGTCGAAACGTGCACAAAGGCGATGACAAAGACGCTCGACGCGTCTGCGACGACGGCTCCCGGACGAAACAGCATGACGCCTCCCCACGCAGAGCAGTTTTCGAGAACGCCTCAACGCGGGGACCGTTCGGGTGAAAAACGACAAACAGCCTTCCAAGGCGCCGATGAGAGCGCCAAATCGCGCGGCGTGCAGGTCAACGGGGATGCGGCGAAGCGAGCCATCGATTTTGATCAGCAAGTCGTCAGGCGCGTTCGGGAAGAGTCGAGTCAAACGGAGGCACCTTTGATGAAAGACGTAGAGACGCAGAAGAGTGCGATGTCTAACGTGACGATCGACGACACGAGCGAGCGCCGCCTTCGTGAAGAAGTCGAAACTCTCCGCCGAGAGTTGACCAAAGCCTCGCAAGCCATCGAGCGCGCGTCGAGAAACGAGGAAGCAGCACAACTGCGAGTCAGTGAGTTGGAGACGATATTGCAAGAAGTCAGGACGGAATCTGCGGAGAATCTCGCAAATCTGAAAGCCATGTACATGGACGAGCAAAACGCGTTGCTAAACGATCGCGTGAACGAAGCTCGTAAGGAATCGACGGTGTACGCGCAAGCCATCGAGGAGAACGCGCGCTTGAAGGAGCGTATTTCGTCGATGGAACGCGAACAGCATGCGCACGAAGAAGCCGCGATCGCGAGTAACGAGAAAATTGCTGCCCAAGAAGCGGGTCTCAGTGAGATGCGAGAATTACTTCGAGTCGCGTGTGCCGAACGCGCCGAGGCTGAGACACTCAACGAGGAATTGGCGCAAGTGGTGGAAAGTCAACGCGATCAACTCGAAGGTTACGCCAAGACGCGTGAGATGGTTGTTCTCATGGAAGAAGAGCTCGAGCGCGCCCGTGGGGCGGTGATAGATAGGGAAAGCACGCATGCGACGATCAAGAGCGCCAAAGTCGCGGCGTTGAAGGCTGAGAGGTCCGCCGCGGCGCGAGAAGAGAAGGCTCGCGAGCGAGAAGAGCTCGCCGAGCGACTCATCCGGGACGTCGAGGCTCTTCAATTGAAGCTCGAATCAGCAGATGAGAGCACAAAGATCAAGAACGATATGCTTCAGCACCAGAATCAGCTCATTAAGTCTCTGAAGGATGAAGCTGTTCGATTACGCGAACAAAAAGCGGAATCGTTGAGGACGCACGACGCGAGAATGGTGGAGGCGGAAGCAAGGATGAATGCGATGTCGGAAGAGTGTCGATCTTTGGTCCAACAGGTAGAGTCGATGGAAATGAACATCACAGAGCTAGAAAATGCTCTCGCGGACTCCGAGGTCGATCACGCATCGTATGAGCACGCGATCAGCAAAGCAAATAATGCCGTGGCTGAACGCGACCGCATAATTGTTCACATGGAATCCCAGATCAAGCGGTTGACGCAGACTCTGGAGACGAGTGATAGTATCGAAAAAGCGAAGAGTAAAGAATTGCAGCACCAATTGGAGGAGCTGAGTGAACAACTGGCGATCGCGAGGGATAAGGCCAGTATGTATGAGACGCGGGCAATCGCCATCAGAGAGGAAAGCGATGCCATCGTGCGCGAAGCGTACGAGCGAGTCGACGACGTCGAGCACGAGATGCGAAGCTTACTCTTAGATATGGCCACGGAGAAGAAGGCAAACAGGGATCGGATGGCACAGATTGGAAGATTGTTGCAAGAAGGGGATATTCCATTGGCGCTCGATTAAGATAACTTAGAAGGGAATGTGTGAAATAGAAAACGTAGAATGCGCGGTACACGACGCGATACGACGCGACGCGACGCGCCCTCGAGCCTCGGCACTTCTAAAACGGCACCTCTGCGCGCGCACGCTGATGTAAACAAAAAACTCCGCGTCGATTATTGAATCTGTGCGTTTAGATGCGCAAGCGCCGGGCTCGTGAACTGACTAAGCGTTGGCTGCCCCTTGTGCTCGTGTGTGGTTCGTTTCTCTTCGCCTTTCTCTACCCCCTTCCAGAAACAAAAAGTAGCGTACACACAGTCGTAATTCTGACGGTTGGTAACGACACGAAACTAGACGATCTGCACCGCCTCGCTCGCGACACGGTTTTCTCGAACACTCGCTCTGAACGAATCTCTGCCCAAGTGTTGGTTTATGAAGGCAAGTTTCGCCCTTGGTTCAACACGTCAACTGCCGACGACGCGACAGTCGTGCAAGCCTCTCGGGAGGTGGAACGATTGCGTTACGGAAGTCATTCGTTCGAGTTGTTCTCAGGAATATACGGTGCTTCAGTGAAGCCAAGAGCCTTGAGATGGCTCACGCAGCCAGATCAAGCGTGGATCGACTTCGTCTGGATCATCGAGCCCGACGTGGTTTTCACCGGCTCGTGGCAAACGCTTTTTGAGAAATACGAATCAGATTCGAGTGATCTCATCGCTTTCAACACAACATTTCGGTACTCAAACAAGACGGCATGGAATCACTGGCCATCTTGCACGTACTGTCGAGGCCTTCCGAATTGGTGCAAGCAAAGTGCCTTGTTGCCCGCGTTTCGGATCTCGCGAAACTTTGCCGCCGCCGCGGTGGCGCACCTCTCCACTTCTACCAGAAGCAGCGGACATCACGAGGCATTCCTACCAACTTTCCTCACAGTGAATTCTGACACATTCTCGTTCCGTGATTTGGGTCCCGACGTAGCTTACATGCGCTGGCGTCCGGCCTTTGACTTTGACGCGGTACCCAGACTTTCGCCGATTCGCCGCGACGCGCTGTACCATCCCGTTAAATCTCTGGAAATGTATAGAAACCTCTCTCAAGCGTCACTTGAGGCGTGAATTTCAAATTATTTCAAAGTTTCACTCAAATTCGTCGCACGCGATCGAACGGTCGTCTCAAAATCGCACGTTTAGCGTCTTCGACCTCGTCGTCTCAAAGCGCCTTTGGGCGCCGAAGACGCCGCCCGCGCGCGCGACTTGGGGTTTGCAACTTTCCTTTTTCAATATCTAAAATAATAGTCCATTATTACCCTTCAAAGCGTAAAAACTCGTTGAAACGAAAATAAACTCACAAACGAACCAACGACCGCGTCGCCGAGGCGGCCGCGACGATTCCATTCGTCGCTTGGAGTCGTTGGTGGTCGAGTCTCGCGTCACCGCGTCGCCGCGTCACTCCACCGCGTCGACGCCGAGCGGTGCGTGTATAACACACAAACTTCGTCTCAGCGCTCATTCGCTTCGTCGTCCATGCCGCTCGCGCCGACGACGCGCTCGAGCGCGCGTCGCATCGTCTCGTGAAGTCGGAAGCCGCGGCCATCGCGCGGGACGCGGGGTGAGCGTGCGGGAACGCGCGACTTCAAGCGCCGCTCGCCGCGCGACGATGGGTGGTAACGGTCGTACAAGCTCGCGCCGAGGGTTCAGAGCGCTCGTCACCGTCGCGCTCGTCGTCGTCATCGCGTCGTTGGCGCACTCATGTCAAGGCTTGACGTTCAATCGTTGCGAGCGCGGGTGCTCGGCGAGCGCTGGACGGGGGCGATGCGGCTTAGACGGCGTGTGCGTGTGCGAGGCAGGATGGGCAGGACTTGCGTGCGATGTTCCCACGCCATCGGTGGTGAAAGAGTCGCGCTTGGATGGGACGGCGGGGTACGAGTACGACACCGCCGGGACGGCGTACGACGAAAAGTACGTCGAAGACGTCATGGTAGACACGCGAAAGAACGTAATTTACGTCTACGCGCAAGATGCTAATGGAACGCGAGTGATCGAAGTCGATCCGAGGTATCCGGAGACTTTTACCTCAAACGCAGTGACGGCGAGAGGTTGGGGACAAACGAACGGACCGAGACGAGAGACAACGGGCGCGGTGCCATTGTCGATAACACCTTTGCCAAATTTTTGCGGTATTGGGATCTCGAGCGGGTGCGCAGCGAAGCATCCGAGAGCATATGGACATGTGGATCCTCAGAAGTCGCGCGGTTGGTACGGAGTGTACGCTAAAATGGCTGCCGATTTGTCGACAGCGCTGACGGGCGTCGTCGTGCCAGTGAACATGTGGCATCAGACCACGGCAAATCAGTTTAGATTTTCGCTTTTCAAGTATGTCGGTACTACATGCTCATCAGATTCATCGCAGTGGGCGAACTGCGTTCTCAGTTCATTGACAAATGGTCAGGCGAGTGCGACTTTCTCAAAAGAGCAGTACATTTTGGATGCCATGGGCACAGACCCAGCCAACGGCATGATAGTGTACAAGGCCACGCACGAAGACGGTCTGTCGCGAAGCGTCATTGGTCACGTCGACGGCAGTTTGAACGATAAAGGAATAAACTTCTTAACTCCGGGTTTACTGAGCACTAAATGCCCCACATGTTCGCTTGCCCCGGACGCCATGAGGTTGGAGACGAGTGTGGCGCATACTCAAACAGGTGTCAACTATGTCATCTTCGCTGGATCTGCCCTCTTGGATGACTCCGATGGCAAAACCTTTTATCCTACTTTGTTCAAGGTGAATACAAACTCAGGGACTCGTGACGGCGATGGGGTTGAAATGTATTTGGACTCAACAAACGTCAAGGTGCTCGAGGCGTGCGAAGGGCAGCTCGATTCAAAGCAAGGACGCTTTTCGACGTTTACTGCGATCACAAAGCACAACGGCTATGGATACGTGGGCACTTCAGGTCGAGACGGCGACTGTCCGGGGTGTAAAAATCGCGCGGCATGCATCTTCATGTTTGACTTGAATTTTGCTGAAGGCGATAGTCCACTCGCCGTGATTGCTCTTGACGCAGCGCTCGGAGAGCGTGATGCTCTGAGCGCTACCGTTCAAACCGGAGCGACGGCAGGAGAAAAAGATTTCATGTACTGGGCCGTGGGATCGCGTGAAAGCGGTAAGAGTCGGATCGTCAAGATCGAAATAGGGGGTACGGACACGTCTAGTGCTTGTATAAGCGGTTGTTTCAAGCGTGTGGGGACATTTGAAGAAAGCCACACCATCGGTGGCATCAGCGCCGTACCGGGCGAGCGCAGCGTGTTCGCGGTGAGTTCTGCGGCGAGTACGACGTACACAAAGTACTCCACGGTGATCGTTTCGGGGATCGAGCCGACTCACATCAGCGCGCTCACGTCTGGAACGCCGATAAAAATTCATGGATCTGGCTTTTATTCGCCTACCCTTGCCAGTGGAATGAGTCATTCGATTTCATGTAGGTTTGGACACACTTATGACGCTAATAATGGGTTTTCGAAGACATCTTGGTCGCCAGCAACTTATGTTTCGGCGACAGAGCTCTCATGCATGGCACCGTCGGCGTCAAATTCAAACTCCTCCACTATAGGTTATAGCGAAGTCCAAATATCGTTCGATGGATTACCAACCGATTCGAGCGATCCAACAAGCATTTGGACCAACTCGCTGTGGAACTCTGGTCAGATATATCTACGTTATCACGATCCAGCCGTCATAATTAGTACAAAGATTGGTTCAGATGACGCCAAGGTTCTTCTCACAGGCGAGGATGCCGATCTCGCGCCAGTACTGCTTCGCATACTCGGAGGTCCGTTTCTGAATTCGCCCGATTTAAAATGTAAGTTCAACGATAACACGACGAGTGTGACCAGTGCGGTGTTCGTTAGTTCGTCAGAAATCAAGTGTCCTGTGTGCAATGTAGTCAATGGAAGGTGCGCCAATCCAGTTGGGAGTCCGCTTCCATGGCTTACGAACGGACAACCGCAAGATGCGCAGGTCGCAGTTGCACTGAACGGTATTGATTACGTTAGTGGAGGGATTTTGAAGCTTCATGGACCACCAGTTGGAGTTAAGCTCTTGAGTGGACCGGATTCGCATCAAGCTCGAGTTGCCGCGACAGATTTCTCACTTGGAACGTTCAAGGTTGGACTTGTGGATATCAATGGAACTGAAATCAACTATGACCGTGGTCAAGGAGGTACGAAAGGTTACACAATTTCGGCGAGTATTTCTGGGCCGTCAGAGGTCGCTATCACCGAGGCAACGTCATCAGTGCAGACTTCGGACGGCATCGCAACATTCACTCCACAGCTATCCTCGATACCAACCGCTGGGGAATACGTGATCACTTTTACCGCAACCGATTGTACCAATGATGATGGTGCATGTAGTGATGACCTTGGTGTACTTGCACACGCCTATTTATCCGTAACACCAGGTTCGAGCGGTGGTTTGAAGGTGACACCCGGCGCGGCGACGGAGAATTCTATGATATCAAGTGCTACGTTATTTCCAACAGATGTCGTCGTGCTCGACGCGGCCCGAAACGTATCGATCGGACATTTGACAGTCGACATCGTTGACATCGGTGGAAGTATGCTTCAGACGCTATCTCTTGATGACGTCACCGTACAAGCGTCACTCGTGACGGGTACACTCAACAGCAACGAAGACTACAGAGAGAGAAGTATCGGAGCCCAGCTCACTGGAACGCTGAACAAGACGACTAATGATGGTCGAGTATCATTTTCAGATCTCAGACTTGTCGCTATGCCACCTTCTGGTTCACGAGCTGTAGGATCCACGGACGATATCACGTATAGCGATGCCACACGAGGAGACTTTGGCGAGGCTTCAAAGTACATTGTTCAGTTTACGACGACGTTGAATGGAGTTCGATATCGCGCGCATTCAATTATGCAAATGGAGATCGGCGAACCGTCTTACCTTCGTATAAATGGGACGTATAGTAAGAGAACAGTTTACGCCGAGGCACCCAAGCAATCCGTAGGTGAAATTATCATTGGCGCATACGACGGGGGGAATAACTTTGTCGGTGCGGCGGAAATTACGCCGCGTACTGTGACCGTACATGCATCGGCTGGTATCACTTTGGATGGTACTTTGCAAGTAAAACGAGACGACAGCGGTGTATGGCGATTTTCTGATCTCAAAGTAGTCGGACCTGTCGTCGGGGAGTTCGGATTGACATTCTCGTCTGGCGATTTAACACCCGTTCTCCAAGTGGTGAATGTGCTAGCTGGAGATGCTGGATATGAACTAGCTTCGAGTCAATCGATATTATCATCGGTAACAGCTGATCAATCTGTAGGATTGGGTTCGTTCACGGTATACGTTCAAGATATGCTCGGCAATTCAATGGGAACCGCGGATCGTCACTCAACCACGGATGCAGTAGCGCCAAATCGTACCATTCAAGTGACTTGCGAAACTTTGAAACTTTCTGGAACGACTGCGATGTTCACGAATGGCAACGGTCAAGTTTCTTTCACGGGTTTGATTGCAAATTCACCGAAAGTCGGTACGCACACCCTTAATGTCATTGAGACTGGCGCTGAAGTGAGTGGCGAGTTGCGCGTGGGAAAGCTACAAAGTACAGTTCTCACGGTGAGCGTTTTGATTGGAGCCGTGAGCGGATTCAAGGTCACCAGCCCCAAAGTCTTAGAATTTTCACCATCATTCACTGAAAGCATCCAACTATCCGAGGCAACAGCATACTCAGCCGGGCACTCTGTGCCTCTGGATGACTTCGTCGTCGTACCGGTGGATGGGGCGGGAAATGAGTCGCCGACGGGGACTTTGCCGAACGGAGTTACGTTGACGGCGATGATGAATGACACAAACGTCGAAATTCATCCGTTCATACTCGGTGCAAATGCGACAACAATCGCAAGAACGTCGGTACTTACTGTATACACAGATACTTCACTGTACCCGAGGACCGGCTCTCTTGTGGAAACCACTTCGAGCGCTGGGACTGCGACGTTCTCAGGTTTGCATCTCGTCAAGCCGCAGAAAGGAACGTACAATTTGACTTTCGTGTCGTCCGATTCGAGTTTGAGGTCTGCAAGCGTGGATTTAGAGATCACGGCAGGGCGATCCAATCACCTCGGCTTACTGCCGTACTGCGCCACAGTCGACGGAGCGTGCCAAACTAATGTCAACTGCACTTGTCATCAATATCGCGCCGCGTCGGACGTTGCAATGTACCCAGTCGTGGTGACTATTCTCGACGGAGCTTTCAATCCCGTCGATGATCTTGAAACGAAAGCTTGCGAGACATGTCCTAGCAGACATGTGCACTTATCGCCGCAAAATGTCACCTTGTGCAGAAGAACTGGTGAAGGCAACGCATGCGAATGTGCTGGGCTTGCCAGTACATCGTCGACACTGCATGGAGTATCATGTACATCAGTGGCGACTTTTGAAGCCAACACTGAGTCTGGTGGAAGCTATTTTGATGGACTACACATCGCCAAGCCGTACATCGGTACGTACGCCGTCGACATCCACTCGCCGGGTCTGCTGGGTGCACAGTACTACTTTTCCGTGACTTTGGGAAATGCGGCACAATTGATCCTCGACGAAACACAAGGTAGTGGAACATTCAAATCTAAGCTAGAAACATCGATTGCGAACGCTTCTAGTCCTCTAGTTGGGCGACTTTACGATGGCGGAGGGAATTTTATTTCGGCTTCGCCGACCGGGGCACAAATATTTGTTGTCTGCCAAACCGCCGAATTGGCGGCTTATCCACAGGGAATTAATCCCTTGATAGGAGGGGAAACTTTTGCGATATCGTGTGGTAGCACTACGACGTGTGCAACTCAGGTGAGTCAACTATGCTCGAACGCGATGAATTATTTATTTCACGGAGAACAATTAATTAACTTATTTAAATACACAGGGCGGCACACCCGGCGTCGTTGAGTTTAAGAACCTCGTGCTGCTCGCGCCGACTGCGCAGCAGCACGATATCGTATTTTATCTCAACGGCAAGGCCGTTGCGACTTATGCGGTAACAGTGGCGTTAGGAGATCCAGCTAAACTGGTCGTGGCAAATTCACCACAAGGATCATACCCGGCGACGGCATCAACAACCCTCGGCCCTTTCGAAATTGCGATCGCAGATGACGCAGGTAATCGTTTCGGGTCGCTTAACACTCACGAGTACAGTATTATCGCCAGTATCGTGGGTCAAAGGTACGTTTCGATTCTAATTAATTCATAACCGGAATTAATTAATTTTATTCAAAATGTAGGCATACGTTTGCGACGAGCGGGAGAAATGGCGTCATAGCGGCGGGAACCGACAGTACACTACTTCGTGACACAGTGATCAATGCCCCAGAGGTACGCTCCCATTGATGACAGATTTCATTAGAACTTTCATCCTCACACACAATTAATTACAGATCGGGGATTATGTGATTTCTTTCAACTGCGACAATTGTACCGCGTTAGGGCTCAGCGTTGCGCCCGCGACTCGTACATTTACGATTACGATTGGCACTGCAAGTGCGCTTTTCATCTCACCGGTAAGGCTTACTTATTTTTTCTTTTTCATGCAAAATATTAATGGTGGATTAATTGTTCAGACTTTCACGTCACCTGCCAGCGGTGCAGCAATCGCGTTGCAGACTGCGTATTCCACGGCAAAAAAAGTAAAATTGAGTATGATTCAGATTCGTGTGGTCGATGCAGGCTTGAATGCGCTCAACCTAAATTACGAAGTTTCTGTAAAGGCGGAGCGCGTGGTCGTGAGCGCTTGCAACTTTGAGACGAATGTATCATACACACCTCAGACTATCGTTGCGGGCACAGCGGTGTTTGATGATATCGTATTCTATCGACCGTGCACCGGAACGTACTCATTGACGTTTTCTACAGCGGGTCTCGATTCGGTCTCCACACAACTGACTTACAGCGCTGGGTACCCAGCGGCGCTTGACACGTGCACCGGTAACTCGTTCACACGTGTCGACCGAGGTTTGTGTCGGGATCCTGCACAATATATCGCAGCGCAAACCCTGGATCTTCGTGACTTTGTCGTGCAAATGACTGATCCTGGCGGTTATCATGTGGGCTCGATGTGGGACACCGAAGCGCGTAACATCACGGTTGAGCTATTTTCTTTCGTGCCAGCGGAGGATCAACCACGGGCAAGTGTGCTACCAACCTTGCAAGCCGAATGGGATGGATCTCTTCTCGCAGTAAATGGTGGAGTGGGATGGTGCAAAGATTCACTTGACTCTAGCCCGAGGACTGTGGTCTCCAGTAATCCCACGACTGGTGCTTACACGTACAGAGTGGTGTACACCAACCCCGCACCATCATATTGCAGGGAGGCTGGGTATAGTGGTATTGCGCCCGACACACACTATAATGTCGGTCTGCATATTCAAAATGCATTAGCTGGGACCTATCGCTTGCGATTCGCTTCATCATGTGGCTCAAGTCGATGTCCTGGTGCGCTCTATCCTGTGCTGGAGACTGACATGTTGGAGTTCACCGTAGTCCCTGGCGCGCCGACAGCGTTGGCCGTCGTCACGGCACCTCCCTTCATAAACGAAAATGACTTCGCACTTTCGCCTGCACCAGTCATCGCGGCGATCGATTCTGTAGGAAACGTGTGCGTCGATATCAATACGACGCTTACGGTCAGTGTATCGCCCGCTGTGGCGAGCATTTCAGGGACAGAGGCGGCGATGGTGAACGGCTTGGCGAAATTCGATTCAATCACAATCATCGGTGAGCGCGCGAATGCCTATGAGCTGAATTTTTCGGCTTCAACGTTGAATGTGAGTATCGTACCTTCAACTCCAACGACGGTCATGAATTGCTCAACAGTCAAACCGAACAGCGTGCTTCGCTCTGGCGTGTGCGAGTGCATTCCTGGCTTCACCGCCGACATTAGTGGAGGCACGGGATATACTGAAGATATCGATACCATTTATGTCGAAACGAATATAACTCTATATAAGACAGCTACATCTGGGTCATCTCGATGGCTCGATGCTCTTCACCCGTATGGCATGTGTGTGCCGTGCAAGAATGGATTCTACAAAGTGGCGCACGGTGACGGAGCATGCACGTCGTGCCCAATCTCCATGGATACTTCGCGAGTTGACGGCAGATTGAGGCAAACATATCAAGCACAGTCAGGAGTGCAACTTTTAGGCGCCCTTGGTCACGTGAGCAAGAGTTCCTGCCACTGCATCTCTCAAACGAGTGTCCCATTCGAGAGCTATTATCGACAACTCCCACTCGATGATTACAAATGTATGGCATGCCCGAAAGGTGCAAAATGTTACGGTGATGAGCTCGAAAATGTCGAAGCGCTTCCTGGTTTCAGTAGATTTGACCGACAAACGCTGAAATTTCGCGCGTGTCCGTACCCTGACGCGTGCCTAGGCGGCGTAAACAGCACATGTCTTGATGCAGGGTACACTGGTGCTATGTGCGCAGCTTGTGCGAATGGTTATGCGTACCACGCCATTCGAGAAGCATATCCACCAAAATGTTACGATTGTTCGGCAGGAGCATATCGAGTGCTCAACTTTCCGATCGTCGTCGTCAACTTTCTCTGGATATTGTTGCTGGTGTGGCTCATTCGGGTTGTCAATCAACGCCGAAGTTCACAAGTCGTCGGCATGATAAAATCGTTTGTCACCTATTTACAAATGACAGCGTTGGCGAAAAATTTAGACCTCGCATGGCCGGATTCGATGAAAGCATTCTTACTTATCGCCGAGAAGCTTTCGTTACCTGACATACGGTCGGCGTCAGCAAAGTGCGCCATTGGCTGGAAGTTTTACGGAAATCTACTGTTTCACGAGTTGCTCCCACTAGGCTTGATGATATTCTTGTTCATCATCTTCACGGTTATCAAGTACGTCGAAGAGTTGAGAGAGGCAACGGCCCAAGCTAGAGTGGAAGCCACGAAGAAGACAAAGGCAAATGATTCTGCTGCTGAAGATGAAGAAACAAACGCCATCGATAGTGGTAACACGAATAAAGTGAACAAGCACGATGTCGGTCTTGAAGAAGTGCGAAACATCAGAGCTTACGACATAGTAATATCATGGCTCGTCGCGACTCTGTGGCTTCTCTATCCCACCCTTGTTCAATATTTGGCTGAGTTCACGCAGTGCACTGGTACGTCTGGCGACAGCGATCGACACTTTGTATCCGACTATTCGGTCCAATGCCGGGGCACCGCCTACTCACTTTACTTGTTTATGGTCATCGTTTGGGCTATACTGTATATCGTCGGTATTCCATACGGTTTGCTGCAGCTCGCTCGCGGAGAAGACATTGTCGGCGAGCACGATTCAGCAATGGTGCAATATCGTCTCGGTTTGCTCTTCAAGGGAATCAATGTCAAGTCCGCGTGGTGGTGGGAATGGGTCATATTCGCGAGAAAATTCATCCTGATCTTCATAGTGATCGTATCTAGACGAAGTGCAGTCATTGGTGGATACACGGTGAATTGTATGTTGCAACTTTTCTTTGTATTCCACATCGTCGCAAAACCGTATGCCGGCGAAAAGTACGCAAAGATCGAGACACATGGCTTACTTGCTACTATGGCAACATTCACCGGCGGACTGATTTTCAAACAATCAGGCGAACAAGGTGGACAAGGCTCGACTTTTGTCGATCTCATCACGGCCTTGTTGTTCATCCTGCACGCATGGGCATGGTATGATTTTGCCCGAACGTTGGTTCGCCAGTTCCGCGAAGAGGGCGAAGAAGGCCTCATCAAGCGCGCTATTCGCGACTTGGAATTTGAAGAGGCGATTGTCGACGAATTCGACGCCAAGAGAGACGAAGAGATCATTCATCAAGAGAAAATGGCAAAGGAAAGCGAACGCATCCAACTTCGAAGCATGACTGGTCAACGTCTTCCTTTCGCCGACGACGATTTACTTGAAACGATCAAGGCTGACTCTACGATTACTATTCGCCAGCAACACGGCGCTTTGAGCTCACAGTTGCAAGATTTACGTGAGCGCTGGAAAGCTCGAACACACCGACGCGGCGAACGTTTAATCGCCTTGGACGAGCGCCATCTCACCGCGCACTCCACGAACTCGCGGGAATCCCCAAAATAGTATTAAGCAATAATCAATAGATAGACTTATCGTGATTGAAGCAGCGCATTCGTTACGCACGCGTCGCTTTAGTTCCCATGCGTTCTACGACGCCTTCTCGCTTGTCGCCGTCCCGACGCCACTCCGCGCCTCCGATGTGGCATCACGCCACGAAGAGGCGTCGAAGGCCCGCGCGGTGGAAACCACCGTGTTATTCTATCGCGTTCGTGTGCGTGCTCACCGTCGCACTCACGAGGACGTCGCCGCGTCGCGAGACGATTGCTGTTAGAGCGCTGAAACTCGCCGATGGTGTCGCTGACGCTGATTACGCCGACGCCGACGTGCGGAAAGATAGTGACGATGAACGCGGGGCAGACACAAATCACAAGCGTACACGCGCGAGCTTTGAGACGTGTTCGTCTTGCTCCACATGCGTGCCTCATTCCGAGCTGGGCGAAGACGACGTCGTCGACTCGCGTGGGTGGTGCGAGCGCTGCGACTGCGACGTCAAAGTTGAGCGCATCGACGCGGGAAATCCAGGGAGGTATGTCGGCAAATCTGAGGCAATGGTGTTGCGAGGAGTTACGAGCGAAGGGAAAAAGGTGAGCGTCAAGGCTTGGTGCGGTATTCGTGGACAATTTCGTCAACACGCAAACGCGACGCCGGTTGACGAAACGTGTGGCGGTTTCCACAGTCAGCGTGATCGATCCCCGGAAAGGATATCAGCCATCCATCGATTGATCGAAACAATGGGGTTCGGGCGACTTGTGTCGCCTACGGAGGCAAAGACTTTGAAGTTTTTCACGCCACGCGACACACGTTCTCTTGGTGGAAAGCAAAACACTCACGTTCTCGTCACAGACTGGGCAAAGGGAATCGCGCCAACTGATATCAATGGTGCCAGACCAGGCCAGAACATGATGACGAAAGAACTTTTTCTCGTTGTATCGCGACTTAAGCGAGAGGACGTCATAGGGATGACTCTGATGGACTTCCTCCTTGGTAACCACGACAGAAATATATTCAACATCTTCATCGACGAAGCCAAAGGGTCGTTGATGCTGATAGACAACGAGGACATGTTGAAACGTGAGGACGAAACCAGCACAGTGAGCATTCCCGGGACGCGCCATCACTGGCACTATGTTGCAGGTTATGTGATCTATGAGAAAGAAAAAACTTTGCCGTGGATGGAAAGGTGCCACGCAAAGTCTGCCAACGAAACTAAACCGGCGTGCATCGTGGAGCTTGAAAACGGAAACTGGCCACCGACTATCGGAGCTATCTTAGATTACAGATGTTGGGTGGAGGGGGGTGCCATTCACCGCACGTTTCCTTCCACGTTTAGCGCGTTTTTGGCGGAAGTCACTGACTCAACAATAGAGGAGTTGATGGAAAAGTACAGCATCGCCGAAGAAGATGTCGCCTTTCTGAAAGATCGCGCGACTTTATTGAATCGTTACGGCTTTGAGGGTGCGCTTAAGACTACTTTGCTTCAAGCAGAAAGTCAGTATGACATTAATGCGCCGTGTTGCGATCCATTAAATTGTCCGTGGCCCGTGGAAGAGTCACTAAAAGCCAGACGCGAGATGAAAACGTCACACTTTGGGCCGTATGTGCGAAATCATAAGGAGTTGAATGCGATCGCACAGAGTTTCATCGGACCGAACGATGCCCAAAGTGTTACGTCTTTCCTAGAGTCTTTAGTTCGAATTCAAGATGATCAAGCCAACCTCGGTCGTGGCGAAAGAGTTGAGGATCATCAACGAAACAAACGCGCGCCGACGGTCGAGGCGCCGCAACATGATGATATACCGCTGCTGCTGTCGTCGAGCGATCCGAGTTTTCAGTGGAACAACATCGAGCGCGTTGACGCATCTACACTATCAATTGACGCGTTCGAGCGGAAATACGTCAAGGAAGGGCAACCAGTGGTGATCGAAAACGCTAACCTTGCAACTGTGCTACGAAGCGTCGTGACGCGAGAGCTCATTTTAGATTTATGCGGCGATGCATTCGCCGACTTGGGGTCGAAAATAGTGCCATCGTTCCAGTCTATGACGAAAACGACGCATCAAAAACTTTTGCGAGATCTTTCCGAACGTCTCGAAACGACACGAGGTTTGACGCTGAATGAAACGTTGGATTTTCTCGAAGGCAAAGGAAAGATTAAAACACTGAGAGATTTTTTCGATAGTGAGTTTATGGGGGAATCCAAAATAGCCAGAAAACGCGGCGTGGACTTTTTACACCCAGCGGATAATTTATGGCCACCGAGCGTACACTCGTGGCACATTATTGAACAATGTCCGGCACTCGCCGAACGCGTCAAAGCAGCTGTCGAAACGAAATTGCGCGGAGACTGGTCGTACATCTCCAAGATACTCTTTCGCGAGCGACCTACGGAGTTCAAAAAGTTTATGCTCTTCGCCAGTGGCGATGGCGTTCGAGCGTATCACGCGCATCATCACGCCAAACCGGCTCACGTGATGGTTTTAGTGGTTCAAGGCTCGAAACGCGCCGTCGTCTGGGATCGCGCCGATGAGGAAAACCTCTACCCGCTCTCCGCGCGCGTCGGCGGTGAAGAGTTGTACAATCCCGTCTATCTGGGGAACGCCTTCAACGTCGACTTGGACAAACAACCCAAAATCGCGCGTTCGCGCGGCTTCGGCGCCGTCGTCGAGGCGGGCGACATTTTATTCATGCCGTGCGGTTGGATTCACTCCTTCGAGAACGTCGGCGAAACCATCCAGCTCGTGTGGTCGCCGTCGATCAGTTACGACGCCGGCGAACAATCTGTCGTGCCCATCTCGGACGACGGCGTGGCAAAGTATTGCCCAAACGAGAACGGTCGAGACGGCTTCACGCGCGAGTCCGCGGATCGAGATCGAGATCGAGATCGAGATCGAGATCGAGATCGGGGCGGTACGCCCGTATAATCGTGCGCGTCGCGCCTAATGTTGTGACATTCGTGTCGAAAACCCTACACGTTGAATCCTGACTCGCGCCGACCCCCCCCCCGAGCGACCTCGAGTCCGCCGCGACCTCGATCCGATCCCGCGCGCGCCCGGCGCGACCCGCACTTCGCATCGCACACGAACGTTCGACCATGTCTGTCGCCGCGTCCACGTCCGCCTTACCGGTAAGGCCATCGTCCAAAAGATCACCACCTCGAAGTCCGTCAAGGCGAACACGGTCGTCAAGGCCTCGGCGAACAAGGTACGGACCCGCGATCGAGCGATCGATGGTTGATACGAGCGCGAACGATGATTGATGATGCGATTCTATCGCGCACGCGTCGACGCGTCCGACGCGCTTTCGACGCCCGGGACGCGCGCGAACGATCGAATGAATTTCGACTGACCGAATCGCCCCGCTCCGTAAACGCGCGATCGCGTCCACCGACGCGCGCTCGACGTCGACGCGCGCGCACATTCGCGCGGGGCGTGGATCGCTATCGCATTCGCGATCGATCGTCGTCCCGCGCGCGCGCGCGTCGTCCGACGCTCGAGCGCGCGTCGCGTGCGAACTCGCGATCGCGTGTGTGCTGGATTTTATCGCGCGCGCACAGGCTGTGTCCCTCGCCGCCGTCACGGCGGTCGTCTTGAGCGCGACCCCGGCCGCGTTCGCGGCGACGAGCATCGAGCTCACGGACAAGCGCGTGGAGAACCAAACCGGGTTGCAGCTCATCTACGAGGTGCGTCGAACCTGGACGACCGGTCGAACCCGGGCCGGTCGCGTCGATCGATGCGAGCGTGGAAAACCCATTCGGGGGGTCGAATACCGTATTCAACGCTCTCGAAGCGCTATTTACGCGTAAAATCGCGTCGCGCCCTCGAATCTCGCGAGATTCGCTCGAATCCGCCCGGATCGATCGATCGGGCGAGTGGAGGGTGGTTGAGGCGAGCGAACGCGCGCGAGAGCTCGAGACTGACTGTTGACAAATTTCGTGCGCGCGAAGGCTCGTGACTTGGAATTGGACCAAAAGCCGCGATCCGATGGCCCGTCCCGCTTCTCTTTCCAAAAGCTTTCGCAAAAGGAAACCGCGGCGCGCGCGACGGAGTCTGTGGTGCGTGCGGCGCTCGACGCGAAACGCGGCGAATGACGACGACGAACGTGACGAGGACGACGAATGAGAGACTGACGATGCAATGTGCCACTTACGATTTATAGACTCGCATCAACAAGGATGTTGGTGAGTACGTCGGCAAGAAGTACTGGACCCAAGCGTCCAACGAGCTTCGCCGCCAAGTCGGTACCCTCCGCTTCGACATCAACAACCTCGTCGAAATCAAGGGTGCGGACGCCGCGCAAGCCAAGGCCTTCTACAAGAAGCTCGAAAACCTCGACTTCTCCATCCGCCAAAAGGACCAAGAAGCCGCCACCGCGCTTCTTGCTGATGTCCAAGAGACCGCCAGCGCCCTCATCGCCTCCCTCGCGTAAGCTCGCGCAAGCGACGACGCGCGCGACGATGACGCGCTTGGAGAACGACGACGGATTTAGTCATTACGATTGCTAGCAGTGATTGATGTTCCGAATGTATAGCGAGTTATGTAATTCATATGCGACCAGAACGATCAATCACATCTGAGTGAGCTCGTCGTCACAACGCAGCGCGCGCGGCGCGTCATGTCCTTCGCCCTCACCCTCGCCCGACCGGGGCGCGTGTCGCCGTTCGCGCGTGCGCGCGAGCGCAGCACAACATCCGCATGCACGCCCTCGTCCTCGCGCGTCGCGCGTCGCTCTCGGGCCGCCTCGGTCGTCCTCGCGCGCGCGCCGTCGCTCTCGACGCGACTCTTCGCGCGACGTCGCGACGACGTCCCGCTCGCGCGCGCGCGATCGGTGGCGCGCGTCAACGTCTTGGGTGACGGTGGTACATCGTCAAGCGATGACGAGGGCGAAGAAGAGGGGCGAGCGAGCGTGCAGCTGCCGCGAACGCGACGGCGCGTGCAGATGACGTTTACGTGTAACAAGTGCGAGGGGCGAACGATGCGGATGATCAACCCTGAGGTCCTCGAACGGGGGACGATGTGGGTGCAGTGTGGTGAGTGCGAGGTGTGGCATCAGATTGTGGACAATCTCGGGTTGATTTTCGATTTCACCGGGGACTACACCGAGCTGAAGGACAAGATTATAAACGCGAAACGAATGCAACCGCCAGAGTCGGACGAATAGAGCTATAGCTAGGTGTCTTTAATACAACAAAGATTTATTAGGAATAATACTCCTCAGTTTGCGGATCTATAGGGAGAATGGTCTGTAACTCGTCCCTGGACGACTCGGGGCGTGTTTTGGCGAACACGAAGCTCGCCGCGAGCACAAACGTCGTCAACGCGCCGAAGACGAACATCGAAATGAAGGGCGTCGATTTGGAATACTCGGACCAGATACTCGTTTCTTTCGGAGCGAGATCTCGACGAGACATCACCACGCGACCTAATGCGGATGCATTGCGACCTCGGAAATTTTCTTCGGCGTCTACGGGCGCTTCTTCGGCCAGAGCTGGCTCTTCCATCCGTGGCGGCTTTTGGTTGACCAAGTACGCCTTTTTGATCGAACACTTTGAACCACCGCCGTGATTGAGCTTGCAATGGTAATTGAAATGCTCCATGAACGTGTTGGGCTTCAAGTGTTCGGGAACTTTCAAGCCTTCCGCCAAAACATCGCGAATCATATCTCCGTCCATGCGCAAATTTGCCGCCTTGCCTTGAGTCAGCGACAGCGAGACGGCCCAGCTGAGAATCATATTTCGCGACGAATCGAGAAAGTCGCTGCTTGGGGAGCGTTCGACAAATAATGGCGGCGTGGCGACTCTATACTTCTCATCCAAGTGCACACCGTCGGCCAAGACGCACTCCTCGAGCTCCACGCACGTCATTGAACACACATCCGTTTTTCCAGCAGGCGATCGATACGCCTTCACTAATCTACTCATCCCCTTACGACTGATCAGATACGCCTGCGTACCGCTCAAACGCCGCGAACCTTTGGGTAATGTCGTCAAACTCTGTCCCGGCGCATTCTTTCGCTCGCGCTGCCAATCGTAAAACAATTTCGTCGTCTCGGCGTAATCGCCGAGCGCCGACAACTGCGTCACGGTCCAGTCTTCCGGCAACCGCTCCACGAATTTCTCCAAATCGCTCGACCACGTCGGCAGCAAGTCCCATCGCGCATCGTCCTCCATGATCAACGCAACGCTCGCCCCGTCGTCGTACGCCGCGTACACCGCCTCCAGGTGCGACAGCGACGTCCCCAGCGCGTTCAAGTACTCCTCGCCGAATCGTTCTCGTCGCTCCGCGTGCGCGCTCGGCGCGAATCTTCCGCGTCCACACGTCGCCGTTTCGTACGTCATCAGCAGCGTCGATCGTCTCTTCGCGTCCACGCGCTCGATCCTTCGCGCGCGCGCGTCCAGCGCCACCACCGCGCGCTCCATCTCCAATCGCTTCGTCGTCGCACCGCGCGCGTTGACGTAATACATTCGCACCGCGTCCTCCCGTTCGACGCGTTCGGCCGCCGCGATCGACGTCGCGAGCGTCACCATCGTCACCGCCGCCATCGCGCGCGCCCATCGCGCGCGCGCGCCCATCGCGCGCGCGCAACACCCCTCGTCGTGCGTCGCGGAGTGATGAAAACGAATGGTGTTACCGGCACGTCGCCGCGCGTCGCCGTCGTCGTCGTCGTCGTCGCGCGGCGCCGCGCATGGACCTCTTCGACGACGCGTACCCGCGCGTCACCGTGCGCACGGGACGCGGCGACGGCGCGCGCGATCGCGCCGACGTCGCCGCGCTCGGTCGAGGCGTCGCCGCGAACGACGACGCGGTGGACGCGTTCGAGACGAACGGCGACGCCGCGCGACGATGGATCGACGCGAAGCGGGCGTTCGAGACGTACGGGAGAGCGGTCGAAAGCGCGCGCGCGCGCGCGTGGAGGTACGACCGCGGACGCCGAGGCGGTGGGTCGAAGATGGACGCGGCGCCGCCGTGCGCGTTCGTCGAGGCGACGTCGGCGCTCGCGGGATTAGTGCCGGGAGAAAGGTTCGAGGCGCCGACGGAGAGCGCGACGTGGTTGTGGCGATGGCGAAGCGCGGCGAGACGAACGCGAGAGTTGGTGGCGTACGCGCGCGATGGCGTCGAGCAAGGTTGGGGGTTGGAGGGGACGCGCGAGACGACGACGCCCGAGGACGCGTTTCGAGACGGCTCGCTCGATGATGGGGATGACGGTGCCGTCCGGCGACGCTCGACGGGATTGGTGGTGTTCGCGCTCGATGCGTCGAATGCGACCGGTGTGACCGAAGAGGGGCACGAGCCGGCGAGAGGGGCGACGTTTGGATGCGTCGGGACGCTGTGTCAATGGATTCATCGGACGCCCTGCTTCGTGGAGTTCCGCGCGTTAAACATCGTTTGGTGCGAGTTTCCCGATGATTTCGACACGACAAAGGCGCGAGAGAACGCTTTCAACAGCATGCACGACATGTCGTTGTTCCCACCCGTCGCGCTCGACGACGTCTTCGCGCCGAGCGGCATCAACGTTTATACTCTGGGGGTGCACAAGATGCGCGATAATCGAGTGCACGATAGCAGAAAATTGATGGGAAAAATTTTAGATTACCTGAGCGAAAGCAAACGCGAGTTCACGGACGCAGTCGCGTGGAAGGAAGAGGCATTGCGTCAAGTCGTCGAGGAGTCGCTTCCCGTCGGCGCCAGACATCCCTCGGAATTTTCATTTTGGTGTCTTCATGCCATACCTTCGATCGCTTTGGACACTCAGTTTCGCTGGCTCGTCCTCTCGATTGATGACGCGTACTCTCGTCTGTCTTTGATTTTAAGCAGGTTGCAGCTCGAAGCCGTCATGCCGCCAAATCACGTTCCGGTGACGCATCGATGCGGCTTCGTATTGACGACGACTCGAATGATGCGGCAATTTTCAAACATCGACGGATTCCGCACCGATTCTGTTGAGTTGCGAGACACTGTTCCGACTGCGGTCAGGAGTAAAATCTTTTTCAATCCCGGAGGTTGGTACGATAGATACGCGGTCTTTGCGCGCAACGCCGTCGATTTGAGCACTGTCGAAAATGAAAGCTTGCGCGAGCTTTGGTCGACGAGTCCGTACGAGCTCCTCGATCGAACCACCGATGTCGTCCTGGATACCGATGAGCCACATCCTGAGTTTTCTTGGTTCGAAGGATACGCATGGCTACCGATCTTGTGCCCGCGCTGTGGGGCACATTGCGGCTTTGAATTTTTTCCAGACGCCGGTCGCGATTCTTCGTATTGGTCGGGAGAAGACTGGCCCCCAAACGGCGCCCCGCCTCCAGGAGAAGCCTTTTTCGCACTCACCGGCATTGATGCAGTGTGGGGCGGCCGTCACGATGACGAAGGATCGCGTTGTTTGGCCACGTTCTTGCTCGGCGGCGACACGGCGGTGGACCGACCGCCGTTCCGACGCGAGGCCCTCGCCGCTTGGGCGCGCATGTACCACACCCCACACACTCGCTCCCACGTCGAGCGAGCGCGGCGATAGATTTTAGATAGATTTAGATGCATAGTTTCCTAGCGCGCTCCTCATCGAATTCATTTCTCATTCTTTCATTCGCGTTCCGGCGCCCGCGTTTCGCCTCGGCGCGCGCGCCAGGGTTGTGGACACCGACGCGCGACGACGCGCACACGACGACGCGCGACGCCGCGAGCGAGCTCGAGCGTCCTCGGCGTCGACGTCGTGAACATGCGCGCGTACGCGTCGCCCGCGTCGTCGTCGTCCGTCGTCGTCGCCGTCGCCGCGCGCGCGCGTCGTCGCGCACTCGCGTCGCCGCCGCTCAACGCCGCGCACCGCGCGCCCGCGCGCCGCGCCGCGGTCCGCGGACGAGCGGTCGATCGGAGACGCGGTGCGCGAACGCTCGCGAACGCGCGAAGGCCGGAAACGACGGAGCGAGCGGCGAAGGGAGCGCCGTCGCCCGGACCGGGACGCGGCGACGGCGACGGCGACGGCGACGACGCGGCGTTCTCGAAATGGCTGTTCGAGCGCGAGCTGCCGTCGATGGGGAAAAAGACGCTGAAATCACTCTCGTCGTTGCCACTCGCGATAGGAGAATTGCTCGTCATCGCGGGATTCTCTGCGCTCGGGACGGTGATTGAACAGAACAAGTCGTTTGCGTGGTACGTCGAAAACTATCCCACGGAGAATAAGAGCCTTGGTTTCATAGACTTTCCTTTGATTCTCGACCTTGGATTGGATCACATTTACACGACGTGGTACTTTTTAGGATTATTAGGCCTCTTAGGGGCGTCGTTGACGGCGTGCACGGTGACGAGGCAGTGGCCCGTTTGGAAAGTTTCAGCCAAATGGAAATTTTTGGATAGACGCGCGACTTTGCTCGCCATGGAAGAGGCAGAATCTGTTCCTCGAGCCAGACTGAGCGATTTCAGCGATTTATTAGCCGATCGCGGGTATCAAGTCTTCATCAAAGGGAAGAAAATGTATGCGTTCAAGGGATTGATAGGGCGACTAGCGCCCATCGGCGTGCACGCGGCGTTGTTGTTCACCCTCGGCGGAGCGGCGTACAGCGGTCTTGGAGGACTGAGTGGATCGGTGATGGTCCCAGATGGATCTTCATTTGAAATCGCCTCCGGTTTGACACGCGGTTCGCTGCTGTCATCCATGCCTGGCATCGCGAAATCGAGCGTTCAGGTGAACGATTTCACGATTGACTACCTTCCGAACGGGCAGGTGTCGCAATTTTATTCCGATCTGAGCGTGGTCGATCCCAACGGTAAAGAAATGTCTAGAAAGACGATATCAGTGAATGTTCCATTGAGAGCGGGCGGGGTGACGATGTATCAAACGGATTGGGCGCTTTCATCCATGCAAGTCACTGTCGCAAAGCCCGGCGCAGATGGCGAGACAGAAACTGAAAACACATACGTCCTTCCTATGGCGTCTTTAGAAGGCAAAGGAGGGTTTCAGGGCCGAATATGGGGCACGTTTTTACCATTAAGTTTCGACGATGACCAGCGGCGAGGCATTTCTCTCGTCGCTCGGGATTTCCAAAGCGTGGCGATTTACGACAGCAAGGGCGCGTTTGCGGGCGTCCGCCGTCCTGAAAGCAAGAAACCGATCGTCGTCGATGGAATCAAGCTCATGCTCGGTGACGTGAAGGGAAGTACGGGCTTGGAGTTGAAAACTGATCCAGGGGTTCCACTCGTATACGCTGGGTTCGCCGGGCTGATGGTGACGTCGTTCCTCAGCTTGCTCTCGCATTCGCAAATATGGGCCATTCAGGAGGAAACCGCCATCGTCGTCGGCGGTAAAACGAACAGAGCCAAGGAAGAGTTTAGAACCGAGCTCGATGAAGTCCTAAACTCAGTACCTGAGTATGTCGATTAAGCTGTACAGTAAAAATATTCTTTCAATACAATCTTTATGCTACAAACACAACTCGATCACACGTCATCCGTTTGTCTGCCGCACGTTGACAGGAGACGGTAACACGTCGGCAAAATGCTTGTCGAACAACAAACCGCCGAGTTGTTGACGACCGGCGTATTGGACAGCATTCAAACTACTCAGCGCGAGACGTTTCTCTCGAAGACGAATCGTCACCGCGCGCTCCTCGTCGGGCGCCGACTGCAGCGTCCGACTTTGTAATAATCGCTCGTCTTCGTTATCGCTCGATGGGTAGGAGTTCAGTAACTCGGTGAGCGTGGCAAATAATGCTTCGTAAACCGCTATCTCGCTCTCCTCACTCAGCGGTTTCTTACGAAGCGCTCGAACGCTGGCTTTAGACTTTGAGATTGCGGCCCATTCGGTTTCATTCGCCGAGGCGAGTCTCAAGGCGCACATAAACTCTTCCGTCGCACCCGCGTCCGTGAATGCGATATTTTCGACGGATCCACATCGATCTAAGCTTTTCATGGAATAAATTTCGCTCGGAAACGCAAACTTTATCTTATTTCTCGCGTTCTTCTCGGCTGAATAAAACGCGCTCACGCCGAATCGCGCAAACGTCTCGGCGTCGGAATAATCACCGTGACTGCACGACAACTCGTCTCCCTCTTCGTGCTCGTCAACGTTTATGACGAACACACCGTCTACGATCTTCACGCACGGAACCTCGCTCCCGGTGTCGTGCAAAAGCAAATGCGCCATCGGCACGAGCGCGCGCGCGCGCGTCCCGTCTTCGCTCCTCGCCTCGAAAGAGTTCGCGCGAACGATCGCCAACGCCTCCTCGAACGCCGCGCGCGTGAATTCATGAACGGAAAAAATCGATGGAAACGTCTCAAACGTCCTTCGCGCCGCTCGCCATCCATCCTCCGCGTCTCGTTCGTACTCTCTCATCGTCTCCGCCGCCGCGTGTCCCTCCAACCGCGCGCGCGCCGCTCTCGACGTCTCCACCGCCCTCGCCGGCGTGTGTTCGTACAGCGACTCCACGAACGGCGCGTACGCGCTCACCCCTCCCTTCGCTCGCTCTCGCATCAATTCGATCGCCAGCGCCCACTCATCCTTCCCCGCGCCCGCCGTCGTCGCCCCGCGCTCGAGCGCCGCGTCCCGCGCGATCCTCGTCTCCACCTCCCCTTTCCCTCCCCGCGCGCCGAACGCCCCGCGCGTTCGCCTCGCGCCCACCGCGCGTTCGTCTTCCCAATCCTCGACGCGCGCGACGACCATCCCGCGCGCTCGCGCGTCGTCCGTCGCCGCGAGCGCGCGCGCGTCCATCCATCGCAGAAATCGCGCGTCGAGCGCCGTCGGCGTCGCGATCGCCGTCGCCGTCGCCGTCGCGCGCGCGTCGTCGCTCGCGCGCGTCGCCGCGAGCGCGACGCCCGCGACCGCGACGGCGATCGCGACCGCGCGCCGCGCGAGCTCCGCGCGCGACGCGCGCGCCATCGCGCGATGTGACGCGCGACGCGGCGCTATGTTACTATACGCCCGATTCGCCGTACGAACGCCCATGTATACTGACGATGTGACGCGCGACGCGGCGC
>Ga0181597_10001540_pt1 | contig 25904 bp, 14 predicted proteins | sample 041ome_5_FD_148647 | JGI IMG/M metagenome (GOLD analysis project Ga0181597, IMG submission 148647) | Coastal salt marsh microbial communities from the Groves Creek Marsh, Skidaway Island, Georgia - 041403US metaG (spades assembly) | ecosystem: Environmental > Aquatic > Marine > Intertidal zone...
AGAAGACAAATTCAAAGAGCGTTTGTTGTTAAAATGAAGGTGGCGGCGTTTTTTTTTTGAGGTGAGTTTTTTTTTTGAGAGCCAAAACGAGACTGTCAGAAAAGGAAAAAAAACCGACGAGAGCGCATGCAACAGAAAAATAAAATATCGAGGAGCTCGTCCTTTACTCCTCAGAAGAGGACTACCATCGTCGACTTTCCTCGCTCACCTTTACGACGCACTCAAAGGTATTAAAAACACACATCATCATCAAAATGGGAATCAAAGGATTGCCGGAACAGTTGAAGCATTACTACCGCGACGCGCAAGTGGAACAGTTTAAAGGTATGAATACGCAGTCGCGCATTTTTAAAACGACTTTCGTCGTCTCCGATTTGGTTTCCCTTTGTTTCGCGTCGAGATATTCAAAAACTGACACAGAGACGCACCATCGTACTCTTTCTTTTTACGTCATCATCAACCAACCGCTTCGCGCGAACGAAACGCATTGGATGGAACGTGTAATAAAAGGTATGCGCGCAGCCGTCGACGCGTACTCGTGGCTCCACAAAGGCGCGTATTCGTGCGCGTTAGAGTTGCACACGGGAAATCACTACTGGGTAAAACAAAACAGAGACGCCCCGTACGTGAACTATTGCATCCACAGGGCGAAGATGCTGAAATTTTTTGGCGTGGAACCGGTGATCGTGTTCGACGGCGATCGATTACCGGCGAAAGCGAGCGAGGAAGGCACGAGACGACAAAGGAGAGAAGAGGCGAAACAGAAAGGACGAGAGCGATTGGAACAAGGCAATCGAGAAGGCGCGACGTTTATGTTTACGCAGAGCTTAGATATTTCGCCGAGGATGGCGCTGGAGTTGATTGTGGCGTTGAAGAGAGAAGGTATTGAATTCGTCGTAGCCCCGTACGAAGCGGACGCGCAAATAGCGCATTTGGCGAGGCAATCGAGGGAAAATGGTGGAGTGGACGTGGTGTTCACGGAGGATTCGGATTTGGTCGCCTACGGGTGCGAGAGAGTTTGTTTCAAGTTAGACAAGTTTGGGGCGTGTAAAGAAGTTTTGTTGGAGGACGTGTTGATGAATAAAACAGCTGCGGCGATGACGACGACGACGACGACACCCAGCGAGGAGATGACGACTACTAACAACGAAGAAAGTGAAATGACGATCAATAACGAGAGTCAAATGACCGTGGAAAACGATGGAACGAACGAGTCGGATGAAAACGTAGACGCGAAGAAAAAGACTGCTACTGCTGCGAAGAAAAAAGGTGGTTCGAAGTCTTCCGCGGGAGGAAAAGGTTCCAGAGGTGCCAATTCTCCATTGTCCTTCGAGAATTGGACCCACGACGACTTCTTGGGTCTCTGCGCGATGAGCGGGTGCGATTTCTTAGAAAACGTGAGAAATGTTGGTTTTAAAAAGGCCCACGCTTTCGTCAACAAAAATGACCGGTGCGCAAAAACCGCGTTAGAAATGATGAGTAAAGACCCAAAGATTGACGTTCCAGAAGGTTACGTCGAAAAATGGCAGCGCGCGGTTTATACCTTCAGACACGCGTTGATTTATGACGTCAAGGAGAAAACATTGAAGCACTTGACGCCGCTTCCCGAGGAGCTTCTCGGGAAGACATCCGACGAGCTTGACTTTTTGGGCAAAGTATTCGAGGACAAAGTTGCGATTGAAATCGCAGAAGGAAGAATGGATCCCATCGCGAGGCGTCCGTTTGCTCACGCGCAACCGCACTTTCAACAAAGATACAATAATAATTACAATAACATGCATAACGTGCAACCGACGAACGAGGGACCGAAAATTCCAAAAGTCAACATCAATTCTATGTTTGCGGCGAAGAAAGTTGCCACTTCCACGGCTCCAGCTCCAGTAGTAGCAGCCATGCCGCCAGCAACAGCAGCAACAACAACAACAACAACAACGGTTCCTCCTCCTTCTCAGCCGTTGAGACGTTCGCCGAGGAAGCATCCGCAAAGCATGGTAGGAAAAAAAAAAGAACAACAACCGGTATTGAGCGCAGAAGACTTGGAGGATTTAGAGATCGCTAAAATGCTCGGCGCTGCGGAGCAAGGAGTGCAAGCAAACAAGCATACGCCGGCGCCACCCTCCGCCTCAAAGAAAAGCCGCACGCCGCTTTCTTCGCCGAACAAGCAAAGTCATCAAAAACCGAGCGCGACGGACAATTCGTTCAAGCGAACGTTCGAGAACAACAAGAACGATGAGAACGCCGAGATACGAAACAAGTTTAGCAAAACTGCGTCAAATAATACCACCCCAGGCGCGGAATTGAAGAAGCTACCTCCCAAGCCGCCTTCGGTGAATAAGAAGTTTGGCGCTCCGGAAAAAGAAAAGACGATATTCAAACTCGGCGCCGACGGCGGTTTGAAAGAGATTAAAACCAAGCCGAAGTCCATCGCCAGTTTCTTCGCTCCGGTGAAAAAGAAGTAATGTACTCGTAAAGTAGTCATCGTGATGTTGTATCATTAGTGCGCGCGTGTCCGTGACCAATCAATCCATCAACAGATGAACAAGATTTGTATGCGTTTTCGTTTTTATGCTACGTTCTTGGACTCTTTCGTGTTCAATACAACAAATCCAAATTTCTAATGTTCTCTCTTTCTAAAGTTAAACTAAAAATAAAGGCAAAGACTAATACAAAGATGCATTAGTTGTTGCCCTTCTTCTTTTGCCAGAGGTGGTCCATGGCGCAGTCCGATTCACCCTGTTGATTTTTTAAAACGAATGAAGGAGAGAGAGGAGTGAGTATAGAGTTGAGATTTCGAAGAAGAGAGAAAAGAGAGAGTGGGGTTTGTTTGGTTTGGAAAAATCATCCGCGAAATCGCGCGGTTTTCAACCACTCGCGACCCAGAAAATCTACAAACAACCCCGCCTTAACGTCGCGAAAATAAAGCGTTTCACAATTACACGATCAAATTCTTCGAATGCGTACCTTGTTTCTCACGTAACCCGAAATGGCAAAAGTCGAATAGTTGCCATTGTACGTCCCGTCCGGACCCAAATGCCCGACGTTCACTTGAATCGCCGCGTGATCTTTGCACGTGATCAAGCGGTTCGTCCACGAGCACTTTCTCGGGATGTACAAATCGACGTTATCTCCGTCAGCGTTGATCATTGTTTTAGTGGATGATACTTCGTAACGTAGAGTTTATGGCGAGATTCCGCGAAAGTGTGTGCAGTAAGAAGAAAAACTTCTTCAAATAAAATTGCTTCCTCTCCAGAGCTCTCTTCCTCGTTCCTTTCCTTCAAAAAAACGAAAAAAAAAAAAGCTGGTTCTCTGCTCTCCAAAAAAACACTTCTCCTCCTCCTCCTGTTTCTCGAAATTCGTCACTTTAGCCCGTAGTACGAACCGTAAATAATAATGTCGTTCGCAGCGTCCGCCCCTACTCGATTGAATTTCTCAAACAGCGTTTGCTCCACGCAAGGCTTATCGGCCAAGGTACATATTTTGGGCGTCGTTTCTGTGTGTTTTTGTGCGCTTTCAAAGCGCGAAAATTCCTTTCTTCCGCCGTCTCTCCTCCCTCTGGATAAAAAAATTCCGAAGGAGGATTTGCTGCGCGCGCGCGCGCGATTTGTAACCTCACGCGACGTAAAAACTAACCAAATTTTCTCATTTACAGGCGCCGATTAGAGCTGCGAAAGCGTTTCCGTCGTTGAAGATTGAAAACAGAGTTGTGGTGAGTACCAATACCTCTTCTTTTCCTCGTCGTCATTTCGTCGTCACGCTTTTTTTTCCTCTCAACGTGTTGGAATTCAACCTAACCCTGTTTCTTCTTCTTCTTCTTGGTCGAAAAAATATTACAGATTCGTTTTACGCGTTTGGGAAGAAAGCGCCAAGCGTTTTACAGATTAGTTGCTATTGATTCCAAAAAGAGACGCGACGGATTACCGATCGAATTCTTAGGCTGGTACGATCCGATCAAAAAAGAGTCTTCCTTGAACGCCCCGGCGATCAAAGAGTGGATCGCGAAAGGGGCGCAGCCGTCAGAGACGGCGGGGTCGTTGCTTAAGAAAGCGCTCATCATCTCGTAAAGGAGGAGGAAGCTTTTCGGAGATACATATATATAAATAGATAAAAGAGAGAAAACAACGCGTTGTGTATTCTTATGTAGTAGCATTTCACATTATAGTAGAACTTATTGTTATTAAAAGAGAAGATATTCCTACCTTTTCGATTTTAAAAACGAGCGCTATTTCGCGCTCCCTCTCTTAAAAAAATTCCTCCTCCGGACCTTCTCCATCCTCTTCAGGCAACTCATCTTCTGACTCTTGCTCGTCTCCTTGCGTGAAGTCGCGAGCATTTTTGATTCGATCTGATAACCAGCTCGTCAATTTTTCTTCGTCATCGTGCATCATCATCGTGTAATAGTTCATACCGTGCAGCTCGATTATTTTATGCACGTTTCTCTTCTCAAACGCAAACTGCCAGCCGAGCTTAGTAATCACCTCCGATTTTTCCAACAACGGGTGATACATGATTCGTAGGTAGTTTTGCACGGTAAAAAGGCCTTTGAAACTCACTTCAACTTCTCGAACGAGACCGGCGAGATCGTATTTCCTCGCCAAATTGAGTACTTCAAAGTAGTAATCCTGTATTAAGGTGGAGAAGTCTGAAGGCAAACTTTCGCGTTGCGAGAGACTCACCCCAGTGAATGTTCCAGAGTACAAATAGTACAGCAATTGCTCGCAGGCAAATTGGGAACAATCGAGCTTCACTCGACACATCGCGTTGTCTTTTTCGTTATCGTCGTCGTCATCGTCGTCGCCATCGTCGTCGTCGTCATCGTCGTCGTCGTCTTCGTCGTCGTCGTCGTCGTCGTCGTCAATCACCATGCGTGCAGGATCTTCCTCTTCGTCAACCATCGCTCCAAAGACTTTCTCTTCCTTCTTTTTGTTTCTTGTGTTTTTAACGTGCAAACAACCAGCTTCTATTAGCTTCAAGAACTTCTCGCTCGCGTGTGCGAATGCAATTCGATGCGCATGATACTCTAGACGACCGTAGGCGCACACGAACACGACGTCGCATAAATCAAGGTTCTTGGTTTTCGCGCTCATTTTCATTTCCGGTATCCCTGACATCCGATCGCCAAGTCTGACTTTATATTCGCCACCATCCATGACCACGAGACACTCCTTGAATAATTCCTTCTCGCCGTTATCTTTGGGAAAGAATTGAGTGGAAATTTCCGAAACATACTTATTTGCCACGATTTCGTTTGCTGCGTCGTCGCCGTCGAGTTCCATGAACTCGTCATCGTCTAAGAAAACTTCCGGGCCGTTGTTCCCTAGACCGTCGCGTTTCGTCTTTTCAACGATGCTAGAAATAGCCTCTATGGTTTCCCGCACATTCGCTCCAGTCGCTCCGGACGGGAGCAACGAGGAAGCGGTCAAGCAATGACCGTGCAATTTTTGGACGTTTGCTAATTTTTCTGTAATCGCGACGATACTTTTATTGAAGTCAGAACCTGGATTGTCGTATTTCATTATTTCTTTCGTAAACGCGAGCGACTTTAGGAAGTATCGCCGCGGTTCGATATTAGTAGTTCCAGGTCTACTGAAAGACACTCCGTTTTCGGAAGACTTGTGTCCAGTTTTGTTCCACGCGTGATCAATGAGAACGTCGATTAATATTTTCAAACCTCCGGATTCGAGGAAGATGTCCTGCATGTCTTTCTTATTGCACAAGTGCGCGAAAGCGACGGCAATGCGAAACTTCTTCGCGTGTTTTGGCTCCGTCGTCATCAGATATTGCAAATACTCTCGACATTTCTTGTTTTTATCTAAAGTCAGTTTGTCTTCCAAACGTTGCAACGTTTTTTGTACGCACGTGGTGGAAGCTTCCAACAGAAGAGTGGCGTCGCGGAAACGTTGAACCGACCCTTCCGCGATGATTACGTGCACGTTATCCTCATTGTCCGATAATCCGTACAAAGCAAAGGCTGCGTTATGTTGCAAATTCTCCACGTATCGTCTCGCGTCGACTTTCAACTCAGAGTCCGGCTTTTTGACCGAACTATTTGTTTCTCGTAAGTGCAACATGATGTCATCGATGTTCGAATCGAGAAGTTTCAAGAGAGGACCAATACCGGTGCCAAAGCAAATGCCGATTTGATTATCCGTATTTTGCGCGAGTCTTCCCAGCGCGAACGCGGCCATTTCACGTAAACCAGGATCCGAATTCTTCAGCATCTCGACTAAAGGTGCGATGGCACCTCTCTGGACGATTCGAGTCATGTTATAATCTTTAGGCTCTGTAGCGGCGAATTGGCCGAGCAACAAAGCCGCCTCTCGTTGCGATTCAAGACACGAGGAAGATAACAAACCAATGACGGGCTGTAAAGCGCCTTCGTCTAAAACTCGTTTCTTAATGGGTAAACTCGAATGAACGAGATTCCCAATCACACCGACGGCTTCTTTGTGTACCGAAGAATCTTCTGAGCGGACCATGAAAAGGAGCATTTTCAAAGCGCCTTCTTCGACGATTTGGTTTTTGTTTTCAGGATTCTTAAATGCCAATGTTCTCAAGGCGGCAGCGGCGGCGCGTTGTACTTTCACGTCGTGCACGCAATGCAGCAAGGAAATCAACGGCGGAATACCACCATCGTGTCTCACGGTGGATTTGATGGCGTGATTTTCGTGCGCGAGGTTCGTGATGGCGTCGGCGGCGCGTCTCGCAACAGAAGATGTGATGGCGACCGGATCGTGCGGTTTTTCCTTTTGCTTTGAGTTAAAGTTCGAGATTATCTGGACCAAGACTGGAATAACCCCAGCGTCTGCGACGCGATCTTGATGACACGATTTACTAGCCAATAAACTCATGCAATAACACGCTTCTTTGAGTACTTCCGAGACGGAAACAATGCGTGGATCCTTTTCATCTTTCACGACGTCTAACAATGTTGCCACTCGATCGTTGATTTCACAGAGAACTTGTATCAACGATTTCACGCTTTCAACCATTCCTTCGTCAACCATGACGTCGCAAGCGTCTTCTAAACGCGTATGCGCGAGTGCAGATATAATCGTTTCTACTAAATTCAATTCGAGCACCGATGGGTACTTCCCAGTCGCTAGAAACGTTGGATCGCTCGCATCCACATCCGTCGATGGATTTCCCTCCGGTAAGCCGAGAGAACCCACCGCGACTTTCGCCCGAAATATTCGCGCGTAAACACGAACGCTTTTATACAACTTGGTCTTCTTTATGTTCTGGTCTTCATCGTCGTAGCAACTTCGAAACTTCAGGACTTCCGAGGTTGAACATCCGACGATCTGTTTGAGCGCGTCGTTCAAGTCCGCCTCCTTCCGAAGAGTACGCCAGTTGACTAAAGTTCCCTTGCTGTATTCTTCCTCAAATGATTTCAATTTTGCCATTCCTTCTTCGGTGTTCTTCATATTGTCGTAAATATGTTCTTCCGATTCTCGCCATAGTCTCTCCATCCATCTAGCCATGCGAGTTTGGCTGACGACGCGGTTGATAACGTCCGGCACGGTTGGAGTTTCCTTCACTAACTCTGTGACAGAGCGCATCATAGATTTCAGCCCGTCTCGCTCAGTTACCGAGAGCAATTGCTTGGGATTACCGGAGTTGCGAAAGTTCTTGCCGAAGCTCTTGATCAAGTGTTCAATCTTTCCTATTATTTTCTTATGTTCGCCCATGGCGATGATTGCCGCCGAAACCGATTCTTTCACGTTGCCTTCTTTTCGTTCGAGCAATTTCAACAATACGGAGGAGAAGTCGCGCTTGTCCAACTCGTCGTTGATCTCTCTTATTTTTCCGTTCATGCTCGCAACACATTCGGAAACGCATTGAATAATTTCCGCCGTTACGGCACCTTTCTTTCGCGCCGTTTGATAAGAGCTCATTCCCGGTTTCGGTTGTTGATTCTTTAAATTCGTTTGTTCCCATAAAGACCTCTTCATCCAATACGTCGGAGAGGCACACATGGCGTTTTCGTAGTTTTCAAGATACCATTGTCCCATCGACAAGGAGGAAGATGCGGAAGACGATTGCGGTGACAGCATATCGAGCAGTCTCGTCACTATCAATGGTACGAATGCGCCCTCCTCGTATTTCAGCACCTCCGCGCGAACTTGCTCTTTCTTGTTTAATAAAGCTCCAAACAACGACGCTAACTCGAGGTCGAGTGCGATGAAGCGGTGACCACCGGTTGCCTTTTGCAATATGATTGCGTCTGACGGTATATCGCGCAAGAGCTGAAGAAGTAACGGTAAAATGTTCGTCTCTTTGACAATGAGCTCCGCGCAGTCGCCGCACTTATTCTCTCGAACTGCGGTACTCGATGCAAGATTTTCCGTCGTCTCTTTCGCCATTTCTTTCAAAATGCTCAACTTTGCGATCAACTTGTAGAGAATTGGTCCATATTGTCCCGCCCTATCGCGCATCGGTAACGATGCTTCAACGTTGCCACTTTCCTCGGTAGGACTGTATAATCGGTCCACATAGTCGCGTTTGATGCCATCAACTAAGTGTTTGTGATACTTTAAGATGCACAAAGTGCGACAAATATCTTTCCGAGGAAGAGGATGAAAATTCCCGAAAAACCCGTCGTGTTGTGCCGCTACAAAGAAAGCAACGAGTTTGCGGCAAAATGCAGCTTTTGTCTCGGAGTGCGGCATCAATAACCATTGGCCGTATTCGTATGTATCCTGCATCTGTACACTCTCCGAGTACAAGAACACCTCTTTGCTCTCGATAAAATCGGGCGCATACCACCTGGATAAATTCTCTGCCACTATCACCTTTTCTCCTGAGGTGAAGAATGTCTCGTCTAAATTTTTTGGCAACATGGTGCCGTATATATCTCCAGCCATTGCGCATAGACGGGAAACGATGTCGCTGCCGAGCTTGTAAACTTCACTAAAAGCTTTGTGTATTTTTATACCTTCCGTGGAATCGTTCCGTTCATAGGCTCGAAACCGCGAAACCGCGAGTGAAACGATTGGAATGGAATAGATACATCGACCTATAATATCGCTATCCTCCAAGCGCATATCGCTTCTCGTAAACAAATACGAGCAATGCGTCAAAAGAGATGCCGTGGCTATCTTCGTCGTGGTTGTTTGTTGCTGCAGTTTTGTTCCATCTCCTTTCATCGCTTGGTCGTGCTCCATCCCCTCTAATTCGTTGTATTCGTCGTCAGGCTCTTGGCCACCGGCGGCCGCTATCGGTGTTCTCGATCTTTTTCCGAGCGCGCCTTCTTCTTTCTTATTCGTCATAGCCCCAAAATCGGTTATCATCTCTCCCTGCCATGGTGCCGTTATCGTATTTCTCGCGTACAATTTCTTGCGTAACGTTCGCGCCAACCTTTTTAAGCTGTCGAAATCTAATTTAGTGGTCCCGACCGATTTGCTGCTAGTTGTCTTTCTTGCCTCCGCGTTTGCGGACGCGTGTCCCGTGTATTCTAATTTTTGCCAAGTCTGAAACTCTTTTTCGTTGCTTTCGCCGATTAAACTGATCATAACTGCCATTACCGCGGTTAAAATCTGCGCGTTTTGAAGCGTAATTTCTCTCGCCGTGTTGATTTGCTCTTCTTCTCTCGTCATCTCTTTCGTGACTAAGTTTGATTCCAACGAAAGAAATTCTACGGCATCGAACAACTCGTGTCTGGCGCATGCAAACGCCAGCGACTTTAAACGCGTCAACACTTCCTTCATTAGCCCTTGAAATGCTCGAATGTGACTCGAGGTTCTCTTCTGACAAACGTCACCCGGTAGCTTCAAGTTTAAAACGTACGCAATCATCTTCAATCTTTCCACGCGTTCTTCGGTCGTGGATCCTCTTTCATAGATTTCAGTAAACCTGTGCGAGTGCGGTAACCGACTGAGTTGTTCGCTCGTCGTCGGTTCCTTCAAGAAAAAGTCATTATGACACACCGGCTCTAAAATCTTGGACAAGTGCGACTTCTTTTGTATCAACAGCTGTGCCAACGTTTCGATTCCGTCGAATTCTTTGGTCCATGCGTCCCCTTCTTCCCCTTCTTCTTTCTTCTCGAATCTATTAATCTTCTTCAGGCGTTCCCTCGCGGTACCTGTCGGCCCCGCCGAAATAGTCTTCGAAGGATACGAAATGTCGACGCGACCGTGTTTATTTGCTGTAATTTCTGCGGGCGTATACTCCTCCATCGCTCTCGATCGCACGTTCCACATGTCTTCAAACAAAAGACTTCCGGAATCTAACGCGTTGTACGGCGTTATTTCTTCGCGTTTTTGTTCATCTCCATCTTCTTCTTTTTCTACTCCTTTTCGCTTCTTCTTCTTCTTTTCGTCGTCGTCTCCTTTTTTCTTCTCAACTTCCTCCTCCTCCTCGGAAAAAGAATCATCCAACGCCTTCTCCTCCTCCTCTTCCTTTTCGTTACGGTCGTCGCATTTCAAGCGCTCTAAGTGCTCTCGATATCGCGAAGAGGAGTGTACTAACAGCGCGAACCATTCTCTCGGCGTGATCTTCTTCTCGTCGTTTTCCTCCTCCTTTTCTTTTTCCTCGATAGAACCAATCGTCGTCGTCTGACTCGTCGTCGTCGTCGTCGTCGTTTGATTTTTTTTGCGTAAAGTTTCTTCTTCGTCGTTTTGGTGTGATTTGATTTTCGTCTTTCCCTTCGTCTTCTTCTTCTTCTTCTTCTTCTTCTCGTCGTCGTCAAAATCGTCGCGCTGCTGCTCAACCGCACCCGCACCCGCCGCCACCGCTTTTGGAGAAGGAGAAGGAGACGAGGTCGTCTCTTTACTCCGCTTCCGCTTCGGGTACGGAGAGCCCGCCATGGTGATGGTGAAAGATTTTTTTAATTTTCTTTCCAGATGACGAGCAGTCGTCTGTTTGTGACGAAACTGCCTTCTTTGAATTTTTTTGAGGAGTGAAGCCAAAAAGAGATTGAAAGAAGCGCTGTGATGAATAGTGAGAGAAGTTGAGCACCCCTTTCTATTTTTTTCTCTCTCTTACATTAAATAGGTTTATTAAACGACTAGTGTTGCTACGAATTACGATATCATCGCGAGTATAGTATTAATCCTGTAATATCCCGAGGATCTCTTCGTCTCGGTATAAGAGGAACTCTTTCTTTTGCGGGCCTTCGTCGAGCTTGACGGCTTGACCGCCAAACTCCGGGAGCAAGACTTTATCGCCGGCTTTAACGCCTGTAATAATAATAGTATTAAGTCATCGTTAGGAAAGAGACTCAATGTTGTTCGTGAGTAAAAAGTCGTACCGTTTGGAATTAGTTTCCCGTCCATTGGACTCGGTCGCCCCGGTCCGACGGCGACGACGACGCCGGCGTTGAGCTGTAGTTATTTAATAGAACAAGAAAGAAAGAGAGAAACATCATCCAATCGTCAGTCACGCGCAGAAAAGCGAGAGCTCTACTCATCATAAAAAAAAGAAAACGCGTCCATCATCATCCTCTGTTTCAGCTCTTAAAGAGAACGTCCTCCCAATGTGGAGCGCTCTCTCTCTCTCTCTCTCTCAGATAAACAAACCAAAATCGAAATTCATAAAAAGAAGACTAAAGAAGAAGACAAAGAAGAAGAATGAGAATGAGAATTCATCCGACGTACTTTACTTCCGACGGTTTCTGGCAACAAAATCCCCCCGCTCGTTTTCGTCGCCGCGACTGCTCTCTCCACCAGAACTCTGTCCATCAGAGGAATCAACTTTTTTACCGCGCTCATCGTTTTGTTGTGTCGTTGATGAGTAGTTGCTTCTCTTCTGTTTCCCCGTAAAGGAGTGTTAATCAGTGACGGCAGACTGACGAAAAATTTCTTTTTTTTCAACTTTTTTTCACAAAAAGACAACCACTTTTTTTCTGTTGAGAAAAGTCTCTTTCAAAACCCATCACTCGCGCGCGCACTCGCACCACACGCGCTCGCTTTCTTTCTCTCCTCGTCCTCTCTGCTGCTTAGTATTAATGATCGTCTCCTCGACGAATTTATCATCATCGTCGCGAGTTTCTTCTTGGAGAGGAAAGTCTACTTTTTTAAAAACGACGTCAATTGGCTCCAAATCCTCCTCCAAAATATCTCATCGGTCAACTCGTTACAAAAACATTATAAAAATGGAAAACTTTGAATCGACGCCGAAACCGGAAGGTGCTCCCGAGTGCACCGTGTATTACACTCCCGAGTTAGTCTCGAAAGCGATCGCGGAGTTGACCGCGGAAAGCGCGAGAAGTGCGATTGAAGAGAGAGGGTACTTCACGCTCGGATTAGCCGGCGGGAGTTTGATTAAAATGCTTTCCGGATTGAAGAAGGACACAAACGAGGAGAATAAAATTGAGTGGGAGAAATGGCACGTATTTTGGGTGGACGAACGATGCGTGCCTTTAGACGATCCAGAGAGTAACTTTGGTGGCGCGTACGAGACGTTGTTTAAGGACGTGCCAATCCCGAGAGAGAATTTGCACGCCATCGACGACGGTTTGTACGAAGCGAACGAAGGCGCGAGCGCAAAGTCGGCGGAGGCGTACGATAAAGAGTTGAAGAGCTTATCGGAGACAATCTTACCGAAAGGAGACGGTGGATTGCCGATATTTGATCTGTTGTTGTTAGGTTTTGGGCCGGATGGGCACATATGTTCGTTATTTCCGAATCATTCGCTGGTGAAAGTGAACGACGCGCGATGGATTTTACCCATCGCGGATTCGCCGAAACCGCCTCCCGAACGCATCACGTTTTCTATGCCAGTGGTGAATATGGCGAAACGAAAAGTATTTGCCGCCGTAGGGGAAGGGAAAGCAGAGATGGCGAAACACATCTTAGAGGATGCAAATAAAACGGACGGGTCGATACCGGCGGCAATGGTTAAAGATGCGGAGTGGTTGTTCGATACGACCGGATCGAGTAAATTGACGACGACGCACGTTAGGTTTGAGTTTCCAGGAACGCCGACGCTTTTGGGTTTAGACACGAAAGAAGAAGACTGATTTATGATGCGATGATGGTTGGTAGAAGAGAAGCGTGTAATTAAAATATTATTATCGTCATTATCGTTGTTATTACTTCGCATTATTGTTCATATAAATCTCTGGATCGTGCGCGAATCGCAAAAGGTTATATTTGTGTTCGCGTTCTTTCATGCCTTTCCATCTGACCGCTTCTGCCTCTTCCATATCAATTTGCTTGAACTCTTCGTCCCAATCTAACTGAGTGGTCGCCAAATCTTTGCACGGAAATGCCTCGTTCTCTTTAGCAATCTCGTCGTCTTTGTAATACGTCTTCTTTTCGCTTTTTTTGAAGACGTTTCCGAAACCATCTTTTTTATCTTTCAGATCTTGTTGTTTACGGAGAAGTTGTAATTTTTTCCGGAGCGGAGCGAGTTCGCGCTTTAACTTTTCCACGTTCGATTCGGTCGCTTCTTCTTCGAGTTGTAACGCAGTATCCATATCTTTCTCTGCTTCTTCCCACTTAAGCAGTTCCAAGCGCGCCTTTGCCCTTCGCATGAGCGCTTTGACGTTATCTTTCTCGCAATCCAACGAATCAGAAGCGAACGCTTCCGCCTCTTTATAATTTTCCATCTTCAAATGTAGCATCGCGAGATTGTTATAAATCTTATGCGCGACTTGAAAGGACTCTTTGTTTTTCTTTTCTCCGTCTTTATCGAATTCGCCTTGCGGTTCTCTCAACGAAAAGACATCCGCGCCTTTATCCCACATGAGTTTCGCTCGGCGATACCGCTTCGTTTGATATAACATGCGGCCGCGCTCCAACATTTTCTCGCCGTACTCCAACCGTTCTCTGTGCGACATCGCAAACTTATCATCTGTAACGCTATCGTCGGTAACTTCAACCACTTTAACTACAAATAAAGCTGTGAAAGTAATCGTTTGCGTCTCGGGTAAAAGCGCGTCGCATAACTGATATTCCGAGGAGGCAAAAATTTTCACCTCGGCGATATCGTTCACCCGCATTTTTAAAAGCGCTTCTTCCAACCCTTCCGGATGCGTTGAGTCTCCAATCGCGAATTTGTGTTCCACCCACGGTACTTTGCTTTTCTCTTCCTCGTTTTCTTCGGCGTACTCGCACAAATCTTTCACTTCAAGTATGATTGAGTTTCCTTCTCTCAAAAGCGGAGGCGTTACGCTCGTCTTCGTTTTGGCAGCTCTCCGAGAGAGAAACTTCAACTGCCCTTGACCCGCGCATATGTCCACAATCACTTCTTCTTCTTCTTCTTCTTCTTCTTCTTCTCGCAGCACGGTTTCCTCCTTCTCGTCCTCCTCTTCGGATGATCTTTCGCGCATGGTGTGGTGTCTCGTCGTCCTTGTTGTGTGTTCCATTTTATATTTTTCAAGGCGTTACTCGTATTTTTTAAGTTTTGTCTACAAATAGTTCTTTCAATGCTAAAATTTTAGTACGTTTTAGATATATTCTCTCTCTGTCTCCCCAATCGTCGTCGACGTCGTGCAATGCCAGCCGTCCGTCCCGAGTTCCCCGTCTGCTCTTTTCCCCGTGTTGTTCTCCAAGCGCTAGTCGCTCGAAAGAAAACGGTTCCAACCTTCTCGCGAAAACTCTCTCTCTCGTGTTCTGCTACTAAGTTTTTTTCTATGCGTGTTTATACATACATACATAAAACTTCTTAAAGCTGCACACCTTCTCTGACGATATCGTACGGGATCGGCGTCAAGATTTCCGTCTTGACGTTTTCCAAAGTAAAACCCTCTCTCGGCAAACCCACCGGTGCTCTCTTCGTGACAATCTTCTTACCCGCCTTCTTCGCCGCGGCGTGCGCCTCGTCGTTCGCCTTTCTTCTCGCTAAGAAATCTTCTCTGCATCGAGAGTGTTGCACGTGCTCGTAACGGATGTGAAGTCTCTTACGGATGATTCTGCCACCGACTTGCTTGTTCACCTCGACACCAACCGCGTGCGGAGTAACATCCCAGACGACGCCAGTTCTACCTTGGTACACCAAGTACGGCATGCCCTTGTGTTGAGAAGAATCAACTTTGATGTCAACGTAGTCTCCAATCTGCGTGATATGAATGGGATCAAAAAGAGAATAATTAGTCAGTTTCAATAATTAATAACGCGATTCATCGACAACATCTGCTCGAAACACGTCGCCTCGCGTCACACGCGCGCGCGGAAGCACGCGCGATTTTTTTTTCTCAAGGGAAGAAACCCCACAAGTAGTGGGTCGAGGCCGTCGACGAAAATTGAACGAAATGTGTCTTTAAAACACCATCGCGAACGGAAATATCGCCGTTTCTTTCCACGAATGCCTCAAAACATGCGCGGAGTACGCGCGAACGATTTGATTCCAGGAAGAAACGAACGCATTCCCGTCTACATCGATGGTTTTCGACGCCCGAAATTTGAGAAAAAAAACAACTACGCGCGAGCAGAAAGCGGATTCTGTATCACTTACTCTGAACGTTCTCAAATACGTCGTCGCGTTCTTCGGTCCGTTTTGGCGGAAACCGCGCGTGAACATGTTTCTCGTGCCATGTCTGAGACCTCTGCTTCGTGCTCTTTGATTACCCATGTTTGTTTATTCGCAGTGGTAATAAATTTGCGCCTATTTCAATGAAGAACCAAAACTGTACGACTGAGAGAACAAAAAGAGAGTCCTCGTCTGCGACCTGAATTTCGACCATAAACAAAAAAAAGTTCCTGTCCCTTTCGTCGATCGTTTTTGTCTCTTCTCCTTCTTCTACCTTATAACGTTATTCTTGGGGAACGTCCTCATTCTTAATAAGAAGAAGACAAAGCGTTGTTGTGTTGTTCGGAAGAAGGTGGTGGTCTGTCTCTCCCCGGTCGTCGGTTTCCCTCTGTGAGAAGGCGCATCCTCTTCCTCCAACGACGCATCAATCATCTCATCCCCGTCGTCGTCGTCATCCAACGAAGACGAAGACGAAGAAAGTTGTTCTGTTTTCGTTCCGTTCCTTTTCTGCCAGACAGACAAAAGAACGGTCGACGACGACCCGAGAGAGAATCGAATTTAATAATCTCTTTGAAAAACGCTCGTCGTTTTCTTCCCGCTTTACCTGTTGTCTCGTTCGTCGATTCATCAACGAAGAAGCCTCAAAAACACTCTCGAATCTCTCCGCACAGAAGAAGAAGAAGAAGAAGAAGGAGAGTAAAAGAAAATGCTGAAAGAGGCGATCAAAGCGGTCGCGGCCGCGCGAAAGAAGAAGAAAGGGCGAGAGATCGCAGAAAAGTCGATCGCCGAAAAAAAGTCGACAACAACATCAGAAGAGAGTGATGTTGACGACGATGATTCCTTACCTTCATCGATCTCGGATGAAGAAGACAAAAACAAAAACAAAAACAAGGAGGCGAAGAAAAGAGGGAGGAGTTCGACGGATTCTGGGGAAACGTTTGAAACCACAACGACGGGGACGAATAACAACGGTACCTCGGAGGATTCGGATGAAGACGGCGAAAAGAAAGAAAAGAATAGAAAACGAAGGATGAGGAGGAAAGGGAGTCCGACAGACACGGACGACGAGGAGGAGGCGTATGTGAGAGAACTATCCACGCAACAACAACGGCTGAAGAAAGTAAAGAGGACGAATATGATCGATACAAATACGGCGATGATGACGGCGCTCGGTGGTGGTGCCGTTCCGGCTGCGCAAGTTGCACCGATAGCAGTTCCACAGCTGACGTTAGACCAAATTCAGCAGTTGCTTGCGCAGCAACAATTGATGCAGATGCAAAATTTGCAGCAACAGTTTGTACTGCAGCAACAGGAGCTCATGAGAAATCCGCCGAAAGATTTCATGTCAGCGTTGCAGTTTTTGCAACAGCAGCAAGTCCAAGCCATGTATAATTTTAATAATTCTGGTGCCAATGCAGCCTCCGCTGCAGTCATGTTGAATCAAGCGACATCTGGATCGTTACCCCCGAGCCTTTTAAATTCTCTTTCTTCGGCTATGAACGGCGGCAACATAGGAAACAACGCGCTCGCGCCTTTGATTCAAGAGGAATTGCAGTTAAAGTTGAAGCAACAACAGATGAAGGAGTATCGAAAAGAACTTAAAAAGAAAGAAAAACTCCTCGAGAAGCAAAAGAAGTATCCGTACGCGAATGAGAGTTTTAAAAGTATCATGAGTCAGCAATTGGAAGGTTCGATGGATCAACAAATGGAAGAAGACGAGGAAGGTGACGAAGAACGAGCAAGGGCGACAGTCTCAGTTCAAAGACAAAGCGATGATAGTGGTCGCATCGCGCCCAAAGCGGGAGCATCTGGTATTGGAGTCCCGACGCAGTCGGCTGCTACGACGACAACAACGATAACGCCTAGTTTGAAAGAACAAAGAGAAATCCTGAACGCCAAAAACGCGAACCACAAGGAAGCGTCGCAATTCGTTTCTGGACGCGCCTGCGGCGTGCAAGGATGCGAATTACTTTGCGAAAAAAGTCGCTCCTTAGTTGGTGTCGTCCAACAGTGCTGCGAAATGCACAAACGCGAAGACAGTTTCAACTTAAAAGAAAGAGAAGGCGTCTTTCGATGGTGTTTCTACTGTCATCGTCCTCAGAAAATCGAAGAGTTTTCATCGAGTAGTAAATCTATTTGCAAGGAAAAGTTTGCGTTGCGAAAGCAAAGACGTAAGTTGGCGAGTCAAAAGCAGAAACTTTTAGCGGAAGCGTCGAAGACGCAGATAGCGATGCAACAATACGTGACGGTAGAGCATCTTCAACAACAACAACAACAACAACAACAACAGTTGATTGAGATGATGCAGTCGAAACAAGCGAAATCAAAATCTTCTAAGAAGAAAGAAAAACGACCGAGGACGTCGGAGGAAAAGGAAGCCATGCGCGCTTTGTGCGATATCCTCGCCGATGAGGAACGAAGAGAGAGCGAAGAGAAACAGCGCGCCGAGAAAGAATCGTCTCAAGAAGATGCCTGAGGAAAAGGCTAGTAGAAATTTAGTAATAATACGAGTGTAAGAAGAAATACAGAAGATATAAAACAAATAATACGCAACATTCGCTATTACTATCTCGCTTACTTATTGAATCACCACTTACACTTGCTTGCTGAATTGCGTCTCTATGCGTTTCTTCATCGCGTCCACGTCGTCAAATCTCTTTTTTATTTCATAAAGTTGACACAACCTTCGCATTCGGCGAAATGCCGTTGGCGTGTGACCGATACCAACCGCGTCGGTTATTTTTACCGATCTCTCCAAGACAACGATGGCGTCTTCTATGCGTTCCAACAAGAGCAACGCTTCGGCCATGTGATGTAATGTCAGCGCAATCTCCGGATGGTTCTCGTTTTCAAACACGACTTGCTTCAAGTTCAAACTCGTTCGATAGTTTTCGTACGCCTCTTTCGGCTTGTTGTTTTGCAACATGCATGAAGCCAAATTATGCAACGCTGCTGCTATTGTCGCTTCCGCTTTATATTCTGCTCCTTTTCTCTTATCTACTTTACTACTACTATCACTACTACTGCTACTACTACTACTATTTGGCGTCGTCTCTTTCAATTCTCTCAGTAAATCCAAGCACTCTTTGTATAATCCTTCCGCTTTCTCCCACATTCGTTGCGTCCTCGCGAGTTCCGCCAAGTTATTCAGCGCCGCCGCGACGTGCGCGTCCTTCTCTCCAAATCCAAGCTTTGCTTCTTTCAACGCGCGTTCGAAACATTTCAGAGCGAACTCGATATCTCCGGCTAAGAATTTTTCGCGTCCCAAGTCGGTATACACTCGCCATTGCGCCGTGTGTCTTCCTTTTTTACTTTTCCCGTTCGTTTTCGTCGTCGTTTGTTCTTCTTCTTCGCCTTCGATGTGCACTTCCACGTCTTCCATATTTTCTCTCTCCTCTTTCGTTAAAGAAGAAGGCATTTTCTTCTGCGCGTCCCTTCTTCCTCTTCCTCCTTCTTTTTCGAGACACGAGGCGTGCGAGAGGAGAAAATATGATGGAAGACGACCTGGAAGAAGAAAACCGTTGTTGTTTTTGTTGTTGTCGTTATTCGTATTCGTATTATTACTACGAGGATGCTGATGACGACGACGACGATGATGCGTTGCGAATTGCGTTGGTGATGATATCGAAATCGTTTCCGTCGTTCGTGTCGTCCCCGAATTAAAGAGAAACGCATCGTGCGCAGCTGCAGCAGTAGCTGCAGCAGCAACAGCAGCAGCAGCGGCGGCGGCTCGAAGAACGACTCTTTCCTGCGTAAACGTCGTCGTCCTTCTCAAAATCATCATCTCAACACAAAACAACAACAACTGTCATTTTTCTTTCGTTGTTGTGCTTTTTTCTCTTCTGAGGTGTCTGACTGACAGAGTGAACACATTTTTTGCACCAGAGAAAGAAGAAGAAGAAAAAAAGAAGAAGAAGGAGAAAAAAGTCAACACAACAAACAGACAAAAAAGAACGTTAAAAAACACCACTGTACACAACACACATCAGAAGAAGAGTAGTAGAATAGTGTTAGTAGTATGAATATATTCTTCTAAACAACGCGTGTGTTTTATGAGTAGTATAATAGTAGTGTGAGTATTACTCTTTGAATGATGACGACGACGAATGCGACGACGACGAAGAGTTTTAGTAATAACAAGAAGACGAAGAAGAAGAAAAAGATGAGCAAAATCATCGAGACCAAAACGAACGAGAACGAGGAGAAGAAGGGGAAGAAAAGTGATGATGCTATAGAAGAAGAAGAAGAAGAAGAAGAAGAAGAAAACGACGACTTTAATAAGACGAATAGTAATAATAACGAAAAGACTTTTACGACGATTCCAGAGCACATCAAAACTTTGGCGTTGAACCAAAAGGAGAATCTCGCGCGTTTACTCATCGTCAGCATCTGCAACCGAAAAGATTTGTTCGTTAAAAAATCGACTTTACAGACATTCGACGGCGAAGACTTTCAGCTACTCCGAAACGTTCGAGAGTTATATTTGAACGAGAACGACATCGAAAGAGTAGTCAATTTAGACCGACTTCCAAAGAGTTTAAAGTTGTTACACATCGAAGGGAACAAATTGAATTCGTTCGAGGGCATCCGCGACGTACCGAATACGCTCCAAACGCTCTCGATGAGGAATAATTCAATACGCGACTTCTCCGAAGTCGCGAGAAAAGACGGAAGGAAATGGGATTTAGAATATCTAGATGTTCGAGAGAACGAGTTTGGTAACTTTGCGGATTTACGGTTGGTGGAAGAATTTGTACATTTGAGAGAGTTACGGTTGAGGAGCGAGGAAAACGACAAAAGCGAGAATAATAACGATAAGAAGAGTAACAAGAAGAACAATCCGGTGTGCAAGTTACCTTCGTATCGCATGGCCGTGCACGCGTTTATTCCTTGGTTGGAAATGTTGGACGATATTGGGTTTACCGCCAGTAGTGCGTTGGTGATTGAAGAAGAGAAGAAAATTTTTGAACGAAAACGAATATCTTCGTCGCAGGAAGCTTCGGAACACCAGCGCCATCAACACGTGGAAGAAATCATAGAGGACGATGAAAAAGACGACAACGAGACGGTAGGAGAAGAAGAAGAAGAAGAAGAAACGACGTCGACGTTGTTGTCCCTCGAAGACGACGAGGAAGATAAAGAGAAGAAGAAAACGGCAGCGCAGAAATGGAACGCGAGCGTGAAAATCGACGAGCAACAACAACAACAAGTACAACCTTCTTCGCGACCACTGTCGAAACCGTCGCCTTCGTCCTCTTCGAAACTGATGAATCATATTTTGCGGAACAAGCTAAACGTGTCTTCTTCTATCGCGAAAAGGAAAGATGAGGGCATGCAAACGACGACTACGAATAATAATAATAATAATAATAATGATAGCAACAGCAGCAATAATTATAGAAGTAGTAGTAGCAATAGCAATACGTTAACGTCCAAGTTAGAGAGAGAACTCTACGAGCTGAAGAAAACGTTCGAAACGAAACGACGTGAAAACGAAACTTTAAGCGGTGCTTTGATGGAAGTCACGAACGAGGTAAAGCAAATCGACCACGAGACGTCGGAGATGTACGAGAAAAGCGCCAAGTTAGCGGAACTCTCGAATTTGAATTACGCTTCCGCAAACAGGTATAAAAATGAAGTGGACTTACTGAAACGAGAGTTGAAGGAAAATCGCAAAACGCTCGAAAACGCTCTGAGTGGCGAAGCCGAAGCGTTGGAGGAAGTGAACACTCTGAAATCGACCATAGAGTCCATCAGAAACGAATACAATCGAACGATATCTCGAATGCGCGACGAACACAAGATGGAAATTCGAAAGGTTTCGAAAACAGTCAGTTCGTTGGAGGAGTTGGAATACGCCGCCGAGGACGAAATCGAACATTTACAGGGAAGGATACGAGAGATGGACAAAGACTACTCGAAGAAGTTAGAAGACGTCACGAACGAGAGGAATGCAATCACGAGACGCTTGGAGGCTTCGTTCGAGGAATTGAAAGAGTTGGATTCAGTGTTAGCGACGGAAACGGAAGCGCTAGTGACTGCGGAGAGTTTCGCAGAGGAGTTGTCGACGACCAACGAAAGTTTGAAGAATGAAATGAAGGAGATGAGAGAAGAGTTGATGAGATTGCGGAAAGAGGTGCCAGAGTTGGAAAGTAAGAAGGAAAAGTTGAGCGACGAATGTGGATCTCTCAAAGAGGAGCTGAAAGCGAAAGAGGCCGCGATTGCTGCTCAACTCGAAAAGGTGAAGAAAGCGGATACAGACTTGGCCGAAGCTTCTTTGAAAGAGGAAAGCGCAAAGAAAGCAAACTTGGAGGTGGCGCACATGCGAGAAAGTCTGGACTTAAAATCTGCGATGCTCGAGAACTCGAACGCGTTAGTCACGAGCTTGAAAGAGGAAGTCGTAAAACTTTCCAAAGAGAACAAGGAGTACGCCGTAGCGCACGCCAAGTGTTCTACGACTTTAGAGAGTCAAGACGCCAGGGTGATACAGTTGGAGAACGAGTTGAAAACGGAACGTTCGAAACGCATGGCGTTTGAACGAGCACACGTTGGTAGCAAAGACGAGATTATTGCCAGGGACGAGATGTTGCACTGGGCCAACGGTGAGGTGGAACGGTACGGGATCTTATTAGAGGAGGTGAAAGAGGAGAAGGAGGAAATCATTGACATTGCGCGAAACTTGCAAGAGCAATGCGACGACTACAAGCGAATCGCGGAAAGAGCGTTCAAAGAGAAGGAAAGCGTCGAAGAGGAAATGCGAATGCTTTTGAGTTCACAAATACGACGCGAAGAAGAATTTGATATGGTGCGGCAAGTGTTCGCGAAAAGCTCGTTGATGAGCGGAGGCAGTTAGAAGAAACAACACGCATGACGAATATATATTTTTGAAACGAAGACACGTAATGTACACTCAAATCGTAATAGTCCCACTCAAGGTTCTTAAAACGAACTTTTAATGTTCGTGCGACATCGCTACCAACGCGTTGACGTGGCATTGAAAAGGCAACAAGGGCGTCTTTGCTTTTCTTTCACAAACTCCTTTTTTTCTACTACTCTTTCAGAATTAATTCTCATTTGCCTAATTAATGAGCGTAATTACTGTTTCCCTTCATTTATGTATTGTTCAATTAATATTTTCTCGCGTGTAAAGTAATAAAATGGCTGAAAAAACATTCAATTCGGTAAGAACGTTCGGGAATGATTATATTTGTTTTATTAATTTTAACGGAAATATGCTCCATATAAAAGATATCATAAGTAGTCTGGGGATAATAAAACATATAAAACATGATATGGTATAGTTGAAATAATTCATGAAGTACAAACAAGGATTTAAAATCCACTTACTAAAATTTAAATAATTAATAAATTTAAACAATAAATAAACTTCGTGTAAATATATGATTTTAGTAAATGTATTTAACGAATAAATCGAATAATATATTAATATTCCCAAAACGTGCGCTTTGACTCGGGAAAATGTCATTGCACGCGTTAAATAAAAATTTATCTCGCCAGAGGCTCTTTTTTTTAAAAACAAGTACTAGAAAAGTAGAGAGCGTGCTTTTCGTTTTGCACTCACTGCTAAAAGCGCGCTTTAGAATCGCTTTGAACCCACACTCATAATAGATAGTACTCTCATTTCCGCACGTTTTTCGTGCGTCTTGTTCGCACACCGAAGCTACATTGTCCTCCGAGTTTTGTTTCCTTTTTCTGTGGGGCGTTCGGTTTTTTTTTCTCTTTTTTTTGCCCAACCAACAAAAATTCTCTGTCAGAATCAGATTCCAAGAAATCTTCGAGAACAACTTTTTTTGTGCCAAACCATCGCAAAGAATTCGAACAAATTCGCTCCGAAAACGCCATAACTACACACAAAAAACTAGAATAAAGATGTCTGCTTTAACTTCATCGTTCACCGCCAACTTGGTTTCGGTCAAATCTGCCGCCAAGAAGTCCCAAAAGGTTGTCGTCGGCGTCCACGCGTCCAACGAATTCGCCAAGAAGGTACGAAAATTTCTTCGCTAAAAAAACTCTTGATTTCTTTTGTGTTAATCGCGCGCCGATCGGTGGTTCGAACACGCAGTCGCGAATGGAAAAACGAGAATGTTCGCATCGATTTGAATAAAAGTGATGTTTAGCTACGTTTTCCTCGCGTTCGAGTCGAATTCCACGTTTATTTTAGCATCCGTCGTGGGCGTTTTCACTCACCGAATTTTTCTCTTTCAACCATCATCACTCCCTTCTGGAACGCTCTTTCTTGCTTCCTTTTGTTCTTTGCTTTCGCAAAAAATTGAAAAAAAACAGAGCATCTCCTTCGTCGCCGCGTCTGTCATCGCGTTGCAAGCGTCCCCGGCGTTGGCGATGAACGCCATCGAGCTCACGGATAAGAGAGCCGAAAACGTTGGTGGTTTGCAGCTCATCTACGAGGTATGTATTTCGTCCTTCGCTTGGATTTGAAACGTATTCGTTTCCGAAACTTTCGCGCGCGCTGCTCTTTGCTCTTCTTAGCCAGGAAAAAAGAGAGAGTTCTCGCAAAAACCAACCAAAACTGGTGAAACAAACAAAAGAGATTTTCTGCGTCATCCGATTTTTAATTGATTCGTTTGTTCTTTGCGGTTGGAAGACGAAAAAAGAGTTCGTTATTTGAGAGGAATTTTTTCTTACCAACAAGTCTTCTTCTTCTTCTCTCTTCTCTTACAACAGGCGCGTGACTTGAACATCAACGAATCCACGAGAGGCGACGGGGCGTCCAGATTTGCTTTGCAAAAGTTGTCCACGGAACAAACTGCGGCGAGAGCGAAGGAAGCGACGGCCCGTTTGTCCGGGGAAGTTTCGGAATACGTCAACAAGAAGTACTGGACCCAAGCCGGTAACGCTTTGAGACGTGCTGTGTACACTTTGAGATTTGACGTCAACAACCTCGTCGCGGAGAAGGGTGGTGATGCGGATGCCGCCAAGGACTTGTTCAAGACCATCGAATCGCTTGACTTTGCTATCCGATCGAAGGACTTGGACACCGCCTCCCCGTTGGCCGCGGCGGCTGCCTCCAAGGCGGACGCCATCCTCGCCGCTTTCTAATCATCTAATTTAAAAATATTAAGAATTATTTAGAAAGAGAGAGAAAGAGGGTGTGCGTTTTGCAGTTGAACGGCTTACGGTTGCGATTTGTAATAAATCGCGTTTTCTTTTACGAACACTCAGAGAAAAGAGAGAGAGAGAGAGAGAGAGAGGAAGAACTTTTTGCATCGACGAGAGAATAGAACTCTCGGAGACATAGAGAAAAAGAGAGCGAGAGACGGAGAGAGTGAAAATAATAGTGTTTATTTTATGTAATGGTAAACGCCCGGGTTCATTTCGCTTTGAGCTGTGCGCGATTTTTTAGTTGAAAACGAGTACTTAACCTTACTTACGCGTCGTATTCGCGTTTACCCCTTTGCGTTTATGATATCGCGTCCGACAAAAGTCTTTTCGCGATTTCCCTCACTTTTCGTCTTCGGAACAGACTAAGAATTAAACATGACGTCCCGTTCGTACCACTGCTCTCGCGTTTTCTCGCACCACCTCGACCACCACCGCCTCCAAAGAAGAAGATCGACAAACTCTTCTTCTTCTTCTTCTTCTTCTCGTCGTCTGAATCGTTCTTTCGTAAGGAAAACGACGACAAATGCATCGTCGTCTGAAGAATCGTCGTCGGAAGAACAACAAAAGTCTTCTTGGAAAGTCGTCTCCGAGTCTCCGTTTTCCAACAGCAGCAGTACTACTACTAATAATAGCACGAATAATAAGAATACTCTCGAGGATTCTTCGTTAGCATCCGAACAGCCGAGTAGGCTACGGATTGAAGCCGAGTCGTCGTCGACGAGAACAACGGAAGAAAATAATGTAGGAGAAGAGAAGGTTGGTGGAATACCAATACACTCGAGTCGACGCGCGACGAAGATGTTATTCACCTGCAACAAGTGCGGTACGTTTCTTTCATTCTCACAACAAAGTTTCTCATTCTCTCTCTTTTTCATTCGTAATGACGCATCGTAAGAAGATTCTGACCAAAGTAGTACTCCTCTCTCTCTTTCTCTGAAAACCGATTGTACGCGTTGAAATACAGAAACGCGAACCGAGCGAAAGGTAAACAAAGCAAACTTAACCACCGGGACGACCTGGGTCCAGTGCGGGAACCCGTCGTGTATGGTCTGGCACAAAATAGTCGATAACTTAGGTTTGATTTACGAGTGTTCCGAGATGGAGTAGTCGTTAAAACAGTAGTACATAGAGTAGTAGTATTCATTGACTTGATCAAGCGCTTTTGTTCGTTTGTCTTCTTCGTAGTATTTAGTAGAGGAGTCGTATTGGAAGTAAAATCTCATCATTGTATCCGTCACAAATTAGAGTAGTATTATTATTAAACTCTTTGTTGACGGGACTCATTCAGAGCTCTCTCTCTCTCTCTGTGTGTGTATACGCGCGCGCGCAAAGGAGAAAAAGTTGTTGTTGTT
>Ga0181597_10001553_pt1 | contig 25773 bp, 14 predicted proteins | sample 041ome_5_FD_148647 | JGI IMG/M metagenome (GOLD analysis project Ga0181597, IMG submission 148647) | Coastal salt marsh microbial communities from the Groves Creek Marsh, Skidaway Island, Georgia - 041403US metaG (spades assembly) | ecosystem: Environmental > Aquatic > Marine > Intertidal zone...
AAAAATTCACAACCTCACAGCGGACCCTATAAAATTGACCTTGAACATTGCTTCGTACCAGAGTTAGCGTTTGGGACTCGTTGATGTGTTCGGTGGAGCATTTCATGCACCCTACAAATCTCTACTTCGTCGAAGGAACGCAGAAGGGGTAGGGTGCACGCAGTGCACCATCACGCATCAACACGATCTTTGACAATTTGAACGTGATGACAGACGGTTGATGAGACTGAACAGCCCTTATTCGGGTGGCGGGGGCGCTTTGCACAGCAAAAGCCCCCGTATCAAAGAGCGCGTCGTGAGGAAGGCATGCAGGAGCATGCCCTGCAATCTATTTCAGGACAACCGGTTCCACTGGCGAGCGACTTACCGAAGACTTTTGTCCCACAGCGTGTTTAAGAAACTATGGGAAAACCCTTCAAAATTTCGCCAATTTCAGCTGTTGTCACAAACTCAATGACAGGCCCAAGTTGCTCAAGAGTATGGAAGAGTATCGTCAAGAGTATGGCAAGGGTATGAGTCTGTCCCATACTCTTGAAGACTCTTGAAAGTCACTGATGAACCAACGACTTGGGACCATTTCAAGAGTATGACGTTTCATACTCTTGAACCGTTGAATCGGTCCAGAGCGTTTGGGAATCAGTCAGGTTGAGCGGGACAGAACGCGATCAACTCTGGATTCCCCATCGTGGATTCGTTCCAACAGCGCACGAAAAAACCGACCGGAAAATTTCCCGGTCGGCTTTTTATCAGATGATCACCTTGGTGATGTGTCCGAAACGGTTTTCGAGAGTTTTGTTCGCCATCCCTGGCGATCCCGAAAACGCTCCTGATTCATCAGGCGATTTGCTTTTTGCGTCCGACGAGCGTTTTGATTCGTTCGGCGAGCAAAGCTGCGTCGAACGGCTTACGAAACGTTTCGTTAAACATGGTTCGGTCAAAACCGGAGGCAGTATCCTCATCACTCAGCAGTGCGATCAGAACAGTTTCCGAATATTCGGTGTTCTTACGCAGGTTTTGAGCAATCATGAGGGCTTCCTGTCGGCCCATTCCGAAATCCACCACAACGCAGTCCGGGTGCAATGACTCGGCCTGAATTCCGGCTTCAAATCCACTTGCGGCAACATCGATTTTGAAATCGCTGTCACCCATCAATTCATCCAAATTTGATCGCACGTTGCTATCCGCTCCTACGAGCAGGATTTTTCCCATTGCTTCGTCTTCGAGTTCTCCTAAAGGCATACCATGCTCTTTAAGGAATCGAATCAGGTGTTCACGGGGGATTCGACGGTCCTGTGATCCAGGGATCCTGTAACCGCGAAGTCGTCCCGAGTCAAACCATTTGCTGACGGTGCGGGGTGCAACTTTGCAGATCTTAGCTACTTGTCCAGTAGTAAAGATCGTCCTCATGGCGGGCTCTCCAATCAGATTCTCATTGCCAGTTCAGAGGGTTGTCAGTTCCCTCCTCAAAATTCACCCCCAGACTCGATGGTCGGCTGTACTAGCCATGGGTCCTTGACTTACACACCATCGTATTAAAATGTCGGGGTCGTTTGATTCCCATCCGCTTCTCTCCTCAGAAGCTTCCAGAAATCGCTTCATCCCGAATGAGATATCCGTGGGTCACAGACAACTCACTCGGGACCGAAATCAAACACAACTTTGAAGTGTTTCCACTGTTACTCAAAACCATGTCCTTTCGGATGCAAACTTTCATAACATCCCTGTTACGTTCTGAGTTGGACAAGCCGCGTCAGACACTTGCATCTGCCAAAAAGCATCGACATTCCTGATGTATCGACTTTAAGATGTTTGAGTGAAGCGCTTGCGAAGACAGATGGAGCAGTTCGACCAGAGACAACGGCAGCCCTGATTGTGACTGCCAGCAATTCGCCTAATTGCCTGAAAAATCAGGAGTTACGGCGTTATCCTGCCGGGCGTTCCGGCTAATCAATACAGCCGGACCTGTCCCGAAGAGAATTGTCGTTGGCGCGCCAAGAGTATTAACGCCTTTTCGACTTTTGCGTCCGATGAGGATGAAGCCGGTCTTTTCTGATGATGCAAATGGGCGGTCAGATGTCACGCTGCATCGGAGGAAGAGGACTCTCCCGAACTGTTGTTGGGTTTGAATTCCCCGTGCTCGTCCACCTCATCAAACTTCACCGACATCCGTTTGGAGACCCCCGATTGCTCCATGGTGACGCCGTAAAGCACATCGCAGACCGTCATTGTCGGTTTACGGTGGGTGATGATGATAAACTGGGTCGATTCCTGGAACTCTTTCAGGACATTGATAAAGCGGTCGATGTTCGCTTCATCCAGCGCGGCATCCACTTCGTCGAGGATACAAAACGGGCTCGGTTTGCTCTTGAAGATCGACATCAGCATCGCCACGGCGGTCATTGTCCGCTCGCCGCCACTAAGTAGTGAGATGCTTCTCAGCTCTTTTCCGGGAGGCCGGGCGACAATTTCTACACCACATTCCAGGATGTCATTCGGGTCTTCGAGAATGATGTCCCCTTCGCCACCTCCAAAGAGTTTGCGGAATAACTCGCGGAAATGTTCGCGGATCTCGTTGAAACTCTCCTGAAACAACCTTTTACTCTCGGTATTGATCTTACGAATGATCTCTTCCAGAGAGTTGCGGGCTTCCATCAGGTCTTCGAGCTGAGTGCTTAAAGAAGTGTAGCGTTGTTCGAGTTCATCCAGATCGGCGAGACTATCGGTATCGACAGACCCCATCATCTTACGTTTGCGACGCAGGCGATTCACACGTTCTTCAAGTTCCGCATGGATGGTTTCGTAGTCGAGTCCTTCCGGGTAAACGAGTTCGGCAAGATCTGCCGGTGTTGATTCGGTTGTGCTGTCAGCGTCGTCTATTTGTTCCGTTGGCTGTTCCGCAGTTTCCAGAGTGTTCTCGTTTGATTCCTTGGTGGGCTGAGGGGAGAGTTCGTCCGGTTCTTCTGAACGATCGTCTTCTTCGTAGGAAGATTGTTCCTCGTGGTAGTCATCGAGATAGGTGCGGATGGCGGAGGCTCCGCTATCGACGACATCCTGAATGACCAGTTGGTACTCTTCTTCAATTCGTTCGGAAATCGCCTGAATCTGGTAGTTGATGTCTCGCAGCTTGATTTCGGATTGGTGGAGTTCTTCGTCGATTTTACGTCGTGTACCGCGAAGATCGTTCTCCTGATGCTGCAATCGTCCACGTTGTAGACGGGCTTCATCCTTGGCAACCAGCAATGCTTCAGCACGAAGAGACAAGTCTTGCTCTTCCAGGTGCAATTCTGAAAGTTCCGCTTCAATATTCAGGACTGTCAGCATCGCATCACGATTGGCGATGCAAACCTGATCGTACCGCCGATGAGCATCCGATTGCTGTTGATCCCTCAATTTAAGGTCTTCGAGAATCCGTTCGTAGGATTGTTTCAAGCTGATGACGCGTTCTTCCTGCTTCGCCAGTTCGAGCTTGTCATCTGCCAATTGACGATCATGTTCGTGCAATTGCGTTTCGACGGCAGATTCTTCCGTTTCGATGGTGCCGATTTGTACCTGTAGTTCTTCGAGTGACTTGGCAACCGTCTTCAGTTGTTCTTCAGCCGTCAATTGTTCTTTGTCCAGATCTGTTAATCCAGACTCCGCATTTTGGACCGATTCACGAAGTGTCGATAATGCTTGTTGTTTTCGGGCGAGTTCTCCTTCGGAGCCCCCGGCGGTATTTTTGACTTCGCTCAGTGTCTCGCGTGTCTGCTGTAGTTCTTTTCGGGAATCTTCAATTTGTTGCTGAATCGCTGAGATCTCGCGTTCCAGATCTCCCATTCGGGTCTCTTCAAACTCGATCCGATCATCGTATTTGGTGAGATCTATTTTGAGTCGTCGTAGTTCACTACGGCGTGAGAGGATCGCCGATTCCTGGCTCATCGTGCCGACAAACAGTGTTCCGTCTGATTCCAGAAGCTCACCCTGTAACGTGACAAACCGATGGTTTTGTACTTTCTCGGATTGTTGTCTCAGCCGCATGGCGACTTGCAGCGTCTCAACGATCCAGGTGTTTCCGAGGAGTTCTGTCGCGAGAGCATTGTTGGAGGCTGTTGTGACGACCAAGCGGTCGGCTCGTGTGACGACACCCGGTTCGTCCTGAAACGATGATGTCTCCGCGACATCTTCGACAGTTTCGGGTTGGGATCGAAAACCGACTCGTCCTGTTATAGGACTTTTCGCATGCTTGAGATAATCGATAAGTGGCCCAAGTTCATCGATCAGAATCAGCCCGGCTTTACTACCCAGAGCCAATTCAACCAACGGAGCGTGTTCCAGATCGACTTCAAATTGATCGGCGACGCTTCCACGGATTCGATTCCAGGGAGACAGATCGGTTGATTGTGAGCGTTCCAGAATATCCTGTACGCCGATGCCGAGTCCTTCCTGACGACTTTCCAGGTCTTCGAGGACGGCTTTGCGAGCTCGTGACGCCGAGCGCTCTTCTCGCAATCGTGTGATATTTTGCTTGAGTTCCGTCAATGTCTGGCGACGCGTTTCACGTTGATTCAGCAATTGAGTGACATGCTCGTCAGCTTTCTGGACAGCATCGGCAGCCGACCGAACTTCCTCATGCTGTCTCAGCAACTCAGCTTCAATGTCGGTTATTTCGGACTCGAGTTTTGCCTGCTCTCTTTGTCCCAGTCGAGAAGATGACTCGAGGTGAGCACGTTGGTCGGCGATATTAGCCAGACGAGAGTTGGCTTCGGCCTGAATGCGGGTTTCTGCCAGGAGTTTCTGACGTAACGCTTCCACCTTCTGGCGGAGAGACTTGAGGGATTGGATCTGGGATTCGACCGAATTTTGTTTTTGCAGGATCGAGAGTTTGAGGGTTTCGTAATCACGAGATTGCTCGCTCAGAACCTCTTTTGTCCGCTCCATCTCTTGTTGGGCTTCATTGGCACGATTACTGGCGATCTGTCGCTGTTTGCGAAGTCGAATCGTTTCGGTATCCATTTCCAATCGACGCGCAGTTTGATGACGAATCGTCGTTTGATGCGCGGTGATTTTCTGACGATACTGGTTCGCTTCTCGTTCGACATTCCGCAGTTGGTCATCGATCTGACTGATCGATTGATCGAGTGTCTTGAGTTGTTCATCGATCAGATTCTGGCGTTCGGTCAGATCGGTTTGAGCCTGTTGAGACAACTTCAACTTGTGACGGTGTACTTCGTGGATCGCGTTGAAATGTCGGTGCTCGTCGGCAGACAGTCCTAACCACAACCCTTTGAGCTCTTCCGAGATTTCTCGATACTTGGCGGCTTTAGCGGCTTGTGAGCGTCGCGAAACCAGTTGTGCTTCGAGACTGTCGACGATGTCGGTCAGTCGTTTGAGGTTCTGATCGACCCGCTCCAGCTTCCGCTCGGCTTCCGCTTTTCGACCTTTGAATCGACTGATCCCGGCTGCTTCTTCAAATACGGCTCGCCGTTTGGCGGGGTTCGATTGGAGAATCTGATCGACGCGGCCTTGTTCGATGATGCAATAGGCCGAAGCACCGATGCCCGACCCGGAGAGCATGTCTTTGATGTCTCGTAGTCGTGCCGTTTGGTTATTCAGCAGATATTCCGCGTCGCCGCTGCTCCAGATGCGACGACCGATTTTGACTTCCTGATGTTCGGTCGGCAGAAAACCGCTGGAGTTGTCAAATGTCAGCGTGGCTTCCGCAAATCCGGCCCCTTTTCGACCGCTTGAACCGTTGAAGATGACATCGGTCATCTCTTTACCGCGGAGACTTTTCGCGGATTGGTTACCGAGAATCCATTTCACGGCGTCTACGACGTTACTCTTCCCCGACCCGTTTGGCCCCACCACGCCGGTGATGCCGGGAGAGAAGGCGAAACTGGTTTTGTCGGCGAAGCTCTTAAAGCCGATGACATCCAGTGACTTCAGCATCAGTGGGTTCCGGGTTTGTGACAAAACGGAACGCCTTGTCAGACGCTCCGTTCGGAAGTGGGTAACAGTGATGGAAGAGACAAACTCTCCCCCTCCAACAAATTATTTTTCAGATCGTTTGAAAAAGGAGAATGGGCTGGGATAAAGAGACTCACGCTCGCCGCGATTGAAGAATCCCGTTTTCTTTTTGGGTTCTTCGACGGTCGTCGAGTCGGTTGTGGTTTGTTCTTCTGTCATGGTGGGTACGTCTGCCGAGAGTTCTTCTTCGGGAGTCGTCACGTCGGCAGAACTCGCCTCACCGGTCTCTTCGGATTCGAGTTGTTCCGCCGTTGCAAGAGCGGCATCATTCTCGGCATTTTCTATTTCTTCATCCTTGGCACGGTCAGAATCGAGATTGTCATCGTTGAAGATGTTTGGTGCCATGGTCGGTCGTCCGATGCGTGACTTCTTCTGGTAAGACGCTTTGAATTCATCTTCAGGCCGCAGGTAAACACGACCGGCTCGCGGCAACGCATCAAATTCCAAACGACTGACGAGGTTTGACTGATTGCGTGCCTGAATCAATAACTGAGCGACATCCGGGTAACTGGCTCCCAGCTCGGAGACCGCTCGGATGACTGCGGGAACATTATTGGGAACCACACGTCGTTCGGTTTCATCGACCGTGATACGAGCGATGGTGATGGTGTCTTCACCCGCACGACCGGTGACCATGATGTCTTTCCCGGCTCGGCCAATCAGTGGCATGTTGAACTTCTGCCCGAGCCCGAACACAACAACTTCCGCCATCTTGCGACGAGTCATGTGAACCATCGGATCCCCTTCGACATCAAGAACATGCAACCGGAAACCGGAAGGCATCAGCTCTCCACGTACAAACGGATCGTTGGGGTCGAGTGCTTTCAAAGAGCGAAACGCTCCATATCGTGTTTCCGCAGAAGTCCCATCCAGCAAATCTCGCAAGGCCATGAAGGCGTCGGAATCGTCGACAACCGCCAATGCCGCCAATGAGAAAATCCGAAAGGCAGGTTCTTCTTTGGCGGTCTTTGCCAGAACTTCAATGCCGGAAGGATCTTCCATGTAGGCTAAAGCGACAGCCGAGTAAAATTGGACTTCCAGCGAAGGGTTTTTGAGTCCCGTTTTCAAAACGTTGATGGCCGGTTTTCCGATGGCTTCAAGTTGAATCGAAGCCTTTTCAGACGTGACGGGATCCTGAAGCTCATCAGAGAGTGTTTGCATGCGCACTCGCTCGGCCACTTCGGATTCGTTGAGAGTCATGTTTCGGATGACCGAGACATAGCGAGGGTAGTTGTCCTTATAACGACTGTGAATCATCAGTTCGATGAGCTCGTTGGTTTTCGCTTCTGCCAAAGGCGTTCGTTGGCCACCAATTTGATAATCGAAGAAACGTGTTCCTACACGATTGGCAATACGATACGACATTCGCTCACTGCGGTAAGCATTTCTCAGCAACAGTGACATGTTTCGATCTCGAAGAGACATACCCCCACTCAAGACGCGACCGCGAACAAGTGTCCCGATGTCTTCTTCGTCTTCTTCAGAGTAAGTGGTTGTTCCTGTCAGGATGGGACCGCCCGCTTTAGCAAAGACGTGACCTTCCAGCATTCCTTCACCTTGAATGAATGCTTGTTCGCTCAGATAAGTTTCGAGTAGATGTCCGCCATTCAAACTGGTTGTCTCTGATTCACCCGGCACACGAACTTCCACATCAAAACGCTCCCCTTTTTTGACGAGCGGCGGAAGATAAGCTCTGACGAGAACCAAAGCAGTACTTTTTGATCGCAGAATCTGGTTGGGATTGCTGATGTTACGCCGTCGCATGTCTTCGATGAGTTGAGCACGATAGGGCGAGACAGGAGGGTCACCACCCGTTCCCGGAAGACCGGTGACTAAGCCGACCCCTTCCAAAACGACCGCATTCAAGTTGCCCACATTGACGTATTCGCCCACCAAAGGTGTTTCGACCTTGGTCTGGGTGTCCTCGGCCAGTGACTTGTTGTCGGTCTCATCGGGAGTTTGCGACCGGAAGTTCATCAGATCGAGTTGTCCGCAGCCGCTGAGTAATAAAAGGCAACTGGCGGCGAGTGTTGAGCTGATTTTCAACATGGCTAAAGTCTCCTGGACGAGAACGACGGCATGAATGCACGTCATCGACGACGGAAAGTAGGCTGATTGGATTAGGGATACTGATTTCGACGGAAACGTCGAGAAAGGCTGTTTTTTATCGTTGCGGGTTCGGAAACGAACCTGCGGAAGGACCGGAAACATAAGATCCGACCAGTTTCTGGTCAAGATCACTCTTGTGACTGTGATGGCACGACTTCACCCGACCAAGAAATAAGTGGAGTTTCTCTGGTCTGATGAGTGGTCAAATCAGCCACATTACCGGGAAAACGGAAGAAATCACCCAAATTTCACTCCTTTCTTTAGTTGCGCCTTGTGACATTCAACCTTTAGGGGCTAAAATTCGATAGTAATTGAGACTGAGTCTCAGTCGTTAGAAAGTGATATTCATGGCAACCGATTCCATCTCACAGATTTTGCCCATCGAACTCCTTCGTCAGGGAGAGCGCGGGATCGTTCATGATCTGGATGGCAATGAAGAATCAGTTCATCGACTTGCCGAGCTAGGGCTTCGTCAGCAAGTTGAGCTCACCATGATCCAGCCAGGGCAACCTTGTATTGTCCGGGTGGGTGATCACCGATTGACGCTCCGACTCGACCCCAGCCTTCAGATTTTTGTTGAAGTCTCCCACTGACCCGCATTTGCGGAAAAGTTCTGCACCTATGGAAGCTCCCGCCTCTCGAAGTCTCACCGAACTCCGCCCCGGAGAATCAGCAATTATTGCCGAAATCATGGGTGATGATGATCTCGCCATGCGTTTGATGGAAATGGGACTCCTGGAAGGGGAACCGGTCACACTCATCGGGTACGCGCCGCTTGGTGACCCCATTGAATTTGAAGTCCGCGGATATCGGATTTCTCTTCGCGCGGCAGAAGCTCAGCGCATCCGTCTCGAAACATCTCCCTGATTACTACCTCTCTGTTCGCGTTCGGCACCACCATGTCATCCACTTCCGATAAGTCGTCTTCCATTTCCGATCAACAATCGACCTCAACCACAAACACAGAGCGGAAAACGGTCGCGCTGATTGGTAACCCCAATACTGGAAAGAGCACACTGTTTAATGCGCTCTCCGGGATGAAAGCGCGCACAGGAAATTATCCCGGCGTCACGGTCGAAAAGAAGGTGGGCAAGGTTGTCTGGAACGGTCGAGAAATCGATCTGATCGATCTTCCTGGAACCTACAGCCTCTCGCCACGATCTCCCGACGAACTGGTCTCGGTCGATGTCTTACTCGGTCGTCAAAAGGGTGTTTCGGCGGTTGATGCGGTCGTCTGCATCGTTGATGCTTCGAACCTCGAACGAAATCTCTATCTGGTGAGTCAATCGCTCGATCTGGGACTCCCCACGGTCGTTGTCCTGAATATGATGGACGTTGCCCGCTCGAAAGGGATTAATGTTGATGCCGAAGAACTTGCAAAACGCCTGAAATTACCGGTCATTACAACTGAAGCTCATCGCCGAAAAAATGTGGATATTGTCAAACAGGCGATCGCCGATGCCGTCAGTCGTCCCTTACGCACTCCCGACTCCTTGTTTCCCGACGAGTTTTACAAAGAAGCAGGCAAGATTCGCGAGTCATTAAGAACTCATAGAAATGTCGATCTCCCGCAGTTTCTGGCTCAACGCTTATTGATTGATCGCGGTGGGCAGATCGAACAGGAATTGACCGACGCGACGACATCAGGGCAACAGATCAAAGCCGACTTGGAAGCCGCTCGCGAACGATTAGCGGAAGCCAATTGTCGAGTTCCGGCGATCGAAGCACGTGTTCGATATGGATGGGCGCGCGAAACATTGGATGGCGTTGTCACGCATCCTGCCGAGCGTCCTGCATCACGAAGTGATGGCATTGATCGTTTACTGACGCATCGTGTGTTTGGCTTGGTCGTCTTTGCCGCCTTGATGATGTTGGTCTTCCAAACAATTTACACTTGGTCCGGTCCGCTCATGGATCAAATCGAAGCGGGGCAAGGTGCGATCACTGAAATTGTTGAAGGCGTCTTACAGCCGGGACCTCTTTGCTCGTTGATCGTCGATGGGATTATCGCCGGCGTGGGAGGGGTGTTGATCTTCCTGCCACAAATTTGTCTGTTATTTCTGTTCATCGCAGTTTTGGAAGACTGCGGCTACATGTCGCGAGCGGCTTTTCTGATGGACAAGTTCATGGCCAAACTGGGACTCAGCGGAAAGTCGTTTGTGCCGTTAATGTCATCGTTTGCCTGTGCGGTTCCCGGCGTGATGGCGACCCGAGTGATTGAAAGTCGGAGAGATCGATTCGTCACGATTTTGGTGGCCCCTTTGATGAGTTGTTCGGCACGCTTGCCGGTCTATCTGTTATTGATCAAAGCCTTCATCCCAGAAAGAACTCTTTCAATGGGATTGGGATTACAGGGAACGGTCCTGTTTTTGATGTATTCCATCGGTGCGCTGGTGGCGATTCCCGTCGCGTGGGGACTCAAGAAAATCTTTTTCCCCGGCGAGACACCTCACTTTGTGATGGAACTGCCCAGTTACAAAGTTCCGTCTGTGCGAGTGGTTTTTGATCGTGTTTATGATCGCGGGAAAGCATTTGTTGTCAGAGCCGGCACGTTGATCTTCGCCACCACAATCGTGATCTGGGCGATGGGATATTATCCCGGCGATCATTCTCGACAATATGAACTTCAACGCTCGATTGTTGCGGCGGAAAACATTCTGGAAACGAATCCAGAGAATGCCGAACTCGCAGAAATTCATCTCATTGATTTACAAGCCGAACACAATCGTGTCAGTTCAGAATTGATTGCCGGGAGTGTCTTGGGGCAAATGGGACATGCCATTGAACCGCTGGTCAAGCCTCTCGGTTGGGATTGGCGTATTGGTGTGGGAGCCCTCGCATCGTTCCCCGCGCGCGAGGTGATTATCTCAACGCTCGGCACAATTTATTCTCTTGGCGGTGATGTCGATGAAGAGAGTGAAGGGCTGATCGGATCCCTCAGGTCATCCACCTGGCCCGATGGATCGAAGGTCTTCAATATTCCGGTGGCACTTTCGATCATGGTCTTCTTCGCACTCTGTGCACAATGTGCGGCGACACTGATGGTGATCAAGAGAGAGACGAACAGTTGGCGGTGGCCAATCTTCAGCTTCGTCTATATGACCGTCCTCGCCTATGTCGGAGCATTAATCACCTATCAAGTGGGCAGTTTGTGGCTATAATCAAAGTATGACAGTTTTCCTCCAAAACCTGATTGTCCTGTTCATCGTCGCCGCGGCCCTCTTTGCGCTCGGACGTCGATTTTATCAGTTCGTCACTCAGGCCGGGCAGGGGGGATCGTGCGGCAGCAGTTGCGGCGGATGTGGAAGTCAGGACGATGCCTCTTCCACTCCTAAAGCTCTGGTGCAGTTGGAAATGATTTCTGAAAACCCGCGTTAGTTGGCTGTTTCCTACGGAACCAATGACGGCTGGTGGTGTTTGCTACGTATCCCGATCTTACAATACGAGTGTCATCATGACCCGACTGATTGCCCTGTGTCTCATTCCCTGTTTGACCATCACGCTGTGCGCGATGGAACAAACCAAGCCACCTCAAGAGTCACCCGCAAAAATTGCTCTTGCGGAATTCAATGATCTGATCGGTGGATGGAGAGGCATTGGCCAACTTCAACGGGGTTCTGCAAAAGGAGCCTGGAAAGAGACCGCTGACTGGGCCTGGTCATTTGAAAAAAACGAACCCGCTCTCGTCTATTCGATCGAGACGGGGAAATACCTCAAGTCAGTTCGATTGACGTATGACCCGAAAACAAAAACGTATCATGCCAAAGTGACGACCGCCGAAGATCAGGATCGCAATTTCTCCGGTACGCTCGAAGAAAAGAAACTTTCGCTCGTTTCGGAGCCCGATGCGGAAGGCGAACGTCAAAAACTGTCGATCACACAGCTTAATGAAAAACGGACGCTGGTACTGTTGGAACGGGAAATTGCCGAAGATCGGTACTTTCGTATTGCCGAGGTGGGATATACACGAGAAGGCACCCGTTTGGCGATTCCCGGTGCGAATGGTCCCGAATGTGTTGTCACGGGAGGTCGTGCGACGACTCCCGTGATGTATATGGGAAAAACTTACTTTGTCTGCTGTACCGGCTGTCGGCAGGCGTTTGAGGATGATCCCGCAGGGATTATCGCGGAATACGAGAAAAAAGTGGCCGCTCGCAAAGCGGGTCGCTAAAGTCTGACGGATTGTGAATTTCGTCCCATCGATATTGACACAATATTCGGGGCGATCTACCCTTCCACTCACTTCTCGATTTTCATCGATATTCCCACCGTTCCACATGCGAAAGGATTCGCATCATGGCACATCCTGCCTCCTCCCAGCCTGTCCCCCTGATTGATCTCGCCGCCCAATACGCTCCCATTGCCGACGAGGTGATGGAGACTGTGACTGAAGTCTTCAGTTCACAAAATTTCGTCCTGGGTGACGAAGTCTCGGCTCTCGAAGACGAAATTGCCACGTACGTCGATGCGCGATACGCCATCGGATGTGCCTCGGGTACAGATGCGTTGATTCTCGCACTCATGGCACTCGATATTGGTCCCGGTGATGAAGTCATCACCAGCCCGTTTACATTTTTCGCAACGGCCAGTTCGATTCATCGAGTGGGAGCGAAACCGGTCTTCGTAGACATCAAGCCGGAAACATTCAATCTCGACCCCGAAAAGGTCGAAGCCGCCATTACAGAAAATACCAAGGCCATCATGCCGGTTCATATTTTCGGCCAATGTGCCGAGATGGATCCGTTGTGGCGAATTGCCGTCAAACACGGTTTGCAGATTGTCGAAGACGCCGCTCAAGCCATCGGCGCGAAATATCGCGGACGTTGTGCCGGCGTGTTGGGAACAATCGGCTGCTTCAGTTTCTTTCCGACCAAGAATCTTGGCGGAGCGGGCGACGGCGGCATGATCACCACTGACGACAAAGACCTCGCCAAGCGAATGATGCGACTACGAGTTCACGGTGACGTGGGTGGATACGAACATATCGAAGTCGGTCTCAACAGTCGGCTCGATGCATTGCAGGCCGCCGTCTTGAGAATCAAATTGCGACATCTCGAAGGATGGTCAACAGGCCGACGAACAAACAGCGAAAAGTATCGCGAGCTGTTCGACCAATATGGACTCGATGGCTATCTCGAACGTCCCGAGATTTACGCAGATCGTAAACACGTCTTCAACCAATACACGGTTCGCGTCCCCAATGGTCATCGTGATGGGGTCGTACAATATTTGCGTGACCGACAAGTCGGTTGCGGCGTCTATTATCCGAAGCCATTGCACCTGCAAACCTGTTTTGAATATCTCGGCTATCAGGCTGGCGATCTTCCCGAAGCAGAAAAAGCGTGTCTGGAAGTGATGTCATTACCGATCTTTGCCGAGCTGACCGACAGTCAGTTAGAAACGGTCGCACAAACCTTGTGTGATGCGGCTGCCGAAGTGATCAACGGCGGTCAGGAGTTCCGCAAAGCGGCGTAATGCCAATCTTGCCGACAATCAGAGATTCACCGAAGCCCGCGGTATTCATACCGCGGGCTTTTTTTGTTGTGCAACAATGTTCTTGAGCATGCCTATACGGGTTGATACTATGTGGTAAGTCATTGCAATGCTTTCAGTTCAGTCTCCTCGGGCGGGGAAAGGGATTACTTATGTTTCCTCGTTCCATCTCCATAATTGCATTGGTCGGATTGATTTTACTTTCCGATCATTTCGCATACACACAACCGATTACGGAACTCCGACTTCCCTCTGAGCTTCAAGAGCAATTGCTTTCCAAGAATTCGGCAGTGCGAAGAGATGCGCTCGATCAATTTCTGGACGAATATCCGGTCTCGGAGATCCAATCTTTTTTGAATGACGAACATGAACTGACGCAATACGAAATCTTGCTAAGAATCAAGCGTCGTAACGAACCGTTACTGAGCTCAAAATTGAGAGGTGAGTATGCAACTCTGATGTGCTCAAGACATGATGAGACTGTGATTCTGGCGATGGAACTCGCCGCAAAACAGCTTTTCTTCGATCAGAATACCGCAGCGATTGAGAAATCGTTTTTGAAGTTACTGGATCATGAAAATCTGGAAATCGTCGAAAGAGCGATGTTCTATTGTATGGATTACGGTTTGCACACAGCTCCGGTCGTGGAGAAAACCTTTAGTTTGCTTAGCGCGCCTGATTTTCAAAAGACTAAATTCTATTCGCGATTTGTCAAATTGCAGCTATATCGGTTCGATTCCATGTTTCGTCAGAGACAAGAAATCCTGGAAATTGGGTTGAGAGAGATCGTGTCGAGGAATGACTTGCGACGGAATTTAGCGACAGAGATTCTCATGTCTGTGGAGGTTGATGATGAAGAGAGCTGGACGTCAATCTTTAATGTTCTGACAACACTTCCCGATTCTCTCTCCTCAAAAATTATTATATCTCGACTTGATAATCGTCTGTTTTTGAAAGCGGTCGAGACGGATCCCGCGTTGCATCAAAAATTGGAGAAGTATCTCGAACGATTAGTCAAAACGAATCCACAAGCGATTGCTGTGTACCGAATTCGTCAGGCGGGGCCACATGAGAATATTGAGCCTTGGGCCGAACTGCTTTTGTCATCGCGTCAGCCGGGGATTGTCTCGTTGCTCGAAAAACATGGATATTTCCCCTCCGGGACAAGTCAATATATGAAACTAGAAGTTTTTCAAAACGCACCCGAACTCATCCCGGCCTGGAAAAAACGTCACCCCACTGCGGCAGGACGTCTGGACAAGTTGCTCAAACCGATGAATCAGAATCAGGTTGGCGTCTTAGGAGGAGATCCAGACTTCTTCTTTCCCGATACGGATTCTACTGGGGATCAACTTCCGTCATCCGAATTACCGTTTCTACATACAATGATCGAGACGGAAAATCTGAAAGTTCAACATTCCGCGTTGATGCTCTTGTTGCGAATGGGGCAAGAAAATGATTCATTCGTTTTTGGCCAAGACTTTGGTGGCAGTCTCTTGAGTTTCCAATTGGAACCAGCATTTTCCAAAGGGCTCGAATATCCACCTGAAACAATCGCGTTTCTTGCACGACTTCTGCATCACGACAAAGAAGATGTGCGTCTCTATGCACTCGCGATGTTAATGTGTTCCGGTCAGAACCCTACCGCGTTTCATTATCAAATCTTACATTCCATTCTGGAAAAAGCTCTTGAGGAGACTAAGTATGATGATCGCTGTTTGTTAGCAATTAAATTACTTCCGTATTTCAAAAATGATAGACAAAAAGGAGAGCAGATACCTCTCTCCATCATTCGTTCTCAACATCAACATTGGAATGATCAGTCCATTCATTGTGCGTGTTTTACGTGTGTGCCTTTCAGAAATCAGTTTTTGCAACAAACCTTGAAGAGTCTCGAAAGCGTACCTCATCGGAACGATGACTGGTTGAAGGAGTTGGCACTGCTACTTCTCCGAGGCAACTCGAAATCTGCCGGGCATTGGGAATACCTCTGTGCTGAGTTCCTGGCAACGACCCATCACAAATCTTCCTCGGCGGCAAAGATTCTCTGGATTTCGTATCAAATTTCTGATCACAAAGAACTCAAATTTGATGACGAACAATCTGGCGATATCGCAAATCTTTTGAAGACTGCCGTGAATCTGGCTGAATCTCCAAGCCCTTATCTCATGGAATGGATCAGATATCTTGATCGACAATTAACAGAATCAATCGAAGAAGGAGGAAGACTGGACGATGTCTACGTGTTACCCCAATTGCTGATCTTTTCAGAATTCCTGCACGACCATCCTGAGACGTGGAACTTATTGGAGGAGAAATCCGGTCGAGCATTTTTGAAACGAACATGCGAATTGCTTGCTGAATCTAATTCCGATTGGGAATATGCATTGTCCTTCAATTTCAACCTGCTTCCCCTCTTTCAGGAAGTTTATCCCGATAATCCTTTACGGAGAGATTGTCGGCTGAGACAGCATGAGTATTTTCCTGCAAGTAATTCTGATGCAGTCCTGTACGGTTCTCGAATTGAAACGTTGGTTTGGAATCAATTTTATCGAGGTGAGCTTTTTTCTGACGATTATCGCCCTTTGTTGTTTCGAATCTCCCGATCGTCTGATAAGGGTTTGAATGGCTGTGCGGAGGCTTTGCTGGCTCTCTCGGTGATCGAGCCGGACAACGAAGCACACTGGGACCAGTTAGTGGAACTGGCACGACATCATGCTCTCAATATTGAGGACTATCGTCGGCGGAGAGATGAATTTGTCAATAGTCGTTTGAACCACTAAATTTTGTTTTCAGATTACATACCATCTATTTAGATACCATCTATGCTTTTGGCAGCTTGAGCCGATCTTGTATAACGATGGTAATGTCATCTTTACAAAATTTGTCGGCAGCATCTTCAAAAACTGTTTGATAGAGTAAACTTTACCCAACTCCAACCAGCCGATTGTGCCGGTTTCGAAAAGTGTATTGCCCGCAAAGTTTACCCCGCTTCACTGTTCGGCAGCGGATTTCTTGAAGAGTTGGCAATCGGGTACGCAGTCCGCGCTTTTGGCATCATAAGTGGTAAGTTTAAGAAATGTTCTTCGCACGATGTCTCAGCGAAGAGCTTGTATGTCCCACCCCATGATCCTTGAGTGAATCGTGAATCCTATGATAATGTCCTACCTGCTCACCGGACGTGTCACGCCTGCCAAACTGTTTGCGCTGTTGATCATCCTGTCGGCGACGTTCGGCCCCAAGATGCCAATGATCTCGGCAGATGCGGCAGCAGACACCGTCACCGCTGAACAGAAAGCCGCCGAAGCCAAAGCGGCAGAGGCCAAAAAGGTGGAAGAAGAGCGCAAGCAGCGTGTGAAGTTGGCCGTCGCACTCAATTATTGTCGCGCCTCTTTTCATCGGATCAATAAATACCAGACCAAAGATGTTCTTTATCAAGAGCAGCAACGGATCTTGAACAACCTGGATCTCAGTAGTATCGACGATGTGGAAGTGATCAAGCTTTATACTGATGTGATTCAGGAGATCAATCAGATTCAGTTGGTTGATTCAGAAGAGAAGATTATCGAGCAGCGGCATCGTCGCGATTTTGCTGAGCGATTTTTCTTCAACACGTTTGCGATAAGTGCAAATGTCGCCACCTTGAACTATTTGGGTGCGGTACAAACCGGAGCGCGCAGCTTTTGGGACTATCAGGCAACGGCCAATAAGGCCGAGAACGATACATGGAAACTGGAGAAAGGTCATCTGACTTCACTGACCGCCAAAACAACCAATTTTATTGAGACCTCCTGGAAGTTGGCCCGTGATCGCAAGATTCCTGATGAATGGTTGATTCGAGACCGAGACATCGAGCAGATGTATGAAACTCTCCAAGAGCCCGATCTTGAAACACGCTTGCGGATACTCAAACGCAAGGAACCCTTCCTGCAATGTTTTCCACCCTATTACTACTATATTGGTCGATTGGAGCAGTCGTTGGGCAAGCTTCAAGATGCCGCCGAGACTTATCGCAAGCTGCGTGATCTGGAAAAAGGTCATATGCGACGTGATGACATGTTGGCAGCCGGTTTGGCAAATCTTGCCGCCATCGAACACCATTTTGGTGATCCTCGGGCCGTTCAAACCGCACAATTGGCGTTGCAAGAATCGGGCGAGGTCTGGGAAGCCAACCTTGTCTGTGCCGGAATTTTGACCGAAGCCGGAAAATTTACTGTCGCCGAAGATGCCGTGCTACGCAATTTGGATGTGGCGTTGGAAACCCATTCTTCTCGCAACTCGTTAGCGATTGTCTATGCAGCATCGGGAAATGCGGAGAAACTGGCCACACATTTGAACGACCGAGAGTTCGTGGCCTCATTGCGGGCTCCTGTATTATTGAAGTGTGCATTGGCGATGGGATCGAAGGGAATGCCGGTTCCGGCGAGTCAGAAACTTCTGGCGTCGTTGCAAGGGCATGTCAAGCTTTCCAATGGTCGGGATGACTTGGTGATCTCGGCCAGTGATGAATGGATGCTGGGGGGAGCACATTTGAAAATTTCTTACGATGGTCGAGTGCTGGGACGACCGCAGGTCTCTCATCATAATGGACAGTTACAAATGGTGTATCAAAACGTCTTTGAAGTGGGGTCTCCCTGGAGACAGACGCATCAGGTTCGACCACTCGTGATGGAGGTCACTTTCCCGGATCAACCCAGCGTCGCCTTTGAACTGACGCCCGGAAATATGGCCTCGGCCAAGAAAGCCATCGAGTTGGCGGGTCAACCGAAATTGATCGGTACTCAGTCATACGGCTATCTGCTGACCAATGTCCGCAGCGAAACATACACCGTTGCCTTTGATGGTTCACCCGTTGAGCTTCATCAAGGGCCACAACTGGTCACGCCTGAAGAAACGATCGAGGATGACACTCAGTTGACCGAGCAAGCTCCCAAAGCCGAAGACCCCCGCTTAAAAACTTACAAAGCGAGCAAGCCGACCGTCCGTTTCAATGAAGTGCAAGAAGCCAACCCCGGCTATCGATCCGAGCAACCGGTCCAAATTGAAGCCCCCGTCGAACTGCTGTTCCCGACTGAATAGAGGTGGTTTCATAACCTCAGGTGTGGCTGTGGATGACCTTTAGGTCACCCACAGAAAGTCATAAGTCACTGGGGGCTTCGCTCCGCTCAGTCCACCAGCCACCCATCAACAGACACTATTAAAACTGCTTCTAGGCAATCGTTCATATTATTCTTTGACGTAGATCGGGGCGTGTCGGTAAGGCGTCTCCAAAATCAAAACGCACATCACGGTAATGTAAAGACGCCCGGCTTGTGCCGCGTATTCGTGATAAGCGCCTGCCGGGTCAATCGGATCCCAACTGCCTCGGACATCTTTCCCGGCTTTGGTCGATCCTGATTTTGTTTGCGAGCGGACGATCTCGCGAGCCACGGTTTGATACCATTGGTACCATTCATCACCACCCAGGTTGTGCAAGGTTTGGGCGGTGTAATACCACTCGTAGACGTTGCGTCGTCCTTCTTTCCATTGTGGCTCATTGGCGGAACTCAATAGCCATCCCGTTGCCGACTTCATCGACAGGCTGTCTGCTCGTGCACCCAGGTATTGCCGCGACAACAATCCTTCCGCGGTCATCGTTAATGTCACGCTTTCAGCAGGATCGCTGGGCATGTATTTGTAACGGGTTCCCTGTTTTTCAGAGACGCTATCCAGAAATTCGCCCGCTCGGAGAAAATGGGTCTCGGGAATTTCAAAGCCGGCAGCGCGAGCCGTATGCAAAGCCATCAAGGCCCATCCGGTCACCGACAGATCTCCCACGGTCAATTCAGTGGCGGGACGATAACGCCAACCTCCCTGCGTGGGATTTTGTCCCGAAAGCAGATAGGCGAGCCCTTTAGTGGTTGGTTCCCGCAGCGATTCATCACCTGTTAAGAGGAGTGCCTCGCACAGAATGATCATCGCCTGGGAATGAGCGTAATAGGTTGATTGATGACCCAGATCGTAGCGGTCGTGAAAGTTTCCATCCTCTCGCTGATTTCGGATCAACCAGTCCAACCCTCGTTTCACGGTTTCACGGTGCTCTCCTCCGACATGCGTATGGCCGGCTCCCAGAAATGCCAGGAGTGCCAACGTGGTGGCACCGGTTTCTGTTTTCATGGTTGGTTCACCCGCATCGGGGTAACCGTCATGAAGAATCCAGCTTCCCCCTTCACTCTGTTGTCGTTTTAACCAGAGCAGGGCTTCTTCGATGGTTTTTTCGGTCGAGATTCCTCCGCCATGCTTTTTGACGATCTCTTTGCGCAACTCAGGGTTTCTCAACGAAAGAAGTTGATCGACATTGACCGGTTTGATCCCTTCGGAAGGTGGTTTGTCGTCGGGCGTGTCTTCATCGCCGCTGCCGGATTTGTCTTGTGGTAACTTAAGTGGTTTACGTTTCTCGGGAGAATCGGGGTTGAGTTTAATCGCACCGACATTGACGGGACCGCGTGCCTGTTGCGCCATTGCAGCAACCGGTTCGGGAGTCCAACCCATTTCAAACAGGTAGTCGTCTCGTTGAGTCTGGATGGTGATCACAATCAAAGCGAGGATCGTCAGCACGATGAAATGAATGACAACACTCGCCCCCAGCCCGCGCAAGCCGTGTTTGCTGTCTCGTTTCAAGTCATTCCAAAATGACAATTTGGGAAGGACGAGATCTTCGGGGTGTACCTGAATTGTCGGCTTGCGAGTGCGTCGCATCCGTAACGGTTTTTTCTTTGATTGCGGCGCACCGGTCCTGACCTTGGTTTGTTGCTTTTTGGTAAACCAGTCAGGTTTTTCCGAGGGAGATGACATGGACGGGATCGTTCGAATCTGAGACAGAGAAGTGAATTATCATACCGAAAACCCCTCTCAGATACAGGATCTCTTCCCCGTGTCCCGATTGATCTGGACCACACTGGGGCTGTCCTCTAAACTCAATCCATGACTTTTATCGCGAAAAACCCCTCAATTTCATACATGAGGCGACTCGGGACTTCCCTGTTCCTCGTCGCGATGTTTTCGATTTGCGCCCCTCTCTCCGCATCTGCGCAGAGACTCGGTGAAGATGATTACCGACAGAAATTTGTCGAAGGTCAAAATCTGTTTTATCTCGAATCCGACCAGCTTGCGTCCAATCTCAAGCAGGTCGGAGAATTATCCCAGGCCGCAGAGATCATCGAAAAGCTCGATTCACTTTCTGTGGACAATCATCGACACATCAAGATCCCCTCGCAAGTTCAACCAGCCATCAGTCCCGTAGCCACTCCCGAAAATTCCTGGAAGCAACGCTGGCGACGAATGCAGAATGATCACGCGGGTGCGATGTATTCTCTCGCCCATCAGGTCTTGAAACAACAAATGGTAGGACTCGGCTATCGGATCCTGCGTTATACGTTGATGGTGAATCCCGATCATGCGGAAGCTCGCCAGATGCTCGGATATATGCGGTACGAAAATGAATGGATGACGCCGTTTGAATTGGAGAAACGAAAAGACGGCGAAATCTGGGATGATCGATTTGGTTGGATCGATCAACGCGATCTCACCAAGTACGAGCAAGGTTTGCGCCCCTTTCGCAGCCGCTGGATTCCCGAAGAGCAGGATCGTAATCTCCGCCTGGCTTCAGAAGATCTCTGGGAAGTCAGGACCGAACATTGGATTGTACGGACCGATCATTCATTGGAAAAAGGAGTCGAGGTTGCGAAGAAGCTGGAAGATTATTTCCAGTTCTTCATCCGCGAATTTCCTGATCTGTTTGCCTCTCGCGGACAGATGAATCAGCTCTTCAATATCGGGCAAAACGGCAGAGCACGCGTCAATAAAAACCCGATGCAGGTGAATTACTTTCGAGCGAGAGAGGGATATCTCAAACGTCTCGAAAAAGTGGGGCCGTTGATTGCCTCAACGAACGGCATCTATCTGCACAAACTGGGGACCTCTTTTTTCTATTCTCGCCCCGACAACATCGAGGAAGAAGAGTCCACGATTTATCACGAGGCCACGCATCAGATATTGTTTGAATCGCGTGGAAGCAAAAGGGACATTGCGCAGGAGATGCATTTCTGGGTGATCGAAGGATTCGCCTGTTATATGGAATCTTATCGCAATCAGGAAGGTTCGATCTCGATCGGTGATCCTCATTACATTCGCTTCAATAATGCGATGGTGCGATTGATTGTCGATGAGTATTTTGTGCGATTTGAAGTGATCACCTCCCTGGGGCAACAGGGATTTCAAGCTCAACAGGATTTGCCGAAACTTTATTCACAGGCATCCGGGATGGTTCATTTTCTGATGCACGCCAACGAAGGCGCTTATCGGGATGATCTGGGGAAGTTCCTCGCCGCGATCTATTCTCCCAACTTACGCAGCGAACGACATGTACCCACGTTGGACGAACTGATCGGCAAAAGTTATCTCGATCTGAATAAAGAATATATTGCCTACATCGCGCGATTGGCAGAAGAAGTCTCAGCCACGGAATCCACTGCCGAGAACTAACGAGTGGTGTCAGTTCGACAACCATTCTTTCAATGTCAAAACGTCATCATTGTTTTTGTCGAGTAAACGAAAACGCTTTGTGAGAGCGGGGACATTGCGAGTCTTCGGGTCGCCAATCAGTTCTGCAAGAGTCAGTTGTCCATCCTGATTTCGGTCACGTTGTTGGTAGATGTTTTTTGGGTCTCGTTGTTTTGGGGCCGATGAAGACTTCTTGTCAGTGTTCGGTCTTAATGGGGGAGCCGGTTTTCCTTCGAGATAAAAATCGAAATAGTTGTTCCATGTTTCCGCGACAGGTTTGGTTGCGAGTCCCGGTGGTTGCAGTTCTTGCGTCCAGCTTTTCAGTTTGCTGCGAAGTTGTTTGGCAATCTCTGGATGATCAGTAATCAGGTTCTGTTTTTCTTCTTTGTCTTTGGACAGATCATATAAGTATTCGCGGGGTCCACCGATCAGCAATTTCCAATCACCCTCGCGAATGGCCGATTGAGCGACCCAGCGCCAATGTAATCTTTCATGAGGTGGCTTTTCGTTTTCTCCTGTCAGATACGGAATCAGATTCACGCCGTCCAGTTTCGGGTCGGCAGGCAGTTCCGCGAGTGCAACGGCGGTCGCCGCGACATCGAGTGACCAGACGGGATGCTGATAATCTTTGCCACCTGCAATTGTTCCTGGCCAACTGACAACAAACGGGACACGAATTCCCCCTTCGGTCAGCATCCCTTTTTCACCATTGAGGGGCTCATTAAGCGAACCATCCCAACCGGGACCGCCGCCGGGTGCATCATGTTTATGGATCTTGAGCGGGGCACCATTGTCGCCGATGAGAAAAATTAAAGTCTGTTCCAGCAGTCCTTCCTGTTTGAGAGTTTTACGGATCAGTCCCACACCGTCGTCGATGGCCGAGATCATGGCGAGTGCTTGCCGACGACGTTCGGGCATCTCTCCCGGAAAACGATTGAGGTACTTGGGAGGCGCGTCGAGGGGGACATGTGGAGCACGATAAGCGCAGTAGAAAAAAAACGGCTCGTCACGGTGTGTTTTGATGAAAGCAGCCGCGGCGGCAGAGTTTGCGTCCAAGTGGTAAAGCTTCGAGGTTTCCGGGCCCGGGCGAACCCGATTTCCATCCAGGTCGAAATTCGCCCAGCCGGGACGGTTGGCATTTTTGTAATAGACATCCTGAAATCCATGTTTGGGAATTTCCTGAGGCGGCCCGAGATGCCATTTCCCGGTCATTCCGGTGGCATAGCCGGCTTTCAACAGTCGCTCGGTAATAGTGGATTCGTTATTGAATCCCGTGAGCGATTCGCCATTGCTCTCAACCCCAAATCGATTTTGTGATTTTCCCGTCAATAACCCTGCACGCGATGGCACGCACTGCGGTGCCGTCACATACCCATTGGTCATTCGTAGACCGTCGGCAGCCATAGCGTCGATGTGGGGGGTCTTCAAGTCGTCCCGGATGTCCTGAACGCCCAGATCTGTCCAGCCGTGATCGTCGGTGAAGATGACAATGACGTTCGGTCGGCGTGCTTCGACCACAGAGATCAACTCGACCACAGAGATTAAACAAAAAAAGATCACACAAATTGCAACCGGGCGTAAGCGCATAAACGACCTTTCGAGAGTGAATATCGATGTACGATACACCGCCGAGTGACAGGGATCCAATCTTTCGAGTGACTTCGATCAGGGAAATCCCGAGGCGCTGTCAAAGAAATCTCTTCTTCAGAGGAAAATATCTTCGCCGTCAGTTTTCTGGAAATCACGAGACTCATAGTTATCACGTCTCGTGGATATCATAGTCGAGGCGTCAAATAGGCCTCGACAAAGACAAGAGTCACAAAAAAATAAAAGGTCAGTGAAGGACAACTCACGACCTGCGGTAACAATTTCACAGAAGTAAGCAGCAGGGCTTGGCTAGCCACAAAACGTTCATCCTGCTGGCTCGATACTCAAACGCTGAACATTCACAAACCATCAATTACCCAAGGATTTCATTATGAAGATTGCAACCGCTTTAGCCCTGACGTTGGCATTATCGTTAACTGCCTATGCAGGAACGTGTAAAACCCAAAAACAAGCTTCCGCTAACTCACATGCTACACAGTCAGTCGCCACTGCAAAACCTGCCGACATTGTCGACACGGCAGCTTCCGTCGAAGATTTCAGTACATTAGTGGCAGCTGTTAAAGCTGCGGGTTTAGTAGAGACCCTGAAAGGTGATGGACCGTTTACGGTCTTCGCACCGACCAACGCTGCCTTCGCGAAACTCCCCGAAGGAACCGTTGAAAACTTGTTGAAGCCAGAAAATAAAGACAAGCTGATCTCCATTCTCACTTACCATGTCGTACCCGGAAAAGTGATGGCTGCTGATGTTGTGAAACTCAGCTCCGCCAAGACTGTTCAAGGTTCAACAGTGGATATTAAAGTGAAAGATGGAAGTGTCATGATTGACGCTGCAAAGGTTGTCAAAACCGACATCGAAACTTCCAACGGCGTCATTCACATCATCGACAGTGTGATTCTTCCTTAATGTGACTGGCTTAATCCGCCATCTCCAGGCCAATCACCAGTTCACGGTCGTACCCCGTGACTGGTGAATTGGTCTTTTTTTATGCGTTCGGTAGGAAAGGAGGGGCTTTCTCAAGACTGACATTTCTGTTGGATCACGGTATGCTGAAGTCGTTCAATGGACCGACTTCGCAGAACGCATTCACGGCAGGATGATTCCATGAGCGGATTGAGTTACAAAGATTCGGGGGTAGACCTCGATAAATACGAACAGGCAATGCAGAAACTGCCGCCGCTGATGAAGCGGACTCACTCGTCGCGAGTGATGGAATTGACGGGGGGATTTGCCGGACTGTTCCGCCTGAATGGCGAAACCTCCTACACCGATCCGGTGTTGGTCTCGGGGACTGATGGAGTCGGGACCAAGATCAAGGTCGCCATGCTCACTCAGACCTATAACACCATCGGCATCGACCTGGTAGCGATGTGTGTCAACGATTGCCTCTGCCTGGGAGCCGAGCCACTCTTCTTTCTCGACTATCTGGCCATGGGGCAAGATAATCCCCCACTGATCGCCGACTTGGTGGAAGGTGTCAGCGAAGGATGTTTACAAGCGTCCGCCTCGTTGATCGCTGGTGAGACCGCCATCATGCCCGATGTTTACGGCAAAGAAGATTTCGATCTGGCTGGTTTTTGTGTAGGCGTGGTCGAACGAGAGCGACTCATTGACGGCTCAAAAATTGAAGCGGGCGACGTCCTGATCGGTTTGCCTTCTAACGGGTTTCATTCCAACGGATACAGTCTCGTTCGCAAAGTGGTCTTCGATCATGCAGGGCTTACGGTGGACTCTGTCTTTGATGAACTGGGACAAACTGTCGGACAAGCATTACTGACTCCCACAAAAATTTACGCCGCCGAAACTTCTGCCGCGATGACATTGAACCAGAAGTCCACCGCTGTGACGGGTATCGCTCATATCACAGGTGGCGGACTTGCCGAGAACTTGGAACGGATTCTTCCCGCTGGAGTGAACGCTCAAATAAGTCGAGACAGTTGGACTCCTCCTGCCTGCTTCGATTGGGTGCAACAACTGGGCAACGTCGCTCCCGAAGAAATGGATCGTGTCTTCAACAT
>Ga0181597_10001554_pt1 | contig 25773 bp, 16 predicted proteins | sample 041ome_5_FD_148647 | JGI IMG/M metagenome (GOLD analysis project Ga0181597, IMG submission 148647) | Coastal salt marsh microbial communities from the Groves Creek Marsh, Skidaway Island, Georgia - 041403US metaG (spades assembly) | ecosystem: Environmental > Aquatic > Marine > Intertidal zone...
GACGGTGAAAGCGAGCCTGCGGGGGAAACGCTTGATGGCGGGATGGAATCCAGAGGTCTTGGAGAAGATTCTCTCGGGAAAATAAGCCTCAACTCATGCGATTGCCCTGGGTGATTAACACTCCGATGGGAAGTGGTATTGTCGGGGCCGGCATCACTGAGTTCAACATCAACAATGTGGTCGTTGATGGTGCCACCGGAAACGGTTTGAATCTCTCGGGACTCAATGGCACCGGATTACTTCTGGACTCCATGTTCCTCAACAATGCCGGAACCAATGCGATTCTTGCGGGTAGCTCACTGGCCGGTACTGTGATGGGGAATCAATTCAATGGCAGCACGGGAGGTGGCGGTCTGGATATTGATGTGACCGCGTTATCGGCTGAAATTGCGATGAACGATGCGAATGACAATGATGGAACTGGTTTCGACATCGATACAGACACCACAACCGGCAACTTCACCGGAAATACCGCGAACAATAACGGTAGTGACGGAATTCAATTTGATGCGACGACCAGCTTTACCGCGAATTTCACCGGAAATACCGCCAACGAAAACGATGAAGACGGAATCGACTTCGGGGCGGGAACCTTCACCGGGTTATTTACGGACAACACCGCCAACGATAATAATGAAGTTCTGCTCGGAGCCGACTCTGGATTCGATATCGACATCACAACCTTCGATGGCACCTTTGACAACAACACCGCCAACAGCAATGGTATTGCGACATCTTTGACGACGTCCGGGTTTGAGGTCGATATCACAACATTCACTGGCGATTTCACAAACAACACCGCCAACGAGAATGCCAAGGATGGCTTTGACCTGTCCATCACGACGGTCACAATGGGTACCTTCACCGATAACACCGCCAACGACAATGGGGCAGACACCATCGGGGTTGCTGCTTCCGGTTTTGACTTTGAGTTCACCGATTTTACGGGAACCTTCTCAGACAATACCTCACTCCGGACAGGCAATAATGCCTTCCTGGCTGCGACCAACGGATTCGACATCAGCGGGACAAACTTCACGGGTGACTTCAACGGCAATACTTCGACCGATCATGGGAATACCGCCGCCTTTGGTGCCTCAGGTATTGGATTCAATCTCGACATTACGAACTTCGATGGCAACATGAACGGCAACGAGGGGAGCAACAACAACGGAGATGGCTCTAACTATTCAGGCGAGACATTCTTGGGTTCATTCTCCGAAAACACTGCGAACAACAATGATGACGATGGTTACGACCTCATGGTGAACAACTTCGGTTCCTTTACCGACAGTATGAACTTCGACGCCGTAGTGTTTAATGGCAACTTCGGCAACAACAACGGCGACCATGGTTACGAAATGAGCGGCGATCTCTTTGTGGGAACGATCGACGATAACGAAGCCATTGATAACATCGAAGACGACGGCATGTTCCTCGACTACGATCAACTGGTCGCCCGCATTACCAATAATACCTTCCATGGTAACGGTAACAGCGGTAACGAAGCCGGCTTGTATATCCTCTCCAATGACGACACCGAGAACTTCGTCCTGATCGAAAACAATAACTTCGGCAACGATGGTTCGACTGAGAACGAGGTCGGATTACATGTTGTCTCTTCATTCGGCTCCATCATCAATCTCAATGTGATTGACAATACATTCTTTTCAGATGATGAAAGTGTGCGAATCGTTTCCTCAAGGTCACTTATCTTTGCTGACGGAACTGTCAATCTGAACCTGTTCGATAACGAAACCAATAACGCCTATCAATTGATCCGCGAAACCGGCTTTGGGGCAGATGGTGTCTTCCGGCTCGGATATGATGCAACGAATGAAAACGACGTAGCTGATCAGATTGCGACCAACGGTAACACGACCAACGGCGGTGCCCCTTCGACTTCCATCAGTGGAGAAAACACGAGTGGCAGCGATTATCAGTTCATCACTCGCGGATCGATTCCACTTCCGCCCGTCTTCCCATAATCTGAACCAGACGGCGTGAAACCCGGATCACTGAGGTGATCCGGTTACGGCAACAACGCATTCGCCAACGCCTGTCCGATCAGAGAGTAGGTTTTGGCCGAGCCGAGATAGTGATAGCCGGCGTTTGATTTTCCGCGGGCTTCCAGATCGAGTTCTTCCTGCGTGAATAAATTCTTCTCGTACTCTTTCAGGAATTCTTGCTGGTCTTCTTTGGACATCTTGCCATCGGCATTCTCGTGATTCTTGTTCTCCGTTCGTAACAGATATCCCTTCTGCCGAATGTCGCCTCGTTTTTTGTCGATGACATCGAGTTTCTCATCCCAGAAAGGGCTGGTCTGGACCGCGAACACATTCCCTTTGAACTCGGGCATCGAAGCGGGAGCTGCCATCGCGGCTCGGAATTGCGTGTGTGTTTTCTGTTGGCGAGGTTCCATCTTTTCGATCTCGCCGCCGACACCCATTACACCGATCGCAAACGGCATCTCGGGAGCCTTCAGATCCTTGCGCACGTCGCGAATAAAGTTGGCCATCCATTCGGAGTACTTCGCGTATTGGTTGGCGTCGCTGTCCTGCGGCAGATCGGGATAGACATTTCGTCCGACCATGTCGTTGAATCCCTGGAACCAGGCGAAGCCGGCCAGTTCATATCCTTGCGCTGGATCGTAATCGGGCACGACTCGTTTAATGTCGCCGAGAACATATTCGACATGTTCAATCATCTGTCGATAACGCAGTCCCGTTTTCGCTTTGAGTTCCTGTTTCTTCTCGGCAGTGTCAAAGCGGCCACGTTCGATGTCATCCTTGCTCGGCACATACGGCCCGGAACTTGGTGAGCGATAATCGGTATGCAGTGACTGTCCGCCCCACGCCGTTTTGATAATCAGAATCGGTTGATCCAGTTCCTCTTGAACCGTGATGCCGAACGCCAGTTCGGGGCCCAGTTTTTCACCCGGCTTGTCGTAATCGCGTCCTCCCTGATTGCCGAACCCGATTTCGAGTTGTCCGAAGACTTCGCGATTGGGCGTATTGAGTCGTCCCTGTTCTCCGGTCAGATAAGAGATGTAAGTGTTGGGGATCTTGCGATAACTGCCGTCCTTGTTTTTCATTTTCTTGAGCAGTGGAGCCGTTTCGGGATCTTCGCCCATGTAATCGATGACACGGACGTGCGCGTGTCCTTCCATGTTCGATTGACCGGCGAGAATAAAGACCTTGAGCGGTTTTTTGTCGGCGGCTTCGATTGCGTTGCAGAGAAGAAGTACAGAGCAGCAGAGAGTGAGCAGGCGACCCATGATTGTGCAGATCCTTAATGTGTGGTGAGATCCAATCAAGAGTACCGAATAAATGACTTGTTATGCAAAGTTTATTTAGAAGTGGTTTCAAAAGTCTCCGTTTATGGGTGACAGACGGCGCATTGCGAAGCAGAAACTCCTGATATGATTGGCTCTCGTAACCCTTTTTCTTTCCCTCTGCGCCGCCGCGCCGCTGCGTGAGTCAACTTCTTTCATCTGGGGCTATGCCTGTCTTCCCAAAACTGAAGGCTGCATGTCAAATCAAAGTTAAGTGTTCTTTGCAATTCAGATAAGAGCCCCAGCCACACAAAAACATTGAACTCGATTTCATCCGTGATCCGCGGTAATAATTCTTCATATGTCCACGCAAGCGAGGGCATGAAGATATAGGAAGCCGGGGGCCCATTTGTTGTACATTCGGCGTCAAAAATACTCAATCGTTACGCAATCATGTCGTGAATGATCTCGCCGCCGAATTGGGAGAGCTGTTTGTATCGTCCCGCATGGAAGTAGGTGAGCTTATTGTCGTCGAGCCCTAACAAGTGCAGCAAGGTCACATGCACATCGCGAATCGGATGCACATTATCGACGGCTGAAGCGCCCAGTTCATCCGTGCCACCCACCACACCCGGCTTGATTCCTCCACCGGCAAACAGCATCGTCATGGCATCGACGTTGTGTCCACGTCCCAACGAATAGACGCCGCCCCGTTTGTTGTTGTCGGGGGTGCGTCCAAATTCTCCTGTCCAGACAACAAGAGTATCGTCCAGCATTCCACGTGCCTTCAAGTCTTTGATGAGTGCCGCCATCGGTTTGTCGACACTGCGGATACGTGAGGAATGTCCCCGTTCGAGATAGTCGTGTGAATCCCACCCTCCTGCGAAAATTTGCACGAACCTCACGCCGTTTTCGACCAGTCGTCGAGCCATCAGACATTGCTTACCGAAGGATTCCGTTTCAGGATCATCCAGGCCGTATGCTTCCTGTAAATGTTTCGGCTCCTGATTCAGATCGATCACATCGGGGACGGCGGTTTGCATGCGATACGCGAGTTCGTAGTTTTCCATCCGAGCGGCGAGGTTCGCGTGCTCGGGGTGCCTGTCGGCATGTTTCTCATTCAGGAACGCGAGTTCGTTCAAAGCTTTTCGTTGATGTTCGCGGCTTTTGAACTCGGGTGACTTGAGGTCAAGGATCGGTGAACCCTTCGGTCGCAGTCGCGTTCCCTGATAATAAGCGGGGAGGAAGCCGTTGCTCCAGTTGCGCGAGCCACCTTGCGGCAAGGCCAGTTCGGTCATCACAACATAGCCGGGCAGTTTTTGATTTTCTGAGCCTAAGCCATAAGTCGTCCAGGATCCGATGGCCGGATCGCCTCCCAGACGACTTCCGGTATTCATTTGGAAGAGTGCTTCCGGGTGATTCAGCGATTCCGCCTGGCAACCGCGAAAGTTGCACAACTCGTCCGCCACGGCAGGGTCGGCAAGATACTTCCATTGATCGCACATTTCGATGCCGGCATTTCCCACCTTGTTGAATTTGAAGGGACTGCCCACATAAAACTTGAAACCGGTTTCAAGGCCGCGTGTCAGCTTGGATTCTTTCTTATGCAGTTCTGTCAGTTTGGGTTTGGGATCGAATGTGTCCATGTGACCGGGACCACCCTCCATGAACAACATAATGCACGCCTTGGCTTTGGGCGGGAGCATCGGTTTTTTGGGGGCTAGCGGACCTTGCGACTTCTCCTCGGCGGCCAACAAGTCGGTCAATGCTACCGCACCGAGAGAGGCCCCCATGCCGTACAGGAACTCACGACGATTGGCATTTGAAAAAGCAGGGGAGGGTGAGAGGTTCATGATCGTGTTCCGATTTGAATATGTCGGTTGATGGCTCTGGGAATGTTTGGTCTGAATCGTATTCGGTGTCGGTGTAATGTCGGGATTTAATACACGTACATGAATTCGTTACTGTTCATGAGTAGCAAACAAAAGTCGGCCAGTGCGCGTGTTGTGGCAGTCGCTTCATGTGGTTTTACGTCGGGAGTGTAATTTTCAAAGACGGGCAGAATTTCCTGATATTCAAAAGGTTTTCCCGAGAGTTCTTCTACCAGCGACCGCGTGATTTGTGTCGGATAGACGGTCGGCTCGGGCGTGATCTTTTCGTGATAAGCTTTCATCTCCATCACATACTTTTCCAGGCGTTGTTGTTCGCTTGAGTCGGGGTGACGACCGAGGGCGAGTTCGAAACCTCGAATAATTTGAGCGGAGAGGCTGTCGGCTTCTTTTCCCAGACGCACGGCAAGAGCCAGAGAGCGATCAGTGATCATCTCGCTGTTAAGAAGCGAAAATGCTTGTGGTGAGACGGCTGCCGAATCGCGGATGTCACACGATTCGTTCGGGTTCGGTTGATTGAAAAGTTCCAGAAACGGATCCGCCTGACCTCGCACACGATACGCATAAATCGTTCGGCGATTGCGTTGTGCGGGAGTCGGAGAAGGTTGATAGGCGGGAGCAATCGAGAATTGAATCATCCTTGGTTCGAGTGCCACTTCGCGATTGATTTCGGGCATCACGGGAAGCCCGCCGACTTCAGGATTCAACTCTCCCGTGATTTGAAGCAGCGAGTCGCGAAGCTCTTCCGCCGTCAATCGGCGTGGTGGATAATAGGCAAGTAATTGATTGTCGGGATCTGCGGTTCGCAGCTCTTCCAATCGAGAGTGAGTATTGGCTTGACGATACGCTTGCGAGGTCATGATCAATCGATGAACTCGTTTGAGGGTCCAGCCATGTTCGACAAAGTCGGCAGCCAGCCAGTCGAGAAGCTCGGGGTGAGTCGGTTTCTTCCCCTTGGCTCCAAAGTTATTGGGATTTCCGGCGATGGGATTCACAAAGTGATGCTGCCAGATTCGGTTCACAATGGATCGGGTCGTCAGTGGGTTGTTTGGATTGGCAATCCAGCGCGCGACTTCCAAACGTCGGCCCGATAACTCAGGCGTGACCAAGTACGGATTGTCAGGGGTTTTCTCTTTAGGTACAGGCTCGACTCTCAAACTAACGGGACTGAGCACACCCGGCTTCACCGTGTCGCCAGCCGCCTCCAATGCTCCTCCCATGAAGATTTTCGACTCAGGCAAGACTGAGGTGTCGATCTTGTTTTGCAAACGGAGTTTCTTGGCGAATAAGTACTTCACCTGTGAAATATCCGCGTTGTAGACACTTTGAGCCAGCGGCTCGAATCGTTCCAAACGGCGTGTCCAGATACGTTCATCCTGCTCGCGGACTTTCAATTGTCCTTGTTCAGTTTGGGAGAGTCCGACATGTCTGGGCGGCTTGAGTTCATCGTCGAGAGGTTTGCGGGCTGCCTCGTCTTGATAGGGAAGGTCGTGTTCTTTGAACCATTTTTTTGCCGCGGTTTCTCGTTTGTTGACTAGTTTGTTTTTTTCGTCAGTCGCAAATTTCAACAGGCGTTGGACGTGGGCTTTCCCTTCATCGAATCCGATTTGGTTTTCAGATTTCAGATACGGAACCGGTCGTTCGGCCATTTGAGTCGCTTCGAATGCCGAGTAGAGACGGTAGTAGTCACGTGTCGGCAGAGGGTCAAATTTGTGGTCGTGGCATTTGAAGCAACGCATGGTGGTCGAAAGGAATGTTTGGCCGACCGCATTCACCAAGTCATCCAGAAAAATCTGCCGAGCTTGTGGCTTCTTGACCATCGCGTTATCCCACGGCCCCATTCTCAGGAAGCCTGTCGCAACCAGCCATTCACTTTCTTGATCGTTGTAGTCACCATCGAGTCGGGTACGATGGGCAACTTTTTCGTCGTCTGATTTTCTGGAACGGATCGATTCATCAGCCAGTTCGTCCCCCGCCAATTGCTCGACGATGAATTCGTCATACGGCTTATCCTGATTGAATGATCGAATCACATAGTCGCGATAACGCCACATGTTTGATCGTTCGTAGTCGTTGGAGTAACCACCCGTGTCGGCATAGCGGACCACATCGAGCCAGTGTTGTCCCCAGCGTTCCCCATAATGCGGAGAAGCCAGCAAACGGTCGATCAGATTGGTCCAGGTCTGTTCGGGATCCCGGGAATAATCCTTCACAAACGATTCGGTTTCTGCCGGTGTCGGAGGTAACCCGATCAAATCGTAACTCGCCCGACGAATGAGCGTGCGGGGGTCGGCTTCTTCTGCCGGAGCAAACCCTGAAGCGTTTAATTTTTGAGTCAGAAACCAGTCGATGGGATGTTGATTGGCGGGCACTTCTTCAGGAGTGACCGGTTGGAAGGCCCATAAGTCGGCGGGATTGTAGCGTCGATAGGTCCATTGGTCGGCAAGACCGCCGCTGGTTTTGACGATCACGCCATCTTCGTTCTGCTCCACACTCCATTCGGCTTTTCGAAGAGCGGCTTGTTTCTCGTCGCTTGGCCAAGGCGCTCCGGCCACGATCCATTGACGCACCAACTCGATCTGCTCAGTCGTCAGGCGATCATTTTCTTTGGGAGGCATTTCGTAGCCTTCCCATTTAATGGCCGCGTAAAGTGGACTCTCTTCGGGATGGCCGGGAACCAAAGAGGGGTCACCCGATTCACCACCTTTCAGCAGACCACTCAGCGAACGAACATCAAGCTCTCCTTTGATGTCATCCTCTTTCTCGCCATGACATCCCAGGCACTTGGAATTCAGCAAAGGACCGATCTTGAGAGCAAACAATCGTTCCGCTTCCGGTTGAGTCAGTTGAGGAAGAGGAGTTGTTTTTTTATCCGCGTAGGAAGTAACACACGTCGTGATGAATGCCGTCAAACATCCACAGACAATCATGATCAAGGTGTGTGTGCGAAATGGCTTCATAGCTGGTCTCTACTGAATGTTGGCATTGATTGCATTTGTCACGGCGTCAATGTGACCCGATTTGAGAGCTTCCAGAATCATCAAATGTTCGGAATGAATCTCGGAGTAGTTTTCCAGGCGTGAGTATCCGAGCAGCATCTGAGAGCAAAGCTTTCTCCAGAGAGGGAGAAATTCGGTTCCTCCACACGCGACCAGAATTTCTTCGTGGAACTTCATGTCGGCGTTGGCAACTCTCACAATCTCTTCCGACTGGCAAGCACTCTCAAGTTCTGCGAGAGCCGTTTCCATTTTTTCCCAAGCCGTCTGTTCAATGCGTTCCAAACCGCGTTTGATCACATGACATTCGATTTGTTGTCTCAACGAGACGATGAATTCGTGATCGACTGAGTCGGGAGGATTACGAACCGTGACTCCCCGATTGGCCTGATACGCAAGAAAGCCCTCTTGAGACAATTGCAGGAACGCATCTCGAACCGGTCCACGACTGACGCCGAAACGTTCGGCAAGCTCAGATTCTCGCAAGGCCTGCCCTGCAGGGAACTTACCTGCCACCACATCGTCACGGATCTGATCGGTGACTTGCTCTCGAATTGTGCGATTGATGGGCGCCATATTGGTGATCTCGTGTTACGAATTGGCCGATTTCCTCCACAATAACACAATTGTAGATTGTTAACAATCTTGTGGGTGGTCGTTCCGAAGACGATATTTGGAGCTGAAAATGAAGGGGATAGAGGTCTTCACAAGGTTCCAGCATAGAGAGAATGTCGCTGCCGATCTTCATACTATGAGCTTGTCGTCCAGTCTTCTATCCCGTTGTTATTGCTTGTTGTTTCGTTGCTTCGCCCCTCATGAAGAAGAATGTCATAGCACACGACCACAACGAGATCGCCAACAGAACGAATAGAAAGCTGTTCCAACTGTGGGCGGCAATCCCTCCTCCGAAGTAATAGAAGAGAGCCGTCGCTCCGAAAGCGAGTGCATCGAGTAGCGAAATGAGGACTCCTGAATGAGGGCCGCCGAACTCGATCGAAAAGACGCTCATCGGAATGTAATAGCAGGGCGAGATGGAGAGGCCGAACAGAAACAGCAGCAAGAGCGACAAGTAAGTCAAAGATTGCTGCGTCATGTTCCATTGGGGCATGAGCAGGAATGTGCCGAGGCACGCCGAGGCCAATAACAAGAGACCACCCATCATCCATGCCATCGTATTTCGATTGAGTTTATCGAAGACGAATCCTCCGACAAGAACGGAAATGAGACTCCCGAACGGAAACGCTGACGCGGCCATGGATGCTTGTTCGACGGGAAGGTCAAGTGTGTCGCTGAGATAGGAAGGGACCATCAGCAGAAAGTCCCAGAGAATGGTCAATCCCATCAAGCTGCCGGTGATCAACCAGAATTGTATACTTTGACTGAAGTAACAGAGAGCTTGCCAAATGCTCGTGCCGTTGAGAGGGTGATGGATAATGTCGTCGGCAGGTGCGGTGTCTGTTTTTTGATCGAAGAGATCCTCCGCTGGTTTTTCTTTCATCAAGAACAGAAATGTGATGGCAGCCAGGATCCCGACACCCGAGCAGAGGAACAACATTCCTCTCCAGGGAAGTATCGCCAGTAATGCTCCGAAGCCAAATGTGGCGATCAAAGTTCCGACGCGAGAACTGGTCGAGATAATCCCCCAGACACGACCATACTCGTCTGGTTGAAACCAGTTCCCGATCAGCTTGGTCATTGAGGGCCAGCCGAGCGACTTCGACATCAATGCCAGAAAGAACATCATCTGAAACATGATGACCGAGCTGGATGCGGCAAACAGTCCGACGAATGCCGAGCAACACGCCAGCCCGATGGCGAAGGTGATCCTTCCTCCAAACCGGTCCGCCGCGTAACCACCGATAAACTTCCCGAGAATCGCTCCACAGGTCCCCAGTGAGAGAATTTTCCCGAAGACTTCCAAATCGATTCCCAGCGAAGGATCTTTTTGCATCGCCGCACCGGCGACTCCGGGAATCATTCGCAACACCATGAACATGGCATAGCCGAAATACATCGAGATGACAGCTAAAATTTGCTGTCTGCGGAGCATGTTATTCGACATCTTGGACACCTGCCATTTCGACGCTCTGACGGAGCACACTCGCAGGTTCTCGGTATGCCTGACTCTCTCTCGAAAGTTCGGCAATTTTCGCAGTCAACGATTGAGCCAGTTGTTTCATGACGGGATCTTCGGCAAGTGACTTGTCCCGTTTTCCCTGAACTTCGATGGGATCACAAATTTCGATCACGGCTTTGAGAGGGGGATGGGGAGACTCATCACCGGAAAGGTGCTCCCAAAATCGTTCGACGGTTTCCAGAATTCGATCGGCGGTCGGATTTTCACTGATATAATTCGGAGGATACAGGCAGAGTTGTTGGGCCATTTCAATGTCTTTAAGTTGTTTGAAGCGACGATCCACTTCCGTTTGATCAAGATTGTTGGAAACCAGATCGGGAAGAATCGCTTTGCGAAGTTCTTTCACTCGGGCAACGACCGAATCGTATTTCTCACCTCCCAGCCATTCCCGTTCGAGTGGATGCATCAGATGGTCGATCAATTGTTCCAGTCGCTCGTCGTGTGTCCCTTCTTGAGCGGCTCCTAGATATTCCATTTCCTTCAAACTCAATAACGCCAGGCCCACTTTGTAGATTCGATCGACCAGCAATAAATGAGTTTGCGGTTTCCAGGAGAGGCGTTGCTCGATGTCTGTCAAAATTTTGCCGGCGGTTTCCTGGATGTCACCCTGAAACAAATATCGAATCGCTACCGGTACCACATAGACCTTTTGTGAAGTTGCTTCTTTCTCAACTTTCCGTGCGGCAGAACGGGCAATGAATGAAACGCCGTCCATGAGTGCTTTCAGACGTTCATTGGCCTGACTGACCGTTCCTTCCGGGAAGATGACTAACGGTCGATCCCCTTCCACCAAAATATCAATCCCCTGTTGGACGGCTTTCCGGTCCACTCCCTCTCGGTAAATGCTGAATGCTCCCAAGCGACGCAACAGAAATGTTTGAAAGCGGCTTTGTCGAAACAGGTGAGAACTTGCCATAACATAAGACGGGCGACGAATGGCGGTTGACAATCCATCCAGAACAAAGGCATCGCACATCCGCGAGTGGTTGGGAGCCAATAGAACACCGTGACCAGCATCAACGAGAGACTTCAGTTTTTCGGTCCCACGATATTCCAGTTCTGTCACGCCGTAATCGCGACGTAAGATTCCCGGCACAAACCAACTGAGAAAACGTGGCCATAGTTTACTGGTGTGAGGCGGAACGAATTCGTAATTGGAATCGGTGACAACGACAGATGCCATGACAAGTTCCTCTCTTCAAGCTTCAAGACCAAAACGGGCTCTGAAATAAGCCCATAAAGCATTGGGCGTGTTTGGAGGGAGGATGTCACGCAAAATTTGAAAGAATTTTGATCCCGAGAAATTGTCGGTCACTAATTCTGCTGAGTCAATGTGCGAATGGCTTTCACTTCTTCCATGGGGACTGCTGACGGTTTGAGACCAGCTAACACTCTGGCAGCCAACAATGCCGTTTGGCGACCCCAGTCGTGAAAGCTCACACCGACAGCTCCCGCTGCACCTTGAGAAACCAGATCGGGCTCGGTGCAGTAAATGGGGATGCCTTCTGGCTGCAAGACGGAATAGATGGCGGGAAAGCCCGCACTTGTCACATTGTCTGCAGAGATGATGACCAGATCGACGCCGGTTTGCGTCATGGCTGAGCTGACTTCGCGCAGTTCGTTCACTGAAGCTGCGTTGCGTTCAATGAGTTGATACTGTCGTTCCTGGCAGACTTTGCGTAACCGTTTGACTGAGATCTCCGAATTCGGTTCCGCGGGATTCCAGATTGTGCCGACCGTTTTGATCGTCCCTTCCTGTTTTTCCGCGAGATCGAGCAGCTTACCGATCGGTGGATTGTCGAACACTCCCGTCAGGTTGCTTTGAGGCTGATCCACAGGAAACAATCCGACAGCCGATGGCTGGCTGGCGACGGTGAAGACGATGGGGACCGAATCTGTTGCGTTGGCCGCGGCTATCATAGCGGGAGTGGTAGACGTGATAATGAGATCGGGCTCTGTCGCGAGAAGTGACTGGAAGATCTGCGGAAGCTGCGATAAATCTCCTTGAGCGTTATACGTTTTGATCTCGATGTCTTTTCCTGCGATCAGTCCCGCGTTCTTCAATCCTGAATAAACGCCCTCCCGTGCTTCATCGAGAGTCGGGCCTTCTACAAGTTGTACAAAAGCGATCTTTGCCGGACGGTTCTTTCGTGTACCGACACCGTGAAAGACATCTGATTGGCTCAACAATTGGTCGGAAAACTTGAGGTTCAAACTTTTGGCGGCAGAAAAATTCAGTCCACGACGAACGATGGCAATCTCTTCGAATGGAATCGTGCTCGGCTTGGCTCCCAATAGAACATCGGCCACCAAATCACCTGCCGCATAACCACTCTCATCGAAGCTGATTCCAACACCCGCGGTGGACCCACGATTAGAAGAATCGGCATCGCTGCTGACGACGGGGATGTTCGCATCATTGGCGGCTTTGATGAGGGCTTCGAGTCCCTGATTGACAGTGTTGTCTCCAAATTCCCACAAGACCTGCACATCACGTTGGATCAACACTTGAGCGGCCTGCAGAATTTCGTTCGTGTTATTCACGCTCGCTTCTTCCAGAGTTAATCCGCGTTCAGAAAAAAGTCTCCGGGAAATTTCGATCGCCTTTCGAGAGTTGGCTTCTGCGGTATTGTAAACGATGCCGACCCGTTTCAGTCCAGGGACCAATGCCTGCATGGAATCGATCATCTCTGCCAACGGCGGGAAAGAACCGACTCCCGTGATGAAGGGAATGTGATCGTCGGCTGAGGTCCCCGCACCGGCCGCGATTGGATCATAAACGAGTGTGAAGACGACCGGTTTGTTTTTGATGGTTGTGGTGGCGGCAGTCAGGCAGGGGGTCGAGAGGGTGACGATCAGATCGGTTTCCGATTGGTCGAGCTTCTGAAGAACCTGCGGGATGAGACCGATGTCTCCCTGTGCGTGATCTCGTTGAATCTTGAGATTCTGCCCTTCGACAAATCCGAGTTCGGACATCCGTCGCTTCAATGCCTCAATGGCGTGATCGGCCACATCGTTCGGTGCAAAATTCATGATGGAGACGTGATAGGTGCGTCCCGCTTGTGGTTTCTTTTCAGAGACTCGGACAACACGCTCTTCTTCGTGAATACCGGATTCATCGACGATCAGTTTGGCGTTCTTTTTCCACTCGGCACTGAACGTCCACTTGTCCTGGAACAGTTTTTGGGTGACCAGATTGAGGGCCAATTGTTTGGGGACTACATTCTCAACAGGGATGTCTGCGGGATTTTCTCCATCAAGAATTCGAGCCGCCAGCAAACCACTGTTTCGACCCACTTCAAAATAATCAGCCCCCAGCGAAAACATGACCCCTTGTTTGACATCGCCCGGCATATTTGTGAAGACGGGAATGCCGTTATCTTTGGCCGTGGCAATCATGGCATCAAGAGCGGCAGCGACCGTGCTGTCTCCTCCCGCCCAGATGGCATCAATATCGCGTGCAATGGCCGCTTTGGTGGCTTCGAGAACAGCGGATGAGTTATCGACGGTGACTTCAATCAGTTCGATATTTAGTTCTTCACAAATTTTGCGAGCCATCAGCGTTGAAGCTTCCGAATTCGACTCTGCCGGATTCCAGATGACGCCGACCTTATCGAGGTCGGGGTTCGCTTCGCGGGCAAGTTTGAAGACTTCCGCGACCGGTTGCAGTGTCCCCTGGCCTGTCATGTAAGGTGGGTGTTGTGAGGGATCCTCTCGCGACACGCCGATCCCTGAGCCCCACGGATCGGTGGTGAGAGTAAAGACGTGAGTCGCCTGGTTGGTGGTATTGGCTCCCGCAACAGCCTGCATCACGGGGGTGGAGAGGGTCAGGACCATCTCGTAGTCGGCACCGGTCACTTCTTTGGCAATCATGATTGCCGTCGAACGATCTCCCTCCGCGTTATAATACGTGATGGCGAGATTCTCTCCATCGATGTATCCCGCTTCTTCCAGGCCGGCAAGGAGACCCGCTTCACCATCTTCGAGAACAGGAACAGACGCATAATTGACAATGGCCACTTTTTTGGGCGCATCGATTTGCTTCGGCTCTCTGTTCCATTTTGGATCGGAAACAAGCAAGAGAGTCGCGGCTGCAACAATCAGCGCGACGCCGATGCCAAAATGCTTGACCAGAAGTTTGATAATTCGCATGGTGCTTTGATTATTTCGCGAATGTGATTGACGGGGTTAAACAAATTGTGATTTCAACATCTCAGTCACCGACTCGTCCAATTGATTGGCTCTGCGGATATCTTCGAAACGGTCGAGCAGATCTTCCGGTCTCAATCGTTCCTTCTCACTTCCTGAGATGTCGTGTACGATCCGGCCCCGGTCCATCATGATCACTCGATCTCCGAGTGACGCCGCCTGAGCCATTGAGTGAGTGACCATTAACGTGGTCAACTGATCGCGTTGGATAAAATTCTGGGTCAGTTTGATCACTCGATCGGCACTCTTAGGATCCAGTGCCGCGGTATGCTCATCCAGCAGAAGCAGGGAGGGTTTAAGCATCACCGCCATGAGCAGAGTGATCGATTGTCGCTGACCTCCCGAGATTGTTCCGATGGGGTTTTCGAGCCGATCTTCGAGGTTCAAGTTCATCGCCGCAACCTGACCCCGAAACTGATTAGCTCTGCTCGGGCTTAAAGCGCGACCGAAGCCTCGCACCTGTCCCCTGCGGGAAGCCAAAGCCAGATTTTCAGCGATGCTCATGCTGGGAGCGGTTCCACTGAACGGATCCTGAAAGACGCGTCCAATCAGTTTCGCTCGTCGATGTTCGGGCCAGCGGGAAATCTCCCGGTCATTCAGAAAAATCTTGCCTTCATCGGGAAGGAAAGCCCCCGCGACCGCATTCAGCAGAGTCGATTTCCCCGAACCATTGGTCCCGATGACGTTCACCCACGTTCCCGGTTCAATCTCCAAATCAATTCCCTGCAACGCACGAACTTCATTCGGCGTGCCGGGGAAAAATGTCTTTCGGTACGAATTGATTTTAAGCATTCGCGGAGACTTTCTTGAAACGCGAACCGACAGAGAAAACTTTGGGTAAAACGAGAGCCGCGAAGACAAAGACCGCCGTGATCAATTTCAAATCGTTCGGATTGAGACCCCAACGCAACGCAATGGCAATCAACAGTCGAAACAACACCGAGCCCATGATGGCACCGGCAATCAGAAAACCGATTTTCTTGGTTCCGACCAGGGATTCTCCCAGAATGACACTGGCAACTCCCCAGACGAGCATTCCGATTCCCATCTGCACATCTGCGAATCCTTGATACTGGGCAATCAATGCCCCTGAGAGTGCGATGAGTGCATTGCCGATAAACAGGGCCAATGTTGTCATCATGGCGACATCGACACCCGACGCACGAATCATCGTGCTGTTATCGCCGATGGCTCGCATCGCGAGTCCCAGGTGGGTGCAGAAAAACGCATACAGGATTGCACCAATCAGAGAGGCATAGATCGTAATTAAAATCAGACCACTAATATCGCGAGCGGTCGCTTGCCAGCCAAAAATCGGAATCAGAGTTTCTTCTCCAAACAGGAACCGCGACAAGGCATCTGCCGAGTCCATGACACTATTGTGTGAGAGGAGGGGGACATTGCTTTTTCCCATGATTCGCAAATTGATCGAGTACAAACCGGTCATCACCAGAATTCCTGAAAGCAGGCGATTGATACCGAATCGTGTGTACAGCGTTGCCGTGATTGCTCCCGCGATTCCTCCCGCCAACATCGCGCACAGCGTGGCCAGATAGGGGTTCATCCCTCCCACAATGAGCGAAGCCGTCACAGCACCACCCAAGGCGATGGAACCATCGACCGTCAGGTCTTCAAACGCGACAACTCGGAAAGAAATCAAAATTCCGAATGCCAGGAGCGAGAGGATCAGACCGATTGTCAAAGACCCGATTAATAATGACATGCGCAACTATTCCTCTTTGACAATCTCATCGATCGGAGTGATCCAACAGGCGCCACGCCGAAATTCAGATTCTCCAATCCCCGTGTCGGTTCGGTAATCAGAGAGCAGATGCAGAACATCCTGAATCGATCGGGAATCGAACAGTTCCTCGATCGTTTGATCATAATCCAATGTTCGTTTTTTGAAGGGACGATAGGGGAAAATGGCCGAGTGCAGATGCCCTTCGATCTCCCCCGCCTCGTCAAACGGCCTCATCAGGTGACGCAACTGTGAAGTGTCGAGGGAGCTGTTTTTCTTACTGACAATACCTGTGACCAGGGCTAAATTTCTGGCATAAACACGCTCGGGACTGAAGGTGATCCAATCCCGGATTGCCGGGATTTCGAATCTTGCCGCTCCTTGAACGGCCATCTCTGCAGGAGACTTCCGCGGGCGAGCGCCGATCAAACCCGCAGATTCGGCCAGCATCACCACTCCCGCAGTGTCGCATCCTGATTGAGCCAGACATTGTGAAACCACGGAGGACAACGACGCTCCGAATTTCAGACCAAGAATTTCAAAACGGAGGAAGTGTGAAAACTCTCCCACACATTTTGCCCCGTACAACACCTGAACAGTCGGGGAAAAATCTTCTTGAGCCATCGAGTAGTCGGGAAGTCCCTGACCCGATTGAGCCACGTTGCCATTCATGGAAAGAAACTCACCAAAGCGAGACCGGGATGTTTCAAAACTTCCCCCCAATGCTCCCAGTCCGATTCCGAAAGTTCCTTTCTCGAAAGTGACCGATTGGCAATGCTGCTCAGTAAATTCAGAATCGAACAGAGGATCGGGTGTACCGAAGAGATGACATTTCGCCCTGTTGTCTCCCTCTTCGATGGTGTAGATTTCAAGATCCAGATCTTCTTCTTGCGCGAATCTCAGATTCATGAGCCGCGTCTGCGTCCCAAACGCTTTTGCTTTGCGAGCTTCTTGTGGATCACACAAAAAACGGTCGAGCAGTCTCACTTGAGACAGAATCACTTGGACTTCTTGAGTGGGATCGCAAATTCCAAAAAAGCCATCCAATTGCAAGAGAGACTTCTGGACAGCCAGCATTGCACTGATGCCCGCGGAACTGACGTAATCGACACCTTCCATGTGTATCAGAAATCGATGCCAACCCTCTTGGATCTCATCATCAATGGCGTTTTGAAAATGAATCGATGAATCGTTATCCAGAGCACCACTCAGCTTCAGCTCCAGCAGATCACCATTCTCAGTCTTTTCAATCCGCATGCGTTTCATCCGGCCAGAAATCACCTTTTGCTCCCGCGACTTTGGAGCAAAAGTGAAAATGAATTGAAGTTGAAAGAGGGGTGATGACACTATGCCCCATTCTCGGCCAGATTCAAATCAACTTTCCTGAATTCGCGAAAAGATCTCCGGCAATCAGTTCTGGATTACTCTCCCCACCAAATGGCGAGGGCGACTCATTTCACCCGGCAGTGATATCTGACCTCTTGTTGTGAACTTGATGGCGGCCTCCCCGTTGCGTTTTCCCGGACAAGATTTGTCCTATTGAGGGGTATTCCATAAAAGATACCAAGAATGAATAAAACTCGTAAGTCGCTATATAGTATGAAGATAGTGGGTGTTTCGGGGAAGGTTTCAAGATTTTCTCCCAAAACAATCCAAGATTCTTTCACCACCGGCGAATAGCTGTCTGAACAACGGACTCGACTTCAGAGTGAAGTTGGTCCAATTGAAACTCAGAGACATTTTCAGGCACAGGAGAAACGAATCATGATTAAGAAGATACTGATGGGAGTTGGAGCAATGGCTGTGTTGCCGGTTCTTTTCCTCGGAAGAGACGCTTCCAGTTATTTCCACACCGCGAAAAACAACATGCGTGACGCCGTGAAGCAGGAAATTCCGGCGGAATTTGAAGTGGCACGAGTCAAGGATATGGTCGAGAACCTGGTTCCCGACATTCGACAATGTATGCACGTGATTGCCGAGCAGCAAGTCGACATCGAACATCTGCAATCAGACATCGTTCGCCGCGAAGACACTTTGGCTGATCAAGAGCGAGTGCTGTTGAGTATGACCAAGGATCTGGAAGGCGGAAATCAGGAGATTCAGTACGCTTCTCGGACTTACACATCGAATGAAGTGAAACGCGACTTGGCAGTTCGCTTCGATAAGTTCAAAGTTGCCAAGGAAGCATTGCAGCGAGATCGCAAGATTTTGAAAGCTCGCGACAAAGCACTTGTTGCCAACCAGCAGAAGCTCGACAACATGTTGTCGGCCAAGCAAGATCTGGAAGTTCAGATCGCACAATTGGAAGCTCGTCTCAAATCGATTCAGGCTGCCGAAACGGTCAGCGAGTTGAACTTCGACGACTCACAATTGGCTCAGGCCAAATCTGCCATCCGCGACTTGAACAAGTCTCTTGATGTCAAAGAACGGATGCTGGAAGTCGAAGGGCGATTTACGAACTTGATTCCCACGGAAGATGTTCGGACAGTTCCCGAAGACTTAACCTCACAAATTCAGGATTACCTGAATGATTCCTCGGATGACCAACCGGAAGTGTTGCCGTTGGAAACTCCGCTCGCCTTGCGAGCCGTCGGTGAGTGATTGAGGGAATGACTTCCGTGCCTGGAACAACGGGTCGGGTTCTTTTTGAGAGCCCGGCCCTTTCCCGGCGGACGGATTTGCTACAAATGCGAGATTATGGAGATCTGAAACAACTTTTGATGCGTTAAGACCAAACCGGGAATGCTTCCCAACAGAGTTAGCAAGACGTTACGATGAATGAAACCATCTTGAACGCAACTCGCGCCGCAACGCCGGCACGAAACCAGGGCCGCTCAAAAATGAAATTTACCTTCGCCGCCAATGCCGAACCGCTGGAAGGGTACACGATTATTCGTCCCCTCGCGAAAGGTGGGTTTGGTGAAGTGTATCTCGCTGAAAGTGCAGCGGGAAAAGAAGTCGCCCTCAAACTGCTCCGAGACAACCTTGAGATTGAGTTACGCGGAATCCGACATTGCTTAAATCTCAAGCATGCAAACCTTGTCCCCATTTACGACATCAAAGAAGACAGCGACGGCGATCATTGGATTGTCATGGAGTTTGTGAATGGCCCAACGCTCGCCGACATTCTGGACAAGCATCCTCGCGGCTTACCCCTTGAACAAGTCCGCGACTGGTTGGCACAAATTGCCGCCGGCCTCGACTTCCTTCACGATCAAGGCATCGTTCACCGCGACTTGAAGCCCGCCAATATCTTCGAAGAGAACGGCGTGCTCAAAATCGGCGATGTCGGTCTCTCAAAATATATCAATGCCTCCAACCATACCCAAACACAAAGCGTCGGGACTGTCAGCTACATGGCACCGGAAGTGTCCCGCGGAAAGTATGGCCGCGAACTCGACTTGTATTCTCTCGGCGTGATGCTTTACGAAATGCTCTCGGGAACTTTGCCGTTTCGGGGAGACACTCCGGGCGAAGTGTTAATGCGACACCTGACCGAACATCCTGATTTGTCCAGGATCCCCGATCGCTTCAAGCCGGTGTTGACACGCGCTTTGGCAAAAGATCCCAAACATCGAACCGCCACTGCTGGCCGATTGGTGGAAGAGTTTGAAGCAGCCCTCAATGGGACATCAATTGCCGTTGAACCAATCTACGATGACAATGAACGCTCACGTTTGGGCGGGGAAAAAGAATCCGCCGGTCAACGCACGCACGCTCATTCGAACGACCAACATGTTCACGCGCCTCCAGGGGGCGCTGGAGTCTGGTTCCAGCAGAACTGGAAATGGCTGACCGTCTGTTGTCTGGTCGTCCTGTTGCTGGCTCCAGGTTTGATCGGTAGTGCAATTCGTCCGATCATGATCGTTGGACCATTCGCAGTGCTGATTGGGTTGTTCATTTTTGTCTGTAATAAGTTGCACGAGGCCATTTTTGGAAATTCCGTCAAAGACCTTAAGGCAAAACGAGATCAACAACGCAGGAAACATCGAGCCAACCACTTCAATCCCGCAGAACTCGAAACTCGTCCCTCTGAATCGCGACAACCCAGCTTCAAACAATCGTCCTACCATGCCACTCCTCCTTCGATTGTTATCGATCCTGCGACACCACACCGATTACCGTTACCTCGCCGTATTTCTGAATTGATGAACTCGCTGGGATTAGCGACCATCTTTTCAGCGATTATCTCCGCGATTTTGATGTGGTGGACCGATTCAATCAGCACTCCCTCCCAAGCGGCAACCCTCGCGATTTGCTTAACTTTTGCGAGTTGGGGAATCCTGATGGAGACCAAGTTTCTGGAAGGCCGTCGAGTCGATTCGGTATTTCGTCGTTTGAGGATGGCTGTTGTCGGAGGAATCGTGGGGGCAGGAATTTATTGGATCAATGCGTTTCTGTTCTTTCCACTCGATTTCGGAGCGACTCCGGGTATGGATGAGCTTCTGTCGGGAATGGGCTCCGACCGGATGTGGACCCTTCCCGGCGGCCCTATGACCAATTTCATGATCTACTTTGCATTGTTGTTTAGTTTGCGTCGCTGGTGGTGGCACACCGACAGCTTTCGCTCAGCCAGAGTTCGTTTCTCGTCGCTGATGGGAACTTTTGTGCTGGCCATGTTTCTACCGATCTTTGTTTCGTTCCCGTTTTCATGGAGCATCTTGATCGCCACCAGTTTGTCGGCGGTAGTTCAACTCTCGGCTGCTTGGTGTCCTCCTGAAGCTCGAAACAATTTGATCGAACGTCAACAGACCGGAGGTGAACTGTGAGCATCATCGCAATCATTCTCATTCTTGCCGTTGTCTTGATAGGCGTCCTCGTTGTTGAGAAATCGTTTGAAGCGGGAAAAAATTCTCAACAAAGGCAAGTTGACGAAGCCTACGCAGGTGAGTTCCACAACTCCACCAAATCTGGAACCAAGACGGGGCCGATGCTCATTGGGTTTCTCCTGCTGGGCGGTCTGCTCATGATCATACTCAACACGGTTCAGGTCAGTAGAGAAATGGCTCCAGCGACAGTAAGTCAGTCCTCGGTAGCTTCCAGACCCAGAGCGATCACGCCCGCGCCGGAGATCGCAAAAGCACTTGAACCCCCTTTCATTCGAGTCGATCCCGAAACAATCGCGCCGAGAGAGGTGGTTGTTTCGAGTACGGGAATCGACGAAGAAGCGTCAACTGAGACTGCTGTCGTCGTCAGCAATGACGAATCCAGCGGGCGAATTGCGACTCCCTCCGAGGCAGAGCAGGCTATTCATCCAGCAACTCCCCAGGAAGCCTTTCAGAATTCTCCGATGGCTGCGACCAACCTCAGCTTCGTAGGTCTGGTTTTTTTCGCGAGCGTGATTGTGGGTGGTGTCTGGATTGCTCGTCAACGATCTTTTTTGTTGATCATGTCGCTCTTGGGAGGTGTGTTTCTATTACTGATCTCTGTTTGGGTTTTCAGTTACAGATCGAATGTTGTGCAAGAAGCGCAAGTCGCACAATTTGAACGTATGGTAGAAATTCAACATCAGGTAGAAATGTCAGAGGTTCGCAGAAGAGAACTCACTCAGCAGCAAGCCGATGAGCCTCTTTCCGCACCTAAAGAAATGCTCGAAAGCGCATCAGAGGACAGCTTCAATCCAGGCAACCCTAGTAGTCATTCCGCATTCGATGAGGCGAGGAACCACAGTGATGCAGCCGGGTCTTCTTCCGAAGCTCACGCATACTCTCAACCAGCCGCAGTGGCTTTCCGCACAGATTTTTTCGTCGTTGGTGGTTTGATCTCTCTGGTTCTCCTGGCCTTCCTGATCATTGCCGGCATCTGGATTGCCCATCAGAAACAGCATTGGACATGGGAGAACTTTCGATACTCGGCTGCCAAATTAATGTGGATCGCACCGATGCTTGCCGTCGTCGGTTGGGTTGGTTTCTTGTACGTTCCCTCGCTGTCACTCTCTCCCCTCGTGAATAATCCTGATTACGATGCCTCAAATGTCACTTTTCACCGATTTAATTATGACTCCGAAGGAGATTTTCAGGTTGCCACGAAAGGCATCTCGCCCTGGGTGACGAACGGCCAGACCTCGCACGGCGATAAGGTTTTTGTCCCCGTGCATGGTGGTTGGCGAGACAGCTTAGGTGAAGCCAGGAATCAGGCACGTCAACAAGCACAGCGAGTCTTAAGCAAGGATTTCTACGCCTCATTTCCTCAAGCTAAGAAATGGAGTTTCGATTTGAATCTCGACGAACTCGACGCGATTCCTCGCTTGGAGTCCGAGTCTCGCGAATTCGATATCGCCGGCAATCAGACCCAGATGTACCGCACGCACATGCAGGTTGAACTGTCGAACAACGTGCGTGGAGAAATTCTGCAACGCTGGATTCCTCGTTTACGAACTTTCCGCACCACTGTCCTGCAAGTGCTGATGGTGACTTTGATGATCGTTTTCTTTGCAATCGGAGGAAGTTTGTCGCTCGACATGAGGACGCACGGAGCCTACAGTCGCTGGATTAAGTTCGCCTCGCTGGTGATCGTCTTGGCAGCGGGAATCGGAGCCTATATGATCAGGGAAACTCTCGTCTTCTCCCGTTATCTGACCTAACAGGCCGCTGCTAACGAAACATTGTGATGCCCGAGCCCGACAACAGCCAGTTACTGACGGCCATTCGCGACGGCGACCAACAAGCATGGCAGCAGCTCATTGATCTATATGAGGGCCGGCTGATTGCCTTCGTCGATAAACGTCTGCGTAACCGGGCTGTCAGTGAAGATTTGGTACAGGAAACATTTCTCGGGTTTCTGATCAGCTTACCGAATTATGATGAACGGACTCCCCTGGAGTCGTGGTTGTTTTCGATTGCTGGTCACAAGTTGACCGATCATTTTCGCAAGACGGGGCGACGTCCTTCGGTTCAATTTGCAGGGACAGAATCGCGGCCCGGCATCGCAGCCATACCCGGACCAGAACGACGGGCATCGAGCCTGTTTCGCAGTGGAGAGAGAAAGTCGGCTGAGGCCGATTTGATTCAGGACACATTGACCCGTTTGATTGCCGATTGGAAAAAATCAGGAGATTGGACACGTCTGCAATGTGCAGAACTCTTGTTTGTCGCGGGGCAACGAAACAAAGATGCCGCCGATACGCTGGGGATCTCCGAACAAGAAGTGGCCAACCACAAATCGTTCGTGTTGGCGAAAATGAAAGAAGCCGCGCAACAATCTCAACTTCCCGGCTTTCGTCTCGCCGACTTTTCGGCAGAGTAGCGAACATCCTTGATCACCTGCTCATTGCTTTGTGACCTTCAAATCACGTATGATGGTCGTGAATCAGAAAGAATCCCTGCATTCTCTGTGGAGTTTGATCGCTCTTGGGGTTCGGTTTCCGGCTCATGAAAGATTCATAATGAAACTTGCTGTGCTGTCTTGCAGTTCCAAGTGTTACAGTACGAGACGACTTCGCGAAGCGGCCCAACAACGGGGTCACGATGTGAAAGTTCTCAATACACTCAAATTTGCGATTGATCTGGAAGAAGGTCACCCCGACCTCTACTTCAATCAACACCAACTCACACACTACGATGCAGTGCTCCCACGGATCGGCGCCTCCATCACCTACTTCGGTACAGCCGTAGTTCGTCAGTTTGAGCAGATGGATGTCTTCTGCGCAAACAGTTCGGGGGGGATTTCCAACTCTCGCGACAAATTGCGCAGCTTACAGATTTTAAGCCGACATCAAATTGGTATCCCACAAACCACATTTGTGCGCGATAAGAAAGATGTGCTCCCCGCCATCGAACGAGTGGGCGGTGCCCCCGTTGTCATCAAACTGCTGGAGGGGACTCAAGGCATCGGTGTCTTGCTGGTCGAGACCGTCCAGTCAGCCGAAGCGATTATTGAACTGCTGCAAAATCAAAAGCAGAACGTGCTGATTCAGAAGTTTGTCGCCGAGAGCAAAGGAAAAGATATTCGGGCTTTTGTCGTGGGAGACCGAGTCGTGGCGGCCATGCGGCGTGTTGCTCAAGGACAAGAGTTTCGCAGTAACGTACATCGTGGTGGTTCGACAGAACAGGTTCAGTTGGACGATGAGTATTGCGAAACGGCAGTGCGTGCGGCTCAAATCATGGGACTGCGTGTTGCGGGTGTCGATTTGCTCGAAGGCAAAGATGGTCCACTGATCATGGAGGTCAATTCTTCTCCCGGTCTGGAAGGGATCGAACGCTGCACGCAACTCGATGTGGCCGGCGCGATTGTCGATTACATGGCGGCTCAGGTCAATTTCCCTGAGATCGATCTTCGCCAGCGTTTGACGGTCAGCCGAGGTTACGGCGTCACCGAAATTCATATTCCCGAAGGTTCCGACTACATCGGTAAAACGATTAGTGGATCTGGCTTACGAGATAATGACATTAACGTGTTGACCCTCTATCGAGGAGCCAGAGTCATTCCGAATCCGCGTTCCGAACGAGTTCTCGAAGCGCATGATCGCCTGCTGGCATTTGGGAAACTCGAATCCATGAAAGGGCTCGTGCCAGCAAAAGTGCGACGCAGACGACAACAGGGCGTTCAGGATCTCCCCGACCTCCCCGTTGCAGAGGAAGCCTTCGTTGAAGAGCAACAGACCATCCCGGAAATTTCGACTCCCGATGTTCCTGCGACTGATGTCTCTGCTCCCGATGTGGTACCGCAAGAATCCTCCGACGAAGAATGAATTCGCATGACGATGGACCGCGTACGAAAATCGATCGATGAGTGGAACGGGACCGAGATTCCTCCCGGTTCTGCAGTCGATATCAAACTGGCTGTCAGCGAAAGCTACAGCAGCATGACGGTCAAGATCCCGATCCACGTTCGCAGAGGCCTGGAACCTGGCCCTGTCATTTTTTTGACAGCCGCACTCCACGGCGACGAAATCAACGGCACAGGTGCCATCCGGCAGTTGATTATGGATGAAGAGATCGAATTGCAGAAGGGGGCCGTGATCTTCATCCCCGTTCTCAATCTGCTCGCCTTCGATCAGCACTCGCGCTATCTGCCCGACCGTCGCGACTTGAATCGTTCGTTTCCCGGTTCGCAATCGGGAAGTCTTGCCAGTCGGATGGCGAAGAAAATCTTCGAAGAGATTGTTTCCCGCTGCGATTATGGAATCGACCTGCACACGGCGGCTGTCCGAAGAACGAATTACCCCAACGTCCGTGGCGATCTAACCGATCCCAAAGTGAAAGAACTTGCGGAGGCTTTCGGTTCCGAAATCATGATGAATGGCGTTGGACCAAAGGGAGCCTTCCGGCGCGAAGCGTGTCTTGCGGGCTGTCCCACCATCATCATGGAAGGGGGGGAAGTCTGGAAGGTTGAGCCCGGAGTTGTCGATGCGGCAGTTCGAGGGATCAAAAATGTCTTGATCAACTTCGGAATGATGGCCGGTCAGCCCGCGAATTCCGAGTATCAAATCATTGTGGAACGCTCCAAATGGATCCGTGCCGAGCGGGGTGGCTTTCTCCAGTTCCATGTTTCTCCAGGAGACGTCATCGAAAAAGACGCAACCGTCG
>Ga0181597_10001556_pt1 | contig 25772 bp, 13 predicted proteins | sample 041ome_5_FD_148647 | JGI IMG/M metagenome (GOLD analysis project Ga0181597, IMG submission 148647) | Coastal salt marsh microbial communities from the Groves Creek Marsh, Skidaway Island, Georgia - 041403US metaG (spades assembly) | ecosystem: Environmental > Aquatic > Marine > Intertidal zone...
TTTAAAGCGAGGAAGAAGAAGAAGAGAGAGAGAGAAGAGACGACTCGAGAAAAATGGGGTGCGCGCAATCCACTCCCAACTCGTCCTCTTCGCAGCAGAGACTGTTTCGTCAGTTATTCGGCGGCGCGTCGACGGACGAAAACGAAGAGGACGACGACAGAAGGCGAGGAAGAGGAACGTTGTCTCAGCAGGAGTTTCAACGACAACAGAGAGCGAGACAGAAAGCGACGGAGGAAGTGTTGAAAACGAAAGTCGTTTTGCTCGGCGATAGCGGCGTCGGGAAATCGTGCATAGTCAATAGGTTCGCGACGAACACGTTCGACATCGATTCTCGAGTCACGGTTGGCGCCGCGTTCGTCGCGAGGACGATTGAAGTTTTAAACGGCGGCGAAGAGGAAGAGACGGAAGGAAACGCGTCGAGGAAAAGCAAAAAGAAGAGCAAGGAGATCAGTGCGACGAGCGTCGACGGCGAGAGTAGTGGTGGTGCGAGTAAGAGAAAAGTCAAGTTTGAAATTTGGGATACCGCCGGACAGGAACGGTACGAGAGTTTAGCGAATCTCTACTACAGACGCGCGCACGTTGCGCTCGTCGTGTTCGCGCTGGACGACGAAAAATCGTTCGAGAAGGCGAGATTTTGGATCAACGAATTAAAGGAGAAATGCGAAAAGAGAGACGTTTTGATTATTTTGTGTGGGAATAAGATGGACAAGATCACGGACGAACACGAGGACAGGATCGTGGAGCCTTCTTCTTCATCGAGAAAAAAGGAAGGCGAGATCATGGAATCGGAAGAAGAAGAAAGGAAGGACGATGATGACGATGCGATGTTCGTATCCATGGACCGCGCTGAGCGCATGGCGAACGAACTCGGGTGTCACATGTGCGTCACGTCTTCGGCGAAAACCGGCGAAGGCGTGGAAGAGTTATTCTTTGGAGTCGCGCGTAGGTTGTTGCGGAAACAATCTCAAAAAGGAGATGGCGCCACGATCGCGACAAGGAAGAAACCGAAAGCAAAATCTGACGAGAACAGAGAAGGTTCAACGCTGCCGCCGCCGCGGAGCCAAATTGAGCGTAACCCGGACGACGATGCAGCTGTCCCCGCCGACGCCGCAAAGAAGAAGAAGAAAAAGACGCGGACGAAGAAAGATATGAGCAACAACCCGACGCGTCGTCCTCTTCACGACACGTCGTGATGAACGCAAAATGGAAGAAGGTCCAAAAAGAGTGGGCACGCGTTGTAAGTAAAAGTAGTCGTCGGTCTTTGAGTGTAACAGTGTAATATTTCTTACCGATGTATATAAAAAATCTTTCTTTCACACCAAACCGCGTATTCCTCTTCTTAAACTTTTTCTCGTTTTTTTTCCAGAAACTCGTCACTACGTGAAACGCGCGCACGCAGAAACAACATGCGAAGCGTGCTCATCAGCTCGCGCCGTGTGACTCCCTTCGCCTCCTCCTCGTCTTCTTCTTCGTCCGATGCCGCTGATAGTCAGAATAGCAACGGTAAAAAGTCGAGCGTAAAATCGTTCCAGTCGCTCACGTTCAGAGAGAAAGAAACCAACACGAAAGTTTGTTTGATAGGAACCATGCATTACAACCCGCGATCAATCGAGTTAGTCTCGACCATGACGAAGAAAGAAATCGACGACGGGACGTTCGGATGTTTAGTTTTAGAATCGTGCGAGAAGAGATGGCAGAAAACGTTAGAGTTTCAACGAAAAGGAACGATTCGGCGGAAACTGTTAGACAACGAGTTTCAAGCGGCGCAGGAGCTGGTGGAGGATCAGCGAAAAGTATCGCTCGGGGATCAATCCATAGACGATTTAGGCGCAAATATGAAACGGATATTCAAGGAAACGTTGGAAGATGTCTTGAGCGTCGATGGGTGGAAAAGAGTGAGAGAGGATTTGGTGAACTATTCCGCGAGCGAGTTGTACCCGACCAAAGAGTTTGGCAAAGACGTGCAGAGTTTATCGTTGGAAGATTTCCTACTTGACGGAAGATTGCTCTTTGCGCTACCTGTCTCTTTGTTTCGATACCCGCTGGCGTGGCTGTTGAAGTCTCCGAAACTTGTCGTGCCGCTGCTCTCGTTTTATTTCGGATTGGCGAATTTGCCCGGTTTCGTGGAAGCGATGGAAGCGTCGACGACGACGACGACTGGAGGAGGCATTGGTCTCGTTCAAAGCGCGGATGTTGTTGACGAGACGTTGTCCCTACTTTTCTTCTTTTTAGACGTATTTCAGATTGTCGTCTTATCTCGATTGATGTTAGTCGCACTGTTGGGCGAACGCAACGATGTCCTTTCTGCGAGTATCCGCGCGAAATGCCAGGAGTATCAAGGTGAGGAAAAGACCGTTATTGCGATTTTAGGCGCAGCGCACCTGAACGGCGTGCAGAATAGACTGCTGTAATAATATCATATAAAAATAGTACTATCCATAACAACACACAATACCGCTACGGCTAAAAGATTATGACTAATTTGCGTTCTTATTCGCCACCTCTAAGTCTCTCTCGTGGATTACATCGTCACCGGTACCGACGGTTGCTAAACCGACGAGATTAAACATCGCGTTGACCACGTGTCTTGGCAAACACGGACACGCGCTCTTCTTTGAAAAGCCAACCTCACCTTTCCTCAAAGGCGATTGTTCGTAAAACGCACCGCAGAAAATGATAAAAAACACCGCTCCAGCGCCGTCTAACGACGCGTGGTTGTTCCAGATGAAATAATTTACGATTTCGCTCAAAAACTTGTTACACGTAGCCACGACAGACACCGACGTTGCACTCAACGCGTCTCTGATGAGCATGGTGAACACACCCATCCCGACCCCGAACACGCACGAACAAGTCAAAGCCAATACGGCTCGATTGGTGAACTCCAACACATCTCCGTGCACATCTTCAAAATTAACGGCGTGCGATAATTCTCCAGTAAACAACGCTAAACAGAAACTGATTGGAATACTTATCAAGTTCATCAAGAACGTTCTCGACCAACTGTTCATTTTGTACCGGTTGATGGTATCTTTCGCAATGGAACCTTCCAAACATGCGAAGATGATAAAAACGCCACACAACCCGTACGACGCGGCGTTGGACAAAACATCACCGTGAACGTAATAAATAGCACCTATTGTGATACCGACCATGCTCATGATAGATTTTACTCTCGGCAAGGCTCTTCCTAAGAACACGTAATCAATCAACGAGAAGCAAATAGGCGTGGTGGACTTGAACGCGATGAACGTCTCCAACGGCGCTTCTTTCATCACCCACATGCCCGCGCTCAGTAAACCAAAGAACGCGACGGATAAAGGAATAAACCCAACGGCCGTCTCACGATTGATGTTGGATATTTGTATGATCTTCATCGCATGCGCGGCGCCGAGTAACGCGCAACAGGAGACGAATTGAAGAATTAATATGGTATTCGGAAGTTTCAAGTCACTCACGGCTAGTTTGTTGACCACGGAGAGTTGCGAGCCGATGATGCAATCTGATTACGTATGCAGAAAGAGAGAGAGAGAGAGAGAGAATGACGCGTCGTCGTCGTCGTCAGTTTGATAAGAAGCGTTCATCGTCAGAGAAAACATAGAAACACAGGGGCGCGCGAGTAAACTAATCCAAAAAGCGCGGCGAAAAGACAGCATAACAAGACAGAGAGATAAACTCCTCTGCAGACATCTATCTGTTTGTATATATACGCATAAACGCACATCCAACGATGATGGACAAAACCTTAACGTTCATCCAGAGATACTTCGTTTCCCCGTAGGCAGTTTCGCCCGAGAGTTTCGGGTCCGAGGCTTCTCTGTTCATCGCTGATTTTTTTAGAGCACAGAGAGAAAGTTTTTGTGGGGAACTTTTGTGCGTGTGTGCGAGGAGGAGGTTCTTTCCTTCTTTAAAACACGTTTTCGCTCTCTCTGATATCATCGTGATGCTACTGCCGGTGCACTACCATTACTATTGCAAAACTATTTGAAACTATTACTACTAATAATACTTCAACTGAAGAAATATGTGGAATCTCTGACGGTTTCGATGTCCAAATCTCCGTACTCAGGTGGCGGTAAGAACTCGCCGGCGACTTCGGGATACGTCGATTTCAACTCCTCGTACAAGTTGTCCAACAGAGGCGCTTTGTGCAGCTCGATGAACTTTTCGCGAAGGATTCGAGACATGACCGGGACGTCGCCGGCATGGGTCCAGAACGAGTCATGCACGCCGGCAAACGTGATGTTTGCTCGAGAACACTCTAGAGCCGTCATCATCATGTGTGTAGAATCAATGGAATGGATGTAGTTCGGGGGGAACGCCGATCGCTGTTTCGATTTGTTCACTTTTTGCTTCTCGTCTTCGGAGCGGAGGACAAAGGTTTGTAGCAGCGTACGAACAGACTTTTGCGTCTTGTTTCGATACGGTTGAAGGACCGGAAGACCGAGCGGAGTGGTCCACTGAACCGGAGCGTTAATTTTCGTAACGACTGAGGCGCAGTGCGTGAGCCATCCCATGACTTCTCGAGCGTTTTGGAACATGTCGTTCAAAGCGTCTAAAGTTCGTTTCGCAGCGTACGATGCAACTCGGTACCGGACGCTTTCGTTTTCGAACCCGACGCGTTCTTTCAAGCGAGATTGGATTTGCATGCGAGCGCCAACAAAAGTGACGCCATAGACAGATGTCATGACCGTTTGCTTGACGAGTTTTCGATCGACTTGATCGATGAGAAGTTTTGCCAACTTCATTCGTTCCACGGATTGCTCGTCCTTATAATCGCAATTTTCGATGTCTTTTTGAACGATGCCTCGTAGAACATTCGCGATACCGGTGTAAACATCTGCACCACGATCGGCTGGCACCAAATTGACCGCCCGACCACCCGCGAAATCTCTACCCAACGCCGCGTAATGTTGCAAACCGTTGCAAGATCCGTCTTGATGAACGGGCAGGTTACACATGTACTTGGCGGGGTCTTTAGAATTGGTCGCTTTGTTGATTTCCATGCACGTGGCTAAGCACTGCCACGGGTCGTCGGCATCCTGCCACCAAGATCCTTCCGGCCCGAGCGGATCCTCCGCCGATTTCTTGATGTTCTCCAAATTGAGTTTGCTAAACTCGATGCGCTGATGTAAGGGAAGCTTATCGGCTCCACCACCGTACAAGTTAGCGCACTGAATAAATAACCAATCAAGACCGTTTTCGCCTAATGGCTTTGCATCGGCAAACTTTAAAGTACCTCGACAGAAATCTGAACCAATGTGGTTCAAGTGCGCATGCATAGTATACGCACGACCGCGAAAATCAACGTTGTGAGGAAAGTATATCCGCTCTTCGTTTTTCATTTCTCTGGCAACTTCAAGTTTGATGGCAAAATCACATCTTTGCGAGTGTAACTCGCGATTGGTTTGTTTTGTTCGGCTCAATACTCTCATAAACTCGCCAACTTCTTTCGCGGAAGGGAGCGCCGTCGCATAGAGAGGTCCGTTGCGTTCGCGGCGTAATCGAAATTCGCTCGAGGGCCAATTCGGCAAGTTTAATTCCGCCCGAGGCGGTATGTTCGCGATGCCACCACCAAGCCCACCCGCATACTTCTTCTCTCTCCACACTTGTTCGACGACTTCTAAAATGTCCGTGTTAATCACCCATCCGGTCGAGCCGAGCACGTTCAATGCGCCAAAAACGTTATCGTACTCTCCGACACGATCTGCTAAAAGTTTCATTTGCGCGTCCGAAGGACCTTCTCTGGAGTAGTTCCCTCGCATGACGACTGAATTTGAATTCAAATAGCCACCTTTGTTGTACGACTCCCACGGTCTAGGAGCAACAATCATTGGTTTGTGTCTCGTAATCACGCTCCTAGCTCGAGCTAAAGTAGCTGAGTGTACGAATCGGAAAAACGAATCGTGCCAATGCACTGTTCCGAAACGATTATTCGGACTGGCTTTCTGTTTCCATCCCCGGAACGCGTTGGGTTCCAATGAATAATCGTGATAGAACGCGGGCACTTCAATCTTCTCGCCAGTCTCCGCGGTTTCTGGTCCCGGCACTTTTATTTTACACACGTCTAAAACGATCGCGATGATCGCAGCACCGACTTTCAAATGCAAAACTGAACCCCAGTCGGCGTTATCTAACGCTTTCTTTGCTTGTTCGGAAACCGCGCGAACTGTTTTTAATTTCTTGGTCGAATCTCTTTGAAGCATTGTGCTCATCATGTCGCTTTCCTTCAACAAATTCTTCTCGCGAATCTCTCGATCTATGCTTGCGATTTTCTCCTCTCGCTCTCTTTCTGCAATCATTTCTTGTTCTCCTTCGTGTCTCTCTTGATTGAACGTTTCTACGATATCTTCCATATTGATTAAACCGGCGCGATAACGCGCCGACAATAACTTCTCTCTCATTTGTAATCGCGATAAATTCACTTCGGCTTCAATCACTCGGCCTAGAGAACTCGCCAGGCGAATAAACTTTACGCTCCCGGCTTGACCACCGTGTTCATTCGCAGCGTCGCTAAACACGTCGTTTTTCTTCCTCTCTTCACCTCGCATGAGCATGGAAATTATTGTGTGTAACGAAATCACGGCTATTTTATCCGCTCCTAATAATTGTAAATATGGCCCGTACACTTTTCGATCGATGCCGGGCACACCTTCGCTAATCATGCTTTGTTCTCGTTCAATACCAACCACGAGCGGCTCGTAAAACGACGTCAACAACTGTCTCACCGCCGGTAAGTTTGCGCCCGCGCCAACCTGTGCCATCTGTTCGCTCATTTCTCTGTATCGCTTAATCTCATCGTTCACGCTTTCGTTCTCCACGCGTCTTTGCCTTTCCCGTCTAGCAATGTACTCGAGATTTTCCGGCGATTCTTCTTTAATCCGCAGTTGTGATTTACGCTCGACTAACACGCTAAACAAACCTCTCAAAGGTAATTCTATTTGGTCTTCTACATCTTGTTTCTGTTGTTGTTGTTGTTTTTCTTGTTGTTCAAGTAATCGCCGCTTCGTCGTAGTTTTTTGTCCCACGAGTGCGCCGACGTCCAAGTCGTCGAAATCGTCAATCGCCGGTAACGGCGAGTCGAACGATTGCGGCGGCACCAACGCCGGGCCGATGACGCGATGATGAGGAGACCGATATCGGATCTGTCCCGTCGGAAGAAGTTCCACATCCTGGCGTCATGAAAGAAGAAGAAGAAGGAAAAGAGTCGTCAGTATACATGAGCGAATTCGTCAAGCGAAGAGTGAAAAGAACTCACATTTGCTCCGTCGAGGAAATTTTTATCGATGGTCAGTTTCTGCGCGTGCAGCTGCTCTGGCACCGCGGAGAGGTGCCTGAAAAAGAGCGACCACCGCGAAGAATAGCTCGAAGAAGAAGAAGAAGAAGACGCGGTTAAGCTCGAGAGCCTTCGCTGCGCGAGCGCCGCTCGCCGCATTTTCGTTCTTGTTGCGTGTTTTTTACTCGTATGTTGTTACTCTTCTTCCAATATAAAAATACAAAACGGACAGAGAACGAGAGCCTCCACAGAAAGACAGAAAGAGAGAGAGAGGTAGACGCGTCTCTGCGTGTGCGTGAGCGCGCCAACTCTCTCTCTCTCTCTCTCTTTCAAATCTTCTCTCTTTGCCAGCGCGAGAGAGCGCGACCGGCGTTTTCTTCTCTCGTTTCTCTTCCCGCAGCAGCGCAGAGAGCTAATTTTTTCTTTTTTTGTGGAGGGAGCGGAGGAGCTTTTTTGGCGCCAATTTTTTTTGCTTCTCTCTCTCTCTCTCTCGAGTCAAAAAATTTCACTGCGTTCGTACTATTTCATCACTCAGCGTCTGTGTGCTGAACAAAAAGCCCCCGCTCTACCGCACCCACTCGCGCCTCAAAACTTCACGCACATTTACAACGCGTATACATATATCAAAACAAAAATGGCCAAGGTAAGTTTCTCTCGTCTCTGTGAGCAGAACACAAAACGCGAGCGCGAATGGAGGATAAAATATCGCGCGTCGCGCGTTTCTTCTCCTTTCCGTTCGCGCGCGCGCGCGGATTTTTTTGTTTTCTTTTTCTCGAGGGCGAGCTCTGCGGTTGTGGATTTTTCGCTTCGGAAAACGGCGCGTGAAAGATGGATGCGAACGTCGCTCGCTCGATTGGATGACTCCAACGTATCGATATATCGTGGTTGGATGGATAGCGATCGAATTTGCGCGTTTTCGCTCTTATCATCCGTCTCTTTCGGGGAGATGCATTTCACCTTTTTTCCCTTTCGCTGCCGTTTTAGGTTCGCGGACAGGGCTTTGGTCGGGTCAGCGGATTTGCGCTTCACGTTTGCCGCTCTCGTCTCGACACAATCGCGCTCTTTTACGATCATTAAAATTGCTAACGTTGTCTTCTTTCCATTTTACGCATCGATCTCAACAGAAAGGAGCAAAGAAAGTCAAATCTGGGACCCCGTCCTTCTACCCGGCGGATGACATCAAAAAGCCACTTCAGTCGCAAGCCAAGTCGCAAGCGAAGAACCAAACGAAGTTACGCAAGAGCATCACCCCGGGGACCGTGTTGATCATCTTAGCTGGTCACTTTAAGGGGAAGAAGTGCGTGTTCTTGAAGCAATTAGATTCTGGTTTGTTGTTGGTGTGCGGCCCGTATGGCATCAACGGTGTGCCGGTGAAGCGATTGAACCAAAGATACGCCATCGCCACCTCCACCAAGGTTGACGTCTCCAAAGTTGATTGCAAAGCGTTCGACGACAAATACTTCAAAAAGCCGGCTAAGGATCGCTCGGCCAAGTCTGAAGAAGGATTCTTTGCGGCGCCGACGGCGAGAAAGGAATTGCCGGCGGAGTACATCGCGGCGAACAAGGCGTTGGATGCCTCGGTCGGTGCCGCCATCGGCGCCGTGCCGCACTTGAAGGAATACATGTCCTCTTTGTTTACCCTCAAAACTGGCGACAAGCCGCACGAGATGGTCTTCTAAGGTAGAGAAGAGGAGATAGAGAGAGAGGAGATAAACTTTTAGAATTTGTAATAGCGGAACGAAACTAGAGAGAAAACACTAAAAAACAGTAAACACTTATTACTTGCCTATTTTCTGAATTTTATGTGCCCAAATCCTCGTTGAAATCGTCTTCGTCGTAGACCGTATCGGTCAGGTTTCTCGTTCCTCTCTTTTCTATTTCTATGCGTTTCCTAAGTTCGCTCTTTTGTAACCACTTCTTCTCGAAGCCGGTACCCCGGTCGACGCCATCCCAATGCCTTCCAGGTTCTATGCCGTATCTGTTTCTATCAACGGTGACCGCTTTGTTCCTCCACGAGTGCTTTGGAATCTCTTGCGGCACTTTAAATCCGTGCTTTTTCGCTAATTTTTTATCCACGCCCTGCATCACGTTCAGATTTTTCTGTTGCTTTTCGAGTTCCTTTTGTTGCTTCTCGTACGCTTTCTTCGCCATCGGGTCACCATATCGCACTTCATTCATTTTCTCCGAGTTCCACGCCGCGTCTACTTCGGATCGAGCAAACGGCGCCTCGCTCGCTTTTCTAAGCTCCTCCTCTTTTTCTTTTTCAATCTGTTGCTGCTTCAACCCTGCACCCCAAACGGGTTTCTCTCGCTCTTTCTTCGGTTCTTGCGTGGCTTTGGTTCTCTCTTCGATTTCTTCTTGCGTTAACAACCGACCGGTGGTTTTATCTCTGATTAACGTTTTCGCGTTCTTCCCGCTTCTTTCTGCGGACATGTTGTTGATGCGCTCTTCTTGCTCTTTACGTCTCAATTCAGCTTCTTTAACGATTTCAGACGCGGAGACTAATCCTGTTTTGTTCTTTGTCGCTTTATTTGTCGTTGTCGGCGGCGGCTTGACTATGATGTCGCCGTCCGAATCGTATTCGACTTTTTGTTCTGGTTCCTCGTTTCGCGCTGCCATTTCTGTCGTTTTGGTGGTAACTTTTCGAACGACAACGTCTCCATCGGAGTCGTATTCCACCACCTCATCAATTTTAACGTCGTCGCCTTTCGCGCTCGTCGTCATCACAGATTCTCGTTTTCCTTCTTTTTCTCCTTCTTTTTCTTCTTCGCCTTCCGAGTCCGAGTCGTGACGTTGTCTCCGCTTCTTCTTCTCCTTCTTCTTGTTTGCCTTCTTCTCTTCATCCGATTTCTTCATTTCTTCTTCGTCATCTTTGTCATCTTCTCCTTCCGAATCGTCTGAATCGTGTCGTCGTTTCTTCTTCATCTTCGCCTTTGATGTTTTTTGCGGTCGTTCCTCCTCCTGCTCCTCCTCTTTATTCGTGCCTTCGACCACGGTCACCCACCCACCCGTCGCATTCTTCTTCTCGTTCTTCTCGAAGTCTTCTTCTCGTTTACTCCTCGCCACGTAGTGCGCGTCGGTCACGATTACCGGAGCGTTCTCTCCTCGTTCAAAGTCCTCCGCCGTTTGATGCGTTCGTTTCTTCTCTACTTCCTCTTCCTCCCCGCGCTCATCGAAAGTAGCAAAGCCAAACAACTCGTCTTCGTCGTACACTTTCACTCCTTCCTCTCTCTTCAATTTTTTCACTTTTTTCTTCTTCTTCTTCGATTCCTTTTTGTCTTCGTTCTCGTCCGCCGACGAGCTCTTCTTCAGAGCGTAGCGTTGCTTCAGATACTCCAACTTTGTCGACGACGACATATGTTTATTTTTTATTTCTCCAGCGCGGCGCTGTTGTGTAAACGAACGCACACACACGGTGCGGGGGCGGTGTGCTGTTTGTTGGTGGCACAGTTATTTCACCCAGTTTTTTATTTGGAAATACGAGTAGTTTTTTTGAAGAAGAAGAGAGGGAAAAGAAAACACAAAAAAAAGAGAGATTAAAAGATTATATTCTTCTTCTCCAAAACACCGCGCGCGCGCTTTCTCTCTCTTTCTCTCTCTTACAAAAAAATGGTAGCGGCAGCGGCAGCAACAGTCGTGGCGCCAATGGCAGGAGCAGCGTTGATAAACGAAGCGTTAATCGCCTACGGCTACGTCGCCACGTGGATCGGTTTATCTTCCGGCGTCATCCTGTTTAACAAATACATATTATCGTTTTTCGGGTTCCCGTTTCCGATTTCACTGACGATGATACACATGTGTTTTTGCTCGGCGCTGGCGTTTTTAATCATCCGGGTGTTTAAGCTCGTTCAATCGAACGATTTAGATCGACAGACGTACGTTCAGAAGATTGTTCCGGTTGGCGCTTTGTTCGCTTTATCGTTGTGGTTGTCTAATACGGCGTACGTCTATCTGTCCGTGGCGTTTATTCAGATGTTGAAAGCGTTGATGCCGGCGAGCGTGTACACCGTCGGATGTTTGATGGGGATCGAACAATTTACGTACGCGAGATTAGTGAATATGCTCGTGATTACGTTGGGGGTGTGCATCGCATCGTACGGGGAGTTGAACTTCCACTTATTGGGGGTGTTGATTCAGTTAGCGTCGGTGTGCGCGGAAGCGTTTAGATTGGGATTGGTGCAAATAATATTGAACTCGGAAAAGCTCAAGATGAATTCGATAACGACGTTGTATTACGTCTCGCCGGCGTGCTTTGTGTTTTTGTTGATACCGTTTACGTTTTTGGAGGTTCCGAAGTATTTAGATGAGAACACGGAAGTGAACACGAGTCAACCGCACATTTTGTTCTTAAACGCGTGCACGGCGTTCGCGTTGAACATGGCGGTGTATTTGTTGATCGGGAAGACTTCGGCGCTGACGATGAACGTCGCCGGGGTGGTCAAAGATTGGTTGCTTATTTTCATTAGTTCGGCGCTCTTTGATGCGCCAATTACAAAGTTACAGCTGTTTGGGTATGGGATTAGTTTTGTGGCGGTGTGTTATTATAATTATTCCAAGTATAAAGATCGAGAGAAGGCGATGTCGATGCCAAAGATGGACGCAAAATCCGAGGACGGCAGAAGTAGCAGCGCCGAACGAGAGATGAACTCCAAAGCTTAAGGAACAAGAGATATCATCTTACGTTCGTACAATTGTAGATTTGGTTTTGATATATATATATATATAAATTCATTTATGACATAATTAACATGGACAATAATACAATTTAAAACGCTTCTTCGTCATCGTCCTCCGTGGTCATCTTTTCTTTTCGATGGCGCTGAATAGAAAGCAACGAATCGCGTTGGATGCTCGCGAGCTCTTCCGATAAAGACCCGTTGCCAGACTCATCCGACGATCTACGACTAAGTTCTTCCTCCTTTTCTTCTTCTCTTTCCTCTTCCTCTTCGATTCGTTCTCCTTTTTCCTCCATCTCAGCTTCTTTCTCAGAAGAAACAACCTTAAGCGCCGTCTTCACGCGCGGCTTGACATTCACCGAGGTAGATTTACCTTCAATCGTAGGTCCGTTGTACGTTTCAAGAAAATCTTTGTCGACTGTCAAAACCTTCGGCGGAGAAACAAACTGAATATCATCAATCGCTGCTCCGTATTCTGTCGCCGAGGCGAGCATACTCTTCGGAGTGACGCCGTATAACTTGTCCGCGAAATCTTCCGCACCTTTCCGAGAACACGCGAGAAGCGAAAAGGTCACCTCGACCGGTTCTTCGTTACTATCATCCGAAACGAAACGACCGAGAGCTACGGAGCTGAACCACGCTCCTAGTTTCGAGCTTCTGCTGTCCTCCTCTTCTTCCCTCGGTCGAGTCGAGAGGTCTAACCATATGAGTTGATCTTCCTCGGCGCTGGTGAGCGCGACGATTGTCTTCGAGAACGAGTCCGCGAATTCTGGATGCGTTGAAATCTGACTCGCCGAGGTGATGCCAGCACCAGAGATGGCAACGGAGGCTTGAACTTTGTGCGTTGGGATTTTACCGTGGCACGAGGTAACTTTTATCGTATCCGCGTTCTTCCTCTTTTCCTCGAGCGCTTCCTTCTGCTCTTCCACTCTCGCCTCTTCAACTTCTTCTAAAATTTCCTTAAATTCTTTGTCCTTGTCGCCGTCGTCGTCGTCGACATCGCTGTGGCCAGCCTTTGCTTCTGCCTCGATCGCAGATGATGAGGGTGATAATGAGGAAGACGACGAGGAAGAGATGTCGACGTCACCGCTGTGATGAAATTTCTTCGTTTCTTCGTTCAAAACTTCTTGCGCAAGGTCCGCTTCTTCTTGCGCTTTGACTGCTTTCGCTTCGAGCTCGGCTGCTTCTTTCTCGAGCGCTCCTTTCTTCTCTTCGTCTTTTTCGGACATCGCGGACTCTTTCGCCCTAAACGCTTCTCTGAACGCGTTCGAAGCGGCAATCTTCTCTTGCTCGACGAGTTCTCTCGCCGTTTCGACTTCTTCCGAAACCTTTCTTTCGGCTTCAATTTCTGCGACTTTCGACGCAGAAGTCGCCGCTTTGACCGCGTCGTTAGCGTTATCGATTCGTTTCTTCTCCTTGGCGAGTTGTTCTTCCGTTTTCGGCACTTGCGGAATAGCTTCAAGACTCAACGTAGATTCCGTTTCCAATACTTCGCGAACTTTCGGGGCGGAAAGATAGGTGACTTGTTTCAACATGTTAATTCCGCGACTGTTGTTCAACACCTTCAACATTTGCTCCGGAGCAGTGTTCAGCAAAGACTTCACAATAGTATTTGGATCTTCTTGATTTTCTTGCACGACGATTTCAAACTCAACTTCAATCGTGCCCACAGGAGAAGGAGACTTTGCGGGAGCAGCGGTGGTGGCAGAAGTAACGGATTTACCATGCGTGACGACTTCTTCGCCAAGCTGGCTGCCCGTGTTGGCATTTTCCAACGTCGTTTGTCTCTCTGCGATTGCTTTTCTTAACTTTTCATTCTCGGCTTTCCAGTTGTTGATTTTGTCCTCCAGAGCCTTCTTGTTTTCTGCAAGTTCGATGTTCAATTGTGTTAACTGTTGATTTTCTTTGTACACCTCCGAGTGTTGATTTTCCAGCTTGGCGACTCGTTGAGCGAATTGAGAAATGTCCATAAAACCTTCGTCTTGGGATTGCTTCATTTCACCCAAAAGCGCTTCTTCAGTCATCGCGACATCCTTCAAAGATTTAATGACCACATCATTCGGCCGGACGTTGACAATACTCGCGATGGCTGATTTCAAGGCGCCGTTTTGCTTTTCGTTCGAGAGCAGCTTTTGCGAATTCATGCCGTTACCAGAAATGGACATTTTCGCTTTTACTGCGAACAATTTTGGAACATCGCAACCAACCGAGACTGGTGTGCGGTGCGGCTGGTCTGCGTTCTCACACGTATGCGCGCACGACCCCCAGACGTAACTCAGCGTCTTTCCGTCGAACACTCTGTTGTACAAAACGTTCTTTACGCCTCCAGTCTTTTCCGAAACGCCGTGAGTAAACTGACCAGTGCACTTGGACAGGAATGCGTTCGTGACTTCCTTCGAAGCGGCACTTTCATCGTCACCTAGCGCATTTAAAGAAAATCCGCCAATCTTGCCTTTTCTCGAAGCTGGACAATGGTCCTCTTCGTGCGGCGATACGTTTTCGCACGCCAACTCAGACACGGCCCGATACTTTCCAGTATTGGCAGGAATATTTTTCGTAATCGCCGCGGTCGACTCTTCTTCTCCGTCTTTCTCATCTCTACCTAAACGACCCACAAACGAACGAGCCCAACCTCCAGAGCCTAACATTGAAGACCCTCGCTCTTCTTCTCCGTCGGCGTCTTCGTCCGCGACGGTTGGTCTCGGTTTCGGATACAGGAAAAAACCAAATTGCTCGTTCGGTTTCATCTCATCGTGCTCGACTTCAAAGGTCCCGCACGAAGTCATTTGCATTTCTTTGGCCGAGTCGAAATCGAATTCTTCGCTCATCGATTTCGTGATCAACTTCGCGCCGATGTACTTCCAGTTGTCTTGCATCGGGAACGACAAAACGTTGCTCTTGGTGTCTTGCAACAGAGGTGAACAGGAGGTGTGCAGCGTGAAAATTTTCTTTTGATTGTTGTTATTGCGATTCGCGTTTGCTCCGCCGCTCGTGTTCACAACAGCAGCGGTCGCTCCCGCGGCAGACTCACCGAGTGGCGACGAATACATCGTTCTCATCGAAGAGGAAGAGGTTGACGTCGCGAACAAAGCCAACGCGCCCAAAGAGGCGCCGATGCTCACTTTTTTCACCATCGACGATGACTTCCCGTGAGAAGAAGAAGAAGAAGAAGAAGCGATGAGCTTCTCTGATTCTCCTTCATCGTGACGGTGGTATTGCTGTTTCATCGCGACGAGACGATTCGGTTCAAGACGCGGGGAAAGGTTTTGATGAATATAACTTCTTTGTGCGAGTCTTTTGGCGCCGCGCAAGGCATGTGAAGCGAAATTTTTTGTTTCCGCGGCCCCTTTTGTAAAAAATTTAGTGTTCATGGGCCACGACTCGAAATTTTTCTCTGTGTGTGTGACAAAAGACTCCACGCATTACGTGCAACGTTGCTATTGGTTGGTATTTTACCATGGTAAGTACTTCTGAATTACACTCTCATGGTTTGCAATCTTTCTTCTAAAGCGTCGGCATGCGTGTTCCGCGATGAGAGAGGAAAGTTGATCTCCTCGTCAAGTTGTTTCAACTCTTGAAATATAAGTCTTCGGACCGTTTCTTCGGTCATTTCGCCTCCGTTGTGTTGCTCGAACGCGAAAGTGAACGGCGCGTTGGCGACTGGCTCGTCATTCGTGTCGTGTAACGACGCTAAATACGGGTGCTTCAAACACTCCTCGACGTTGATGCGCTTTTCCGGGTTAAAGATGAGCATCTTTTCAATCAAATCGCACGCTAATGGGTTTGCTTCCGGGTATAAGCGCTTAAAATCCATTGGTTTGGAATACGGGAGCTGACGTAAATATCGTCTGGCTTTATCCGAAGTTACGAAATATAAATCTTGTTCGTCCGGCGTACCTATGACTTTGGTAATCAGGTTCAACTGATGAACGTAATCCTTCCCCGGAAATAGCGGTTTTCTACCCAGTAATTCAGCCAAGATGCAGCCGCACGACCAAACATCTATTGCGACGGAGTATTCCGCGCACGATAACAACAACTCAGGAGCACGATACCATCTCGTGACGACGTATTCCGTCATGAAATCTCGATTTTTATCTTGCGTGTTTGTTCGCGCTAAACCAAAATCGCAAATTTTCAAGTCGCAGTTGGCGTTCAACAACAAATTCGACGGTTTTAAGTCTCTGTGTAAAACGTCCGCGCTGTGTATATACTTCAATCCTCTCAATAACTGGTAAACGAAGTATTGGCAGTGGTCGTCCGTTAACGGTTGATCCGAACGAATGATTTGGTGTAAGTCTGTATCCATTAATTCGTACATGACGTAGACGTCATTGAAACTGTACTCCTCTTCTTTTGAGGGAAGCATGCAATCGGTAATTGGGACGATGTTTTCGTGCCTCAAATGTCTCAAAAGCTTAATCTCCCTCAACGTCCGTTTCGCATCCACCACGTTTTCGAACGCGTTCGTAATTTTCTTAATCGCCACCTTTGTGTTTAGCTTTTCATCCTTTGCCGAACAAACGATGCCGTACGCGCCTTTGCCTATTGGTTTAATCGGGACGTATTTTTTCTTCACTTCGAACAGATTTCCGCAGACGACAAACTTTGTCAGCTCGAACGGGTCGTCCTCGTCCTCGTCCTCCTCTCCTTGATTGTTGTTGTTTACTATTGTTTCGTTATTCTTACCGTTAATAGTAGAAGTATTCGCTACGTTTTGTTGACTGTTGTTTACACTATCCTCTCCTCCTCCTCCTCCTCCTCCTCTTCTTCTCGGCGTCGGCGTCGACGACGTCAGCGACACGTTGTTATCTCTATTCTTCCGTCTCACTTTCAATAGTTTCTTTTCTAATCGTCTCTCTCTTTCCTCTTGACTCATCGCCTCATTCGTGCTTCCATCGTCGTCTTCCTCGGTCGACGAGTCTTCGGAATCATCGTCTTCACCGTTCTTCGTCTTCGTTCCACTCCTTCTCCTCCTATTATTATTGCGGTCGTCGTCTTCGTCGCTGGACGATGCCGCGCCGTCGCCTCTTTGCTCTCGTCTCAGAAGTAAGGATTCGTAGTCCTCGTCGAAAGGCGCTTTGTCTCCTCCTCCTCCTCCTCCTCCTCCTCCTCCTCCTCTTCCTCCTTTCTCTTCTTCTTCTTCTTCTTCTCTTCTCGTCATTTTTTTCTCCTACGAAAAGTATAGAAAGGGAGGGAGGAGAGACGAAATGAAGCTCTCTTCTGGCGACTTTCTGAACCCACACCAAAAAGAAAAAAAATCGACTCTGGTTTTTTTAGGGTTTGTGTAAGATTCTTTTTTTTTCTCGCCTCTCTTTTTTTCGTCCAAATTGTGCTGCGGAACTCTTGAAAAAGGGAAGAGGATCCTCCCTCACTTTGAAGTTGAAAGAAAAACGCGCCCGCCCCAAAAAAACATCCTCTTCCATTCCGCACAAACGACGACAACGACGACGATTGGAAGATCGAAACGAATAACGCGCTGCTCTCGGAGAAAAATACGAACACGAATACGAAAAACATCTCCTCGCGTTTGAGAGAAAGATTTTTTCCGAAGTTCCGCAAACAATTTAATTTTTTTTTGTCCGTAGAGGGTGCGGGAGGAGAGGGTAAAATTTGTCGAAGTCAACAACAATAACGCGTTGAAGAGGAAGAGAGAAGAAGGGCGCTTAATAAGAATGAGGACGAACGCGAATGACCAGGATTTAGTGGTTAACACGAGGAGAGGAAACGAAGAAGAAGAGGAAGCGAGAACGCCGCTGAACGAGAACGAAAAAGATGCCGCTTGGGCGCTCGAAGAGTTTCAGTGGGACTCGGACAGAGCAATTGGGAAAAAAATAACAGCGGCTACTACGCCGGCAACCTCTCACTCATTAACGACGACGACGACGACGACGACGACGGCGGCGACAAGTTTTGGAGGTAACGGAGAAACGGAGAAAGGAGGAGGGGCGAGAAGGACCGCGATGATGACGATGAAATGCGATGAAGAGGACGAGTATGGAGACGTGAATGATTTGCGCCACTCGCCTCGTTTTAGGCCGATGGTGAGAACAAGCGAAGATGCGAAGAGAGATAAACGCAAGTATCTCCTCGAAGAACAACAACGGAAAGAGAACGACAGCAACGCTGAGGATGGAGGCGGCACGAGAAGAATAGCAGCGAATGTGAATAATATTGCTCGTAACAATAACGCAACGACAACAACAAGCACAGCAGGTGCAGGAACAGATTTTACCCCGATGAAGTTACGAACCGAAGAAGCGAAAGGGACGAAGTATAGAGTCGTAAATCACAAGGTATTTTGTAAAGTGGAAGGATGCAGTACCGAGTGCACATCTTTGTACTCGATTCGCGTCAAGGTTTGCGCGTTGCATTTGAAAGCGGACGAAGTGTTTTTCAACAACGAACCGAGTCGATTTTGTCAAAAGTGTACGAAGTTCCACAACGTGGGTGCTTTCGAGAATAATCGGAGAGCTTGCTTACGTTCTCTGAACAGATTAGCTTCCAAGCGAGTGCCGTTGATAGCGCAGGAGAGCGCAGCAAACACATTGGCCGCATACGAACGATTGATGATGTTGCATGCGGAATCCCATGGAGCGGCACCGAATGAAGACGCTTCAGGAGTGAGTGGAAATAAAGGAAAGGACAAAGTTTCATCGGTACTTCCCTCGTTAGAATTGTTTCATCAACAACAAATCCGGGATCAACTCAAGGCACACGGAGCAAAATGGCACCAAGGCTCGGTCTCCCGGAGGAGAGGAGTGAAGGAAAAGATGGAAGATGAAGAAAAACAAAAACAGGAGTTAAAATTACTTGAGAACCAAACGCAGAGACAACTGCAAAAACAAAAACCGAACGCGATAGAACCGACTTTAAATACATCTGGGATCAATCACTTTCGCTTGCAGTGCGCGCAAGTGTTGCTGAACCATTTGCCCGAAACTTTTGATCCTTTGAAAGATGCGGAGGAAAGGAGAAGAAAGGAGATCATCAACGGGTCGTACAGTCGAAGTGAAATCTACGATAGATTGATGCAACTCGACAATGAGGCCTTTGTTACACTTGCAGCTGAAATTAAGATTCACAACAAACAACCTCACGATTTGGGCGCTTCCATCGGCGAAGGCGTCAAGAATTATTTTGTGGAGAAATCTGGTCATCCACCGGCACGCTTAGAAATCACGGCGGAGCCGGGATGCACGAAATTGAATGTGGATGCGCTGATCCCTCCAACGAAGACAAGACCCTCATTTTTGAGAAATCGACGAGAACCGACAGACCAGGACGCTGCAGCAAGATTGGCTAGTTGCGCCATCGAAGCAGACAACAGAGGTTTGGACGACGTGGATGTTGATGTGATTGTTGGTTCGGTGCGTATGCGACGAATAGACGGCGAATGGGAAAATAGCGCTAAATTGCGTCATAAGCATAACTGCAGTTCTGTCAAGCACGTCATGTGCACGAATCCAGACGTTTTAAACTCGCGAGAGAACGAAAACACTTTGATAATCACCGGCGTTCCTCCAGACGTCGAAGCTATCGTGCGCATAAATGGACAAGTGGAAAGAGGAAGTGTAACTGCCCGATTTGGAGGTAATGTGCAGATGACGAAAACACCGACGAAAACAAGATCATCGCGCTTGAACCCGAGTAATAATAGAATTGATCCACAACGGGAACAACCGGACGTATTGCAGAACTCACAGTCTAATTACGTTTACGTATCCGTACCTCTCGATTACGCAGAAGGTTTGATGACAATTAGTCTGCTATGGCAAGACGCGCACGAATTCGCAGGTTCTGCGGTATGTGATCCAATTGTCGTTATCCTTTCGCCTGATGTCGACCTCGCGCAAGAAATGAAAGAAGCAATGGAAGAAGTGCACGCGCTGTCCTCTGAGTTTTGCTACACTTTGAAGCGATATATTGGCGCGTGTCTAGTAAAGGATAGGGATGTGCGATCATTCACAAACCCAAATTTTTGTACGGTACAAAAAGACATAACGTTATGGGCTCTGAGAAATGGATTTGCTAGGCTCTCCAGGCGCTTACTTGAACCGCAAGTGCAGATGTTAGAAGATGTGCGGTCTTTGTCAGCTGCGGACGGGGTGTATAAAACGTACGTGTATGCGGCGACGTTGTCTGATTCGGTGGATATCGTTCGTGCAGTCATCGCCATTGGCGGCGAAGATAACTTGTTTGGTACAGTCTCAACCATCGGCAACAAAGAAACAAGAGATACCGCTTTACATATTGCCGCGATGAATGGAAACATAGACATGGTCCTCGATTTTTTGTCCATAATTTCTTCCATAGATCATTGGTTCACGTTACGAAACTCGAGCGGATTCTCGCCCAGAGACTGTGCGGTTTTAGCACAAAGCTCGAATCTTTCGAGAACCATCGCAAAAGTATTGGACGATCCGCTTTTGATTGCTTCAAATGCGGTGTGTCTCGCAGTGAAGGAAGTTGTAGCTAAAGTAGAAAGCGGGGCGCATCCCGCTCCCGCTCATGCTCCCGCAATCGACCACATGGAGGAGCTTGAAAACCAGAGCCAGGCGATCTTCGCTCGTGCTTCAGATTTGATTTTCGAAAGCTTGACTGAAATCAGCTCAAATATACCAGAAAATATGCATGAAGAAGCTCGAAAACAGGGCACAGTCCGGTTGCTTGAAATCACAAACAGACTTTTGCAGGACAACGCGTGCTTCCTGAAGCTGTTTTCGCTGGCTATAGAGAGAGACTGTAAACTGCTTGAAAATTACAGTGGTGCGGACAGCACTGACAACTCTTTTGATTCGCCAATTCTGTCCGGTGCTGATTCATTTTTTGTTCAACTGTTGGAAAGTTCCGAAATTACTAGAGGACGGCGTGTTATGCCTCAGTCGGTGCGCAAAGTGCTCGGTAAATGGAGCAATGCAATCGCGTCTTTGAAGTACAAATCGATCCTTGCGTTTGATGATCCATTGATTGAAAAAGCGTACGTGCTTGAAAATTCCTTCTATCGAAAGCGCGTCGATCTCGCCGCGTTTCTGCTCATATTTTCAGTCATTTGCGCAAGAAAGTACAGATATTCTGACGGGTCGTTTGTAGATTTCATGCGCTCTTTCTTCCGCGTGGGCGAGGCGCCGAAATGGTCTTCTTACATCGCATGTTTGATTGGTGTTTTTTCGTTTCCGGGAGTCATTTTTGCGCTCCTTGTGTACCCAAAATTTTACACGCGACACCGAGAAGGCATCACCGTATTAATTCGGTTGACGTCCCCACTAATGTGGTCGGTTCGTTTAGCAAATGAAACCGTTCCGGTGTCGATGATTAGGGTAATGCTCCTGCGTTTGTCATCTTGCGTGTACGGATGTCGATTTGAACGACATTTGATGTCAATGATGATAAACTATTTTATTCCAATCTCTCAAATTATAGAGATGTTCTCGGGCCAAGCGGCGGATACGCAAGCATCGGTGGTTAAAGAGTTGGATAGGTACGGGCCTAACAAAATATTATCCTTGGTATCGATATACGTGAACGCGATAATTTCGTTCTTTATCGAAGTTCGATTCCGTCGCAAGTTCGCAGAGAAGTACGGCGTTGATTGGATGAAGAGAAGTTGGACGAGGTCAACCCAGTCCCCACCTCGGAAAAATGAAAAGTTTATCAAAGATATTCGCGAAGAAGTTGGAGCTGTCGATGACGATGAATGCTGTCCTAGACATAGAAGTCTCGCAAGTCGAAACCGTTTCTTTGAGTTCATTTCCGCACGAAGAAAAATGTTGCATGCCAAGGCGTATTATGCGTTTTCAAATCCAAGAGACGAAGATGCGTACGTCCTAGAAAACTCAAATTTTCGAAGACCTTATGATATCACCGTCTATGGCATCCTATACACCTTTTGGGGTATTGGAGCGTATCGTCAGCATGCAAAGTGGGGTTCGTTCGATTGGTTTTCGTTGTCCTTATTCACGAACTGCGATGTGAACAACGACACGATGAGAATAACAGATTACGACAAGCATATCAGCGCTCTGCTTCTTCTGAAACTGTTCGCCTACATGGTACTTATGGGAACAGTGCTCGTCGCAATTTTCCTTCCTCGCGTGTATTGTTGTAATCGCGAGTCTTTCATTTCGGTGGTGAAGCTAATCTGCGGCGTGGCGCCACACTTGAAAGTTTCAGAAACACCAGACTTTCTTGTTGTCCTCATTCTTCGCTTATGCGCGGTGCTCTGGTCGGTTCGTTTCGAACGAGAAGTAACGTTCATACTCATGAACCTTTTCATCACTCCCCGAGCATTGGAGTGGTACGTTGGAACAGAAGAATATGTCGCTACCAATGATGTAGGGAATTCTACCATCGTGGCGTGTAAGGGAAACAGTAGTTCGTTGTTCATGGGCATCTTCAGTGGCAAATGGTATGCTTGGTCTTTCTTTTTCAAGTGCGCAGCTGTTATCTTGGTGTATTTGCAAATCAACGTAATCTCGACCATTGAAAAGCAACGTCGAGAGGCGTTTGCTGAGAAGAGAAGAATCAAGTTGCATTAAAACATACGTATATACGTTGTAATATTACTGGTACCATTGGTACCTGTACATGAATCCTTTAGTTTTTATGTCATCTAATTTTGAATCAATTCTGTCTCCATAGTTAAAGTAGGAAAACATGTAGGAATAAAAATAATCAAAGACATGCAGTTTTGTCTCGATAAACACGGCGAGTGGGTGGCCATCTTAACGAATAGCGATAATAAAGAAGACGAAGAAGGGGGAGATGGCTTCTTCGGGAAAAAGAACGAAAAACACCTGAAGAAAATAGCCAAGATTCTCGCGGAAACGACAACGTGGTTAGACATGCTGAATGACACACAACGTAACGTCCAGTTCCAGCGAGCGATTGAAAATAGCCTCGAGAGTATAGAGTTGGAGAGCAAAAAGAATAGCGAGAGTGGAAATTCCGATTATTTGAATGTCTTCGACGTCGGGAGTGGCACAGGCTTGCTCTCTTTATTCGCCGCCCGAGCAGCGGTCGAAAAAACATTGCATATTTACTCGTGTGAGATGTATCTTCCTGTGTTTCTCGTCGGCGAGAGAGTCGTGAGAGATAACGTGCGGGAGAAAAGAATACCTGAAACGAGGTCGATCAAAATGTTTCACAAAAGGAGCGAAGACGTTTCTGTAATAGGAAAACATGAATTGGATCTGTTAATATCTGAATTACTCGATTCTTCGCTCCTCGGGGAAGGGTGGTTGCTTGTGTTGAAAGACGCGTTTCAGAGAGAGTTGTTGAGGAAGAATCATTTCAGAATCGTTCCAAGTAAAGCAAAAATCTCAGTGCAACTCTTAACTGCGTCGAGCTCAGTACTTGATGTGGATTTGAAGAAAGGGAGATCTGGTTTGTTCGGCGATACGATAACTTCCGATGGATATTCGCGATTAGACGTGCAGTGCCATTTTGACTCGCTGGAAAAGAGAGGTAGAATTAGAGCAATTTCAAAACGAATCCAAGTGTTTGAGATTGATTTTACGAGTGATAAGAATTGGGGCAGAACGGAAAGTGTTCATGTGAGCTGCAAAAGTGGTCTTTCATCGCTAGATATCGACGAAATTAATGCTGTGGTGATGTTTTGGGAGATTGATTTGGACGGAACAGGCACCTCATTTTTGAACACTTTCTCTCGCGCAGACGGGAACAATAATCAAAATTATCGTAGACATTGGCGTCAAGTGATTGCACCGCTGGAATCTCCGATTCCATTATCTGCGACAAAAGAAATACCCTTACGAATAGATACACGAATAGCGGACGATTATTTAGCATTCGATGTGAAAGTTTCTTCGGAGGGAGATAATACGATGAAGTTGAAGAAGAGAATAGAGAGGCATAAGGAAATTGTGGCAAAAGCAACTATACAAAAGACGCTGACAAAGCAGATGAGATTATATATTGCTTTAGCAAACATACCCGAGTTTTGGAGTTCGCGGGCACCTCTCGGTGTCGACGTATGCGGCTTGAATTTGACAAAAGCAAATGCTCTTTTGTGTACGAAGTCGGTGGAAAGTAATAGGGAGGGATATTGCTATCAGTCATTCAAAAGTGATTTGTTGGATGAACTTGGACATCGTTATTCCATGACAGAAGAAGAAACAAGTATGATTCTGTGGGAAACGTGCGTTCCATTCGTTAATGATGTAGACGGGAAGGAGAAAGGGGAAGAGGAAGTATTTGAAGAAGAATTTAAGAAAAAAAAGAAATTTCATATCGACGTGGATGCTGGGTGCGAGATAACGGCGAATCACGTTGTATTTTTATTCTCGGAGAATCACAATTGCGCCAACAAGTGGAGAACACAACCTGTTTCAGTCGCGAGAATGGATCGACAACTTACCGGTAAAAAGTTTAGAATCATCGCTTCAAATTTTCACGCCGAAGAAGGAGAATGCATTCGAGTGTTAAAAAAGTAGCGCAATATTATCAGCAATAGTTTTAAATTCGCGAGTATATATCCGTATATTTTCCAATATTACATGCCTCCTAAAATGTACTGTATGTGTGAGTGTTCCTTTTTAAGTTTTAAAATGATCGTTATTTTTTGTTGCGCGCGTTTCTCCCGCCTCGCGTCGAGGTGGGAGTGCTGTTCTCTGCCTGCACTCCTTCAGTTGCTACTTGCATCGCTTGCGTGATATTATTTGCCGCCGTTGCCGCTGGCTTTTTTGCATCTTCTTGTTTCTTCGTCTTTTTTAACTCAGCTCTTTCCTTGGAGAAACACTGCGAACAGTAATCCATCCCTGGATTCGTTCGAGATTTGCTCCAGATACCAGACGACTCTTTGGTGCCGCACTTCCCGCACTGTTTATTCGCCATCGAATTCAATTCTTTAAGATAACACTTATTGCACAAATATTGTGACTTATCCTTCTTCGATTTTCTCAAATTATCCGGGTCCAACCTTCCATCGCACGCTGAGCACGGCATCTGCTTGATGAGAGATTGCTCTTTCTGGAAGCAGGTGCGACACACGTGCTTCGATTTGTGCAACTTGGATTTCCTCCATCCGCCGAGCTCGGCATCACAATTACACTCTCCACACTTCGTTACCGTTTTCTTCGTTACCGCCTTTTCTTTACGATAACACTGCTGGCATAAGTATTTTGACTTATCCTTCTTCGAGCGAACCCATGCGTTTGTCGTTTTATTGCTTTGACAGTTACTGCACGTGATTGCTCGCGCGTTCATCTCCGCAGTGTAGCACTTTTGACACAACGTCGCTCCGGGAGTCTTTTTCGATTTAAACCATGTCAACGACTCTTTCGTAACGTGACAGTTTGTGCACGTATCTTTTTTAACCTTTGTATTTTGCGCGTTGTAACACGTTTTGCAGTAGAAATTCCCAGGAGAGTCTTGAACTTTGTATCGAAAACCAACCGGAGCGGGTTTCGAGCACTTGACGCAGTTGGGCGTTTCTTTCGGCGGCCTTTGCGTCGCCCCTTGATCAGAGTTGCTCGACGTATTCCCGTTCCCGACAATGTTTGATTCTACCGTTTGATTTTGCATTGCTAACGCCAGCGACTGAGCGTCAACTGCATTCGGGTGGATATTTTGCAACTGCGACAACTGTTGCGCAGCCGTGTATTCCATGTTGTTATTATTTTCGTTTGGGTGTCCTCTTTGTCCCAAAGATACTTGATGTTGATGTTGTTGTCGTTGTTGTTGTTGTTGTTGTTGTTGTTGTTGTTGTTGTTGTTGTTGTTGCTGCTGCTGCTGCTGCTGCTGTGGGAGCACCACGCTATTATTATTTTGAGTATTATTTTGGAGAAGAGCTCCCCCAC
>Ga0181597_10001562_pt1 | contig 25725 bp, 25 predicted proteins | sample 041ome_5_FD_148647 | JGI IMG/M metagenome (GOLD analysis project Ga0181597, IMG submission 148647) | Coastal salt marsh microbial communities from the Groves Creek Marsh, Skidaway Island, Georgia - 041403US metaG (spades assembly) | ecosystem: Environmental > Aquatic > Marine > Intertidal zone...
TCCCAGCTTGGCCCCTTTTTTTGACCATTGCTCCAATTTATCGGTGGGCCATGTTGTGGTCTTGTTTCGTAGCCAGTTGTTAATCTTTTCTTGCCACCACTGGTTTTTCCGATACAGCCAGACTGCATATTTCCCACCCGGCTTGACCATCTTGGCCACAGCATCGAAGACCGCTTTGGTGTTTTCGTCGTGATGCATGACGCCGATGGAAAACACGTAATCAAATGATCCCGCTTGCAGGGGCAAATGCTTCAGGTCGGCTTGCAAGAAATGGACTCGATCCAGATGACTGCACAGCGTCTTCGCTTTTTCGACGGCAGAGGAATGGTCGGCGCCGATAACCGTCGCGCCAGCTTCGCCACAGATTTTGGAGTATCGCCCTCCTCCGCAACCGGCATCCAAAACACGTTTTCCCTTCATCTCCTTCAAAGAGAATCCGGTTTTCGCCTCGAAAGTTGCCCGATCTTCGTCGTCATGGGCCACTTCGTACTTGTTCCATTGCAGGCCGAAGGATTCCAGGTGTTCATCGGAAACAAACCGGGGGATCCCATCGATCACTTGACCGAGAGGCTCTCCTCGAGAGGTCTGAAATTTGTCCTCAGCAATATAGAGCGCGTTGCCATTCTCAGGCTCGCGGAGCGAGGAAATTAATTCCTTGTGAAGTCGTGTCATTCTGGAGCGTCTTGGGTTATCTCTCTTTTAGAGCCTGGCTTCAAATTCCATTTTGGCTACGAATGGCAAGCCTGTCACCCGTTTTTCGTTGGTCTGCATCGTCGAATCTTGAAGATTCGACTGCTTCGACCGTCTCAACCGGTCACCAGTTTGCTCATTCTCGCCTCGAAAAGCAAATTAGAAGACAGGCTCTTAAAACTCGATTTCCATCAGATCGGTGGCCACTTCGGTGTGAGGGAAGAATTCACGGATTGCTGATAAGCCGAGTGGGTCATCTCCATCCAGTGTCGGATCGAGGTGGGTGAGAATCAAGCGACCGACCCCGGCTTCTTGAGCCATTTGGGCGACTGGAGTCGGTGTGCTGTGCCCCGTTTTTTTGGCAAACTCTTCGTGGCCGTCGGAGAAGTTACACTCATGAATTAAAACATCGACACCGCTGACAAACTCAACCGCCGATTGATCACAATGAGTGTCGGTCAGATAGGCGAGTGACCGATCCGGCCAATCAACGCGAAATCCGAGGGAACCTCCGGGATGTTGTTGAACGAAGTGGGTCAATCGACCACCCTCCCCGATTTCCAGTGTTTCCGGGATCGTTTCAAATTGATAATCGGGGAGGATGGGGAAGACTTCATCACTAAACAGGTGATCGCGGACCGCATTCAATGTCTTGTCGTCGCTGTAAATCGTGGCCGCTTTGACATCACCTCGGATGAGGGTGGGGAGAAAAAAGGTCAAGCCGCAGATGTGATCGAGGTGAGCGTGTGAAAGGAGAATCTGCACTTCGTCCGTTTGCAGTCTTTCGGGCACGCGAAAGAAGCTGGTTCCCGCGTCGAAGATCAATCCAATCTCGGGCAACATGACGCATGCGGTATGCCGGACGTTATTGGGGTGATAGCCACCAGTGCCGAGCAGGATCAGTTTCATGATACAACCGTCTGTTTTCGAGTATTCCGCCCCTCGGTCATATCATAATTGGGTGAGTAGGAGAACGAAAGCAGAAAGCGGAGGATTTGAAAGCAGAAATCTGTTGTGTTCGCAGCAATTATTCTCAAAACAACGGCTTCTCTCCCTGTAATCGTCTCCAGAAAGAAAGTTGCCCCAAGTGCAGCGAGAGATGGGTTGTCAGCAGGTGGCCAAGCAGATCGCCTTTCGTCTTGAGAGCCGACCCTTGTAACATCTCGACCGGATGTTGTTCTGCCAGCAGTGATTCATCGGCAGCCTGCGACAACTCCTGAAGTTTCGGATAGCCGGTGCGGATGACTTCGATCATTTCCTGCGCGTCGTACCTCTCGGCGTTCTTGATCTCGTCCGACGAACCGGGACCGAAGGCGACAAACCACCGCGCGGGGCAAATGGTCTCTTGACCCAAAACCTGATTGCCAAAATCAACCGAAATGGCCATGTGTCCGAGGAGCCATAATGCCGAGTGACCAGTTCCTCCCCCCTGCACTTCGAGGCCGGTCTCGGGCAAGTCTTTGACGAGCGATTCAAAGTATTCGAGCAGGAGTTTGTTGAGCGTGATGATGGTGGGTGGCATGGGGGGGTTCTACAAACTGAAGCACGATATAGGGATTGGCCACAAAAAACACCAAGATGTTTTTGTGACTTTTTGTGGTTCTCGTGGCTGAGTCAAAAAATTGGAAATTTGAATTGATCTCTAACTATCAATGCGTCGCCAGAGTTCTGCTTCATCGATTGCGATCGATGGATCGGCATTCATCTCATCTCGGCGTCGTAGCGATTCTTTCAAAGCCTCATTTGAAAGTTGGTTGGCTTCTGGCGAATTCGCAAGCTCATCGTGTAAAACTTCGAAGAGTTGCAGCTTCTCTTCTCGAGAGAGTTTTTTGAGTTCAGAGAGATCGAATGACATAGGTAGAAATTCTGTCTGATGGAGGAATACTGAATTCATTTTAGCATCAGGCCGAATGCGGTGTGAGATCAATTCATGACATTCCTGCAATCATCGCCTTATTCCGCATACTCCCACGAGTCGTCTTCCATGATAGCGATCCAATGGATCTCAGCATTTTCTTCCGAATCTGTCGGGAACTCGACGGAATACCATGCGAGCCGTGTATCGTCAATCATCTCGACTTCTTCAATTTCTACAACTGGATATTCGGAATTAATTCGTTCGATGGTGTCCGCGGTCCAGCCCGGCATTTCGGCATCTTCATGAAGTTCCCGCTCGCGCTGATCGAGATCGGCTTGAGGCACACTCAGGATGCGAATCTTGTCGCCGACTTGAAGTTGATTTCGATCCGGCATTAGAGGTCTTCGTTTCCGAAATAGTTCTGGGTGGGGTGAATCAACGCGCGATCGAGGCGAATCAGAGGTGAGTAAAAATATCCCAGTAGATTCCCTCGGCTCGATTGTGTTCCGCTTGATGTTGTGTATTTCTGCCAGTTAGCCTCGAACGGACTCCAAATAACGATGTCGGTCACAGACATTCCGAATCCCCAACGGATTTCGCCGGATTGTGCAGGCTGGTACTGGCCAAACCCGGAGCAGAAGCAGTAGGTAACGACATAACAGGTCATTGTCCAAAACGTCGCTTTCGCGAAATTTCGCAGAGAGAAACGACTATTGCGAACGGTGGGAGATTTCGAGGTCTCTGACATTTCAATCTCCCGTTTTAGTGGGTTGAACGGAATATCTGTCCGGTTCGTTCTATTATAGCAAACTTGCGTCGAGTCACAAAAAAAACCGCGGGCAGGAAATAGAATCCCACTCGCGGTTTTGTGTTTCTGAGGAACATTCCGTGATTTGTAGGCCGACTCTCCGAGTCGGCACCAATAAACGTCGAACATCACTCATGCCGATTCGGAGAATCGGCCTACTGGGCAAGTCGAAGGACTTTGCCTACGTCAAATTGCGTTCACGGATCCAGTCGGTGTGGAAGGTCTCGCCGCGTGGTTTGTCGGTTCTCTCATATGTATGAGCACCGAAGTAATCGCGTTGAGCCTGCAACAGGTTGGCGGGTAAACGGTCGCGACGATAGCCGTCGTAATAGGTCAATGCTGCACTGAAGCCGGGGACCGGGATGCCGTTATTGACGGCAGCCGAGACGACACGACGCCAACTCGGTTGAGCTTTGTCGATGGCCTGTTTGAAAAAGTCGTCGAGCAACAAGTTTTCGAGCTTTGGGTTCTTGTCGAAAGCGGCTTTGATGTCACCCAGGAAGGCAGAACGGATGATACATCCACCCCGCCATAACAGAGCGATCGGGCCGTTCTCGAGATTCCAACCGAACTCTTCGGCCGCCGCATCGAGTTGTACGTAACCTTGTGCGTAACTGACGAGCTTCGAAGCGTAGAGGGCGGCTTTAACATCGTCGATGAACTGCTGCTTGTCGCCGTCGAATTTGATCTCCGGTCCATCCAGAACTTCTGAGGCACGGACGCGGGCGTCTTTCTGTCCTGAGAGGCAACGAGCATAGACGGCTTCGGTGATGAGAGTCGTTGGGACACCGAGATCGAGGGCGTGTTGTCCCATCCACTTACCGGTTCCCTTTTGCTTGGCGGTGTCGAGGATCATGTCGACCAGATCGTTGCCGGTCTCTTTGTCTTTGACTGTGAAGATGTCGCGAGTGATCTCAATCAGATAGCTGTCGAGTTCGGTATCATTCCACTCTTTGAAGACTTGATACAGTTCGTCGTTCGTCAGGCCGAGCATGTGCTTGAGCATAAAGTAGGCTTCGCAGATGAGCTGCATGTCGCCGTACTCGATGCCGTTGTGGACCATCTTGACGTAGTGCCCTGCTCCATCTTCGCCGACCCAATCGCAACAGGGAACATCGTTGTCCACTTTGGCCGAGATCGATTGCAGAATGTCTTTAACGTGCGGCCAGGCTTCTTTGTGACCGCCGGGCATGATGGAAGGCCCTTTGAGGGCTCCTTCTTCTCCACCCGAAACTCCGGTGCCAATGAATTGGAAGCCGGCTTCGCGGAGATCTTTCGAGCGACGGTTGGTATCGACGAAGTCGGAGTTTCCGCCATCGATGATGATGTCACCCGGTTCGAGCAATGTTTTGAGTTCTTCAATCACGCCGTCAACTGGGCCACCTGCTTTGACCATGATCATCACACGTCGAGGACGTTTGAGGTTGGCGACGAGGTCTTTGAGTTCGTGGTAGCCACCGATTCGGTCGGCAGTTCCTTCCCAGACTTTGTCGATCGGTTCGTCTTTCAGTCCGCCGACAAAATCGTCGGTGGTGGCCGCGGTGCGGTTAAACACGCCAATAGAGAAGCCGTGATTGGCAATGTTGAGAACGAGATTCTGGCCCATGACGGCCAGTCCGACGAGTCCGATATCGTGTTGGGACATTTCTGCTTCCGGTAGATTGAGAGTGTGGAAATATGATGATGAAGGGCTCTCCTTCACGTGTTTTCAGGCTTAAAGTATAAGGATCCCGGTGGCAAAGTTGAAGCGAACGGGAAGAGAGCGATTTTTACAACTCGCGACAAGATACATCATTCGATAGGATGCTCGATTATCCCGTGAATTGAGAGTTTTGATGGCCTCTACAAATGAAGACAACCGCAGCAACGACGACTCTGTCGATCGGCCTTTGCGCGTCTGTTTCGTCGTGTTGGGTGCGTATCCTGCCATCGAACCTCGTGTTTCGGGAGGAATTGGGGGGATTGAGACTCGATCCTGGATGTTCGCGAAATCATTGTCAGAGCGTGCGGAGTTCGACGTTTCCTTCGTGATTCGGACGCCCCAACGGGTGTTGGAATCGGAATATTCTGGCGTGAAGCTGTTGCCGATCTATGATCGGTTTTCCCAAATTCGCACAGAGGTCTCTCGGTCTGTGAAACGGAAAGCGGGATTTCCGTGGTTGAGTTTCAGTGAGTTTCGTTGGAGGCTGTTGTGGCAATTGCCTTTGCTCGCCATTTATGAGCCGTTTCGGCCAGTTTTACATTCCAAGTCAGATCCTTCGCATTCAGTCAAACTCTTTACTGAAATTGAAGCCGATGTGCTGGTCGGCTTCGGCGTGAATGTCGTCACTGCTGCCGTGATTGCCTCGGCAAAACCCGCGGGTAAGAAATCTGTTTTGTTCATTGCCAGCGATATCGATCTCGACGAGCGATACACGGCAGATTCCGAGTATGTGAATATTTATCAGAGTCCAGCCAAGGCGTGTCATTACGCCATCATGAATGCTGATCGGATCGTGGTGCAAACTCCGCTACAACTTCAGATGCTCGAACAGAATTTCGGTAGATCGGGTGTAGTGATTGGTAACCCCATTGACCTTGAAGAATGGGATCGTGGATTAAAGTCTGCAGAACTGCCTGCCGCCATTGATGAGACGGATGGTTATGTTTTATGGGTGGGGCGAGCAGAACGAAATCAGAAACAGCCACAATTGATGCCGGAATTAGCGAGACGATGTCCCGACCTCAACTTTCTGATGATCATGAATCCGGGTGATGACGAGCTTGCGGAGGAAGTGTTGCAGGCGGCTCCCGAGAATTTGAAGATCATCAACCAGGTTCCGTTCGTCGACATGCCAGCCGTTTATCGACATGCCTCTGTTTTGGTGAATACCTCGGACTCTGAAGGATTTCCGAACACCTTTTTACAAGCGGTTGCCTCGCGTGTTCCCATAGTATCGTTGAAAGTCTGCGAGCAGTATTTGCGAGAATCACAAGCGGGAGAATGTGCCGGTGGTTCAATAGATCAAATGGCAGACATTGTTCGCGATATCTCGGCGTCTCGAACATCTGAACAATCGGATGCAGCACGAGACTACGTACGTCAACATCATGGTTTGCAAAACGCCGTCACACAGATTGCTGAGCGATTGAAGAAATTGTGAGGGTTCACTCCGCTTCCTCTGGCTCGGTCGAACCTGTTTTTCTGGCGATCAGAATTGTGTTGGGAGACAACCACCGCGTGTTGGGAAGCAGTTGTGCAACGCGGACAGTGATCGCATAGAGCTTGAACACAACCTTGTACCACCACAAAGGCCACGTGTTGAGTTTGTGCTGAAAGTAATTGGAGGGTGACAGGTTGAAGCGGCTTAAATACCCGCCAGTCACAAATTCCAGTTCTGGAATCTGATCGCAGGCACTCTTGAGATCGCGGTAGGACATGTGGTTGTGGGCGTCGTAAACTTCTCGGTCGAGCCGTTTGAGGATGGCCCCGTTGAGGCCGGCGTGATTGGGAATCACAATCACCACGTAGCCGCCCTGCTTCGCAAGTCTGGCATGTGAGCGAATGGCGGGTAACACATCGACAAAATGTTCCACAAGACCCGCACTGAAAACGATGTCATAAGAGTCATCAGGAGGCTCGAACTCAAAGAAATCGGCGTGATGAATCTTGGCGGGTATTTGGTGAGCATCTAACGCAGCTTGTGTGAGATGGCACGCCGGTTTGACATATTCCACGCCATCAACCTGATACCCAAAGTGGGTGTGGAAATACCACAAGAATCGACCGGGATGACAACCGAGTTCCAAAAGACGCAAGGACTCTGCATGGGGAAGATGTGTCTTGAGAAACTGATGCAGTTCACGATATTCGAGATTGTGAATGTCGAGTTCGAGACTGGGGATCTCGGTCTCACCGATCTGCCAGAATTCATCCTGCCAGTATTCTGTCGAGGTGAGTGCGTTGTCTGCGGGAGAGTCTGGCATATTGGATGATTATCAGGACAAGTCTGATCTATTGTAACCATTTCTGAGAGAAAAGTCGGTCTGAGATCCATCGATGACGATCAGTGCCTCGGCTGCAACCGATGTGCGCATTGTCTGTGCATAACCTGCGCAATCGTCAGTGTATGATATTGTATGCTTCATCAATAGTGGCCTTATCTCGTTTGATATCAGTGTTTTTGGATTTGTTGGGATGTTTCTGTGTTGGCTGGCGCGGCGTTTGCAATTTGTGTATTAACCTTGTCGATGGTGCGCTCCTGACGACGAAGGATCAACGAAATCTTTTCGTCCTTTTCTACAGGATCATTGTTATGAGTCGCCAACGCCGCGGATTTACTCTCATCGAACTTCTCGTGGTGATTGCGATCATCGCAGTTCTCGTCGCACTTCTTTTGCCAGCGGTGCAGCAGGCTCGGGAAGCTGCCCGCAGATCAACCTGCAAGAATAAGCTCAAGCAACTCGGCTTGGCAATGCACAATTACCACGACACGCATAACGTGTTTGTTCCCAGTGCCATCAGTTTGGGGTGGTGTCGAGTGAACGCTCCGGAAGTCGGGATTCAGAACATCCAAAACAAGAATGGATTGGCTTTGCTGCTACCGTTTCTCGATCAAGCCCCGATCTACAATCAATTGGATCAATCGGCCGCCCACTCTGATCAGGATACTGGTTTTTGCTGTGGCTACTCGGGATCAGGTGGAGTTCTTGGAAATGATCTCGTCCCGAATGCCACATTGATGGGTACGTTTCTCGACATCTTTTCTTGTCCTTCAGACGATGGTCGCCGCGTGGAAACAGGTGGCGCCTATGGTCCCGCTCCCGGATTGAATGGAGCAATGACCAATTACGATTTCAGTTCCAGCCGAAGTGTGCTCGGCGATTGTTATTACTGGCAAAAGCAATCGCAAGCAGTTCGTTTCATTGTCGGCCATAATAGTAACTCCAAAATGCGATCTGTCATGGATGGAACATCGAACACCATCATGTTTGCCGAGACCACCCGAGAGGTTGCCAATGGCGATGGAATTCCATGGGGATATCGCGGATGGGTGCAGTCGGGAGCCGATGTGACCGGTGGATTGAATGTCTGGGACATTCCCTCAGGTTCGACAACCCCTGCTGTCGGAGTCCTGAATAGTTGGGGGCAAGCTGGCTCGCTTCACACAGGTGGTATGCATCTGACTTTGGCCGATGGATCGGTGAGATTTGTTTCTGAGAACATCAATTATGCAACCCTCTTGACCCTGGCCAGAATCGGAGATGGAAACCCAATCGGAGAGTTCTGATTGAGATCGCGTTTAATGGTTCGCAAATTGTCATGACCTGATCTGGGAATGCTGACTCGATACCTAACAACCTGTTCGCTTCGCGAGGAGACTTCGCTCATGTCTGATTACGATAAGATTCCGCCCGTTTTAGTTTGTTTGGTCTGCCTTAGTTTCGGAGTGTTGTCTGGCTGTGGAGGATCGGATGCTCCCGAAGGACCAAAGTTGGCAGAAGTGACGGGTAAAGTCATGCTGGGGGACGAACCACTAGCGGCGGCTGACGTCACATTCGTGCCGACGGGAACCACAGACGGAATCGGTGGCTCTGTGTGGACGGATGAAACGGGAGCATTCGCTGATGTTCTCTATGCTCGTGGAGGAACCGGATTGCCTGCGGGAACATACAAGGTGTCTGTGAGCAAGCGGATGATGCCGGATGGTACACCAGTTCCCGAAGGGGATGAAACTCCGGCTATCGAATCTCCCGCCAAAGAAACTCTTCCGCCGTATTACAGCAATCCCGAGAAATCGAAGCTGGAAGTCGTTATTGAGGAAGGGAAGCCGATTGAATTGAAGTTGAAGAAGTCGTGATCGAAACTTGTTTCAAGTCAATTGACAGACAGTCAGTCTTGATACAACCCGGACATCACTCTTCCTTGTGAGATCGGGAAGGGACGCCCGGTGGCATCGGTGAAGTGACCCGCCGGGTTGATACCGAGAGCGGCGAACATGGTGGCCGTCACATCCCAAGGTGCAAACTTTTCATCGACGGGATAAGCGCCAATCCGGTTGGATTGACCGAGAACTTTGCCTCTGCTCACGCCGGCACCTGCGGCGACAATTGAATAGACGAACGACCAATGTTTGCGCCCGGGAGACGAACCGACAAAGTGTTTTTCAAGTGCGATTAACGGCGCACGTCCAAATTCTCCCATGCACAAAACCAACGTCTCGTCGAGCAAGCCGCGATCATCGAGATCCTCTATCAGTGCCGAGAATGCGAGATCGAATCGCGGGAGCAGGTGGTCTTCCAACGATGTGAAGATGTCGTTGTGAGTGTCCCAGCCGTAAGCATCGGTTGTCTCAGGCTTGGTGTCTTGTCCGCGAATCGATTGATTGAAGAAGACCGTTGTCATGGGGACTCCCGCTTCGACAAGTCGTCGAGCCAGCAAACAGGCTTGCCCGGATTGATTCATGCCGTATCGTCGGCGGAGTGATTCGGGTTCGTCATCCAAATTGAAAGCATTGCGTGTCTCGGGTCGTTTCAGCATTTCAAATGCTCGGCTATACAGAGTGTCCAGGTCGAGCATCGACGCATCGGATTCCATGCGACCCGTTTCGTTGTCGAGTTGTTCGAGCAAGGACTTTCGTGCGTTTAACCGAACTTGAGGTAAATCCTGTCGTTGAGTCAATCCCGGCATGACGACTGGTGCTTCGAGGACATTGCCGAGGACCATGGGACGCGCGTCGCGTCCGAGGAGACCTCCGTCCATTGCGGGACTGACTTTGATCGGAACCAGGAGTGGGCCGTTGATGTGGATTGATGGTTCGGCGAAGCCAGCGTTGGGCTGTAAGTGTTTGTAAATAGCCGCGTAAGAAGGACGGTCATTGGGGGACGGATCGGGATTTGAAGAACGTCGTTGGTGATAATTGCCGGTCAGAGAGAGATAGCAAGCCGAGCCGTGATCCAGGTCGGCGTGCGACATGCTCCGCACGATGGTGAATCTGTCGGCGATCTTGGCGATGTGTGGCATATGCTCACAGATCATCGTTCCCGGCACAGATGTCGGGATCGGAGCAAACTTTCCTCGAACTTCTTTGGGAGCGAGTGGTTTGGGATCCCAGGTATCGATCTGCGATTGTCCACCACTGGCGAACACGACAATCACCGACTTGGCTTTGCCGAAGCCGGGTATTTCCACCGACTGCTCCGAATCGTTTCCTCGACTTTGTGATGGAATCAGCGAGCCGAGTGCTGACAATCCACCAATGCTCAACCATTTGCGACGAGAGAGCGGTTGCCTCAGCGCGAAAGCAGAATCTGATTGGTCGAGCAGAACATCGAGCATTTTAGTATCCGCAGTGAATCCAGCGCTATTGTCAGTCTACTCGGGATGACTTATCAGGTCAATTTTCTTCGATTTCCACTGGCGTCTTCAATCGTTCGGGCAATACATCTGCCATCGCATTGAGGAACAGTCTACGGAGTGCATCGTAGCCGCGGTCGTTGGGGTCTTCGAGATTATCCCAATACCAGTACCCGGGGTCTTCCTCGTGATAGAACGATCGCCAGAACTGACGAGAATGGATGCCGTGCCCCAGAAATTCCGCATGCATGGTGACCAAAGTAGTGTCGTCTCTTTGCTCACAAGTTTGGTGAATGATTTTATTATAGGCTTCCAGGACATCAATTCCTTCTGGCCAGCGCGGCAAGCCAGCGTTTTGCGTGTCGCCGATGCCGTCTGTGGGGTCGTAAATATCGGCCAGAAAGACATGATGTCCGCCGGGAAAACGAGAGGCGATTTCGTCCAGAATTTCGTTCAATCGGGCTTCAAAGTTTTTGATCCACGGCTGAGCTTGTTTGAGAGTTGCACCGTACATCGCGCCTTCACGAGGAGGCGTTCTGCCGTACATATGAATGATGTCATTGCCTCCGATGGTTGCGACCACAATTCCGAACACGTCTTCGGAATACTCGGGAACTTTGGGGATCAGAATTTCGAGATGCTCAATAGAGGTGGAACCTGAGAGTGCAACATTATTTTCCGAGAGATTCGGAAGCACTTCTGATAACGAGACCCCCTGCATGTTAGAGAATTCGTCCTCGGGGTTTTTGACGAGTCGCTGGAAGACCGACTTACCGGGAGATGCGCCATACCCGGCAATGATGCTGTCTCCAAACCCGAGCAACACAACAGGTCGTTCGGTCCAGGTCTCGTCAAACGCAGCCGCTGTTACCGCAGGTCCAGCTGGCCCTTCTCCCACAGGATGATAGAGCCAGTAATTGACATAAAATGCCGCCGCTCCAATTGAGACGAACCCCAGCAGGAACAACCAACGCAAACAGCCACGTTTGCGTTTAGGAGGTTTGGTCGAGAGAGGAGTTTTCGTCGTCTCTGGCTCTGGCGGTTGGGGATCGGTCATTTGAATGAAGCGATTAGGTAATTGGATGGAATGAATGCACTCATCCTAGCAACTTCATCCGCTGAAACGAACATGATTTCAGTCAGTTATTTGATGACTGGTTCGATCCAGATGTTGCGATAGACGACCGAAGTATGATCGCCTTGCAGATAGATTGGTCCCGGCATAGTCACATCGCTTTGGATGGCTCCGCCGGTCGGTCCGGGTACGGGTTCATTATCGATCACTTTCTTCCCATTCAGAATGACGGTGACATGTCGATCGACGAGAGTAATGTCGTAGGAGTTCCATTCTCCACCCGGTTTACCGGCGTTCTCTTTCGCTTTGATCCGACCGAAGATCGAGCCGACACCTTGGAGTCCTTGCATTTTGCTGTCGCGGTCGACGACCTGCACTTCGTACATCCCCCGTAAATAGACACCGCTATTTCCTCCGGCAGGAGGTTTGAACTCGATGTGCAGCCGGAAGTCCTCAAAGTCTTTGACGGTTCGTATGTTGGCGTGATCGCCGTAAGCGGAAAAGTCTTTCTTGGGCGTGTCGTTCACCATCACACCGTCTTTGACGGACCAACCGTTCTTTTTGGTTTCGTCGGTGACTTTCCAGCCGGTGAGATCTTTGCCATTGAAAAGAACTTCTTTCGGGCCGAATTTGACTTTGGAAAGATCGGGTTTGGCTGGCAACGGTGGCATTCGTTTGCCGGTGAAAGTTTGCTGTGTCCTTCTCTGGTCAGCGACAGAGGTCAAAGTTCCCGTAAGTTGACCGCTCTCGGAACTTACTTCGAAAAATTGCTCGCTCCCTTTCCGTTTACGAGTGAACGAGATTTTGTTTTGTCCCAAGTGAGTAGTAGAAACTGGTCGGACACCGCCGACCGCCCACATCAACTCGGCGTATGGCTCACCTTCTTTGAGAGACACGCTTAACCACGCGGCTTCTTGTGTTGGCGTTGTGATTGCCCAATCGCCGACGATAGAGTTTTCTGCTGCCGTGCAGACGGAGAGAGGGATGAGAAGACAAATGAGGATTGCGAGTGGAGTTTTCATTTGGGCATCATACAAGGGAGATGTCTGGAATCAAAAATGATTGTCTCTACAAAAAACGGGAGCCCCATTTCTGGAACTCCCGTTGGATTTATGATTGAGTTGTTCTCGTCTACTTCTTCCAGGGAGGAATCTCTGGCAGGTAGGTGTTGAACTCGTTGATCAGTTCTTCCTGATATCCGCCAGCAAAGGTGCCGTCGAGGAACTTCTGCATTCCTTCGTTGTAGAATTTCTCCCAGCTCTCTTCTTCGTGTCCGGGATTGATGGGATAATACAGGATGCCGACGGCCATCGCGGCTTTCATGTCGCCGGGAGCATCACCCATCATCAGGCATTTGCTCTTGTCGTAGCCCTGCTCCATCGCTTTGGCCAGGATTTCTTTTTTGCTGCCCGCTTCCTGACCACAAATCGCTTGGACGAACTGAGCCAGGCCATGTTCCGACCATTCCGCTTCCAATGCGGCGGAAGGTGTTGACGAACAGACAATCATGTCGGCCTTTGTGGACAGAGATTCGAAGGATTCTTTCACCAATGGGAACGGAGGAACCCCTTCGACCATCGCGGCGACTGAATCGTTCACGGCAATCGACCATTCCAACGCCTGCTTGAGATCGGCGTCACCGGTTTCTTCCACGGCGGCAGTCAAAGCGGGATTGCCGAGTTTCGTTTCGCGTTGTGTCCAATCTCGCACACCTTGTAACTTGGGAATGGTGGTGTTCCGGGCCTGGACTTCGGGCCAATCTTCCAGTAAGTCGAGGGCTTCGATGTAAGAGAGGAAGCGGTTTGCTCCCCGGCTTTTCGAATACAGGTTGGTGAACTCGCCCGCTTGGCGAGCGTATTTGGATACCGCCTGCAATTTGAAGTGTTTGATGAACTCGGGGATGAAGCATTCTTTGTGCTTGATCTCCATGGAGTCAAACGCACAACCATCGGAATCGATGCCGATAAGGTAATCGTGTTTTTTTTCAAAGCTGTCGAGTGGGTGTGACATGGTTGGTTCTTTGTTGATGTTGAAGTGTCGTTTGTGAGTTTTGTCGGTCAGGCTGTGCTTGACGTTCTTCCTGATCTTATTGCCGCCGACGGAAGTCGGCAGGGGAAAGTTGTTCGATACAAAATGTATTCAATGGCAGGGAGGCCCCTGCCCTACGCTGCTAATGATTTTTGTTCAGGTTTATGGTTTCAGCATGCCCACGCAAGAGAGGGCATGGCACCCAATATCTCTACTAATTTCTGATTTCTAATTTCCAGTTTCTATTTGGGTGCCTTCATGCGGTCGGCCTGGGGAATATATGAATCCAGTTTCTGGTCGGCGTAAATCTTGTCGAGTTGCGCCAAGCGGATGCGGCCATCGATGATCGGCACGCTGACCCAGTTGTCGCCGATGAGTGGTCGTGCGTATTTGACAAAGTCGTCTGTCACGTCGGTTCCGCATTCTGTGATCCAGTCGGAAGGGAAATGTCGTTCGCTGTTGGCGACTTCCGAAAGTGGAGCCTTGCCGTACTCGACCGTGTAGTTTTCGCGGTCAGCTCGCAAGATAGACGCCATGTAGCCGTGCTCTCCGGCGGCTGCCATCAAGGCTGCTTTCTGGCCGACGTAGTAACTTTCGGTCAGGTCGACGTTGGAGGCGTGAACAATGTCGTTGCGTTGGTGAGTTCCCGGCACATTGCACCGAGCGGCTCCTTTAACGGCCAGCTTGAACTTATCGTCGTTCAGGGCGTTCACCAGCATTTGAGCGATGGTGATTTTACTCGAAGACAGCATGGCGTGCCCGAATGAATCGCGGACAACGAACTCTTCGGGGATCTCCAAGCCTTCGATTTCGAGTCCTTCACTGACGACAACAATTGCTCGTCCATGTTCTTTGAGACATTCGTTGATGTTGTGCTGGATCTGTTCGAGTGTCACTTTTTTCTCGGCCAGATAGATTTGCAGTGGCATTTCGCGATTCGGATCAGCTAAACGAGCGGCAGCCGGGATGTATCCAATCTTGCGGCCCATTGCCTGGCAGACAAGAACCGGGTCGGCAGGACAACTGCCGTTGTTTTCTTCGTTTGACATTTGAATGAAGTTTGACCAGTAGCGGGCCGTTGAGCCGTAACCGGGAGTGTGGTCGATCAATTTGAACTCGCTGTCGCCGACATCGTTGTCGATGGTTTTTGGACCACCGAGTCCGCAGACATCGAGACCCCGCTCGCGGGCAATGTTGGCCACTTTGTTGGCGGTGTCCATGGAGTCGTTGCCGCCGACGTAGACGAAGTATCCAATGTTGTGAGCTTTGAAGACTTCCATGATGCGGTCGAAGTCTTCGTTCTGCCAATCCTTGAGTTTGTAACGGCATGTTCCAATTGAACCGGCGGCGGGAGTCGTTCGCAGCAGTGCGATTTCTTCCGGGCTTTGAGCGGTGAGGTCAAGAAGTTCTTCCTTGAGAACCCCTTCGATGCCATGAAATCCACCGTAGACGGTGCCGATCTCGGACATTTCGCGAGCCGTTTCCACGATGCCGCGAACGGTGTTATTGATAACGGGAGACGGTCCGCCGGATTGGGCGACAATCATGTTTTTCGGTTCAGCCACTGTGATGTCCTTGGTGTGGGTGATTCTGTAGTTTGGTGTTGGGTTTTGTATTGCCGGGACGAGTCCCAGCCTACCGGATAAAGTTTGTCTCGGCAGGGAGGCCCCTGCCCTACTCTTCGCTCAGGGTGCGTGATGATACTGAATTATTCGTCTGTTTTCAAAACCACCAAGGTCCGCATGTTTTATATAAAATTGGCCAACTCAATCGATAATCAGTGTGGAAAAGGGTTTGTGGGGAATTGCCGGAGTGTGATGGTTTGATTTCCTTCGTTCCGCTGGCGACAATGCCATGATTCACTTGCCTTGCCTCAAACACTTGCCAATCCGAAAGATTCCTCATGTCCCTGGGACTGAACGAACGTGCCTGGAAGCTGATTGAGAACATCCGTCGGGATGATCTTGAGCTGAAAAGTGCCCATAAAACCATGGAATGTGGCACCGAGGTCTTTGATTTTGGTGTGAAGGCACGCGGTGGAATTGATGCCGGTCTGCGACTCGCCGAGCTTTGTCTGTCGGGCTTGGGGCGGGTTTCTCTCTCTAACGGGCATCTGGGAGAATTGAACTGGCCGACGATTTGTACCTGGACCGATCATCCCGTCGCAGCATGTCTTGCTAGCCAATATGCGGGATGGCAACTGGCGTATGAGGGATATTTCGGGATGGGATCCGGTCCGATGCGGGCGGCATCCGGGCGTGAAGCGATTTTTTCAGAGATTGGAATGACCGAATCGGCTGAACGAGCCGTGGGAATCATCGAGTCTTCTCAATTACCGCCTAACGATGTCTGTCGGGATATCGCCGACAAATGTGGAGTCCAACCGGACCATCTCGCCTTGGTGGTCGCGCCGACTGCTTCTCTCGCTGGCACTTTGCAAGTCGTGGCTCGCTCTGTTGAAACAGCTCTCCACAAAATGCACGAACTTGGCTACGACGTGACCAATGTGGAATGTGGATTCGGAACGGCTCCCCTTCCCCCCGTTGCTGAAAGTGACCTGGAAGGCATAGGCCGAACTAATGACGCCGTCCTCTATGGTGCGAATGTTTCGCTGTGGGTGACTGGAGACGATTCCGCCATCGAAGCGATCGGAGATCGTATTCCTGCGGAGGCGAGTTCCGATTATGGCCGTCCGTTTCTGGAAATCTTCGAAAATGCGGGGCGCGATTTTTACAAGATCGATCCGCATTTGTTCTCCCCGGCCAGCATCATGATTCAGAATCTCGATACCGGTCGCGTTTTTCGATATGGAAAATTGAATCCTGTGATCTTGGAGGAATCGTTTCAGGTTCCCGCTCTTTCCGAAACACCGGAGGCGTCCGCGTGAAGATCGGGATCTTCGGGAACGAAGGAAGCTGGTACGTCGAAGACTTACAGCGTGCCGCGCAAGAATTGAACTGCGAAGCCGTTCGCCTCGATTTTCGTCGCCTGTCAATCAGCGTCTCAGAAAGCGGCACTCGCTTTTATTGCGATCAGCAGGATCTGAGTGAATTCGATGCGTTTATTGTCCGCACGATGCCTCCCGGTTCATTGGAGGAAGTCGTGACGCGCATGGACATTCTCGGGCAATTGCAGTCCGCTGGTAAATTGGTCGTGAACTCTCCCCGTGCGATTGAATGTGCGGTGGATAAATCGTTGACGACGGCCAAGCTCTCGGCTGCGGGACTTCCTGTTCCCGCGACATGGGTGGGGGAATCGTCGGACGACGCTCTCGAAGCGTTTGAACAACTGGGCGGTGATGTTGTAGTGAAGCCGGTCTTTGGAGCCGAAGGACGCGGCATAGTGCGTGTGAGCGACCCGGACTTGGCGTTTCGTACGTTCCGAACTCTGGAGAGATTGAATGCGGTTCTTTACTTACAACGATTTGTCGCACATGCCGGTTTCGATACGCGAATTATGATTCTCGACGGTGAAGTTGTGGGTGCGATGAAGCGGGAGTCTGCTGACGATTTTCGGACCAACGTCGCCAGAAACGGATCCGCACAACAAATCGAACCGACTCTAGAACAGGTTGCCCTGGCACTCAAAGCGAATGAAACTATCGGCAGCCGCATTGCCGGCATTGATCTGCTCACAGATCAGGACGGGAAAACATTTGTCATCGAAGTGAACGCGGTTCCCGGCTGGCGAGCGTTTCAGAAGGCGACAGTCATTGACGTAGCGAGGCGGTTTTTGGAAAGATTGCGGCAAGATTATTCCACCTCACTCGGTCGAGTCGTCAGTGTCCAAAAATAGAACGCGGGCGACACGGAATTGACGGAGGGAGTGCAAATAAAACAACAGGACGAGAAAAGGACCGATCCCGGCTCCGACCCCAAGAAGCCCAAGAGTGTGAATGGGATGACTATAAGGCTGCACGCAATAATTAACTTTCCCCAAAAGCAACGGACTCTGACTGACAAGTTATCAGATCGAACACGTGTTGTGTTCACAGGACTGGAATGTCTGACACCTCAGAGGACAATCAAATGATCGATTCAGAACTCGATTGGTTTTCGCAAGACCCTGCCTCATTGGAGGCAGTTAAACACCTCAGAGACGTTGTTCCAGACGGAATTCCCGACACGTATTTCAAACTGCTTGAATTTTCAAATGGTGGGGAGGGACCACTTTCTGTCTTTCCCTACAACTTTTGTCTCGATTCCATTGAGGTTGTGATATCAAATTTAGACCAAGAAACTTTTTCAGAATTCTTCCCCGACTTTTATATTTTTGGAGGCAGTGGTGGAGGAGAACTGATTGCATTCGATTTGCGCGAGGGTAAAGAGAAAGCCATTGTGGCCATTGATATGGCCAATATAGATTTAGCCGAATCTGTTCATGTAATTGCTGGAAGTCTAGAGGCGTTTCTTGAATACGTTGGGTTGGAATGAAACATCTCGTCCTGATCAAATCATTTGAATTCTCCATCGGTTAATGTTCTTCTGCTTAGCCGCTGATCTCAAAATTCATCCAAGAACAACTCACTCAAAACAAAGAACAATCTCAAATGTCTGATCAAAAATTAAAGCAAATTGTTGATGCTCTTGGAAAACATATGCCCGATGCGCTTCGATGGAGCGGTGCCGTCGCGAAACAATTGCGCTATCACAGTATCTCCATCGAAGGCAAGAAAGAGTCGGGGAGTCCGATGACGGACGCCCTGACGTTGGCTGATCTAACTGTGCAAGAGTTATTGATCGCGGCGATTCGTGATGCCGACCCGATTTTGCAACAGTGCCGCATTGAAGCCGAAGAGACGACCGGCGACCTCGGACGCTTTCCCGAAGAAAGCCCTTATACGATTTGTCTCGACCCGATTGATGGGACGAAACAGTATCGCGACAAAACGGGAAACGGCTATGCCGTGATGCTCAGCTTGCGAACGGTTGACACATTGCATTATTCACTGGTTTATATTCCTGAGACGGGGGAACAGGGAACATGGGTGGAAGTGTCGGGGGAGACCATTCGCTGCGGTGCCGATGATTGGTCGGTCACTGCCCGCAAGGCATTGGATTCGATGACGCCGATCACTGCCGAGAATCGGCCAGATTCTGACAAGATCTATATGATCGGTTTTCAGGATGCCGATGCAGAGCGTGCTGCGGGAATCTCAGAAATCGGTTTGAAAGGCTTTACTGCCGACACTATGCCGGGCTGTATTTTTGCTTTATTCGCCACGGGAGAATTTGGTGGATCGCTGATACACTCGCCCAATGTGTACGATTTTCCGGTCTCTTTGCAGATTGCCCGTATTCTGGGTGGAGACGCATTGTGGGTGCATAACGGCGAACCGGTCCATTTTGAAGAATTATGGCTCGATGATCGGGCCGATATGCTGCGTTTGCCGGGAATTGTGGCGTGTAGTCACGATCCCGAGAAATTGACCAAAATGTGCCAACACGCCAAAGATTGGAGCCAGGTCCGCTATCAGGATTAAAAACTGTCGAGCCATCAGCTCATCACGATTCTGCGGTTTTTGTGATCGAAGGCTTGTTCCGCGAGAGGCGAGTCGCGAAGATTCAGAGGTTCCCATCTGTTGTCACGTTTGTCTATGAACTCCCTTATTGACTACCACTCTTCCGAAAATCGACGCGATGTCGTCGTGGATATCATTTCGCGCCTGGCGGAAGGCGAAGTGATGGAAACGACGATCGATACGGGAAAGGTGCGCGTCGGTTGGTCGCAACGTCCGGCAGCGATCGAGCGAATGGCGGGGCACCTCAAAACAGAACAAACTCTTTGTCTTTGCGTGACCGGTTATCAACAGGCATTAGACTATCTGGAGGAGATTTCCGAAGTTGGTCGTCGATTGATGACGCGTTGTTGGCCGGGGGGATTGCAGGTCGAAGTTGATGTCGATTTGCCGTTTGGTTTACTGGAAGGCCTCCCCGGTCCGTCTCAGCAGAGACTGACAACAGGGCGCAAATTACAGATTCTTAGCCCGAAATCTGAATTTATCAGAGACTTACAGAAATTACTCTCTGGCCCGTTGGTTTTGACCTCGCCAATTCCTGTTGATAAGGTATCCCCCCTGTCAAAATCTTCGGAAGACGATTTATTGACACCGGGGAGCGATTTTCGCGTTGAATCGGGAGTCGTCGACTCGTCACAAGGTCCTACAGTCGTTGGGCTTAAAGACGACGATTGGGACGTGATCAACCTCGGAGTTCTTACTCAAACCTATTTGAAACAGATGACTGGCATTTCATACCTATTTGTTTGTACTGGAAACACCTGTCGCAGCCCTATGGCGGCAGGGTTGTTTCGTAAAATGCTATCAAACAAGCTACAATGTGCTGAAACAGAGCTGGCTGATCGAGGATTTCTCGTTGGTTCGGCAGGTGTTTCTGCCGGGAATGGCTATCCCGCTTCCCCGGAAGCTGTCCAGTTATTACTGGACGACGGGATCGATATCGGTGATCATAGCAGCCGTCAGTTGTCGGAAGAGTTGTTGGATCAAACCGACCATATTCTGACTTTGACGAACGGGCACCGTCAGGCGATTTTGATGAGTCGGCCCGACTTGGAAGGGAAGATTCGTTTGTTGTCACCCGAGGGGCGAGATGTTTCGGATCCGATCGGGGGAGGACTCATGGAGTATGAAGACTGTAAGACTGAGATCGAGTCTTATTTGAAGGTCTTGCTTGACGAGATCGACTAAGAAAAACACTTTCTTAAACTATACAATTTGCCATTTTTAATAAGAAGAAGTCCGAACCCAGTGAGTGATCGATTTCGATCATTCAGAGTAGGACCACAGAAGCGAAAACTCGAATGAAATTTGCCATTGCCAGCGATCACAGAGGTGTTCAGGTCAAATCACGTCTCAGTGATCTGTTGACCCGAATGGGGTACGAAGTCGTCGATTATGGACCAGAAGATGCTGGCGAAAGCGTTGATTACCCGGATTTTGCCTCGAAAGTTGCCAAAGACGTTTCCGAGGGAAAAGTCGAACGAGGAATCCTCATTTGCGGAACCGGTATTGGCATGTGTATCACCGCGAACAAGTTTCGTGGTGTTCGTGCGGCAGATTGTCATGATGACTTGACCGCCGAAATGAGTCGCAGGCACAATGATGCCAACGTGATGTGTCTTTCGGCTGACCTGTTGGCCGATAATGTCGTCAATCGGATGGTGGAGATCTGGGCTCGTACTGAGTTTGAAGGCGGGCGACACGCACGTCGGGTCGATAAGATTCAAGAGATTGAATCGAATAACCGATCCTGAGGAACTCCTGAAATTCTCTGCGCAGATCCTTTATTCCGGGAGGGGCTGTCGTTATCGTGAGAGTCATCTAACTGCGGTCTTGAGTGTTGGACCAGACCGAGTTCAAATGCCTCCTCTAGCCGGAGAATGCGGGAATGGATCCTGCCGATTTGAAGTACACGAAGACTCACGAATGGGTCTCTCTGGATGGTGATCTTGCCACCATCGGTATCACCGAGTTCGCTGCTGGTCAATTGACCGATCTCTCCTATATTGAACTACCCGATGTTGGGCGGACATTGTCTGCGGGAGAAGATTGTGGAGTGATTGAAACCGTCAAGGCGGCCAGTGATCTGTATGCACCGGTTGCCGGAGAAGTTGCCGAAGTCAACTCGGCTCTCGAAGACGATTTCGACCTGCTCACCAACGAACCGACGGGTGATGGTTGGATTATGAAACTGAAGGTGGCCAGCGCCGCCGATGTGGATGCGTTGCTCGATCACGCGGCCTACCTGGCACATTGTGAAACAGAAGAGCACTAGGCTCTGAATCGACCGGCCATATCGACAACGCTCGCGAGATAAAGCTGGCATTGAAAGAAACATCATGGCCCGGTCATTCCACTTCGGTGAGCAACACGGACATTGCGTTACGGACATTGCGATAACAATCAGGAAATCATTGTGAGCTATACCTTCACCACTCCCGAGCAGCAGCAGGAAATGTTGCAAGAGATCGGCGTCAATTCGATCGAGGAACTCTTTGCGACGATTCCTGAGGAGCTTCGCTTTCAAGGGAATCTCAACCTCAAACCGGCCAAGTGCGAGCTTGAGTTGGAACAGGAAATTGCCGCGCGTGCCAAACAAAATCAGGCCGGGAGCGGATTAACGTGCTTCCTGGGAGGTGGCGTTTACGACCACTTTATTCCCTCAGTGGTCGATGAAATCAGTTCAAGAGGTGAATTTTATACCGCCTATACTCCGTATCAGGCGGAAGCTTCTCAGGGGAGTTTGCAGGTCTTCTTCGAATATCAAACCTTGATTTGTCAGTTGACCGGCATGGATGTTTCCAATGCCTCGTTGTACGAGGGGGGAACGGCCATCACCGAAGCAGCATTGATGGCCATGCGGATCACGCGACGAACAAAAAAAGTGGCCGTTTTACAGTCGGTCCATCCCGAGTATCGTGAGGTTCTGAAAACCTACCTGAAGCTGCAAGGGGCCGAACTGGTCGAGATTGGGACTCCCGAGGGGACGGTCAATGTTGAGGAAGTGGCGTCTGTTCTCGACGATGAAACTGCGGCTCTCGTCATTCAAAGCCCCAACTTTTACGGCAACCTCGAACAAGTCGCTGAACTGGTCGAAGCGGCTCATGACAAAGGTGCGTTGTTGATTTGCTCCGTCGATCCTCTCAGTCTGGGAGTGTTAAAACGCCCCGGTGACATGGGAGTCGATATCGTGACTGCCGAAGGTCAACCACTCGGTATTCCGATGCAATACGGTGGCCCTTTTCTGGGAATACTGGCATGTCGTCAAGAGTACATGCGGAAGATGCCTGGGAGGGTGATCGGTACAACCTCTGACCGGTTGGGAGCGCCTTGCTTCGTGCTGAATCTTCAAGCCAGAGAGCAACATATTCGACGCGACAAAGCGACGAGTAACATCTGTACGAATCAGGGGTTATTGGCGATTCGGGCTACGATCTATATGACCTCGATCGGCCCAAAAGGCTTGAAGGAAGTTGCGGATCTAAGTTGTCAGAAGGCCCATTATGCGGCAGAGACACTCACCGCCATCGAAGGCTATGAGTTAGCCTTTGATAAACCATTCTTTAAAGAATTTGTTTTGCGATGCCCGGTCCCGGCACAAGAAGTGATTGAGAGAGCGGCAATGTCAGGCTTGGGGATCGGTCCCAAACTTTCGATATTTGATGACGCCCTCGGGCCGGAGACCGAAAACCTGCTCTTGGTTGCCGTCACCGAAAAACGGACTCGCGAAGAAATCGATAGTCTCGCTGAAGTTTTGGCCAACGGAGTCTCAGAAAGGATTCTCGCGCAACATGCGTAATCAACAAGCCACCAAATTGATCTTTGATCTTTCGCAACCTGGGCGACGAGCAATTCGCTTTCCCGCAGCGGATGTTCCTGTGAAACCTTTGGCGGATCTTTTGCCTGCCGATCAACTTGCCGATGCTCCCCCTCCTCTACCCGAGGTGACCGAGGCGGATGTGGTGAGACACTTCGTGAATCTCTCTCAGCTCAATATGTCGGTGGATACCCATTTTTATCCACTCGGCAGTTGCACGATGAAATACAATCCCAAGCGACACGAACGCTGGGCGAAACTTCCCGGCATCGGTGACTTGCATCCCTACCTGGACGAAAGTCGCATTCAGGGCATGTTGGCGATCTTGTATGAGATGCAGGAGATGTTGGGCGAAATCGCCGGTCTGCCGGCTGTTTCTCTGCAACCTGCCGCGGGAGCTCAAGGAGAGTTGACCGCGTTGTTGACTGCGGCTGCCTATTTTCAAGACAAAGGTGAAGACCGTAAAAAAGTTCTCTTCCCGGCCAGCGCACACGGAACGAATCCGGCCAGCGCGGCAATCGCGGGGTTCGATTGTGTTCAACTGAATTCCACCGTCGATGGACTGGTGGACATGGAAGAGTTGAAAGCCAATATCGATGAGAACACGGCTGTCTTTATGATTACGAATCCGAATACGGTTGGATTGTTTGAAAAAGAGATTGCAGAAATCAGCCGGTTGATGCACGAAGCGGGAGGCTTGGTCTATATCGATGGTGCGAACATGAACGCCATTCTCGGGATCACACGTCCGGGAGACTTCGGTGGCGACATGATGCACTACAACGTCCACAAAACATTCACCGGTCCGCACGGCGGTGGTGGTCCGGGATCGGGGCCGATTGCGGTTCGTGATTTTCTTGGTCCCTATTTACCTGGACCGGTTCTGACCAAAACTGAAGACGCCGATGGGGAGCCATTCTACTCGTTGACCGATCCTGAAAAGTTGATTGGTCGTGTTCGATCGTTCTTCGGGAATGTCGGCATTCTGTTGAGAGGGTATTTTTATCTGCGAACTCTCGGTCCAGAAGGGGTGAGAGAAATTTCGGAAGTAGCCGTCCTGAATGCTAATTATCTGTTAGCCAAGCTGAAGGACATCCTCCCGGTCCCCAACGGTGACCGCTGCATGCACGAATTTGTTGCCTCGGCCAAAATTCTTCAGAAAGAACAGGGGATTTCGGCCATGGACGTTGGCAAGCGATTGCTGGACTTCGGCTTCCATGCACCGACTGTCTACTTCCCGTTGGTGGTTGCGGAAGCACTGATGATTGAACCGACAGAAACAGAATCTCGCGCAACTCTTGATGCGTTTGCCGATGCTATCCGTCAGATCGTCGAAGAAGAGCCAGAATTTCTACATCAAGCGCCACATTCCACGATGCACAGTCGGCCCGACGATGTTGCGGCGGCTCGCAAACCGGTTTTGAAGTGGTCGGCACAAGCCCAGTAAGGTGGTGGTTTCGATGCCCGGTTCGATCCGCTGTGAGATAATTCACGCTTGTGAAACGTTCTCCGGGGTCGAGAATATGGCGATTGACGAAGTGTTGTTGGAACGTGCCATCGATGACAACATTGGTCACTTCCGGTTGTACCAGTGGTCGGCTCCCACGATCACGCTGGGATACTTCCAGGATTATTCCCCCGCAGCGATTCCCGCTGAGATGAGTTCTCTCGATGTTGTCCGACGTCTGACCGGTGGAGGAGCGATTCTTCATCATCACGAGTTGACGTATTCCTGTTCACTGCCCTCAGGGCATGCCTGGAGTGACAATCCGTCTGCTTTGTATTCAGAGATTCATCAGGTCCTTCAACAATCGCTGTTGCGACAAGGATTCTCTTGCGAGTTGCGAGGAGCGGGAAAAACATTCCCGGAAAGGGAGCCGTTCTTGTGTTACGCACGAGGGGACGAGCGTGATCTTGTTGCTGGTCACGACAAAGTTGTCGGAAGTGCTCAAAGACGGCGCAAAGGTGCCATTTTGCAGCACGGAAGCATCTTGATGGGTCGTTCTGAGTACGCACCGCAGTTTCCGGGAATCGATCAGCTTCTCCCTGATGAGGGAGAAATCAAGGTCTCTACTCTCTGTGAAGACATTTTGGACGGCGTATTAAGACTTTTTGAAAACTGTTTCAAATCAGAGCGAATATCGGCCAATCTTCGCCCTCGAATTGAGGAGCTCGTTCGGGCGAAATATGCCTATCCCGGTAGAAGATTTGAGCAGTCAAAAGAACCACGTTCGAGCCTTTGAAAATAGGGGTTGCCCCTATGGGGGATGTCAAAAATTTCGTTGACAAGAAAGTTTCACAGTGATACGGTGACACAATTACTTACTGATTTATTGATTACGGAGATATCGGTGTTTTTTTTCAAGCCGATCTCTTTGTGAAATTCTCAGACGCAGGGTCGATTCAGGACCACTCTTTGAGGACTCACAAGATGAAATTGTCGTGGCATCCTTTCGCGTTTATAATTTTTTCCCACGAAGAGACAACTTGATTCATTTCTCGCTGACGGGAGATTTCCTGCATCACGAGAGACTCGTACAAGACCGTGCGAAGTCGTTTTATTTCACAACGCGAGGTTACTCGAATGATACAAGC
>Ga0181597_10001573_pt1 | contig 25592 bp, 21 predicted proteins | sample 041ome_5_FD_148647 | JGI IMG/M metagenome (GOLD analysis project Ga0181597, IMG submission 148647) | Coastal salt marsh microbial communities from the Groves Creek Marsh, Skidaway Island, Georgia - 041403US metaG (spades assembly) | ecosystem: Environmental > Aquatic > Marine > Intertidal zone...
ATTTACATGATAGTTCAAAAGTGAAAAGGAAAAATCAATTAAAAAAAATAATAGATACATTTGATATAAATAATAAAATAATTATTGGGGGTGATTTTAATAGCAATGATAAAGAATTACACTCAATGATAAAAAATTTAAATTTTAAAATGAATGTTACTGATAAAAAAGGAACATATTTATGTGAAAAACCAATGATTGACTATATTTATTGTTATGGGTTTTCTGAAATAAATGGTTATATAGACAATTCTATTTCAAATAAGAATTGCTATACAAGCACAATAAAAAAATATGGTAGCGACCACCATCCAATATATCTAAAATGTTTATAATACGAAATGTATTTTTTAATATAATCTCGTTCTCTTTTTGCTCTTGCTCATCTGTTTATTGCTTTTGCTTATTTTTCTCCTGTCTCGCTCTGTTTGTTAATTATAGTATAAATAAAATATAAGTATAAATAAAATGAAATTTAATATTTTAATAATAGGTTCGTCTGATTTAGAAAGTATAGATAAATCAGATGTAAATAACACAATTATGAATACAGAAAAAGATGTTTTAGAAAGTAAGTTACCGTGTGAAAATTTTATTTTAGGACAAAATAAAAAATGTAAAACTTGTAATCTAATTAACTACGAACATAAAATAGGATATCAAGTTTTGCCATTAAAACCTACGGACATAAAATATACAAATCCAGATGGGTCTGTTATAATGTTTAAAACTCATTTTTCTGATTTTTGGAGAGAAAAATATGAAATTTTTTCTAAAATCAAGTCAATGATAAATGACAAACAGCTAGTAAAAGATTTTGAAATTATATATGAAACTGCAGATCCACTATATAAATTTAATAAAAAATACATACCAGTAATAAATAAAATTAATAATAATATTTCAAAAAAGTTAGGGTTTAAATCAATAAAACCTGGTAAAACACATTTATATAATAATATTTTAAGCAAATTAAATATTAATAATAAATATGATATGATTCTTGTTTTAAGTGCTGGACCAGGATGGTTGATTACACCAAAAAATGTTAAAATTATCTATAATTTATTAAACGAAAATGGTTTATTATGCCACATGTATAACAAATCCTTTTATAAAAATAAATTTGAAGCTGATATTCAAAAAATGGAATTTAATTCATTCTTAAGTATGTGTATTCCTCAATATAAAAATGAATTATCAGATGATGATAAAAAATGTATACAAAATTATAGTAAAATGTTATTATCCAATAAATTTAGTTATTTTGACAATGGGATACTTAAAAAAAGACAATAAAAAAATAAAAAATATATAATTCTATGTTTTATAATTTTAAAAAACTCCATTACAGGTAGCAGAACTTGGTAAAAATGATGAAATTATAGAATTAATAAAGAACCATAAACCACCTTCACAATAACATAATCAAAATGTGTGCTACCAAACACATACAATGAATTACCGAATGATACACCCTACCCACCTCTAAATCCTGGTCCCAACATAAACAATTTGTGCATTTTCCATAACAATAAAATACAACCATAAATAAGAAACTACTAATTATTAATAAAGCCATTATTACCTCATACAAAGTTGTAAATCTCACATTATTGTAAAATATATATCCACCATATATTACAATTAGATATACTACACTTTTATCAATATTTTCTGTTATATCAGTCAACATACTATGATGTATTATTGATGTTATTGATAATATTAAAGTGTAATATAATAATATAATAGTAATCCAATAATGAAAATCAAAACAATTAAAAAGAATAATAACCCAATAAATATTACTACCAAATATAATAAAAAATCCAAGAAAAAAACTAATAAGAAGGGTAAAAGTAATATTCTTAAAAAAACTAAGAAAATAAATAGAAAGAATAAGAAATTATTAATTGGCGGTGAGTATAATGATAATTTTTTTAGTGTAGAATTAGATGATAATTTTAAAAAACCAATAATTGAAGGCTCATTTTCATATGAATTTATGAAAAAATATATTAAAAATCTAAATCCAAAAACCGATATTCCTGCTGAAAATGTATATAAAAAATATAGAGAATATAGAAATGATTATAAAACAAAAGATATATCAAATAAAAAAATACAAGATTTAAGAGAGATTAGACTAAACTATTACCTTAAAAGTGTTATGTCGATAATGGAAAATGAAATCATACCTTTTCAACATTCACAAATTACATTTGAAAATAAACCAGTTAATTTATATAATGAAGTTAATAAGATTAAAGATAATTATGATAAAAATTTAAAAAGTAAATTAGAAAACAAAGATAATAAAAATATATATTATATAAATTCTCATGGCAGTTATTTTAAAGAGAATCTTGCATTATTTACAGTTCCGGATAATATAATAATACATTTTTTAACACCATTAAACTATCTATCATATATGAATCTTGATGATGGTAAATATTTATTAGGAATTATAAGAGGAATTTCAAAAAATAATGACAATACTATAAAAAATATAGAAAAGTTGCTTAAAATAGATTGTTTTCAAAATATGATTACATTTCTTCCCGGTCAAAAAATTTTTGATATTAATTTAGAATTTGAACCTAATGATAATTTAAAAAATTTTAATAATAATTTAGGTATATATAATATAAATGAGAGGCTTAATATAGATAATTTTAAGTATACATTATCAAATTTTATTTCACAGGGTCCTCTAAATTTAACAGGTATGTCTGATTTACCTCCAGATAATAAAGGTATTCCAAATTCAACATACCGAGATATGTTTCTAGGTATGCCTGATTTACCTCCAGATAATAAAGGTATTCCAAATTCAACATACCGAGATATGTTTCTAGGTATGCCTGATTTACCTCCAGATAATCGTATTACGAATATATATGTAAATTGTTGTAGAAGTTGTAATAATTATCTTGATAATCTAACTATTGAAACTATGTATATATATGAAAATTTTATTAAACAATTAAATTATTTATTATTAAATATTAAAGAACCAATTGGAATACTAAGACAAATTTGTAAAAATTCATTCACTCGAAAAAAAACAATTAAATCTCATTTAACATACTCCGTCAAAAATGAAAATTTAACTGGAAAAAAACAAAAAACAAAATCACCTTTAATTAATGAAATTATATCTCTTTATATAAAAAATCTCCCTTTAACTAGTATAAAAGATGAAATGAATAAAGGTGAATTTCAACAACTTGAAATAAATGGATTAGTTAATTATATTATAAGTGATATAAACAAATTAAATATAATAAATTTAATATATAACAATATCGATAATCCTGAAAAGAAAAAAAATTTTATAATTTACTTATATCTAGAATTTTTTAATATTGAAGAATCATATTTTGATATTGATAGTATATTAAAATATTTTTTTCAAAAATACATTAATATTTTAATTAATATTAAAGATAAATCAAATAGAACTCCATTGATTATAGCAGTAGAGAAGAACTTTGTTGATATTATAGAATTATTATTAGAACACGAAAATATTGATGTTAATATTAAGAATAATTATAATCAGACTCCATTGATTATAGCAGTAGAGAAGAACTTTGTTGATATTGTAAAATTATTATTAGGACACAACAATATTGATGTTAATATTCAAAATAATTATAATCAGACTCCATTACATATAGCATTATATACTAATAATGATATTGTAAAATTATTATTAGAATATAAAGATATCAATATTAATCTTATAAATAAATATGGTGAGACTCCATTACATATCGCAGCGAATAAAAATAATATTGATATTGTAAAATTATTATTACAACGCAATGATATCAATATTAATATTATAAATAAATATGATGGGACTCCATTACATATCGCAGCGAATAACAATAATATTGATATTGTAAAATTATTATTACAACGCAATGATATCAATATTAATCTTATAAATAAATATGGTGAGACTCCATTACATATCGCAGCGAATAACAATAATATTGATATTGTAAAATTATTATTATTACAACGCAATGATATCAATGTTAATCTTATAAATGAATATGGTGAGACTCCATTACATATAGCAGCGAATAACAATAATACTGATATTGTAAATTTATTATTAAAAAATGGAAATATTAAGGTTAATATTAAAAATAAAAATGATAATACTCTATTACATATCGCAGCGAATAACAATAATATTGATATTGTAGAATTATTATTAGAACGTGAAGATATTAAGGTTAATATTAAAAATTACTATGATGAGACTCCATTACATATTGCATTGAAAAAAAAGAATACTGATATTATAAAATTATTATCAGAACCTGTAGATAATTCTAATAATGTGGCAATTAAATATTATGAAATATATAATAGAATGACCGGTAAGAAAGGTAAAAGTATTACTCGTAAAAAATCTAAGAATAAATCTAAAAAATAAATAGAAAGACAGGTAAATTATTAATTAGTTGATATAATGATACAGATTTTTTTATTTAAATTTATCAGAAAATAGAACTCCATTGATTATAGCAGTAGAGAAGAACTTTGTTGATATTATAGAATTATTATTAAAGCACGAAAATATTGATGTTAATATTCAAAATATAGATGGTAATACTCCATTACATATATCATTATACACTAATGATGATATTGCAAAATTATTATTAGACCACAAAGATATTGATGTTAATATTCAAAATATAGATGGTAATACTCCATTACAGATAACAACAAACCCTGAAATTATAGAATTAATAAAGAACCATAAACCACCTTCACAATAACATAATCAAAATATGTCCAAATGATGATACACAATGTACTATTGAATGATACACCCTACCTACCTCTAAATCTGGGTCCCAACATAAACAATTTGTGCATTTTCCATAACAATAAAATACAACCATAAATAAGAAACTACTAATTATTAATAAAGCCATTATTACCTCATAACAAGTTGTAAATCTCACATTATTGTAAAATATATATCCACCATATATTACAATTAGATATACTACACTTTTATCTATATTTTCTGTTATATCAGTCAACATACTATGATGTATTATTGATGTTATTGATAATATTAGAAATATTACCGCATATGTATAATGTCCCACAATTAAACCTACTAATACATTTATAAAAAAAATGTATGATGTGTAAATGTTTGGATTAATCTTATTATCCATTTAATACTATTTTTTTAATGTTTATTAATTTTTATTAATATTTATTAATTATTTAATACTATTTTTTATACTTTGACAAACTTCATCCAATATATCCCAATCGTCCCAACCTGATGGTATCATAGTCATTAACTTTGCCTTTTCACGGCATTCTTTACACAATAAACATATCGCATTAGTATAACATATTTTATATCCCCTACAAAAATATTTTTGTCTTGGGAATTCAAGCACTGTTTGGTTATATTCTTCTATATTATTAGTCCCTTCACATACCATACAGTTATCAGTACCTTGTAGGGTTCTCAAATCACATTCACAATCTTTACACGGATTACTAGCATCCTTATTACACCAATATTCATCATTCTCCAACTTTTTATTTCTAGCATCTATCAATTGTGATATAATCTCATCAGTCGACATTTTGTATTGGTAACGCTATTTTATATAAACTCTATTATTTTAAAAAGTAAAAATCAATTTTTATATTTATATATATTAAATCACTATGCTCGTATCTCAAATTGTCCAAAATACCATTCATGTTGGTGTTCCATTATTCGCATCCCAGTATGTATGGCGATACCTTAACCTTAGCGGTATCCCATCTGCTACTTCTAGCAAAGAAGTTAAACAAGAACTTACACTAACCACTGTTGCTCCAATTATTAGTCTTGTTGCTCTCGGTATGTGCGTTCTAGTCCCCTACCTTCTCGACGGTAAAGCAAATGTTAGCGACTGTGTATCCATCTTAGTTATGGTATTCCTAGGCTGTCTTGGTTGGACTTTTGCTAACAATTACTCTACAGAAAATGTCAGCAATGATAAGTGGGCTGTCGCTACATTCAGTGGTCTCGGAACTGCTGCTGGTCTAGTTGTTGCCTGTCTAGTCAATGGTCTTATTAACTCTAAACTATCATCCGCTATTCTAGTACCTGCTCTAATTATGGGAGCACGTGGTTTCTTTATGGGAGCATCTCACCACCTTATGAATGAACAGAATGATGGTGAAAATTACACTAAATACATTGATAGTGTAGTTGTTGCTCTAGTTACTAGTCTAGTATATGTTGCTGCTGGTGTTCCATTCGATATGCTAAAACTCTAAATTATACTAGACTTCCTCAAATTACTCATCGCATTCTTAATGTCATCTAAACTTGGTATCCTTGGGTCATTTTTTACCTTCTCCTTTATAGTTTGCATTTCACTCTTATCTACCTTTTTCAACTTATTACCCTGATTTAATAAATCACTAGCACTAAATTTTAACCCAGATACACTACTATCACTAGATGGTATAATTGGTATTTCTTTCTTCTCTAACAATACAATCCCTAACTCATTCTCAACTTTAGCCACTGTATCACTAATAACATAATTTAATACAACCTTTGGGTGTTTTATACCTGCTAGTATCATCTTCTGCTCAACTACCATTCCAGGTATTCCCATCTTCTTCATCTTAAAATATCTTTGATATTCTTCTAAATTTTCTAATGTTTTTTTTTCTTCTAGTTCCTCTGTAAATAAATACTTAATATCACACCCTAACTTCGGTATATCACACCTTTGACTAGGTAATATCATTCCTCCTTCACAATTCACATTGAAGCCATAACTGTCATCATTCATCCATATGTTTTTAATATGTATTACAAAATAGCCAAAGGTTGGAACATCTAGTCTAGTTAATTCATTGCCATCTATCCCAATGAATTGACATATATCGCTTACTGTTATTGATATTTTCTTACAATTATAATATTCATCGTATTTCACTAGAGGTATAAAATTTTTATTATCTAAATCATATTTAGGTTTTACCTTTTTAATAATTCTATTTTCTATTTCTTTCAATGAACTAATGAAATTATTAAATGATACTTCGTCCTTATCATTCGCATATAATAGTATATCTAGTATATTCTTCTTTCCATATTTTTTAATTGGCGATGGTATATAAAGTCTAGTTGTCTTCAGGATAAGATAATCGTTTTCTTTGTAATATATCGGTATTAACCATAATTCTTTTGATTTTGATTTGTTATTTTTAAAGTTAAATACTAGTTTTTGCTCTTTACCAATTTTTATATTTTTTAGGTTTTCTTTGTTTTTAACTTTATTATCATAGAAATGGTTATATGGTATTATTTTATCCATTTTCGATTATTACTAGATGTTATTAGTTTTCTCATAAATTATCTTAAAAAATTTTATTAATTTTTATTTTAAAGTATCAACCCTTTATATAATATAAAATTGATTAACTATATCAATCATAATATAAATTATAATATAATTCAAAACATAATATTTAAACTAAAATATTAAATATGGAATATAGCGATTTATCCCACAAACTTACTAAAGATATTACTAAAAATGATAAGAAAAACAATGGAATATATTTCACTCCACCCGAAACTATTAAACATAATTTGGATTTAATACATAAATACATTGGAGCTAATAGTAAAACATTTAATGTTCTAGAACCATCTTGTGGCTCTTGTGAATATATCACTGCTCTCAATAATAAATTTACCAATATCAACATTACTGGTATAGAATTTAACAAAACTATCTATAAATCTATTAAAAGTCTATCAAAAGATAACATTAACATCAAAAACGAAGACTTTATAACCTATAATGATACTACTAAATATGACCTAGTTATAGGCAATCCTCCCTATTTTGTAATGAAAAAGAAAGATGTCGCTAAAGACTACTATGATTATTTCGACGGAAGACCCAATATATTCATTCTATTCCTTATTAAATGTTTGAAATCTATGTTAAAAGATGATGGTTTATTAAGCTTCGTATTACCAAAGAATTTCCTTAATTGTATATACTACGATAAAACACGAAAATTCATTAACGATAATTATAAAATTAAAACTATTATTGAATGTAATGAAGATTACATAGAAACTAAACAAAATACTATAATTCTTATTATTAAAAATAAGAAATCAGATAATACCAAGTTTGTATTAAACCGTCACAATTTCACCATTTTTGGAACTAAACCTACAATTATTAAACTAAAAGAATTATATAACAATTCTAACAATTTATATGATTTGGGTTTTAACGTTGTTGTTGGTAATGTTGTATGGAACCAATGTAAAACTATACTAACTAATGATAAAAAGAAGACTAGACTAATTTATAGCAGTGATATTGCCGATAATAAATTATCAATGAAAACATACCAAAATAAAGATAAAAAGAACTATATTGAAAAGGAAGGTATTAAAGAACCACTGCTAGTAATAAATAGAGGCTATGGTGTTGGTAATTACAAATTCGAATATTGCTTGGTTAATGGTGATTTCGAATATCTAGTTGAAAATCACCTGATTTGTATTAAATATACTAAAAGTATTATCAAAGATAAATTGATAGAGTTATATACAAAAGTAATTAAATCATTGGAAAATGAAAAAATAAAAACTTTTATTGAATTGTATTTTGGTAATAATTCCATTAATACAACTGAATTAAATTATATCATTCCCATTTATGATATGTAATAGAATATGTAATACAATATGTAATACAACTTAATATATTATATTATTATTATCTAGTAATAATCTCAAGTCTTCTACAAGAGACTTTTTAGAAAATTCAATATCATTACTCTTTAATAATTCGATTAACTCTTTTTTTTTAGGTATTTTTCTTGATATTTGGAATGCTGGATAAGCAATACCATTACCATTTTTCCAACGCAACATTAACCTTAAATTATGTCCGCTAACAGTTTGACATATTAAATTTGGTGCTTCTATACTAACTTTATCCTTTTTAATTTTAAACATATCATTGTTTTTATGCTTATCGTATATAAACTTATCTTTGTAATATAGCATATAATGCTTATCCTGTTGTGTTTCGTATAAATATTTAGATAATTTATCTGTATCTAGTTCTGCTTTTTTCAAATATTCTATAATGGATATCTTAGATTGCTCATTACAATATTTATTAAAGTCTTTATTGGTTTTATGTTTTATTTTTAACTCTTTTACACAATCGGGATTATTATTATATATCTTTGTATTATATTCTGCTTTATCGGGCATTACAAACTTACTTCCACATACTTTATTTGCCTTGTCAATTATTTTACCCAAATAATTATCATAGTAATATTCTACATATTTTTCATTTTTGAAAAACTTATCTGGATTAGATGGTGATGAAAATTGAGGGGCTCCTTCTATATTCTTTATATTATACTTAAATTCGATTTTATACTCTTTTTCAGAATAATTCCTGCCAGTATTACCAGATACTGTCATTAGAAAATCATATGAATTATTCCTACCACCTTTGCTTTCAAATTGGATTTTTTCATCAACCATTTTAGGAAATACCTTTTCTTTAATATCAGCAATCCATTTCATCAAACCTTTTCGTAGGTTTTCCCATTTTATATTTTTATCATAATACCCTTGAGGTATTTTATTATTAATAATATTACAAATTACATTCTCTCTAGTATTATTAAATTCGCCATTTTTATTTTTAGTAGATGTTTTATAAAAACATTCAATATCACTTTCGCGTAAGTTGGTACTAGATTTAGCCATTTTGTTATTTACTAGTTGTTATAATAATTATGATTGTTATACATAAATAATGTTTTGTTTTTATTCAATTTTATAATGTTTTCTCAGTAATGAATTTTCGTTAATTTTTTTGGACAAAATAGAAAAATTGACAGAAATTGAAAATTTATATGTGTTATTGGTGATTTTATATTCCAAAAACTCCACGGGCAATTTTTGGAATACCCGCTTTGTCCGAAAAAATGGATTCATTACGCGAGGATGGTAAAACTGATGAGGATGCTTTCTTAGCATCCCAATCGCGGATTCGGGATATGTCCTCGAAGCAACTGTTTTCTCAGATTCAAAAAACAGCCGAAAGAGAACCACAAGACGAGCTTTTTAACAACGAGCTTCTTTACGAGTGGATCCTCATCGCCAGTAAGAAGGTTGATGATGAGACTAAAGCAGCAGCATTACTAGCTGCATCACGCATCTCAAGTTCTTGTATGTGGGCTGGTAGGAAGGCTGTAGCAGAGGCTGCCAAGGCTGGTAAGAAGGCTGTAGCAGAGGCTGCCACTACCACTGCTGCCGATCCCAAAAAACCACTGGACGAACTCTACGCAGACATTCAAGTCTCTGAAACGTCGCGTGATTTTCTCAGTGAAGTGTACCGTCTCGTTCAAGAACTTGGACTTGAAAGGTTCTTGGGCATTTATGCCCAAGAACCCTGGGGCTTTCAGAAGGTTCTGCGTGAAGTTGCAGAAGATTTCCAAGCGGGTATCTTCGTTCTCCCACCCGTTCTTAGGGAGGGTAAAGCTACCCTCCCGAGGGGCACTTCTGGTGAATATGTGCTTGATGCCATCTTCCGCCCGGGTTCGAGGGAGTATATCTTAAACCCACCTTTGTGGAGATTAATGCCTCCACCCAGCAACAAACATATGGGTGTCTTCTCAAAGTTTGTTAACGACTGTCTCGGAAAAGGGAAAGTGATTAGCACGGCTATGTTTGCCTCGCTTTACTGGTTCCTGAAAATGCAGTACGGCTCTGATGAAGCCCACGAAGCATTCACTGTACGTTGGGACAACGTGGGAAACGAAAAAAAGAGTCCCATTGAAGATCTGACACAAGACTGTCCGATTGCCCTTCTCTTGTCAGGCAATTTCCCTGACACCCTTGAGAAGGTGAAGAAACTCCTTGAGGTGGTGTTTAAGCAACTTAATTCGCGAATCACCCCTAAAGATGATTATCGCGACGAAAAAATTGCTCTTCTTATCCACATCAAGAAGTACTACGATGCGCGAAAGAACTCCTTTTTGACGGAAGATGAGGGGTTTAACCAAACCTTCCTTGAGCTCTTGGCGTCCCTGATGACGATGTTCGAAATTTTCGCCAGATGCGAAGACAACTACATCGGCTGTTGGGTCAGCTATTTTGACGCAAATATCGCAAGGCACAAAGATAAGTTCGTCGCCACAAACGATAAACTGTGCAGACAGATGGACGACCTCCGGAGTAGAATTATCCGTCTCTTCGAAGACGAATCCTCCAGGGGAGAGGTAGTTAACCTTGTCTCACCGAAATACCCTTCCTGTATGGCTTGATTGGAAAATGGAAAAACAAACAAAACGAAGAGATGAGACGTAGCCTCTTCAATTTTTTTTATAAATATACATATACTTTTTTTACAAATCTCAATTCCATATAATGTTTATATCGCTATTTTTCTATCTAAAAACAAATTATTATATAATAATATGAGTTTTACTTATCAAACAAATTACAGCAAATATATCGAAAAACTATATGGAATTAAAAGAAATATACACAATGACCTCAATTTAATTAATTCTAATAATTTAAACCTTCCACACAATTATGTTATTAACAATAGAACAGATTTAACTGCTATTGAAACATATTCTATTGACCCCGACGGTTGTGAAGATGCAGACGACGCTTTTAGTGTTTTTTTTAATGATGACAAACTGTATCTAGCAATACACATAGCCGACCCTACCGAATATATTAATATTAACAGTGCCTTATGGCAAGATGTTGAAAATAGAATTATCACCAAATATCCTTCTAATACGAAACCTATACATATGCTACCTAACTCAATAATGGAAAGGGCTAGTCTAATGGATAATGCTTACGGTAATATAAAGAATGCTATAACAGTATTAACCGAAATAGATAAAGATACGTTTTTACCCGAAAATAATATAAAATTACTATTCACAAAAATAAAGGTTAAAAGGGAAAATACATTATCATATCAAACGGCATCTGAAAATATTATTGAACCAATCCAATATGGATTAAATATTAGTACAGCATTACAAGAAAAAAGAAGTGAAAAAACATTAGGAACAAAACTAAAATCAGTTAGCACATCTATCATAAAATATAACGATTTTGGAATATCCCTTTATATTGATACACCCAATGAAAAGAGAATGAAACAAATGATTGAAGAATTTGCCATTTTTGCGAATTCTTTTATAGGTGAATATCTTAAAATAAACCTTAACGGTTACGGTATTTTTAGAACTTGTGACGCATCATCTTTACTAAATAACGACGAATTCAAAAATATAACTGGAGATGACCTATTACATCACATAATTACAAACGGTATTAAAGCCGATTATATGGATACTGTATCAGCCCACGATTTAGTAGGTAGCAATGAATATACACATTTTACTTCACCTATAAGAAGAGCATCTGATTGCGTTTGCCATTATTTATTAAAGTTTTTACACTTGAAGAATACTATAAGTGATATAGATATACCATTCGACAAGGATAAGTTGGAAATTTTGTCAGCGAAATGTTTAGCAAAAACAAGGGAAATGAAAAAAATACAATACAAAGATACTAAATTTAGACTAATCCAAGTAATGAATGAAATAATAAAAGAGAAAAATGAACTAGATATACAATATTATATTACTAGTTATGTATCTAGTTTCATTAATATTATTATAAACAAAATAGATGATTATCCTGTATACTTATCATATTCATTAAAAAGAAATGAATATATTACTAGTATTGATAATAAACAAATTTATAATCTAAAAATTACTACTGTAAATTGTATAACAAAATTCGATGAAGGTTCTATACCAGAACTAGATGAATTGTTTCCCTAATATTTTTATGTTGTTTTATTTTTTTTTATTTTTTCACTCATATAATGATATTACATTCTAGTATAATATTTTAATCTAATCTTCTTAGTTAATTATAATATAAAATACCAAAATATTATACTAAAATATAATACTAAAGAAAAATAATAAAAATAATAAAAACAATAAAAAATAATAATGTTAGTATGGTATGCACTCTTAACAATTTTTTTAATTATGTTAGCAACTTACATTGGTCTAGTAATGTCCGTAAAAATAGAAAACTCCGTCGTATATATCCTATTCTGGGTCATATACCTACTAGTTCTACTAACTGTTCTTAACGGTGCTATGGTCGCTAACTTTTGGGGTACCATTCAAAATAAAACAGGACCCCCTGGACCACGTGGTTTAGTAGGAAACCGAGGTGATAAAGGACACAAAGGACAATGTGGTGATAGTTGTCGTGGTAAAGAAGCCGTATTCACTATTCGCACCGCCATCATCGACGAACTCAACAAACTAGATAAACGCACCGAACATAACACATTAATCGAAAGCGACCTTAAAAATGACGTTATCATAGACAAAATTAACCAAATGGCACAATCCCGTGAATTCGAACTAGGTGCTGAATATAAAGGTGCTGATAACCTAACAAATTATCTAACCGATATATGGCGACAATGGACTAGGCTAATATATGACGCAGGTGGTGTCGCCTTCTTCTCCGATAAATCCGCCGAAGATAACTACTCTTGGAAAGGGGATAACCCATTCGACGAAATGGCTAGATACGACGTTTATCACTTCGGCATCAACAAGGAATTTATACCCGCTAAAGTTGAAATTTGTAATAAACCACAGGATACTAACTATCTTCCTGAACGGACAAAACCACGATTACATACTATCCAAGGTAATTACTACAAATGGATATTCTACGATATTAAACGTAATGATAAAGCCCACATTAGTATTTGGAGACCTAGTGAATATAATACAGGGGATTTCAACCACGAAAAAGAACGCCATTACCCACTAGGTGATGTTGTTTATATTTACCGTGGTCATAACACAGAGAATATACCTGAAAAAATATTCGATAATGAGAATGGACCAATTAATAGACAAATTGGTGTTAATAAATTTAAAATACCAAAACCACCCGATGTTATACCAAAATTCGAATTCTTCAGTGGATACGATTACAAAGGCAGTCGTCTAGCACTAAGAGCATACGACAGCACAGTCCATTTTGCTAACCATAATTTTTATAGAGCGACTGCATCTGTTAAAATTCCTGACACTATGAAATTACGCAGAGATAAAGGTTATAAAAATATAAAAATGAAAGATGTTTCTGTTACTTTATCTGGTTATATGGAGAAAAGAAGACAATATCTAACCCTTCGACATGATGAAAATGACCTGGGAAACAAACGATATGTATTTATCCGCTGGAAATGGGGAATTGATGGAATGAAACAGGATCAAGAATGGGAATATAAATCAGATATTGCTTTCCTACGTTCCTGCTCTTACAAAGGAAACGACGGAGGACCAGCCAAAAACTACCTTCTAGTATCTGGAGACGTTAAATCCCCCATAGACTACGAACTAGTCTATACCGATAATAATAGTTGTCAAGAACTTATGACCATCTGGCGACCTATCCCCCCAAAAGGTTATGTTTCTATGGGTTTCCTATGTAGAAATGACACACAAAAGCCACCTGTTGGGGCAAAAGCACCGATTAGATGCTTACCTAGGAAATGCTTATACAAAGTTCCTACTACACCTACGATTTTATGGACTAGTCCAGCACAACCAGGTAAGCCTAAAGTGATAATTTATGGTTATCCTGCTTCTGCTGAACATAATAGTGTGGGAAATGATAAGAATGCTCATTTGACAACTCTAGTTGCTTATGAAAATGAAACTATACCACCGATGTATTATATTAATCAACATTGTCTTAATGAAGAAGATACTACTGATGCTAAAGTGCTAGAGAAGGAGAATACGGACTTAGGTATTGGTTGGCACGGTGATCCAACTAGAGAGGCAAAATATAGTATTTTCTCATACTTACAAATGATGCCAGAGAGTATTATTACTAATATGCATACTAGTAGAAAATATTATATGATACATAGTAGTATTAAAAATTCATATGATACTAGTGATTTCCAAAAAGTAATCGCACAAAATTACTATCTAGTTCTAAAATATAATGAGAAGACTAGACATTATGACCGTGCTTTAGCCATTGATGGAACTAGTGGTATTAAAGTTATGAAGGCTAGTAGTGCTGATATTAGACAATTATGGATTGTAGAATTCATTGACGATGAGGGACACTTCAGATTAAAGGCTAAGGAAACTGGTAAATACCTATCACATAGTTCTACAGATAATTTACGTGGAGAACCTATTGAAACACAAGTAATGAACCCTCCTAGCACTGATAAAAGTGCTATATTCTTTGATAATAAGTCAGCATTTGGAACATCACTAGATACTATGCGTAATACAAAGGAACATAAAGGATTAATTGATGCTAGTAAAGATAAAACGAAAGAATATGATACGTCTAGTAGGGAATATCACGAGGGTAGAACTATTAAAGGCGTTTATAATCCACAGTAAAATATATTAATGTATTAATGTTGGATTTTTATAATTTTATATATATAAATTAATATAAAAATGACTATAGTAAAAACACGTAAAACTTTGAAAAAAAAATCGAATAATATTGAACAATTGGGTAATGTTATTGATAAATCAAGTAAATTAAACAACTCTATGGAAGCAATGAATATGTTATATCATTTTTTTCAGAATAATATGAATTCAGAAGAATTTCCAGAATTATTAAAAAATACTGTGTTTTTTAGTGAAGAAAAATTGGGTAAATCTGGTGCTAAAGTTGGTATTTTAAATAATAATTTAGTATTGAAATATTACAATTTGAATAATGAAATGAAATATAAAGTTGATGTTAAAGAAAAATGTATACGTGTATATTTCCCTTTTAATGAACTTATAATTAATACTATATTTAGTAATATGAAATTGTTTTTAACTTCTGCTAAATATAATATATACAATGAAAAGTATGCTAATTACTTAATACCTGTTAAAAATATAGGACTTTACCAAAATTACTCATTTTTAATTAGTAAAAAAGTTGGTATTGAAAACAAGGGTAAATTTTATACTAATTTAGATGAAATTTTTTTAAATAATTATATACCTTTACTACTAAAAAATATTAATAACCAAAATGTTTTAGATACATTCTGTAATTTTTTATGCGATATGTTAAAAAAATATTTTGAATGTATGAAATTTTTAAATACTAATCTTGGTTATATTAATACAGATCTAAAATGTCAAAATATTTTTGTTAAGAAAGCAAATACAAAGTCAAATATATTATTAAAAGAGTTTATTACAAATTACTCTCCTCTTATATCAGATTTGGACAAAGCAACCATAGAAATTAATGGGTTATTAATAATGCCGCGTCCAGACAAAACAATAGAGAAAATATCAGTAAAATATAAAAATACTATACTTTCAAAAGTATATGAATTTAGATATAATTGTTATAGAAATAATAAACTATGTGATAGATTTGAACCATATCAATATGATATAATATTATTTCTATATGATTTATATATAAAACTTTACTCTAAAATATATATAAAACTTAATAAAAATAATAATACAAAAATAAATATGGAAGAATTTTATCAAAAATTTCACATTTTAAATACATTTGTTCAAAAGACATTAAATATTAATGATACAGAATTTGTATCTTTCTATACAAGAATTGATAAACAAGTTTTTTTCAAAAATATATCTACATATAATTTGGGACTACATATCAACTCTATGTTATATTATTTTTGTAAAAGTATTAAATAAATTTGTTAATATATTTTATATTTTTGATATTTTATATTTTATATTTCATATTTAACCTAATTCATATCAAACACTCCACCCAAATATTTACTTGATAAACTGCTTTTTACCCTAGTTTCTCCCTTTTTATTACCTGATAACTCTAATTTCCATACCTGTTTTTTATCACTAGGATCACATTCTACATACTGGGTTCCCTCTTCATTTGATATTCTAGCACACAATCCATACTTCTCGGTATCAGGGTCATACTCTTGAATACTATAAGCATTAGGTTGATTAGTATCTACAGTTTTAGCATAATATCTCTTCTGTGTATCACGCTCTAGTAATTCTGTTTCCGCTACTAAATTCAAATACCTTATTACACTATATTTATCGTCCTTCTTACCTGATTTAACCCAACCTTTACCTTTATTTACTGGTTTATTTGAATGGGTGTCTTTATTAAGAGATGGGTGTCCCTTATGGTCTCCCTCTTGTAAATTCCTACTAGCACTCTTTTTCTCACACTTCTGTATTATTTCAGGTCTATAGGCTTCACCCATTCCCCAATAGAATACATCATATTTTTTGATTTCGTCAAATGGGTTTTCTCCAATCCAGTCAAAGTCGTTCTCAGCACCGATTGATTCGAAATAAGCACGACCACCTGCCTTATATATTAATCCTACCCATTCAGTCCAGATTTCCTGTAAGTATTTTATTAAATCGTTTGGTCCACGGTATGGGACTAGTTGTGCAAACTCCTCTGAAGCACATATTTGATTAGCTTTATTCATAATATATACGTTCTTGACTAAAATTTCTTTATCGGGATTACCTGCTAGGTTATTTACTACAGTATTAATTGATTTTATAGTCTTTTTATAACATATTTGATTACGACAACCCTCTTGACATTTGCCAACATTACCCTTTTCACCAATTTCACCCACATCACCACGCTTTCCAGGGGGACCACGTTTATCTTTTAATATAAAATAAAAGAATATTACCATTACAATAACAGCAATTGTAATTATAGTTATTAAATACATAAACCAAAACAGGACTTTCATTGTAGGTTCATCGATTTTATTAGAAAATGTATTGCCAATTACTATTGCTCCAATTACAGATAATATAATTGCTATAGAATATGATATTGTTGATGCCATTTTATTATTATGTTTTATATTTTATGTTTTGTGATTTTATGTTTATATCCTTACTAATTACTAATTACTATTATATATGAAATTTGTTAATGGAAAATGTAATGGAAAATATAATGGAAAATGAATTTTTAAAAAATTTACTTAATTACCACGCTTTTGTAATAACTCTATCTGTGGTCTAATCTTTCTCATAAAATCTTCCTCTGCACGATGGGTCTTCTTACACTTCTCTATCAACATTTCTACCTGATTATGTATTGGTAAAGCTTTCTCCCTTTCATCATGAGACTTACAATGCTCCATAGGCTTCTCAATACACTTACGTGATAATCCAGCATCGGCATATAATTCTTCTGCTAGAGAATAGATTTTCTCATTACATCGGCTAATACCACATTCGTCGCTGAAAGTACATTTACCCATATGACCCTTTGGACCAGATGAACCATTCGCACCACGTGGTCCTGGAATACCTGGGTCATTACGTAATTTAATATAATACGCAATGGATAAATACATATTAATTGCGGTTAATGTTCCTAAACCTACAATAAACCAATAAGCAATTCTAAGGTTGAAATCATCTATAAATTGGCTAATTATTAGCAAAACAACATAGATTAGAATTATAATTAGTATTGATACTGTATTCATATTAATTCTTATTATTTATTAATTCGTAAATTTTTTAGTTATGTTTATTACTAATAATAACGATTTAAATATATAGTTGGAAGTCATTTTCACTCGTATTAACATTTATAGGGTAAGCAAATATTATCTGTAGTATCTATACAATTCACACACTGGTCTCTAGTCCTATCACTCTCATTACCCGCTGGATATACTCCATTATGTTTAACATAGTTATTATGTGCTATTCTCTGCTTACATACTGTATCTAATACACCTGCTGGAACACTGAAATCCTCCTTTAATACAAGGTTTAAATCATTAATATTATTAACAGCATCTCCTAAAATTGACTTACTAACATAATCTGATTTGAAGCCATTCTTTTTCATCGCTAGTGCTCTTAGATTTTTTCCATCGGGTGGTTGAATACAACTACGCTTATCTTTCCAATTAAAATTACTACAATCCTCATAATTCAACTGGTCTTTTGTTAATTGTGGATAATACGTTCCAGCAATAGCCAAATAATCATCATTATAACCAACAGCAATACCACCTTCACGGTCTTTACTCTTCTCTACTTCACCATCACGTCCATTTCTCTTATCCATACCAATTGTTTTAACCTGATGATTATCTGGCTTATACGGATAAGTTGCCTTTGAATTAGCATAAATACCTTTGACTTTATCAACTAGTGTTTTTGGGTCAATATGGTCGAATTCACCCATCAATGGCATCACTAGAGACTTTACTTTAACATATTCATCTGTATCTATTGCCTCATTCACCTTATCACTTTTAATATATTTAATACTATCTTCGTCCTCATCGAAATCCTCATCTAAATCCTTATTTTCATCACTAGTATCTACTGTTGCTACATTGCTAGATACATCATTGCTAGATACTTCATTGCTAAATGTATAAGTGGAGTTATAATAGTTAATGAGTGTGCTTAGTATCAAATATATGATTACAATAGATACTGCAATTTGTAGTGTTGATGTACATTCACAACCACCCATTAATGCGTAGCCTAATACAACTGCTACAAATAATAATAATATACATAAATAATAATCCATTGTTCTAGTTTTAATTTTTATTTTGTTTTTATTACTTACTAATTCTATTATATTTAGTATCGAAATTAATGATTTACAATTCAGATAATTCTTATAATTTAACTAGGAATTACTTGATAGAACTTATAGACCTGATATTACTAAATATTAGATTATAACTAGATAGTTACAAAAAATGGTAAAACTTAACTAAACAATAATTAAAAAGATATATTAAATAAAGTAATTATACATTTTGATTTTTAAAATTTTTATTTCTACTTCAATTTGATGTTATACTTGATGTATTATAACCACTATTATTATTATTATTTTGGTTCGGAAATATTTTTTTATATAAATTATCATTATCTTCGTTAAGTTTTTTTAGAGTGTTTATGTATGTTTGTTGGGCTTTATATCCTTTTTCAGGGTGTATTAATTTATTTGATGCTTCAATAACTTCATCTAGTATTTTGTATATAATTATCATATATTTATATAAAATTAGGTTTTTATTAAATTCCATTTTAGATTTTATACCATAGATTTTGGTTAATAGATCAATTACATTTTTAATACTATCAGCATTTGTTTTACTTGATAGGTTCTTCTGAACATCTTCTATTGATTGTTGTATTTGTTTTATATATTCAAATATTTCTATATTCCATATTTTTTCATTATAATACATATATGAATAATTATCCCATATTTCTGTTTTATAAAGTTCTGGCTTATTATTGTCTATATCTATATATAAATCGCATATCATATACATTCTTGATATTAAATTTCTATTATCATCATCATCATTAATACATCCAATTATGTCAATTTTCATAAATTTATTAATATCTTCATCAATTATTAAATAGTTTATTAATGCCATACATTTTTCTAGTTTTAGTGTTATTGACACATGAACAGCAATAGGATTAACATCAATAGTTTGATTTACTAATTGAATGATTAATGGATTAACTTTCTTATTTTCTGGTGGTTTTAAATTTAATTTTACACTTAATAATTCTACTAATGTTCTATTTTCTTTTTTGGTCTTATTATTTGATTTCTGATTAATATTATCATCGTGTATTTTATTCTCTTTTATTTTATTCTCTTTTATTTTATAATATGTATTTCTGTAAATATCTGTATAAAACTGTTCAATCATTTGTTTAGTTGTTGGTTCTATATAATCATTTTTTTCAAAAGGTGTTGTTTTAATTATAGGTTCTTTTAATATATATATATCTCCATATATATCTCCATATTTTTTTTTACAAATTTTTATAAGCTCTTCGTCTTCTATATTTTTTGTTGAATTTTTAACATATTCTATTTTCATAAATTCATCAAAATTTATTATACATTTAGGTTTTTCATTAGGTTTTTCATTAGATATAGTATTATATGAAGTATTATATAATATATTGTAATTGTTTATATTTTTAGAATATTCTTCATATTTATTATATGTTTGTATTTCTGTAATGTTTCCAATAGATTTTTTAGGTTTATTATATATATTATTCAAAATAGTCCTGTCTTCATTATTATAATATATTAATCCATATAGTTTATAATTTTCATTTATGTCGTATTTTACTATTTCTAATCCAGGTGAAATATTATTATTATAGAATAAAAAACCACCTATTTTACTAATTGTTCTATAATTCCTTCTTAATGTTTTTCTTTTATTTACACGCTTTGTATTTTTTTTAGTATTCTTCTTTACGATACTAGTTTTAACTTTCATATTCAATTATAATTTTACAAATATATTAATATATCATTTGATTTTTTAAAAAAATTATAAAAAATAGTATTAACCAACAACCTTTAACCTAATTGCCAACACACCATACTTTGTTTCATCTTGTTTTGTATAAAACTTCAAATATACATCTACTCCTTGCTTAATCGTTTTAACATTCGGATCAGGTAATGTATTTTTAAGCTTTTCTGTAGTTATATAATTATTAAATGACTTATACTTATGAACTGACGTAATCTTAGTCCTAACTTTATCATTCTTATTAATCCACACTACTATATCACCCTTCTTCATCTTAGCAAAATCACCCTTATTCAACCTTCCCTCTACACTTTTAACACCTTTCTTTATTAAACTAAACCACGGTTCTGATACGTGCTTCTCCCAATTAGACATTTTGAATTATTCTATTTAATTTATAATTTATAATTTTATTTAATTTATAATTTTATTTAATTTTATTTATAAAAATATTAAAAAATATTATTAAAACCATATGCCTCCACTAGGGAAGAATTCCTTAAACAAATCATAATAATAATTTAGTAATTCCGAATTATTAACATCAACTGGTGTATCCACTTTAGTATATAAATCATACTTATTAAATTCCTGGACTATTGGCAACATTATCTCATCTTCATCATTCATCAAATGGTAATACTCACACTTATTATGCCACGGATACAATGAATGAAACCTAATCATATAATATGCTTCTTTAGGCAATTTATTACTATTACTAGGGTCTTTTAATACTTGATATAAATATTCATCGTGTCCCCACGCACAAATTGTATTATTCAACCCACACTTATTCTCATATATACCATAATGTGTTGAATATATTGGGTGAGACATATCAGGGTTTGTTATATTAAATTCAGGATATACACACGTATCTGGTATTCTACAACCTACTATAAATGTATCTCCTACTATTCCCCATTGGGTTGCCATACTAGTACCGTCCTCATCACACCCCCATTTACACATAATCTTACCCATATCATGTAATAAACACGTTAGTTGAAACCACTTTGCCTGACCATCGGCTCTAGCCTTCTCTGCTGCCTGAAATAAATGATGCACATTGCTTAGACTAATATCTGGATCACTAATATCAATGAACTTACCAATTATATCTAGCATTTGCCACAATGTTAGTTTAACCTTTTCACGACTAGCATACTTTTGTCTTACTTTAATATTATAGTCATATGTCTGGTTCTTACGCATCATACGATAATGATTACATACTGCTTCCTTCTCACCATTAATATATTGTCTAAAAAACTTCTCTTTATCCTGTTGTGGATTATCAGAAGAATTTGTTGGGGGGATAACTGTATTATATTCCATTTTGTATATATTTTAGTTTTAGTTTTTATATATTTTAGTTTTAGTTTTTATATATTTTAGTTTTAGTTTTTATATGTTTTAGTTTTTATATATTGTAATGGGGAAAACTTTAAATTAAAGAAATAACTTACTATTATATATAATTTCACTCAAATTCATATATGATATATAAAATAAAAATATTGTAAATGTTCCTACCAATGATATAAATGCTACAATGCTAATTATTAACGCTACATACATATTAAATTGACACATATTTTTATATATTTTTTTGAATACATTTGATTTGTCATTATCACTAATATCATTATTAAAACAATTATACTTCAAATCTATGTAGTCTAGTTCTTTATTATATTCTACAATTATATGATTACTAGTTTCATTATTATTTATTAATTTTTGAAAATTTGGCACATATATTCTAATATTACTTACTATAGATGATACTTCATTATAATTTGATAATGACAATTGTTGTAATTTAGGAGAATATATTTCTGTAATTTCACTTGTATTACTAGAATAATATATCATACAATTATCCAATGAAAGATGTAAAACATTAGTAAATCGTATAAATTCATTTAGGTGTATATCACAATCTAACAATTCAATTGAATATACAGTATCACCATATTGTAATTTATTATATGTTAATTCTGTCAAATGTATTTTTATAGTTAATAAGTTTTTCAATGGTCGTAAATCATAATTATACGCACTTCCAATTAATACTATATACTTTACATTTGGAAACTTACAGTAATCTATATATGTTCCTGATAAATTTAGTCTAACTAGATTGAATATTTCAACTATATTATTTGCTATATTTCTATTTATTAATCGTAATGTCAATTGTCTAATTTTGTAATTTTCATCTTTTGCTAATTTGTTGATTTCCTCCACATTACAAGTTCTAATATATTTCAAATTTATATTACATTTGTATATTTTTTCTAGATTACTGAAATGTAAATCTAGCAAATTCAATATATGATAATCTATTGATATTTGTAATTTGTTTTTAATAGCAAATTCATATATATTTATACATTTTGATAATTCTATTAAATCATTTTTCGTATTAATAAATATAAAGTCATCTTTCCTAATAGAACCCTCTTTTATCGCATTCCATCTAGTTGATATTATCGGGATTTTCATATAAAGTTTATTTATATCTAAATTATTAGCAACTCTATACATAAATTCATTTGACAATATACGTAATGTATTTGATGTCATTTTTTCAGTAATATTATTATAATCATTAATACTTAATGAATTAAAGTAAAATCAAGCATAAGTTATAATTTACACTATTAAATTCGAATCTAAAAATGGACTTTCATCATCATCATTATCATAATGTTTATTATTTCTATTCTGATAATATGGGTCTCTTACTGACATATCCTCAATTTCTTCTCCTCTAGTCCCAGTTGCTTCAATCATTTTATTATATATGATTTTCTGGTTTTCCATTAATTGTTCTAAATCTTTCTTAATTAAACCTACCTGTTCATTTAATGTATATATCTGTTCATTAACAGCCCTCTTATATTCATCTTGACCTGATACATTCTTATCTAACCAATTTACCCTATCAGATATACCATTCAGAATTTTTATTATCTCATCTTTATCATCGACTGTTAAATGCATTCCATCACTACCAATATCTAATAATGGTAAGTTATAGTCACGTAGTCTTTGACTCTTCTTATTTAGTATATTTCCCATTCTAATATAATTAATGTTTTTAGATTATAGAAAATATTATAGTAAATATTATAGTAAATATTATAGTAAATATTATTATATATTTGGAAAATTATGATAAAAACAAAAACTAAAAATCGTAAAACATTAATCGAAATTGGTTTTCTCAACCCATTTCTTAAACCTTTGCGACTGGATTTCCCCCACAAAACTCCCACTCATATACTTATCACAATTAATATTCTTCTTAAAACCACTAGACGGTTCCCTCATACATACATATACTCCTGCCTTTATCAACCTATTCTCATCATTTAACTGCGTTATTGACTTAACAAATCCCAAAAACTGCTTCACAAATGAACTAGGTATCATATCTTCCGGAAACATTGTCATATTAACCTCAAAATTATCCAATAAATCTAACAATCTGCTATAAATCTCTCTAGCATTCTTACCTATAAATCCCAATCCTACTACATAAAACTCACTACTATTAGGACTACTACTATTCGGTTTCACCAAATTAACCTCTTTAAACAATAGTGTATATAAGAATATTAGTGATGTATAAAATCCATTCGCATCAATACTCTCCTTCTGCTTATAAGAAAATGGCAAGAAATGCTTTATAATACAATTTCCTCCATTTCCACATACTGATGCCACTGTTATTAATTGGGCTAGGTCTAACTTCTCTAGTAATTCCAGTGATGTTTCACCTCCTAATCCACCATCACCTAAGACTAGACCCACTTTATTCTTTTCATCTTTGATACTAGACATCCATTCTCGGCAATAATTTCTAAACCATTTCTGATTAGTACTACTAGTAATATCACCAGTATTATCCTCACCCCATATCCACTTTTTCTTATTATTAGCAATTAATCCATATCTATCACCGAAAATATCTTTACCATATTTCTTAATGTTTTCAGGGTGCTTAGCGTTTAATGATGTTGCCCTCCA
>Ga0181597_10001575_pt1 | contig 25582 bp, 18 predicted proteins | sample 041ome_5_FD_148647 | JGI IMG/M metagenome (GOLD analysis project Ga0181597, IMG submission 148647) | Coastal salt marsh microbial communities from the Groves Creek Marsh, Skidaway Island, Georgia - 041403US metaG (spades assembly) | ecosystem: Environmental > Aquatic > Marine > Intertidal zone...
ACTTCACCAACTAATTTACCAACGGGTCCTGGAAGAGCATTCATGATTGCAAAAGACGTTGCAAACCCAGCAAAGCCATCAGCTACCGCTGCTGCAAACATTCCCGGATCTTCAAATAGACCTGCGTCTTCCGTAAATTCCGCCACTGGGGCAGCATAGGATTCTATCCTGTCTAATTCAGCCTTTGCAATACCGACTTGCTCTAAGTCATTTGTTACAATTCCGTACAAATACCTGTAAGTATCATCAACAGTAGCCAACCTGCCCATCTGATTGTAAAGGGTGTTCACTAATGATTGCTGTGGGGTGAGTTTTCTTTTTCCTTCTTTATATTCTTGAAAAATTTTAGCCTTTTCTTCTCTGGCTTTTATTTCTCCCGCAGATATGTCTGTTACATCCTTATACTCTGTAGTAGCGGTAAGTTCTGGAGCCATGCCGACCCCATAATATTCATCTTTAGACTTCTCCCAGTCTATATCTGGACGGATCTGTCTTAGCTCTTCAGTTGCTTTTTTAAACTCAGCTTTTCTGTATTCCTCCTGGTATCTTGCTGCTTTATCTACGCTAAAGTTTACATCTGAATCGGTAAACTCAGACTCGAGTGATAATAATTTCGAACCTTCTTCCGAAAGCGGACCAAGTATATCTTTTTTTTTTACTTCAGGCTCTTCTTGATCTACCTTTGAAACAACAGCATCTATTCCAAGAAGGTTTTTGAAGTCTTCAAAAGATCCCTCATATCCCCCCAACTGCGCAGATTCGTATGACCAGCCTTGAGCTTCTTCATTTTTACAAAGGATTTGAAAAAACTTTTGTTTATCACCAACAAAGCCATTGTCAAATGCATCCTCATACGCAAGCTGCAAAGCTCTATCGTCTACTTCAGGAATTGCATTCTCTCTTTTATCTTTCCCCGGATCAAGAGTTTGTTCTTGATTTTCTTCTGGATCAAGAGCTGGATCTACTATGACGTTTTCTTCGTCCATAAATATTTTATATAGTTATTGTTACTTAGCTTCTTGCCATTTCATACCAGCCTTTCTTGCCTTCTTATACTCCTCCCAATCAACATCTGACATTGGGTCTTGGTTGGTTTTTGCTAGAATTTCATTTAATTGGCTCAAGTTTGTTGGAACAAAAGTGAACACTGCCGCCCCTTTTTTTGGAGCATGAGTGGTCATCCAGCGTGTGCCTTCTGCCCTGTTTTCTGCTAAAGCCACTATCTCTTTCTCGCCTAAACCAGCACCCTCGCCAAACTTCCTTATGCTTTGTCTATAATTAACATCATTCATTCTCTTTATTGCTTCTAGAAATTTATCCTCGCCTCCCGGCTCAGTAAAGTCGTAATCATATCCCATTTTAATTTCTGCGAGACCGGACTCAACATCTATACGTTGTCTAAGGAATTGAGTTTTCTTAATAGCGTCAAAGGGTATTGGAAGACTTTCAGGGTCTGCTTTTATAGACTCCATCATTGCTTTTGATACACCATGACCTGGGTCTGCTACTATATAGTCTAATTCAATTTTCCCAGTTGGGTAAACTTCTCTAACCACTCTGATGTTTCCATTTTCATCCTTAAGTTTTACTGTCGCAGTTTTTATCTTTGGTTTATCTTTATTTGAACCTCCTCTTCCTTTTTGTTTTAACGCTTCTAGAGCAAACTTGTCGTCGTAAAGTTCGGTTTTTTCCTTATAAGACAATCTGTTAGTTAATTCTTCTGACATGTGTTCAGCAATAGCCTTATCCTCTTCTTCCGAAACTTCCTTTTTAAATATAGACGAAGCATCCAAAAGTTTTAGCCCATCCCTTTTTGCAATTTCAGGATCGTCTGTAGCCAGTCCAGCCTGAAGCATGTAATCATATTTCTCTGACGAAGACCACTGCTCTATTCTTGTTTTTAAAAGAGCTTTACCTTCATCAGTATCTCTTAAGTAAGATGTAATTTTTTTAGCATCTCTACCATACCCTTCTAGCTTTTCTTCAAGCCCACCAAGCTTAACTAGTTCGTCTAAATCCTTCTCTATATTAATACCTTGCTCGGCATTTAAAACCCTTTGAAATTCACCTGCGTTAAAAGCAAGAACATTTCCGTCTTTATCTAGAGTTTGATATTGAAGGCCGTTCTCGTTAGACACAATATTAAAGTTATTAGAAAGGTTTTCAAGAAGATCAGTTCTTAAATCATTAACGGCATTGCCTTTTCCTGCTTCATCAAGAGCCTGGACATCGTCAGCAAACTTTGTTATTTGCTCCGACAATCCTTTAACTTGATTTACTTGACCTTTTATTTCGTTATTTCTTCTTCGGACTTCCGCTTCGTCAATAACTCCTTGATCGTACAGATACTCTGTTTGTAAATGCGAGTTCTTTATTTCGTTTCTTAGTTTATCAGTGGCATTGTCAAAGTCTAATATGCCAGTGTTGTCGAAATTGTTTTCGTGAACGTATTGATCATAGGCCTCAGCCATGTCGGCCTTGAATTGAGCCCTCTGATCATCAAACTCCTTTTGCTTTTGTCTTGTTAAGGCTTGTTGCTCAACACCGAATTTTGCAACCTGAGCTGCTTGTGCGCTTAAATCAACTACCGGAGCTTTACCGCCTCCGGCTAACTGATATCCAGCTACATAATCACTTGCTGCCATATTTTAATTTCCTGCTCTTTTAATTTGTCTGAACTGCTGTCTTGTAAGATCGCCCGCTCCAGGTTGACTCATGTAGCCTCTATATGACCCGGCGAACGGATCTGAGTTACTTTGTCGAAGCTGAACCGTTGGATCTTTATATTGCATACTCTCCATAGACTGAAGACCTGTTAAGGCAGCAGATCCTATTTGTGATAACCCGGAAGTTATAGCTTGCTGTCCAGCCTGCTGCTCAGACATAAGTGCACCAATTTGAAAGCTCTCTCTTTGCTCTCGCATTTGTCTTAAAGATTGTGCTTCTTGGAATTGCATTTGTTCAATTTGCATTTGCTGTCTGTCTAAGTCAGCAGCTATTTGTCTTTGTTGTTGGCCTTGTATAGCCTCAACTCTTCCTAATCCGCCAACTAATCCTCTAACTCCTCCTGCTCGAAGAGCATCAACAGACGAAGCTTGCCTTTGTAGAGCCGCTTCAGTTTGAAGTTCAGCCCCCAATGTAGACACTCGCAGACCTTCTGTTTGTCTTAGCTCTTGTCTTTGAAAGTTTTGAAGGGCTTTCTTTGCTCTTTTAGCCCTTGACGCCCCTGATATTGCAGTTGCAGCTCCAGCTGCTGCAGAAATTCCTAGGGCTATTGCTGTTCCGGTCGCTATTGCCATACCTTAATTAATTCTATAACGTTTTTATCAGACTCTATATATCCAGCTCGTTTGTATTTTTGCAACAAACTTTTGTTTTTTAAAATCACATGGGCATACTTGCACCCATTTTGGTTTGCTAATTCTAATATACAGTCCAAAAGAAAATCAATTGCTTCTCCTCTGTCTGACTCCTTGTAATCTTTATTAGAAACAACAAACTCTGTCAAAGCAACTTTGGAATTTGTAAGATATAAAAAACCTGCGCAAATATCCACATTGCCTTTTGAAACAATTAGTCCAGTTTCTGGCAGGAAATCTAAAGGAGGTGGTTCCCATCCCCAATCTTTCCACCATTTTACAAGAACGTCTTCATAGTCTTCTTTAGAGACTGATCTTAAATTAAATTTCATTACTGCAAATATACTAAATATTAAGGGAAGCTTTTCGATACTTCTGAATTCACAGCGAAAACCTCAACTTTAGAATTACTTGTGTTTGATATTCTTATGTTAGCAAAATAACCTTTCAGTCCGTATGATTCAGCGATAGGAGACTTTGCTGCAAACATAAAGTCATTTATTGCTGGCGTTACTGCTGAGGAACTAGTCGTAACAGTGGAATCAGTTAGGCCTGAAATAACCCCAACCAACTCATAAGATCCTGAAATTGTAGCTTTATATAAAGAATCTCCTATGGCAATTTCGCTTGGCACAGAAGAAAAGTTGTATATATTTCCGTTAGAAGCTAATAGCATACCAACGCCCTGCACAGAAAGAAGCTCCGTGTTTACTATGTCATCAGAATTTCTTCTTATGTAAGAATAATGAAACCCTTCTTTCTTCTCAAAAGAGCTCTTGTCTATGTGCCCCTCATCTAAGTTCGTGGAGATAGTAACATCCCAATCTTTACTGTCGCCTTCTATCTCTAATGTTTTAAACATCTTGACATCTCCGGGAGCATCGTTGGAAACAAACTCTAGCTCAGACGGATATGTTGTTCCGTAAAATTCATTTCTATCACTTTCATTATTGTGATGTTTGTAGAGTTGTCCAGATTTAAAAGTGTAAAAATCGCCATTCATATTGACCATTGACTCTGGAATCCATGAATGAAAAGAGGTCCACCCATTAACATATTCGCTATAGCTAACAGTATAGTTGTTTGATCCCGTCACGGTTGGATTTCTATATGGTTGAAACGCCGGAGCAGTTGGTGTCACTGTAATACCCGACGGAAGATTGTTGACTGGGCATTCATCCGAAAGATATTTTTCTATGTAATCAGGATCAGATGATGTATTTGGCTTAGTCACATTAGTTGGTTTGCCATTTACATATTTTCTTAATGTCTTTACATTTTTGTATCCAGATCTATACTTCATAACTAAACGTTTATAGTTAAGGTTTTCACAATCGCAGGCTCATTAGTTGAGTTTATAGTGTACATCTCAAAGAATATGTTTGTTGTAAAGCTTTGAGAAGAAGGAGTGTCTCCATCCTGTGGCTGAATAATTAGTATTCCATAGTAGGGAGTAAAATCGATTATTGTCCGTACTGGAACTATATACATGTCTCTTAAAGTAGAGCTATAACCAGGAGTAGTTGTTCTTGTGTCAGCAGTCAAAGCGTGCTGGTGCTCATACAAATCATTGCCTTCACCATACAATAATGAATTTACTCCTATTCCGTCGCCAGCCTCGTTGGTAACAACCAAGTCATTAGCATAGCTGGCCCATTGGTTTAAAGGGACCCATGTGCTTGGGGCTGATTTTAAATTACCCCTAGTAATATTCCTATTTAGTGGAGTAAGAATCCCAGTTCCTACTTCATAAAAGTATATTGAACTTGAGTTGGTGAAAGCTTCAGTTGATGCGATCTTCCAAGCTCTATCTCCATCTGTGTCTAAAGCAATAAACTGTGCTTTATATGGAGCGTCTTCCTGCTGCGATGTAGAAGTGTTTGTTCTTGTTAAACCAAATCCTAGCGCATTGTATGAAGTCAAAGACTGGTTGCTTCCAGATAGCTGCGGATGATTTAAGTCTCCAGTGTATGTTGTTGTCCCCATTGAACTAACAGTAATATTTCCATTAGAGTCTATAGAAACACCAGAACTTATGTCTCCGCTAAGTGCAGATGCAGTCAAACTAGGGGTAGAATTGTAAGTTGTTCCGTAATCCAAATTCTTTATGTTCATGGTTATTGGCTCTAAAGAATCATAGTATGAATGCATTTTTACTGTTTCTTGCTGGAAGTTATAATGCCTGAACAATGGTCCTATTTGACTGAACCCAGAAGAAATTTGATCTATAATAAATCCATCATCTCCCTCAGAAACAGTTATATTTTGACCAGAACCGCTTGTATATTGACTTCCAAATGTAATGTCATTATTCAAAGACCCGGTATAAGATGTTACTTGAGGATATGTCAAGCTTTGGTTAGCGTTCGTGTATAATCCTGGTTGCTGCGTAGATGTCAATGTTCCTATAAATTCATACCAATTATCGTCATGACAGTCCTGTTCCCATTCAAAAAATCGAAGTGTATGAATATCATTTTCGCTATCAAGAATCTTATGTGAGTTTGCTTTTGTTAGCAAGTCAACCTCTCTAAAGCCGATTGGAACACAAAGAGCCACCGCACTATCTTCGTTATTTGCAACTTGCCCAATCAAATCGTTTGTGTAACAAATTAATATTGCATTGTCTGGTATGTCATTAATTGATTGATTTGTCAATGATTTTGCGCTTACTTGATAAGAGGAATCTCTATTGGCCATTATACCAATAGTATATCCCAGCTCAACAGCTTTTGCTTTTGTTATGTAGCGATCTTCTAAGACAAGTCCCGAGGTGCTTACATTGACTGCATCATTAAACTTTATTGCATTCGTCAAATCAATACTTGAAACCAGCTTGTTTGTGTTTTGGAAGTATAGCGTGTTGTCTGTGGTAACGGCGCTACTTGCTTTTGGAACAATTGAAAGAGCAGAGTCAGAAGTTTCGTACAATATGTTATCATTGTAAGAGTCTACGGAGCTAACTCTATTATAATTAAAAGCATTATTTATGTACATGTATTTTTCTGGCTCAATACAAAATGTAGCCCTACTGGCTCCAGACCTATCAACATAAGTTGGATTATTTGAATCGAGCGCATCCGGATCAACAGAATCCACTATCCCATCTCCATCACTATCTGAATCAAGAGGATCTGTTCCATCTATAGCTTCCTGTGAATCACTAACTCCATCCCCATCATCATCAGTGTCCGCATTATTACCTATCCCGTCTCCATCAGTATCAACGCTTTCTGTTGCATCCAATGGGAACGCATCGTTGACATCTAATACTCCATCATTGTCGTCATCGGTATCTGTAATATCTGGCACACCATCTCCGTCTGTGTCTAAAGCGGCTGCATTTACAGTTAACAAAGCGGTCTGTGATCCAGCAAGATAATTTGAATCAGCTGCTTGAGACGCTGTTAGTGTAGAAGTTCCTTGAGCAACTATAGTTACTGTAGATCCAGATATTGTAGCTACAGAAGCATCTGAAGACGTAAAGGTGAAAGCGCCTGTACTATTAGACGTTGGACTTAATGTAAAATCTGGACTATTTGCGTAGGATGTGATATCAGAGAAAACTATTGTTGGGGATGCCTTGGCAACTGTCAAGGTTGCACTTTTACTGCTAGCTAAATAATTAGAATCTGCCACTTGAGAAGCTGTTATAGTGTCTGATCCAGCCCCTTGTATTGTAAGCGTGTTTCCAGAAATTGTTGAAACAGAAGAATTTAAAGAGGAATATGTTATTGCTCCAGTGCTATTTGATGCCGCCGTAAGTGTAATATCTGGATCTCCATAAGTAGCAGAAAGGTTAGAGAATGTAATAGTCGGACTTGCTTTTTGAACTGTAAGCGTCATTGTCTGTGATCCAGACAAATATATTCCATCCGCAACTTGATTTGCAGTTACAGTAGTGCTTCCGGCTCCTTGTATTGTTACAATGTCTCCAGATATAGTAGCCACCCCTGTATCCGAAGAAGAATAAGTTATAGCTCCTGCCGAATTAGATGAGGCACTAACTATAAAGTCAGAGTCTCCGTAAGTTACTGTTTGATTATTAAATGTTATCGTTGGGGAGATTTTAGTTACATTAGCGTCCAATGGATCGGCGTCTTCTGTGTCTAAAACTCCATCCCCATCATCGTCAGTATCAGCGTTATTTCCAATACCATCGCCATCAGTATCTACCGATTCACTAGCGTCTAATGGAAACGCATCATCAACGTCTAACACTCCATCATTATCGTCGTCTGTGTCTGCATTATTTCCAGTTCCGTCCCCGTCTGTATCTACACTTTCTGTAGCATCAAGAGGAAACGCATCATCAACGTCTAATACGCCATCGCCATCGTCATCCGTATCTGCGTTATTCCCTATTCCATCCCCATCTGTATCCCTAGTTTCAGTAGGATCTAATGGAAAATCATCTGTTAGATCTAATTCGCCATCATTATCATCATCATCATCTGCGTTATTTCCTATTCCATCGCCATCTGTGTCAGTTGTTTCGTTCGCATCAAGCGGAAAAGCATCGTCCACGTCAAGAACTCCGTCTCCATCGTCATCTGTGTCAGCGTTATCTCCAATACCATCGTCATCTGTGTCAGTTGTTTCCGTTGCATCAAGCGGGAACGCATCATCTACATCAAGAACTCCATCGTTATCATCGTCAGTATCAGCGTTATTTCCAATACCATCGCCATCAGTATCGGTTGTCTCTGTTGGGTCTAGTGGGAAATCATCATCTACATCAAGAACTCCGTCTCCATCGTCATCGGTATCGGTATTGTTGCCCACACCATCGCCATCAGTATCAATTGTTTCCGTTGGATCTAAAGGAAACGCATCATCAACGTCTAATATTCCGTCGTTATCATCATCAGTATCGGCGTTATCGCCAGTTCCATCTCCGTCCGTATCGGTAGTTTCTGAAGAATCCAAAGGAAATGCGTCATCAACATCCAGAACTCCATCATTATCATCATCCGTATCAGTATTATCCCCTATGCCGTCACTGTCAGTATCTACTGTTTCGGTTGAGTCTAATGGGAATGCATCGTTTACATCGAGTACACCATCACCATCATCATCGGTATCCGTATTATCCCCTATGCCGTCACCATCCGTATCAGTGGTTTCAGACGGATCTAATGGGAAGTCATCGTTTATGTCAAGGACTCCATCGTTATCATCATCTGTATCCGTGTCGTCTGGAATCCCATCTCCATCTATATCTCCCTCATTAACATCCGCTATTCCATCTCCGTCATCATCTGGATCTATATTATCTCCCAAACCATCTCCATCGGTATCTGTATCTTCCGTCGGATCAAGCGGGAATGCGTCATTAATATCCAGAACCCCATCCCCATCATCGTCTGTGTCAGCATTGTTGCCCACGCCATCTCCGTCTGTGTCTACTGACTCGGTATTGTCTAATGGAAACGCATCGTTAACATCAAGAACGCCATCTCCGTCATCATCCGTGTCTGTATTATTGCCAATTCCATCTCCGTCGGTATCTAATGTTTCGTCTGGATCTGTTGGGAATGCATCACTTACATCGGGAACTCCGTCATTGTCATCGTCTAAATCATCAACGTTTAATGTTCCGTCCCCATCAGTGTCGGTGTCGTCGTTGTCATCTATTCCGTCACTATCCATATCTCCCTCGTTAACATCAAGAACCCCGTCTCCATCATCGTCGGTGTCGGCGTTATCGCCGATGCCATCGCCATCAGTATCTACAGATTCAGTTTCATCTAGGGGGAATTCATCATTAACATCTAGCACCCCATCTCCGTCGTCGTCAGTATCTATGTTGTCCCCGACTCCATCGCCATCCGTGTCAGTTGTTTCTGTTGAGTCTAATGGGAATGCGTCATCAACATCCAGAACTCCATCGTTATCATCATCTGTGTCAATAGAGTCAACTGTTCCGTCGCTATCAGTGTCAGTGCTGTCGTACAATATTTCACATTCAACTTCATCTTCTCTCCACTCTTCTTGGCTTCCTCTAAGTGCTATGGAATAAGTTCTATCCATTGGATCGTATCCGCCTATCACATCTGGAGTAATCTTTAAGTTGTCACTAAACCAGTCTATCATTCCATAATCAGAGATCTGAGTAATTCCATCTTGTGATAATCGACATACAACTCTCCTTCTTTCGTCTACAAAATATATTCTCCCTCCCCATATTACCACAGAAAAAGGATTTGCAGTGATTCCATACTCTCCAAGATATGGTAAAACCTGCCCTAATATATCTGTTGATGCAGCAACATTTCCACTTCCGTCAGCATTGAAAAGAACATTCTTGTTGAATAATAACTTAGAAACCCTATTCTCTTGGAATACAACTAAGTCAGCCTCTCTTCCTACAATCTTATTGATGCTTCCATAGAAGTCATCCATATCTTTGTAATTGACAGTTGAAAGGTTAAATTCATTTAGCCCATTATACTTAGTTGTTTGATCATAGACATTGCTGTAAGTCAATGATGTGGTCCTATTGTTCTGCTTATAATCTTTTAAATTTGAAGAGGGCCTGTTTTCTGGATCAAAATACTTAGCATTAAAGTCATCTTTTATTTTATATGACTCAACACAGTTGCCCCAAGAAAAACAATTAAAGAAAGGTATAGTAAATGTAGCTGCGTTGCTATCAGTCTGAGCAGTTCCACCTCCAGGAACATCGTGGTATCCCTGACTATTTATTTCATACGTTGCTGGTAGCTCGTAGAATATTTCTGAATTTATATTTTCTGGTTTAGTTTCAAAATTAATTATGTCGTCACTAGTTCTAGACAACAAAACTATATTATTGCTAACCTTAACTCTTTTTGATGTATCACTTTCTTGTGTGTATTTAGATCTAATGATCATTAAAAGATCGTCGTTAGGATCTCCGGTTATGGTTGACTGAACATCTCCGTATGTTCCTCTAAGAAAGAATATTCTTTCCTCTGTAATATCATTTCCTATTGTAGCTTTAGCCCCACTTTCATGGTACCATTCTTCTAAGTTATCGTATCGTTGACTTGAAACAAATTCGTGTGTAACATACTGAGTTGCCCTATTATATTCGTCATAGGTTATGTTTATTATCGTTCCAAGATTAATTTCCTCTTCTTCTTTACTGAAGCTTCTAAATGTAGAAAATGCCTTACTATATCTTCTATTTATATATTTATTGGCAACAGAAGATGGCCTTGCATTAAACATCCATCTGTCCCCAAGCGTATGTCCAGTTGCAGCAGCAAAATCTATAGTTAATCCAGATCCAGTCAAAGCAATTGGCGTTCCCGGAGTTATTGTAATTCCAGTAGCACTTAAAGTGTTTGTGGCATCATTGTCTAATGTATCAACCGACCATTGGAAAGTATCCACAATCAATGACCCGTCTCCGTTTACATCAACATTTATTCCGTCAATTTCTATTCTTACTCTTGCAAATTCCTCTGCTATATTATATGTCCCACCAATAGTAACATCGGTAACACTTCCGTTTGTTCCATAATAAAACGGACCTTCAACAGAAGAAGACGAAAAGCTTATGCCTAATGGATTGCTCCTTCTGTTACTTGTATTATCGTAGTCTGTATGCTCTGTTCTATCATAATCAGAGGTAGATAGACTATATCCACTTGGCTTAAACTTAGCATACAGTCCAGCTTGTTGTGCAATTGGAGGGTCCCCCTCTCCTGGATATGTGCTGTCTTCTAAAAAGTTAACATTGTATTCCTTAATTTCTAAAACTTGAGTTTCAATAAGACCAGTCTTAGCTCCCCTACTGTCTGCTTTAACAACTAAGAAATCGCCTTCTTTAATTTTATTCTTATCATTTCCATTTAACTGGACATAAACATATCCAGTCTCTTCTTCTTCATAGAATATAGCAGGAGATATTGATTCATAATCACCCTTACTTTGCTTCACATAAACCCTATACTTTTTTGCAAAAGCTGGGGGCAAGTGGTCGATAGTAATTGTTAGTTCATTTTGTAGTTTTTGACTACTCAAAGGAACGTTTACAGAATTTCCCTCTGAAGTTACAACAGTTGTTGATCTGCCATAGTCATCTAAATAAACCAGACCAATCTCATAGTCTTTGTTTGACTTAACACTTTTTACTGGGGCTGAAGTTATTGTGCTTGCAGATAGAGCGGCAGAAATGTTAGGCTTTATATTTTCTCCATTAGCATTAACTAGATTAAAGTTCTCAACATAGTTGCCATAAACAATTCTATTGCCTATTAGTTGTTGAGTTTTAGCCTTTAAAGGAACATTATCATAAACCCTAAGAAGCTCTTTCTCTGGAAGGACTTTGTATATCTTTGAATTATCAAAAGTAAATGTTTGTGTTTGACTGTTTGACCAGCTCTTGTCCTCTTTATTAAAAGATTCTGCAACATACAGAGTACTTGAATTACTCTCCTTGAATATTATTTCAACATCTGTAACATTCTTTGCTCCAGTGTCAAATGAAACATCGACCCTCCCATAATTGTTTACCATGGATTTGTTTAGTCCAGAGGTAAAGTCTATTGAAAAAGTTTTTGGAAAAAACGCAGGCTCTGAAAAAGGAGATATGGCTGAATATTCACCATGCTTATATTTATAGCGATATGAAAAATATAAGAACCTTTCCTCTATACTATTCTCTGCATTAGACGCTGATTGTAGTGTTAGCGACGGAGGGTATAAGGGCGGCTTCTGAACAACATCTATATCGTATTTGTCAAAATCATTCCCATCTATAAGTTTTGCAGAGTTTACTTCAATTCTTCTCGGCGGGTTAATGCCATCCGTAAAAAACAAAAACTTTTTATTATTGTCTATGTCTATTAAAACATTACCCTCAATAAAGTTTGTCTTTGTAAAGTTAAGAACATTGTTATTTCCAGTTCTGGTGTCAAGTAAAACAAATTCTGAAGAATCATTGTCAACATCATACTCACATATATAACTTCCCGTTTCTGATCTAACAAACCAATATATCATATTGTTTGCATCATCTGCAACCGAACCTATACATATAGCATTGGTGCCCATATTAAGACTTGTGAGCACAGCATTGGACATTTCATTTTCAACAGACCCTACGTCGGATCCAGTTGAATTAGAAACTTTAAGATTTAATGCATCACGATACTCCCCCTTCCGAACAAGTCGTTCATCGAGGTCTTTGTTCATTTTTCCAGAACTAAAGATATTTTTAAACTTCATTATTTAATCCATTTGTTTCTTCCCTTCAATGTTTGAATCAAATCGAAAGGATGGATGTCCATTAAACGGATTTTCATGTTTTTCATCGAGGCATACGCTTCATTTTTAATTCTACGAACAACGTATTCTTGAACATTAAACTTATGCTTGATAACTTCGTATGCTATTTGCTTATACATGTAGTCTTCTGCCAGCTTGTTTATCTGTATTTCATCTTCAGTTAAATAATCCAATCCATCTGTTATGTATTCAATAACAACATATTTGCCTTTTACTTCAGAGCTAAACCTTATAACACCAGCTGCTTTGTCTATATTGTATCTTCCATTAACATTAGATATTGAAGGATCCAATCCAAACCTTCCTCCAAAAAACTCATCACTTAAAGATGATACCGCATCTTGAGTTGTATTTTCAATTTGAGATAGCTTATCATCTATATAAGAATTTCCCTCTAGGGCTACCCCATTACTATCAAACAAAATGTTATAGTTATTATCTTGAAGATATGCTTTAGCGATTGTAGTGTTGTTGTCAACCATTAAAGGATGCAACCTTCCCCTTTCATCTACCCAAGACAATCTAACTAGATTAACGAAATCTTTTGGGAGAACAAGCTGCAAAGTATCTGGAAGCTCCAGCTCCAATGCTTTTACATTTCTTAGGGCATCATAGTTTAATTCTTGAACGGCCCTTTTAGCATGAAAGACAACATCAAACCTACTAACATTATTAATTAACTTTTCATCTCCTACATAAAACAGATAGAAGTTGTTTATAATATTTTTAAGAGACACAAATTGTGAGCCACCATAATTGTCTGCCGAGGAATAATATTGTTGATCAGTTAAGGCCATCTTATGCTTCTTTGCTTGTATTTACCTGGTCGATAGTTGTAGCCGCTTGCGTTACTTCTGATTCTCTAATCGTAACACCAGTCAGTTTCAATATCTCTACAATCAAGTTTACAGACTCATCTTCATCTAGTTCAAAATCTTGATAGTCAGGTGCGTTAATATTAAATATTGGATTCTCTCCAACAGTATTATAGGTCCATTTAGGATCTTTTGGATTTCTAATAAATATAAAATCTACATTTTGAGCAAGTGTTGTTGGGTAAACAATAATATCGCTACCCCTATCAACAAACACTGGGTAATTCTCTGTTGGATCGGTAAGGTTTGAACCAACTAAATATCTTTCCTTATCTCTCGACACCTGTTCGACATCTTTGTTGTTGTATCTAATAGCCACTAAATGCTGAATGCTTGATGGCTTTACATATCTATCAATAGATTTTGTAACAGTCTCCTCTACAGTAAACGCCTCTAAGGCAGATTTTAAAATATCCACTCGATCCATAAAGTCTGTAGAAATCATCCTAGAATTTCTTTGAGCCACCATCCTTGAGTACTCAGAAACCTTTTGATTAAACAACAATTGTTGCGCATGTTTAGCATACGAGTTAAATTGCTGAGGCGTAATGAAACCTCTATTCTCCTTATTGAGAACAGTTAAAACAGTATTTCTTACATGATTTATCATGATACAAATGTACGAAAAAAAAAGAGGTCGATATTTTCGACCCCTTCATTTCAGCTACAGTTTAGGTGGATTTACTATAGCTTGTTGTTTATGGCCTGAAGTACATCTAGTCCCTCGTCTGTTTTAAAGTAAACAGCTAATGCGCTATATACATTTTCTCCATAAGGAACAGTAATAATCTTTTCTTTTTTGCCATCGTTCCAGCAAACTGTTCTTTGATCATCCTTAATAAATAAGATTCCCATCTCAACAGATCGGACCGCTATGTTTCTTAAGTTAATGTTTTCGTCCTTAGTTAAATCAATAAACTCTTTAGGGTTTTTTCTAGCGTATATAAGCATGTCTCTTCTTATTTCGTTTGAGGCCATGTCAGATACTCTTCCTTTCAAAACAATTCTAGCGATAGCTTCTAAATCTTCTATAGGAAGGTCTTTAGCTATGTTCATTGCTTCTAGTTCTTGCTCTACAGTTTTAACTTCTGATTCAGCTTCTCTGTTTGCATCAAACTCCATGTACACCTTATTAAGGTCAGGATGATATATAGATAAAAATTGCTGCAAAAGAGTATTTTCTTTTGGAACAATAAGCTTTCCATCTTTAAAGATTACAGCTGGAAGTGTTACATCCCCCATTTGCTCATCTTCAAATATTGAAACTTGGTTTGATGCATATCTTAAAGATCTGCTTCTAGTTCCATCAAAATATTGCAGGGGTTTGTTTAGGTGATGTCGTGAACGCAATATGTAGTTCACAGGAGTCAATCCTCCTTTAAGAATATAAATTCTGTCTTTTAGCTCCCAAGAGGAAGCTGGGTTTTTTCTAGGCATTTTATTAAGTATTAAATTAAAATCAAAAATGACAGGTAATGGGGGCCGAAGCCCCCAGCCTATCCAATCAAATTACTTCATCAAGATAAAGTTGTTAGCGCCAAGCACACATAGTGCACGCTCAGACAAGAAGTGTACTTGCATTGCATCCAAGTCGCTAGACATTCCAGCTCCTCCAGCAGATCCAACTACCCAAGACTTATACTTTCTGTCTTCAGCTTCTGACTTGCGATATTTTACATGTAAGAAAGGACGAGTAGCGTTCTTCCCTAGAATCTGATCGTAAATAGTGGTGGTACCAGCAGGTACAATAACTCCGTCTACACCAGCAGTTAAAGCTCCTGTAGTAGCGTCATTCAAATATTTCCAATCAGACTTGTAGAAATCATATCCCAAGTTAAAGCCCATAAATCCAAGATTTAAGGCCATGCTTTCGTCGTTGTCAAACAAACCATAAGATGCAGTAGAAGCACCAGAGTTATTTTGAGCAGCCAAAACAGTATCAATCTCGAAAGATTTAGTTCTGTTAACGAACATGACGTTTTCTTGAATAGCTCCTTCTTTATCTAGAACTTTAATTAGTTCTTCAATGTCAGTTCTACCTTGAATTGAACCAGTAGAAATGTTACCTCTGTTTTCGATTTCATAGAACAAACCTTTAGTTCCTTTGTATCCAGCTCCTTCAGCACCAGAAGAGGTTGCAGCAGGTCTACCTTCCACCAAAGAAAGTTCTAGGTAATCTTCAAAACGCAAACGAGTTTCATGCTCTGATTTCAAATACCATAGATATCCAGTAGCGCCATTTTCAGTAGTGACCTCAATCCATCCGATCTGAGCTAAGTCAGAACCATTAACTTCATATTTATCTTTGATAATAATTGGGTTATTGGTTTGGATATCTTTAGGAGCCTCTAGACTTCCAGACATTCCATTAGTTCCTTTTTTAAATTCAGAACCAAAAGCAAACACACTAAGGCCAGTTGTGGCAATAGCTGCTGCAAGATTCGCATTCTCATAAGAGGCAACTGTAAATGTATTTGTGGTTGTCGCAGTTATGATGGCTTTTTCCTGGTCAGTTCCGTCAGAAATAATTACTGTTTGGTTTACTCGGAAAGGGTGGCCATTAGAGGTGATTACATCAGCAGCTCTAGTTGCACCAGTTACAGCTAGATGAAGTCTTCCTTGCTCAGACCACTGAATTACATCAGAGGCAAAAGGCATTTCAGCTCCTACCATTCTTAGAAAAGAAGATACAGAACGATTTCCGTATTTTTCAAATTCTTTTTCGTGTACATCGGGAAGGTATTGAGAAGTAAACTCAATACTTGACCCAAGATAATTACTTGAAAGCGTAGCTTTCGAAGGAGAGGGGGTTAAAGCTCCACCTACTCCGGTCATTGTTACAGACATGTTTAAATAGTTTTAAGGTTTTTAGTTTCTTTTTCTAATTTTAAACTCAAACTGATCATCAGATTCTACCACTCTAAACTTAGTCCCTGTCGTATCGGTAACAACATTCTCCCTTACGCCCATGTCTATATTTTTAGTTTCCTTAATAATATTTCCAGTGGCATCTGCTTTTCCCTGATCATAAAAATGTTTTGCTATGGCATCAGGATTCATCGCCGTAAACAACGAGCGATGATATGCAGCTGGGTCTTTTAAAAGTCCATCCTCATTCAAATGCTGAGAGATAAAATTTTGAACATTGCTCTGAACGGACTTAACTTTCTCAATATCACTTGGTTTAAAAACCTTCTTCGAATCTCCCAAGTTAAATTCAAAACCTTTGAACTCTTCGGAAAACAAAGCATTAGTTTTCTCAGTGAAATGAGAAGCTTGTTTTTTCTGAATAACAGAATCCTTTTCAGATTTAGTTTTATATTCATCATAAAAGCTAAACGCCTCTTTGTAAGCATCAGGAATATCAGCCTCACTAGACTCTAGTGGCGCTTTGTATTTTTCCTTCAGGCCTTCAAAATGATTTCTAGCTTCATACAATGCTTCTTTATAAGCAATCTTTTTAGCTTTAACTTCCTTATCATCATCTAACTCTTCATCATAAGAAAATTGTTCACTTAAAATATGCTCTATGTCTCCCCGATCTAAATGTGGTTTAGTTTGCTCGTAATACTGACGAATTACATCAGCATCTGAAACAGACGCCCAATCTTTTTGAAGTTCAGCAAAATCACTAAATGACCTTCCGGTCTCTTTCTTGTATTGCAAATACTTCTCAACGTCTTCGGGAAGATTTTCTTTTTCGGTATTTGAAAGAACGTTTTTAAGATCGTCCATGGAGCCTAGCTCCACTTCGTATCTTTCTTTTAATTTACTCAGAAACCAATTGTCATCTCTATCTGGTTCCTCAGTTAATATTTTTTCTTCGGTTTCGGCTTGGCCTTGCTCTTCGGTTTGGCTTTGCTCTTCGGTTTGGGTTTGCTCTTCGGTTTGCTGTAGTATCCCATCTTCATTTTTTGTTTCTAAACTTTCAGTTTCCGTAGCAATTTCTTGACTAGGCTCCCGAACTTCATCTTGTGTTTGTTCTGCTTCAGGCTGTTGAGGCTCTATTCTGTTCCCCTCATCATCCAAAGCATAAACTTTGAAATCTTCCATTTTATTTAAATTAAATTAGTTTACAAAATTACGAATAATTAAACTTTTGTAAAAGCTTAATAATCAGTACTTAATAAATCTTGACCATCAAAGTCTATTGGATCTAAGTCCTGTTGCCTTTGTTGAATAAGTTTCGATTGTTGAGTTGCCTGCTTAGCAGTCCTCTTGTCTTTTCTGTCTTCTCTATACTTCTCTTTAGTTAACTGACCTTGAACTTGCATCCCTTGAATATTTCCTTCTAAAGATTTTTGAGCCTGTATAAGCCGTAGCTTTAATGCAAACTCTTTTTCCATCTCTAACAATTTAAGGTCAGACTCCATTTTCATTAGCTCCATATCAGCTTGCTTTTTAGCCATCTCCCTTTGTTGCTTGGCTTGCTCAGCAGCCACTGACGCACTTTGATTTGCTTGAGCTTGTTGTTGAATGTTTTCTTGTTGCTGTTTCCTTGCGTCTCTTTCTCTGCTTTGCTTTCTTACTTTTAAAAGTTGAGAGGCTATTTTTACATTTCTTACATTTCTGATATCTATAGCGTCATCAATGTCAATTTTACCTTGTGATAAAGAAGTATTTATGTGTTGCTCAAGAACCGCTCTTTCTTCTTCATCAGGATGAAGCTCGATGTATATTCCAAAATCATGATGATGAAGATCTTTAATTTCTTTCAAAATCTCCATGCTGTATCTTCCAATTGATTTCGCAAAGTCTTCCTTAAACTCTGAATATTCTAATATGTCAGACATCCTATAAGTAATCCCTTCGGCTAATCTTCTAGTGGTATTTAAACCGGACCTTAGTATGTGCCTAGTAGCAGTGTTAGAGTTAAGGGCAGCCATCTTTTGTATTCCAACTAAAGAATTAGAATCAGGCATAGAACCATCTCTAGCTTCATTTAATCCAGTTACAGACCTGATCATTCCTAGATTGTAGTTATACATATTTATCAAAGAAGATATCTTTGCATTAGCCCCAGAAGAAGTTAATTCTTGAATAGGCATCTTTCCATGATTAAACTCTCCTTCTTCTGTGAAAGATCTACCTATAACAGATCCAGTTTGGAAATAAAGATTCAATGCTTCTTGAGGAGTGTAAGTCGCTCCGTTGCCAAGGTTAATTGAACTTAGTCCGTCAATATCCATATAGACTCCATCTGGAATCATCTTAGCCGTTACTTGCTGAAGCTTTAAGTGTATTAACTGTATTTGATCAGCAAATGGAATCATTCTTTTTACCAGTGAATCCACTTGTCCCCTGTACATTTTTGGAGCACTTACAATATAAGGAGCAACCGCTTTGCTCACTGAGGATTTGGGACGAACCATGTTCTTCATTAAGTCCCATTTTAAAATGTGATTTGTTCCTAGAACAAGTACACCTTCGTACCATACGTCAATTCTTTTAGAAAGTTTTTCAAATCTAGCTTTCTCTGTTCTTGGTGGGTTGAATTGATCGTCTTTTTTAAGCACCTTTTCTCCTCCTTGAGGTGTTTTCTTTTTCTTGTATACGATGTTCTTATCCGTCTTGTAACAGAAGTACAGCAATGTTGCTGTGTTGTGATCAAAGTTATCTGTTTTATATCCCCCTCTGATTCCTTGATAAGCATCCCATTTAGATGACATCTTAGATATCTCTTTAATATCTTCTTGGGTTAGAGATGGGTCTATTTTTTTTAGCTCCGTAATATTTACATTTTTAACCTCTCCAAAGTAGTAGCAATCTTCAAAGTCTTGATCTTCTGTAGGGCTCCATATTAAATTAGCTGGATCCACATAATCAACTTTAATCCCGTCATGAACATTAAAAGAATGTTTGACGGAAGAGATTCCTAAAGTTGTTTGATCTTCATCAACTTTATTTCTAATCTGCTCATAGTTATTCATCTTCAAAACATTTTCAATAGCTTTCTCTTGAGCTATCTCAATGTCGTCTTTGTAGTTTAACTGAAGATGAAGTTCTAATTCGTCTGTGCTTTGAGGAAGAGTCGAAGGATCTTGATCGAACATATCCTTTCCGGTAATTGCTTGTATCTCTTGAAGACTTTCTTTGTTCCTCATTTCGGCCTGCAACTTTAATTTGTACATGGCCTTTTTGTTTGAGGATAATGAATCAACAGCGTCCACCATTACATCGTAAAGCCTATTTTGCATTCCATTAACAACAATGTCTACAAACTTAGGTATTACAGGAACAGGGGTCCAATCTAAATTTAAGTACGATATATCCCCATTGACTGCAAGCTCGTCTTTATATTTTTGAACAGACTGCTCTCCCATAGCATAAGTTCTAAGCTTATGATACGTATCTCTATTATTATAAAATCTTGATGTACCACTTTCCTTTCTGAACCATTCAGATTCTATTGCTCGGGCAACAATTAACCCATACTCTTTAGATGCTTTTTCAGCATCAGAAGCGAGCTGATCTGGAAAGCCAACAACGTTCCTTGTTTGAACTCCGTTCATAAATTATCTATCTCAGTATTGTACTAGTTATTCCACCATTATTGTACTTTGCAAAGGTAACATTTATTTCTTTAACATTTTTTGGTGGTTTGTTTACATATTTGTTATTAGCCATAATTGCAAAACCAGAACTAACAGTGGCGTCAAACTTAGTTCTATTATTTATATCGTAGTTTGCCCAATCAAGTAAAGTCCTAGTAAAGTACATGTTGCCAGACCCAGAATCAGAAAAGCCAACGTTTTTTTCTATATAAGATTCAATGGCTTCGGCATGAATTGATATTACGGCAGAAGAAGATGGTATTCCTCCTAGTTCTTTTTCTGCTTTTGATAAATCGTTTTTGTGTTTATCTGGTCTCGATAAACTAAATCCTCTATATCCTCTGTTCTTAAAATGGTATAATAATCTTGGTTTGTTATTTTCCGCAAGTACTGGCATGCCATAAAATACACACGCCATCAACACATCCTCATAAAATATTTCAGCGGTCTGCGGTCTGCTTATATATTCCAAAAAAAACATATTTGATGGTCCATCAAAATTAACTTTAGTCAATCCGTGTAAAGCTCCATTAGACCCTCCCCCTCCTACTGTTCCAGAGATATCGTAGCTATCACATCCGAATGCACCAATATGTTCATTTCCAGGATACTTTATACCATTTCTATTTATAGTTCTATTTCTAAGTTCCAATGGAGGTATCCATGTTACATAAAACTTTCCCTTTGGATTTGGAGTCCATATAACCTCTGTATCTTTTCTTCCATCTTTCCAAGAAAAGTTTCCTTTTTGGACAACTCTTTGACCTTCTATTCCATCGTTATGATCTATCTGCTCGTATATCCTGCTTAAATTATAAAGAGTATTTTTAGACTCGTCCCTAAAAGCATGGTTCTCTGTTCTAGGAAACTGTCTGTAAAATTCATTAAGAGTATCAGCGTCGTTCTTTAAAGACTCCACTTCATTATTCCAATAATCTATGACCCCTATATCTATATCCATTCCGTCTATACCTTCCACTGGAATCTCTGGAGTCCTAAGTACAGGTTGACCATACTTGTCTATGAACCCCTCCATATTCCACTCCATTGGAATAAATAAATTATACATTCCACTTTTTGTTTGTCCGTTAGAATTACGATCAGTAACATCAGAAGATCTATATAGTTTTTTGAAGTTGTCCCCTCCCTTATCCAAGGCGTTCGATGTTGATCCCATCATGCACTTGCCAATAATTTTTCTGCCTAGTCGGAGACAAGTTTTAGTGACTCTCCAGTTGTTAAGGATATTATCGGGTCTTTCCCACTTCCCAGACTCATCATGGACAAGGAGTCGCAACTTCTCGCCATCGTAAGAGTTATCTCCGGTGTTCTTCCAATCAATAGTGGTGTCAAGCCCAGTAAGATCTTCGGTGTTAGATTGCTCGATTGATTTCCTTGTAAGCTTTGATGCTGGCACTCTGTAAGCAAGCTCTGTCTTTGGCCTGTCCATCCCGTCTTGTATTGGTTTAAAGAAGAATGGATAGTTTGTGGATATTGGAACAACTTTATCTGTAAACATTTTCTTAGCATCAGAGCCTGTTTTTGATAAGATACCGAATCTAGCATCTGAAGTAATGGTGGCTTGATTAACAGCTTCTGATGATGACATGAAGCTAAAGCCAGACCTTCTGTTTTTGAGGTAGCACATTCCAAAGCATCTGATATCAGCTTTGCATGCCTCCCAGAATATATAGAATAATCTGTTTGATTCCCTAAACTCTGGGTGCCCAACATCAATCTTGGTCCACTGGAGATACATGTAATGAGAGCCGGTGATATAAGTAGAATGACCATTATTCTTAAACCAAAAACCATTCTCTCTTTTCTCAAATTCAGATTCAATATATAATATCCAAGACTCTTTAAATGAAGATGGATATTCATTCCATTGAAAAATGCTTTTAATCTTTTGAAGTTCTTTTGGATATTCTCTTGGCTCCCAATACTGATCTGATTGTTTTTCACTCCTTGAGTATATAGTTTTCGGCTGCAAAGGTAATCCTATTTTTAGATTTTGAATCTCAATAACATCACCTAAAGTTCCATCTTTAGATATAATAATTATGTTATAATCCTTATTATATCCATACTCCCACTTCTTGAGTTTATTGTTTCTTTTAACAATAGAGTTAGGAACAATGTCAGATAATTTGCGACAAAGGCTAAGACTGTCTTCCCCTAGATTCTGCGAAACTTTGGAATCCTTTATCTTTTCCTTTACTTGTTTCAGATTCGTCCGTGCCATTAAGCTTTTCTCTTTCGTTCTCTATCCTCTGTAGTATTTCGAAGGCGTCAAATATTGCAAGCTTTTTAGTTGCCGCAGCATTCTTCAGTCTGTCAGCGGCTAACTCATCATTAGGCTTACCTGTTATGATTTCTTCTTCAGCAACTTTTATGAGTTCTTCAACAGCTCTTTCTCCAGCACCTATAACTCTTTCTATTGTCTTTCGTACATCTGAGGGTTGTTTCGAAACATCTCTCTCCATAAATTTTGTGCTAACTTAACCTCATGCTTATTATCCCTACAGACATCTTTAGTCATCATTTGGAATTCCAGTTTCTTGCCCTCCAGTAGTGTTGCTGTGTATCTCTTGCCCTCCAGTAGTGCTGCTGTATATCCACTGCATCCCGTCAGAAGGATAAGTGAGATTGTGATTATAGCTTTTTTCATAGCGTTTGTTTGTTTGTGCCATAATAATGGCGTTAGTAAGTTTGTCGATACTTTTGCGTATCTCTTTCAGTTCGTTGCGAAGTCCATTAGACTTTACGTTAATTGAGTCTTTACTCATTTTAATTTAATTATAGTTATTTTTTCTTAGCGGGTTTATTCTTACCATTTTTCTGCGCTCTTGTACAATGGCTATACTTTCCCCTTCTGTTTAATGACTTTCCCATTTATATAAATTTAAGACAAATATCTTTAACTTGCATTCTATACATCTTATTATCTTCTATCTCAAACTCATACTCCGAGTTTTTTGTGAATCCAACTCTAGTGCCTTTATCATATATTGACCCATGCACTATAACTCCCACATGCTCCTCCTCCTTCTTGTCTGATCTATGAATCTCATCATCCTGAATGTAATCAACAGGAGAGACAAAAACATATTCTTTAGTACACTTCCAACCGCTCCCATCATTATACATGTATATTCTACTGTCATCAACTAAATACAATCCGTCTCTAAAGTATTCATTACTTTTTCTTTTATTGCCTTTTATATCTAAGTAAGTCCTGAATACATTGTGATGAACAATGACTAAGCTTCCAATAGGAATCTCAGAATCAAGTGGTGATGCTTTAACAACTCCAACTCTGTTCACATACTTAGCGTCTTCTATAGATGTGTTCACTATAAAAGACTCCCCAGCAAAGTCTTTATGATTATTGTACTCTTCTCCTTGTGGGGATATTAAATACTTCCACCTTGGAGTCATAATACGTTAAGATTGTATTCAATGATTAATGGAATATTTGATACCTCTTTCCATTTAATGACTTCTCCATCCTTTTTAACCCAAATGGAATACCCGTTTTTTTCCTGACTTATGTCATTTATAACATAAGAGCCTCCAAGTACTTCTTGACCAACAATATAGTGCATGGCATTTTTATAATCAGCACCCACTGATATCTTTCTAATGTATTTCAATTTATTTTATTTATATGTATAATGTAGAATTATCATAAGATCAAAGGGCATCATACGCCGCCTGAGTAAGAGACAACACCTTAGCAATAGACGAATCTACCTTAGTAGACCCTATAGTTGCGTTTACTATTTTAGCTCCTTCAATTGTTAAATCTTGAATAACCTCTCCGGTTACTTTTGTTGATGCCATCGTATTGGTTTAATGCAAATTTACAAAAAAGATATTTAGTATGTTATTAAATCCCACTGTTGGGTTTCTTCATTCCATTTATATTCCTGCCCATCATTTGGTTTAGATACAGGTGCTTCCCAGGAACATGTATTTTCATTTAATACCCAGCTTTCAAAAGGCTTTGGTGGAATAAAAGCATTTCTAGTAATATCAAATGTATATCCTTTTGCTGCAAATCTTTTTCTGAATGAGCCATTATATGAAGTCTGGGCCCAACTTGTTTCATTTCCAAATAATGATTTGCAAAAATCAATACCCAATGATTCTTCTTCTTCATTATTATTATTTGTTATTACCTCATTATTAACAACAATAACTCTTTGTACTATATTATCTTGATTTAATTCCGCAAAATGTGCCATAATTATGTTGTATAAGTACCAGAACCTGTAAATTTTAAAATAGTATCTGTCCCATCGGTAGTTACTGTTGGCGAACCAGTTGTCGTTCCAGAATATGATGCGGTTGGCAATCTTAATATAACAACACCAGAACCACCTGAACCAGCCCCATCAACTATATTTGGATCTAACTCACCGCCTCCGCCACCACCACCTGTATTGACAGTCCCATTTGTACAATAAGTACTACCTACTCCACCATTGCCACCGCCACCAGTACCACCTGTCCCAGCAGTATCATCACCAGCTGCACCACCACCACCAGCATAAGTTATTGAAGTACCAGTAATTCCATCAGCATATCCATTACCGCCATTTCCCCCTGTATTACTACCAGGCGAACTCTGACCAGCTGCACCAGCACCACCACCGCCGCCGCCGCCATCTCTGTTATCCGCATCACCTCCATCATTTCCACGCTGATTGATATCTGCTCCGCTATTTGTAGCGGCTCCACCTGTTTCTCCACCACCGCCTCCACCACCAGAGGCTCCGTCTTGACCAAATTCTGCGCCACTTCCTGTATTGTTTCCACCACCACCACCACCACTTGCAGATATTGTGTTACCACTTGGAATAGAAAAATAACTTCCAGTTCCGTTATTTTGAGGAACAGTGTTATCATCTACCGATACTGCTCCAGCACCTACTGAAACTGTAATTGAAAGCCCAGCGGATGAAATTGTTTCAACTCCAGCATCAACTGAACTCACAAATCCTCCAGCACCTCCTCCACCAGCTTCGGTATTTTTATCTGGCGAATAACCACCAGCACCACCCCCACCTATTACAAGGAAATCTAAATCATAAGCAGTAAATGCATCTGGCCAAATCTGTGTTGACCCTGCATATACTTTTGATAACTGAGAACTTCCTTTATATATAGCGGAAAGTGATGAGGTATTTTTATGTATTGGCATTATGTAATAAAATATATTGTATTTCCATTAGGGGTCAAAGCGTCATATTGTGCCTGGGTACCTGACCAGTATTGTAATTCACTTGCTCCTCCATTTTGATTAGTTGTTCCTGTTGCCTTTAATGTAAAATTTGGATATGTCCCAGATGAATCAATTCCATAACTATCTGTTATTGTAACAGTTTGGTCTGGCGCACTATTTGTTATGGTAAAATTTGGATAAGTTCCAGATGTTGTTATACCCGTTCCATTAGTCAAAGCAACAGTTTGATCTGGTGCGCTGTTCGTTATAGTAAAGTCTGGGTAT